>Ga0315298_1007233_pt1 | contig 14746 bp, 15 predicted proteins | sample WHS_1_MG_FD_203077 | JGI IMG/M metagenome (GOLD analysis project Ga0315298, IMG submission 203077) | Extremophilic microbial mat communities from Washburn Hot Springs, YNP, Wyoming, USA - WHS_1_MG | ecosystem: Environmental > Aquatic > Thermal springs > Hot (42-90C) | place: USA: Wyoming... | reverse complement strand
TGTTTTCAAGCTTGATTCGCCTTTTCGCCGAGATTTTGACATCATAATCATTGATTATTAAGACGAAGATAATGATGGTTGCTATTTCAAAGAGAAATAAGGGATATTTTATCCAGGAATCTACAAGCCAAAAGGTAACACATGAAAAGGCAACCACTAATAAGGCTATAATCAGACATTTCGTAAAGGATTGAGCATCAACTTTCTCCATTAAGCTTACACCTTAAACCTTTAACCAGTTCTTGGTGTACAGCGCAAATAGCCTGTCAAGAAATTCAAATTAATAGACATCATAGCGTGGCCTCTATCAGATTGAGATATTCCTCTGCTATCTTGTTTCTGTCGAATTTTTCCTCAATAAGTTGTCGCGCTCTTTTTCCAGCGGCTTCTCTAAAAGACTTGTTTTTGTATAGCCAATAAATTGCGTTGGCGAGTTTTTTTTCGTCTAATGGTGGAGATGTTACTCCTATCTCATGTTTTTTGATGAGTTCTTCTAGATATGAATCGTTATGTACTGTAGCTATGACTGGAATGCCGCATGCGCAGTATTCGTAAAACTTGGCTGGCACAGAGTTTTTCCAAAGAGGATTATCGTCGTAGGGGAGTATTCCAACATCTGACGTTGCTATCAACTTTGCAAGCTCCTTTTTATCATTTATGGATCCAAGATATTCTATGTGACTCGATATGTCCAGTTCTCTTGCAAGGCTAAGGATTTTTGATACTTCACCTTCCCCAGCAATAAGTAGGCGAATATCGTTTAAGCCTTTATCAACAAGCTTCTTAACAGCTTTAACTACAATGTCTAAACGGTAGTATCCGCCTATACCGCCGGAATAGAATATTGTGAAGATATTACTGTCTTTTTTGATGTTTAGGGGCTTGAATGCTTTTACGTCAGCTCCGTTAGTTATGAGTGTGACGTTTCTCAAACCTCTTTTTATGAGGGCTTTTTCTGAGTTAGGCGTTACTGCTACAATAATCCTGCATCCTGCATACAAAACAGCAGTAAGCTTTTTTACCGTAGAATAGAAAAGTTTTGCAGCTTCACTGTCGGAAATGCTCACTGCATAATCCTCCCACTCATCTCTGTAGTCGACTATGCATTTAGTTCTGGTTATTTTGCAAGCTATTATTACGCCTAGTCCGACATCGCCTGCTGGCACAGAAACTATTGCTAAATTAGGCTTTCTTGATAGTAGCACGAGTATTGAAACTGCGAATGAAATGAGGGTGTCTAAAATAAAGACTAGGGGCTGAGTTAAGCCCATGTTGAAGGTGAGGTTGAAAATGTTGATGTTGTTCAGCCTTTTTACGCCTCTTTTGCTGAACGCCTTGTAGCTGAAGGCTCCTAAAACCTCAATTATGTGGCCTTTCCTAGACCATTGGTCAGCGAAGAAACCTACCCTAGTCCAGCCAGCGCCTGGAAAGGGATTTGGGAAGCCGAGGAAGAACAAAACTTTCATGTTTAAGCTTTAACTCTGCTTTGTAGTAGTTCTGCGATAATGGACATTTTTGTTACTTCTTGCTTTAGGCGTTCTAAATTATCCTTAACTATTTCGGTAAAGTTTTCGGTTTGTTTGGCCAGGGATTCGTTTGGGGCTGATACCATGCGCATTGATATGAATCTTGGATCGTTTAGTATGGCTTTGGCCAGTGCGTCAACTCCTGCCTTGTACATGTTCCCCGCCACTATATTATTTACTTGCGCCTTTCCGAGAATTTCCATTTCCTCATTAAGCATTTTTGAGACGCTGTTTTCGACGACCTTTAAAGCGTGGACTTCTTCGGCTACTCTCTCCCTTACACTCCTCAAATCAGATGTTTCCATGAGCAATGCATTTCGTCTTTTAGCAAGTTTCTCGATTTCCTCTTCCAGCCACTTTTTCTCCCCCATCAGAGAGTCTATGTCGAGCAGGTTCTGGAAGTGTTCGTGTATATACCATGTGAGCGTTTCTGGTTTCCAGCCGGCTTTAATCATTACCGAGACAAACCTCCCCGTGGTCTCAACTTGCTCAGCTGTCAGCCCGAACCTCTCCTTGGCAGTTGCGAGTTCACCCATAACTGGGAGTATTTTCTCTACCGGTGCTCCATACCTCTCCTCTAGCGCATTTCGCCACTTCTCAAATTCCATACGCTCGCACTCCAGCTGCGCAAGAAACTTCCTCTCCTCCTCAATCTTGTCGGATAACGTCAGCCCGCCGACGATTTTAGCGTAGTGTGTCCTAAGCTTTTGGAAATCCCTATAAAGGTCTTTGAAAGCCTCCGGCTCTTCCAATTCCTTCAGCCGCTTAAGCACCCAATCGCATAAGCGGTCGAACTGCTCACGCCTAGCCCGCCAGTAAGGCTCATCCTTAACGCTTTCTGTCTTCGATTGAAATGTGTATTTGAGTTCCTTAACCTTCGCCTCAAGCTCGCTCCTCTCAAACTCAAAGTCGAAATCGCCGCGTTCCAAACGTTCCGCAGAACGCTTCCTAGCCTTTAAGGCGTTGGCAACAAGTTTAAGTCGCTCGGCGGGATAGGGTACACCAGCCTCCCTGCAAATCTGCTTTAGGCATCCTGGAAACATTTTGCATAGTCTAGAAGCGGATTTCAAGTTAAACTCGTTGATAATGCACCTTGTAGAAGGAACAGAACCATCTTCCCTGTACTTTTCCGCCACAAACTTGAGGATTTCTCTTTGAAGTTTCTCGAGACTCATTTATAACTCCCTGAATAATGGGGTAATGCAGATATTAAAATTTGTAGCCCTCGCAATTCAAGACCACCCTTTAGTAAAGGTGCTCTAGCGGGGATAATGCAAGCACAGCGATTCTGCTGGTAAGCAAACATATTCCCTTGCATATATGGTTGAGCTCAGGCTTACCCTATTAGCGCAAAGTAGAACGTCTAGAACGCTTTGAAACGACCGGAACGTAACCAGGCCGCGTCAGAACGCTGTAGAACGCCTTTTTGTTTTTTGTTTTTCGATTTCTTGAAGTATTTTTCGCCATGCTTGTAGGGTTTTTTCGTAACTGAAGTTTTCCCTGACATAATTGTATGCATTTATGCTTACTTTTTCTAAGAGTTCAGACTTGTTTAATAGCTCAATTAATTTATTTGCAATGTATTTTGGATTGTTAGACTTTAACAACAAGCCAGTTTCACATCTTAACTTGATTACGTCGAAAATGGCGCGATTGGTGTAGCCAAAAAGGTGTATCACAAGCCATAGCCGCTAGGACAACACTGGACAATCCTTCCGCGTACTAGTGCATAAGTTTCACAATATTCAGACTTGCTTACGCACTTCTTCATAAACATCAAGGAGTTTAGATAGAACGGTGTCAGCATCATAGAGTTTAGCTTTTTTCCTAGCATTTGCAGCGAGCTTTACTCTAAGTGGGGAATTTTCATAAAGCTCAACTATAGCATTCTTCAATTGATCGACAGAATAAGGATGGAACAGAATGCCTTCGCTTCCATTTTGAACCACTTCACGATTGGGTGTAATGTCGCTAGCAATTACAGGCTTTCCATTACTATAAGCCTCTAAGATTACAGTTGGTAATCCCTCGATGAGTGAAGGAAGTATAAGTATGTCCACGGCATTAATAATATTGTGAATATCATTTCTAAATCCGGTGAAAACTACTTTGCTATTTATCTCCTTAGAGTATACATATCTTTTTAGTGTCGACATGAGAGGGCCATCACCTACTATTATCAGCTTGGCATTAACGTTTGCCCTATAGAACGCTTCTATAAGAGTTAAAAGATTTTTTTCCGGACTTAACCTGCCGACATAACCATAGACTATTGAGTCAGTATCTATTCCGAGCTCACTCCTTACGAGTACCCTAGTGTTCTCTGATGGTGCAAAAAGCTTTGTTTCTACAGGTACAGGAATGATTCTTATCTTATCTTTTGGTATGCCGTAGGCATTCCAAAACTCTGCAGCCTCCTGGTTCACACTTATTAGTAGGCAGCAGTTCTTAACAGTGATTTTCTCGATCAGGAAGTCAATCGCCTTGACCACGTTACTCTTAGATGTCACATGCATGAAATAAGCCCTCACACCATGTGTATGGGTCACAAATGGCGCATCTGTCAATTTAGATGCAAAAAATGCAGCCATTCCTCCATATATGGTATCCATAGCGTGAATTATCACCCAATATCCTTTCCTTCTATAATCTTTAATTAGAGCAAGCATCTTGAGTGTGGCAATTAAAGAAAATAAAAGATTGTGTAGCAAAAAAATCAACTCTAGGGCATACATTACTTTCATATTTGTAGCGGTACTAACAGTTTTACGGTATTTAATTTCACTTCCTTGCGCACTCACCTTATTTTTTTGTTTGTTTTCTTTAAGAACTCCCACAATGGTGAACAATTCTCGGTACACGAGAGATACTGGAATATTCCAAGAAGAAAATTTATGGATCAATAGCCCAATCATACTTTCTATTCCGCCTTTCTCTTGAAGAACTCTTTTGTGAGAAACAATTATAATTGCTGTTTTTTTAAGCAAGCTTTTCAGCCGGCTGAAAGAAAAAATAATTTGGAGCGATGGGGATTGTATTATATCCTAATTTTTTCATTAATTCTATGGTTTTCCCTTGATTAATTGTGCATTCAGCGATTATTTTGGGTTTCTGACTTTTCACAGTTTTTATGAAGCCTTTTAGGATTTCATATTCAGCGCCTTCCGCGTCTATTTTAACCCAATCTATACGATTAATGTTCAACTCTTCAATTATGTCGTCTAATGGTTTCGCCAGCACTTCACACTGTTGCCCGATTTTTCTTTTGACAGAAGACTCTCCCCTCCCATACAAGCCCCCATTTGAGAGTTTCCTATCAGTTTCGCCGAGGTATAACGTTAACTTGCATTCTCTATCCCATGCCGCCACATTTAAGACCACCACATTCGTTAACCTGTTCAAGTTTATACCACACACTAAAGCCCTAAAGTTCTGGATCAGGTTCGATTGCAATAACCTTCCCTTCACTACCCACCATTTTTGCGATCCTTAACGCGTACTTACCAATATGAGCACCCACATCAACAAATACTTCTCCTTTACGCGGTGTAAGATATTCTAACATCACTTCCTCATAGCGTGGACTCACCACAAAAAGTGATTCAAGATCAACTAGCTTATACTTTATTCCATCAATTTCTATCAGCATATCGATTTTAGTATTACGCTTATCAAACTGATACTTTAACAAATATAACGCTAGTCTAATCTTGTCTATAACAGAGGCTTTAATAGTACGTGCTAGTTGCAATTTCTGAATGATTTCTTGTGGCATGTCATGACCCTTTCATCGTTAGCTGACTTATATACAATTCCAAGAGTTTAGAGAAGTTTGTATTAGCGTCAAATTTTTTTTCAATTAGCTTCCGGTTATTCTCTCCTATTCTATCTCTCAGATCTTTATTGGCTATAAGAAGATCGATCTTCTCCGCCAAAGCTTTCGAATCTCCTATAGGAACTACGAATCCATTTTGCCAATCTTTAATAAGCTCCTTTGCGACTCCAACATTAGTGGATATCACAGGTAAACGACTTGCCATCGCCTCAAGGAGAACCAACCCAAATGTTTCCATTCTGGACGGAAGAACAAATAAGTCAGCTTGAGCATAACATTTTAACAGCTCATTTCGTTGTAGTGAACCAAAGATTTTTATTTTATTATCTGAGCTATCTAAGTACTTCTTTTTCAGCCAAAAGAAATAACTCTGATCTTGAATAGGCCCTACAAGCCATAATTTATATTTTGACTTAACTTTTAATAAAGCTTCCAGCAAAGTCTCCAGGTTCTTTTCAGGCGATATTCTACCAACGAATAGTATCACTTCCCCATTCCGTTCAGGTGAAGCATAAAAATTTTCTAAATTAACACCTGGAGGAATCACCGCTATCTTTCTTCTATCTATGCCCATCCGATCTAGAATCACAAAATCCTTTTGAGACAAGACATGTAAAATATTCATGTGATTTAACACTTTCCTGAAAAAATACATTCTCGGGCCTAATAACCAATGGTATTGAGTTACTTCATAAAGAGTGTGGCAAGTTAAAACTTTTGGTGCTTTAAGTTTCCAAAGAATTACAGGAAAAGTTAAATCAGTCACGTTATGAAAATGAAGCACATCAAAATCCATATCAGTTACTTCCTTAGCAACATTTTCATAAGGAATATACATGGATACAAAAACTCTGGTCAACTTCCTCGTGAATTCCATAACTTTAAAACGCCTAATAATTATCGATGATATTTGCTCTTTAGCAGAAATGTTAACCTTCTTACCTGGAGATAAATTTGTTGTTAAGATTGAAACCTCATGACCTCTTTTACTTAGGAAGCGGGCTAAATCATACACATACTGCTCTGAACCACCAATAGTAGGGAGAAAATAAGGGGTTAGCAAAGCTATTTTCATTTTTTCCTCGCACTAACTATAGCTTTCTTCAGCACATTATAGACGTCAGAAAAGGCAAAAGTTACATGCAGGGCTTACCACAACAGATATTCAACTGGACGCGCTAAAGGGAAACATTAACTTTTATGTGTACAGAATTTTTTAAATTTCTTTGTCTGCGCTTTCTGTGGATTATTGCATTCGCCAAGATTCGTGAAACAAAATAGATTTCTCAAGAAATCAAACATGCTGATCTATCAACCTACAATATGTCTCATAGAGTTTTTTTCCTATCAACGTCCAGTCATATTTTCTAGCAAGTTGTCTTGCATTCCAACCGAGCTCTTGAGCTAGCTGATCGCACTTTAACAATCTCCTGATCCCACTAATGAATTCTTCATTTACACTTTTATAAAAAAGACCGTGAACTTTATTGAACATTCCCAACCCTTCAACAGCCTTAAACGTTGCAACTATCGGTTTACCCGCTGCAGCATATTCTAAAATTTTCAACTTAGTTCCTCCTCCGCGTAAGATTGGCGCTATGCATACAGTAGAAGCCTTAATCCAACCTTCTAAGTTTTCCAAATAGCCCAAGTATCTAACGTTTCGTGTTTTCTCTATCTTCCTAATGAGAGATAAAGGTGGATTTGCCCCTGCTATTAGAAACATCGCCTCTGGAATTTCGTGGGCTAAATAGTCTACTATGATATTAGCCGCTTCTAGGTTAGGGTACCAGCTTAAGGTTCCATGAAAAAAGATGGTTTTCTTATTTTTGAAAATCGGATTGTTTATCGGCGACGCCGTTTCGAATTTATTGAAATTTACTCCATTAGGTATAACAACTAACTTGTTTTCAGGTATATGATAAAGTTTCGTAAATAAATTCCGATCGGTTTGAGATACGCATAAAATAAGATCGGCATTCTTGACTGCAAGTTTTTCTGATAAAAAAACATAGAGAAGCGTTTCCGCAGTAAACATAGAGTTAAGCGAAACACCGCTAATCTTTGATTTAATCGATGCAAAATCAACATTATGCTCATCTAATACAATTAGCGGATCTATATCTAACACTTTTGTTAAAATTAAAGTAGGAATTAAAAGATACGATCCTTCGACTTGCACTATATCTACATCGTATATAGCTTTTTTTAGCACCCTATAGAAGTCAGGAGAAATGTAGTCCACATACAAACTTACAGCATCTGAAATCCAGCTGCTTGATGGAAAAATTGATTTATAACCTATGAATTTAGTGTCTCTTACAACCATACTAGAACCTCGATGTAGGACCTCAATTGAAGCATATTTAGACAATACTTTGGCTAATTCGAGAATTCTATTTTCGGCACCACCCAGTTTACTTCGAAAATTATAATTTGCAATTACAAGGATCTTCATGTCACAACTTCTTTATGCCATTTGAAAGACACGGGCACCTCAATTGTAAGTATATTGTACGATTATTTAGTCTTAAAAAATGCGCGCACATCGAAGCTCCCCGCCGAAATGCTCTAGATAAATATAATATACGTGCAGAATCCACATGTAATCATACTAGTGCATAGTTAATACAGGTCGAGCTTCAATAAAGATACTGCGCGCGCATAGGTAGCATGATTAAGCTCCCTAATTATTTGCGTGACGTTTCCAGTTCATAGAATTTTCTCGATGACAAACTCACTATCACACGCACAAATTTTTATCGCCCGATTTTGATTGTATCATCTTCATAATGTCTATCTTACCTTTTTCATTAATGCTCTGCACTATTGCTTCCGCAACAGCTAAGGCGAGTAAAGCTTCCTCTCCTGAAACTGGTTCACACCCTTTACTCTTAATACTTTCAATGAATTTTTCTATTAACGGTTTATGATAGGCTAATGAACTCAAAAAAAATCGACCGGAAATTAAATCTTTAAAGAATGTGAACATTTTCAAAGAAAAATTTTTAATCTCGTCGATCGGGGTTGGCACGCCATGTGCCTCATAAAAATGATTAAAACACATATCAGAGAAAATATGACCAGCGGTGCCATGTACCCAAATGCTAAATATGGTCCTCCCAGTTAGCCAAGAGAAGTCGCATAAAGCCACTTTTTTGCCGCTAAATTCTATGAGAACACTTGCTTGATTTACACAATTCATTCCATTCAGATAATCTCCACCAACAGCATATACTTCCTTTGGATAATCCTCTGCTAACCATAAAATGGCATCTATCATATGGATTCCTATATCATAAATAACTCCACCTTGATTAAACCACCAAGTGCGTGGAGACCACCTTAAAGGAAAATGTTGATGACATACGCCTTGTATCGAGGTTACATTCCCAATCCGCCCCTCTAAAATTGACCTTTTCACGCCTTGCATAGCCGAGAAATATCTAAAATTATGAACTACACATAATCTAACACCGTTACGTTTTGCAACTTTAATCATTTCTACAGCTTCTCTGACATTAGACGCAATCGGTTTCTCCACCAAAATATGTTTTCCATTTGATGCCGCATTAATTGCAATTTTTGCATGAGTTTCTGGGGTGGTACAAATATCTACTAAATCTATCTCTTCATCGTTTATTACATAGTTATAATCTTTAAAATATTTCCTCACACCAAATTTTTTAGCAACATACTTAGCTTTTTCTTCATCTATATCAGCTACTGAAACAACCTCAGCTTCAGGTATAGCCATAAATGAGGGAAGATGAGCCTTTACGGCGATTTTACCACATCCTATTATGCCGATCTTCATAATGAATCACGACTATACCTTCGACTATATGCTTGTTGTAAATGGAAGCCTATTTTCAGCAGCAGATGTTCAATTCGATTAAATTCAAATTTTCTGATTTTTTTAATACTTTCTCCGACAAGCTCATACTTTGTGGTACCTACTCCGAGTTTTTCAGATTTTTTAATATATGCGATTTCCGAAGGGTTAAATCCGATAATCTTTGCGCAAACAGAGTCAACGGCAACTGGATCTTCACCATATACAAAAATACGTGCATTTATAGGTACTCCAAAACTTGGTCCTTGGACACCTCCCACGCCTATGATTCCATCCACTATGCTAAAATCTGGTCTAAATACAAGATTTGCATCAGCAATCACTTCATTTATCCAAGGATGATATTTGCTTTTCCACTTTATAGGTATACATCCAAACTGATTTTTCAGAGCGCAACTCATCCTAGTTATGCTACTGGTCTTTAACTTTGACAGTGAAATGAAATAGGCATCATCAAGGAAAACTTCTGGAACCCTCATTTTCTTTAAATGTAAACCCTCTATATCCCTCAAAACAGAGCCACATCTGCTCAAATTTATGTACTCTGCGCCCCATTTTTGGAGAATAGGAATAAAACCGAACCATCTTATGAAAAAATCAGGTAAACCAACTACAGAATCGCTCTCAACCACATATATACTGTCCAAATCATAAAATTTTCTCAAATACTTTAATAGTGCATCCAAAAATAGAGGGTGAGTTATAACTCCAGTTTCAGGAGTGCGAAATTCAGACAAGTTCACCTTAATAATCACTTTCCTCTTTCCTTTTAAATTAAATCCATAAGAATTCAAAGCTTTTTCCAGCATATCTCCTATGTAAGTATAATCTGACAATGAAACGCCCACTTTTGATGCCATTTATATCAGACGATGATATTGTTCTTTCAGCGACACGGCAATTCTGTCGATATTAAATTTAGTTTTTGATAACTCCAAGCATCTTTTACCCAATTCATATCTCATTTCAGGATTTTGTAGAAGCTGTACGACCCCTTTTCCAAAAGCTTCTGGAGTAGATTCCGTCAACACGCCAATTTTCTCTTGCTCTATGATCTTAGTCCATCCCCCGATATCGTTAGCTACAACCGGAATACCAACAGACAAGTAATCAAAAAACTTCATAGTAAACCCAAATTTACGCGTAATATGATTTTTAGAAGTAACAACTCCTACGTGGCAACTCTTTAAGAAAGTGAGAAAGTGATTCTTGTTCGAATACCAAAAAAAATTCGGCTTCACATCAATTTTCTTTAAATACTTTTTAACCGAAGGGTATGCCTCCCCTTTTCTCGTCAAATAAAAGGAAACTTTAGGATGCTGCCTTTTAATGTAAGGCATACTTTCAACAAAGAGTCCTACATTATCAAGTTTTGACATCAAACCAGCATGTACTACTCTATTTGGTTCTGAAACATACTCAACTTCAGAAATTTGCGGTCGTGAGCCGAGCGGAACAACTACTATTTTACCTTTAGAACCAATTTCTCTCCTAATATAGTCTTTCATCGCCTCACTTAGAACAATGACCATATCTGAATTCTCAACAATTTCTCGTTCCATATTCATAAGAGAATGAAATTGGTGGCTGCTCTTTTCTATAATTCCGGAAGCGACAAGTTCTTCAGGCCAGATGTTGTGAAGACTTGACACAACAGGCACATTGAGTTTATCTTTTAAACGTAAGCATGCTAATGAAGCAATTTCTTGCTCTCCTTGAATTAAATCCAGCTTAATTTCCTTCATTTTAGAATATACAAGTCCGGAGAAAGATTTCACGATGCTTGAAATCACCCATTTTCTCAGCATTATTTTACGGGATAAAGTTGGAGATCCTAAACAGTATTGTAACATTTTATAAATGGTTCTCGACAGTTTCAGTTTGCTGATAACATTTTCTAAGATATGTACAGTTACTTTTGGCATGTTTTCAAGTTCAGGAATGTTAAAAGGAGAGAAAACATGAACTTCGACATTCAAATTAGTGAGGCTTTTTATCAAATCGACAACACGTATGACCACGCCTAAGCTACCTTCATAATATGCTGAAAGAACTATTCCAATCCTCAAAATAATTCTTCTCTTCCTATCGGCAGCCTTTGTGTAATTGAATATCACAATTTGAATAGATTCTCACAGAGTCTTATTTCCTCTCCGCGCGCAATGCAAACATTATATTTAAGTATCTTCCAGCACAATTATGTAAAGAGAAGTTTTTTTCCAAATATAGGCGGCCATTCTTTCCCATTTCTTGCCTTTTCCTCGTATTGTCAGCCAAATATAAAATTGCATCTGCCAACTTTTTTGGATCTTGAGGGGGAATAACTAAACCACATTTAGCTGATTGTACTATTTTGGGAGCATCACCATCATCAGGCATATGTACTATGACAGAAGTACCACATGCTAGTATGTCCAGAAGCTTTGAAGGAACTGCTGGTGATCTAAATTCCTTTTTTAGACCGACTAGACATACATCAGATGCTTTTATTATCTGAAGATATTTCTCTCTCGTTTGCAAAGGTAAGAATGTAATATTTTGGACATTTAATTGCTTAACTTTTTTCTTAAGCATCTCTTTTTGAGGCCCACTTCCTACTAGAAGAAATAGAATGTCATCTCGATATGATATTAATGAAGCAGCTTCAATGATGGTTTCAAGATCTTGAAACCATGACATATTGCCAGCGTATGTGACAACAAATTTATTACTTATATTGTATTTATACCTAAATTGGCCTTCTGAGGTAGCATCAACTTCATGTAAGTCTACCCAATTGGGTATGACTCTTACTTTGTACGGCGGGACATTTTTTCTAATTAAATTCTGCCTATACGATTCAGACAAAACAATTATACTATCCGCAAAATTATATACAATTTTTTCAATAATATTAAATACCCTTATCAGTAAACGGTTTCTAATCAAGCCTAGGTCGACAATAGCATCAGGATGAATGTCGCATACTCTAACAATAAGCGGAACCCGTCTAATCTTTGCTAACAAGGAAGCCGCTAAAGCAATTGTTAGAGGGGGAGACGTTGCAAGAATTATGTCAACATTATTGGATAGAGATCCTCCTAACATAAATATGAAAAAATCTGCCATATATTCGAGTTTCCGAAATATCAGAGTATTCTTACCAAATTCTGGCCCAACTCTCGTAATTTTAACACCATTATGTATCTCATTGTAAATCAAATTACCCAAATGGGCAATTCTGTATTCCAAAAAATATCTGCGTGGAAATGCTGTTACCACATGAACAAAGTGTCCCATATCCCTGAAATATGATGCCAATTCAAATTCAAGTCGACCTGGACTTTTCTCAGGTGGAAAACTATACACCATTATAAGAATGTTCAATCAGAATTCACCGACTGATCACAAGCCTAAAACTCTAATTTTTCTCTAAACGATGTTTTAGTCAAGTTTTTAATAGCATTTCGCTTAACTTGGATAATTAAGCTTGCTGGCAAATCTGGAAATTGCATACAAAGTTATGGCAGTAAAGAGCATAAACAGTCCAATGAGAATGAAAGCTATTGAAGCAAGAGCAATGTTCGTAACTATTCGATGTTCCAACGCGTAGATTTGAAGCATCCAGGCTCCGAAAAAGGCTCCGGCTAACAGCAAAACTAGGCCTGGCACTCCCAAGCATGTTAAAGGTTTCTCTTCAACTATAAGCCTGACCAGGGACATGACCAGTTCTGCTCCATGCCTTAACGGATTTCGCGTGGAGGTTTCCAATCCGCCGCTGTAACGGCACGAAGCAGCCACTTCTTTAACCTTTAATCCATGTTTCCAAGCGTTAACTATGATTTCAAGGCTGGCTCCCATGCCGTCTTCATGAAAACTCAGCTTTTCTAGGGCTTTACGGCTGTAAGCCCTAAACCCGCTTTGCGCGTCGTTAACCCCGTACTTGGCAGATTTGCCCGTAAGCCGCGTAATAATTTTCACTCCAGCCCTTCTATACCAGGGCATATCCTCGGCGGAACGTTCATCAAGAAACCTGCTTCCAATAACAATGTCTGCTTCCCCTTCAACGACAGGCTTGACAACCAATGGAATTTCAGAGGGATCATGCTGCCCATCAGCATCCAAGGTGACGAAAACATCTCCATCCAACTCTTTAGCCCTGTTGAAAAGGCTTCGAACAGCCGCGCCGTAACCCAAATTACGCTCATGCCTAACAACTTCAGCGCCGAGGCTTTCCGCAATTTCGCCCGTCATATCCGTCGACCCATCGTCGCAAACCAAAACCTTGTCAGCAAACCTTAAAGCCTTCAAAACAACCCTTGCAATGGTTTTCTCCTCGTTAAAGGCTGGAATACCCACAACAACGAACCGATGCCCTACAAAAGCCTTCAAAGCTTCAGCGTCAACACGCATTTCTGAAGACTCAACCAAACATGAACACTAACCCAGCATTTTAAACCGTGTTAGGCTATAAAATTTTTGCACATCTTCTAGCAAAAATCGAAACCATATGATCTTCTGAAAATATGCCTCAACTTGTCCAAATATCCTAATATGCCTAAAGCTATTATAACAGAAGAATTCAACACAGCCCTACTCAAATTTAAGCTCCTTTAACGCCTCATCATCAGCGTAAGGATAAGCTGGAACGCCTCTCCTTCTAAGCTCAACAAGAAACTCTTGAATAGATATTTCAGCTATTTCAGCAGCTTTTCCAACACTCACTGAACCCTTCGAGAACGCCTCTATCGCCGCAGCTAATTTAACATCCCTGTCCGATAGAGACTCTGGAACCTTAACATGCACAACTTTCACGGAAGCACACCAACGTGTTGTGCACACGCGCGTTCTGCAAGTACGCGTTTAAACGCTTTTTTAACTCTTCAACTTCTTCTTTTGGAAACGCCTCAGCCTTCTCAAACAAAATTAGATAAAGAGCTTTGGACATAGCGTCAACCTTTTTCTCCAACGCTGACATTTTAGCTTCAACAGACAACAGCTTCCACCCAAAATCACCAATAGCAAAGTCGGCTAATAATACTTTCCGCTTTCTCCATGAACCCCAAAAATGTTTTCAAACTTCGACGTTATTCCCCTTCAAGTATACCTAACCCTAACGTCTTTAACGGAGTAAACATCAGGTTCTTTCTCAAAGAAATCTTTCAGAGCCTTCTCAGCCAAAACCATAAGCGCTAAAGTTTCTCTATCCTCGATTAAAAGGTCAATCTTACTGTTTAACTCGGCAAGAAGATCCTTTATTTCCCTTAAGTCAACCTTACTCGTCATACTTCTCAACTCCCACTAGCCTTTCCTGTTTTCCATCTTCTTCAGTTCTTTAAGGATGCTCTCATTAATTTTTTCAGGCAGCGGTATTTTCTTCTCTGCTAAAAGCTGATAGAGGGCTGCACGGGAAATTCCCAGCATTTCAGCTGCCCTTCCCGCGGAAACCTCGCCTTCAGCGTACATTGCAAGAATTTCGTTCAGTAACTTTTCTTTTATGCGTTCTGGAATGGCAACCGCCATCTCACTTACTTTCCTCTGTCCTTAATG
>Ga0315298_1007231_pt1 | contig 14748 bp, 18 predicted proteins | sample WHS_1_MG_FD_203077 | JGI IMG/M metagenome (GOLD analysis project Ga0315298, IMG submission 203077) | Extremophilic microbial mat communities from Washburn Hot Springs, YNP, Wyoming, USA - WHS_1_MG | ecosystem: Environmental > Aquatic > Thermal springs > Hot (42-90C) | place: USA: Wyoming... | reverse complement strand
CCTCTCCCCATGTTGGACCGAACCGGTTGGTGGACACCGCTTGGGCCCCCATCAAACAGCGGACCCAAGAGTCCGCTCAGCCACCTCAACGACTCAGACCATGATGATCGCCCGCAGCGGACACGCCTGAGCACACTTGGCGCAGCCGTGGCACCACTTGGCTGGGTTGATTTCCGGCTCCTGATACGGCCCTTCCTGCGTTAGACTTCCATGCTCGCACTGCCGCGCGGCAAGGCAAACGCCGTGATCGCATCTCTCCGGCCTGCATTTCTCATAGTTGACCGTGGCAATCGGCTTGGGCATCTGCCTCTCTTCGTGGCTCCTCTCGTGTTCCGCACCGTTTCTGGCCCAAACCCCGGCCTGGGGGGCAGTCCCGGTCGACGGATAGGCATCGACACAGCGAGCGCAACCGAGTCGGCCAGTACCATCCCACTCATGGGATGAAGGCCACCGCCTCTATCTCCACCCTCGCGCCCCCCGGCAGCCCCCCCACCTGCACGGTCGATCGCGCCGGGGGCATCTCCACGAAGTGCCGGGCGTACACGGTGTTCATCGCCTTGAACTCCGACAGGTCGATCAGGAAGACGGTGGTCTTGATCACCTGCTTGAGGGAGCTGCCGGCCGCTTGCAGGACGGCCTCCAGGTTCTTCAACGCCTGTCGGGTCTGGGTTTCGACGTCCTCGGCGACCAGCTTTCCGGTGCCGGGATCCATGCCGGTCTGCCCGGAGGCGTAGACTAACTGCCCCAATTGGATCGCCTGGCTGTATGGCCCGATGGGTTCCGGGGCGTGCTGGCTCTTGATAGGCTGCTGTTCCACTGAAGCCACTTCTCCTTTCGACTCCAGGTTGTTGCGCCGCGGCGCGGTAGTTGGCGGACTCTCAAACCGCTGACGACGTCTTGTGGGACCGCGCGAGGGCTACCTCCGCCGCGTTCACCAGTTGGTATGCGATGGGCGAGGCCGTCAGCGCGGGGTGGGTCCCCGTCTGAAAGGTCGCCATGTCGTCGGCGGTCATCCTCCGGTGGATGCAGGCGCTGATGGCATTGATCAGTTCGCCGCCGCTGGCAGCCCCGGTGACCTGCCCCCCGAGCAACCTGTGTGTTGCCGCTCCGAATAGCAGCCTCACCTTGAGATTGCTGGACCCCGGCATGCCGCCGGGATGGCGGTTCGGTGCTTCCCATTCCCCCACAAGGATCTTGTAGCCCCCTGCCCTGGCCTGGACCGTGGTAAGTCCAGCCGCGGCGAAGGCGCTGTCTCCCAGCGTGGTGGAGAAAACGCCGATCACACCCATGTTCGAGCGCCGCGTATCAAAGAGGTTGGCACCCGCGATCCGCGCCTCCATCGTTGCAATGGATGCCAGCTTCAAGGCGGACGGCCTGCCGTCGAAGAAGGATAGTTTCTCCGCGCAGTCGCCGCAGGCGAAGATGCTGTCGTCGCTGGTTTGCATGTACCGATTCACCTGGATGCCGCCGGTGGGGCCGATCTCGAGGCCCCCTTGCCTGGCAAGCCCGGTGTTTGCGACTGCCCCGACGCCAATGATCACCACATCAGCCTTGATCTTCCTCCCGCTTGACAGGCATACCTCCTGCACCGTCTCAGAGCCGAGGAATGCCTCCACCTTCTCGTCCACGAGGATCTCGATGCCTTTCTCTCCCAGAATCCTCTCCGCCTGGATGCAGAACTCCTCGTCGTAGACCAACTGGAGACAGTGCCTCGTCATCTCCACGATCCTGACGTTGAGAGACCCACGACGCTTCTTGATCTCCTCGGCTAGCTCGCATCCGATGAAACCGCAGCCGACAATGGCAACGTCCGAAGCATGGTCCACAGCGTCGACGATCTGCCGAAGATAGGAAACATCCTTCCTGATCGCGAAAACGTTCCCCTTGCCGACCCCAGGAATCGGTGGGATCTGCGGGTCCGAGCCGGTAGCCAGCACGAGCCTGTCGTAACCCAGTCTCATTCCCTTGGTGGTGGTTATCACACGGCTTTTGGGTTCTAGCGCGGTGACTTCGTCGATCACAAGGTCGACATCGGACCCTTTCAGTATGGTGTCGGGAATCAGGTTCCTCTCGGGGCTCCCCAGGGTCCCGAGAATGTACGGTATGCCGCACGGGATTAACGCCCGCTCCTCTTTTCTGATCAGCACCACCCTCTTGTCCGGGTAGTGCCTCCGCGCGGTCACCGCAGCGGTCACTCCGGCCGCACTGCCACCGACAACAACTACATCAGCCTTGTCCATAGACTTTTCTCCTCTTCGAGTGATTCGTGATCCGTGCCGCCACTGGCCGGATGACCCTCTCGCCAGGGTGCAGCTTCGTCAGCCTTGAGACCCGTCTCGCTTTCCTCGGTACCGGAAGCCATGCTCAATAACGATGGCTTCGCGCACATACCCCGCTTCGTCTCCCTCGATCATCAGCTTGTGGATGAGCAGTACGTCCGAGACGGGCAGCCGCATTACCGGCTGCACGCACAGCCTTGCGACCAGCTCGCCCGACTCGTAAACATCGACAGGCGGCTTCCGAGATGGTTGAATCCGATAGGTGCGCTCCGCGACGTTAGGGCTGTGAACGGCCAGGTATCCCTCTTCCCTCAACTGCCTGTACTCGTTCTCTGTCAGCACCTCCCGCAGCAGCGAGAGGGCCCTCCGCTCGGCCTCGGAGCGATGCCTTTCCTCGGATTCGGCCTCGCGTCTCATCGTCCACGAAGCGAAGAGGACGCAGCCCTGCGCCAGTAGCGGGATCGAGACCGCCATCGCCAGGATGGCCGCCAGCAGACCGACGTCCCAGCCTTCCATCATCGGGGCTCTCCGCCATTGGCACCGCCAACGTAACGCCAGAAGAACTGGCCGCGAAACTCCACCCGTCGCGCCCGTCCATCGGCCTCCAGGTCCGCCAGCGCGGTCTCTACCACCCTGGGCGGGCAGTCGCCGAGTGTTCGCAGCAGCTCCGACTCCTTCATCGGATGGCGCCGGATCACCTCGACAATGGCCTCTCCCAGCGGCAGATCCGTGGACAGATCGAAGGTTCCCTCGTAAGGCGCTACCACGGTGGCGGCCTCCCCCAGTATCGCCAGGGCGCGCATCAGGCCCTCCTCGTCCGGTGGCTCCACCCAGCCTTCGGCGGGTGGTCGGATGGGCACGTTCACGTGCACCTGGTCCGGCTGGACGAAAGCCAGGGCATCGCGGAGCCCGAGGAGGGCCAGCTCCCCGTCATTCACCCCCCGTACCAGCATCGCCTCGACCCAGAGCCGGCCCCGATACTGCTGGCGAAAGGCGGCCAGGCCGCTGATGATCTCCGCGATACGCAGTATGGGACTTGGGCGGTTGATGCGGCGGAAGGTTGTCTCGTCCGCGCAGTCCAGGCTCGGCATCACCACGTCGGCCGCCTCCAGCTCCTCCCGCACCCCCGGCTGCCAGAGGAGCGAGCCGTTGGTGATGACCGCCACGGGCAACTCGGAGAGCACTTTGACTCCCCGAATGAGCCTGCCCAAGCTGCGGCACAGGAGAGGCTCCCCCTGGCCGACGAAGGTGATGCAGTCGATCCGCCCAGGCTCATGGCTGGCTAGCGCAGCCTCCACCTCGGCGAGAATGCTCTCCGGAGGGTAGAAGTCCTTTCGGTCGCTGGCGAGCCACCTGGTCCGGCCCAACTGGCAGTAGACGCAGTTGTAGTTGCAGGTCTTCGAGGGGATCGGATCTATCCCCAGAGACTGCCCCAGCCGCCGGGACGGCACGGGCCCATACACGCAACTCATCGGTCACTTCCCCTCGCGCACCCTGTCCACTGCCGTCCCGTCACACCGAATATCAGGGGGGCCGGCTCGCGACACGTCAGAACTCCCATTCGCTGACGGCGCCCACGTTGTTGAAGAAGAATCGATCGCCGAACTCGCGGGCCAGCCGCCCCGCGGCCTCCAGCCCCGTGCAGTGGGATACCCCCAACTTGTTGATGTCGAAGGCGCTGAGAGCCGCGATCGTCCTCTCCATCTGCTCGGGGCCCGCTGCTTTCAGGTGCGTGCCTCCCAGCACGGCGAAGATGCGCTCCTCTTGGGCCACCTCCTGAGCCCTGCGCAGGGTGTTCACGACCCCGCTGTGGGCGCAGCCCAGCAGCACCACCAGCCCCTTCGGCGTCTTCACCAGCAGGGCCTGGTCGTCCGGCATCTCGTCCTGCTCCCAACCCCGGGGAGTCCGGATCTTGAGGTCAGCGTCCAGCCTCTCGAACTCCGTCCTCCGCGGGACGTACCCCGTGGTCATCACCCCGGGGCCGATGGCGGCGGCGCCGTCGGACAGGTGGAAGGTGGCCCCCATCGCCTCCAGTTGCTCCCTCACGAAGGGCAGGCCGCTGTATCTGGGCCTGTCGTCCTTTCGGACCGCGTAACGGGATCTCCACACCTCGGGGTGGGCGTACACTTCCACCTCTCCGGTACAGGCCAGCACTTCCCTGAGCCCGCCCGTGTGGTCCTGGTGGCCGTGGCTGAGGACCAGGTGCCTCACCCGGGAGAGATCCACCCCCAGGGCCCTGGCGTTGTGGACCGCGGTATTGGTCTGTCCGGTATCCAGCAGAACGGCGAGGTCGTCCACCTCCACCAGCATGGAGAGTCCATGCTCCGCCAGGGTGCCGCTTCTGGTGGCGGTGTTCTCGGTCAGGGTGGTCACACGTAGCCGCATGGCAGGGGTCTCCTTCCTCGAGTCAATGGCCGGCTTCCGGCCAGGCGTCGGGGATCAACTCTTCCAGGCCGTACTTCTTCAAGGTCTCGGGGAAAGGCCGGCCGGTCTCAAAATCCCATCCCATCAGCTCGTAGTAGCCCCGCCGCATGTCGTCCCAGTGCTCCATGACGTCGGTGCCAGCCCTGGGGCCATCCACGGGGATCGAGCCGTACCGTTTGGAGGGCCGCTCGAGCTTCGGGGTGAGGCCGCAGCGCAGGTTGTAGACGCGCAGCAGGTTGCTGATCCGCCTGCCCACGGCCATGGCATCGCCGGCCGAGAACCCGGCCCAGCCCGTCGCCGCCTCCACTGCCCGGGACAGGGTGTGGAGGCTGACCCTGCTGGTGAAGCGGCAGATGCCCAGGGAGTCCTCGAACATCATCCGGCCGTTGTGCTTGCCGAGCTGCTCCATCACGTCCTGCCAGTCGCACAGGTCGGCCTTCGCCTTGGCTCCCTGCTCCTCGGGCCTCCACGCCGGGCCCACCGCCATGGTGCCGGTGTCGGAAACGGCGGTGTCCACCATCTCGACCCAGCGGCCCCGGTGGTCGTGATCCCGCGGCGAGTTCCCTTTCAACGTGTAGATGGCCAGGTCCTGGCTGCCCCGACCCAGCCTCTCGGAAGCCCGCTTCACCCCCTCGGCCAGGAGATCGCCCACGCCCTCTCGGTGGGCGATCTTCCGCAGCAACGCCCGGGTCGCCTCCACGTTGCCCCAGCTCATCTCCAGGCCGTCCAGCTCCTCCCTGGAGAGGATCCCCTTCTCGTGGCACTCCATCACCCAGCCGATCACCCATCCTGCCTCGTTGTTCTCCAGCCCCAACCGGTCCACGTCGTTGGCCAGCACGGCCGCCCCGGCCACGTCGGTGTTGCCGATCTGGGGGCCCCACGCGGCCCACTGCTCGTACTCGGGCTCCTCGGTCTTGAAGCCCGCGTACTTCCCGTCGGTGATGGTCATCATGTGCAGGTGCTTCGTCCGGCAGGCCCAGCAGGGCATCGGCTCCAGCTTCCACCTCTTCTGGTACTCCTGCCGCATGAAACGCTCGGGCCCGGGAAACAGATCGGTGGTGTAGTTCTTGACGGGGAGGGTGCCCGTCTCGACGTAGCTGGGGAAGGAGTTTTGAGTCCCCCATTCGTAGCTCTTTCGGCTGACGGGGTGGGCGAGGATCTCCTCCACGATCGCCCGGGCCTTCTCCCTGAGCGCCTCCTGGTCGGCAACGGGAAAGCGGCTGCCGCCCCGCTCCGCCACGATCGCCTTCAGCCTCTTGGAGCCCATCACCGCGCCGGGCCCGTTGTGGCCGGCCACGTGGCCCCTGTCTCCCGCTATGCAGGCGAACCGGACCAGGTGCTCACCGGCCGGCCCAATGCCGAAAACGCTGAGCCGATGCTCCTTCTTGCCCAACTCGCAGGTGATGCGCTCCTGCAGGTCGTAGCTGTCCAGCCCCAGCAGTTGCTCGGCCTCCCGCAGTTCGACTGTCCCGTCGTGCAGGTACAGGTACACCCACCTGTCGGACTTCCCCTGGATGATCACGCCGTCGAAGCCGGCGAACTTGATGAAAGCGCCCATGAAGCCGTTGGCCTGCGTGGTTGTGGCGCCACCCGTCATGGTGCCCTTCGTGACGAAAGAAATGGTACCTGTTCCCATCACCGTCGTTCCGGCCAGCGGCCCCGTCGTCATGATCAGCCGGTTCTCGGGGTCCGACCACAGGACTGAGGGGGGCACCTCGTCGTAGAGGATCTTCGCGCCTACGCCGGTGCCCCCTACCCACTTCCTGAGAGCGGCGGCGTTCCATCGCTCCTCGGTCAGTGTGCCCCTCGACAGATCCACACGCAGGAACTTGCCGGCATACCCGGCTGTAAACCTCTCCTCCGACATCCGCGTTCCCTCCGGCTCCGCCGCGATCCAAGGATCCGAGTGTTCTCTTAGACAACGCCGATCGATGGCTCGGCCCGCCCAATCACATTTCTGTAACCGTGATGCTGTTTGTCTCGCAAACGCTGACGCAGGCCTCGCAGCCGAGGCAGTCGTCCTGGTTCCCTGCCACCACGGCCTTGCCGTCTTTCAGCTCGAGAATCCCCGATGGACAGGTCTCCACGCACTCACTACACCCCTTGCAGGTCTCCTCGTTGATGGTGATTACGTACATGCTTTGGCTCCCTCGATGTGTGTCAGCAAAGCCGCCCAGAGCCGTTCCAGCTCCTTGGAGAGCGGCCCATCGGCGTGCTCCGTCACCGTCCGACCCTGCACCATGGCCTCGGTCACGGTGGTGTCGAAGGGGATGCGGGCAACCACGGGGACGCCCAGGGACTTGCAGAAGAGATCGATTTCCCGGGCGCGAGCCGGGTTGAGGTCATGCTTGTTAATGGCCACCAGGGCAGGCACCCGGAAATGATCGGTCGTGGCCAGCATCCGCTCCAGGTCGTGGACGCCGGCCACCGTCGGCTCGGCGACTAGCAGCGCCAGGTCCGCACCGGAGCAGGCGGCGATCACCGGGCAGCCGATGCCTGGAGGGGCGTCCACGATCACGTAGTCTCGCACCTCCTCCTGAGCGATCTCCCGCGCCCGCTGCTTGACCCGCGTGACCAGCTTGCCCGAGTTCTCCTGGCCGGCGAACAGGTGGGCGTGCGCCAGAGGGCCGAAGCGGGTCTCCGAGACAAACCAGCGCCCTGCCACCTGGTCCTCCATCCGAATGGCATTGGCCGGGCAGCTGTAGACGCAGGCGGCGCATCCTTCGCAGGCATGGGAGTCTATCCGGAACCGGTCCGCCCTGAAGTCCCCCTGGTTCGGGACGATGGCTCCGAAGCGACAGGCTGCCTCGCAGGCTCCACAGCCCATGCATCTCCCCTGGTCGATGACCGCCAGCTTGCCTCCCGTGAACTCGTGGACCTCGATCTGTCGAGGCGCCAGGAGCAGTTCGAGATTGGCCGCGTCCACGTCGGCGTCCGCCAGGACGACCCGGCCCTGGCGCGACGCCAGGTGGGCCAGGGATGCGGCAACGGTGGTCTTTCCGGTACCCCCCTTGCCGCTCAGCACCACTATCTGCTTCATCGGCCCACCCCCTCTTGAAGACGGCGGTAGAGTGATAGGAAGGTTCCCAGGTACTCGGGTAGAGCCACGGGCAGTGGGACTCCCTCGGAGCAGGCCTCGGCGATGCGGCGATCCAACGGGATACGCATCAGGACTGGAATGCCCTCCCGCCGGCAGTACTCCTCCACGCCACGGTCTCCCACCCCGTCCCGGTTGATCACAACCCCGACCGGCAGCCCCAGCTCATCCCTGGCCACCCCTACCGCCATCCTCAGGTCGTGCAGTCCGAAGGGGGTCGGTTCGGTCACCATCAGGGCGTAGTCGGCACCCCTCAGGCATTCCACCACGGGGCAGGAGGTGCCGGGCGGGGCATCCCGGATCACCAGACGGTCGGGGCCATTCTTGGCCTGTCGCCTCTTCAGCTCCCGGATCACCGGGACGGCCATCGCCTCGCCCACGTTCAGGATGCCGTGGGCGAAGGCAATGGGGCCGGACCTGCCCTCCTCGACGACGCCGGTCACCCTGAGCTCCTCCCGGATCGCCCTCTCAGGGCAGTTGGTGGCGCAGCTTCCGCAGCCGTGACACAGCTCGTCGAAGACCAGCACCTCGCTCCCCAGGACCGCGATGGCGTGGTAGGCGCACACCTCGGCGCAGCGGCGGCAGCCGTTGCACTTCGCCTGGTCCACCACCGGCGTCAGGACGCCGACCTCCCGGCGAGCTTGGATCGCGGGCTTCAGGAAGAGGTGGGCGTTGGGCTCCTCCACGTCGCAGTCGATGAGTTGGACCGTGCCGTCGGCCGGTGCCTGCTCCTGGTCGAGCGCCGTGGCAACGGCCACCGCCAGCCCGGTCGCCACCGTGGTCTTTCCGGTTCCCCCCTTGCCGCTGGCTACCGTGACGATCATGGCGAGGTCCCCCCGGCGGCGCCGCGTCGCTGGTAGGGGGCCCGCCAATCACGGAGGTCCGCTCTGCGACGGTTCAGATAGTCGGCGATGGCCTGATGGAGGACGGTGGCCGCCAGGTTCGAGCAGTGGAGCTTTTCCAGGGGCAGGCCCCCCAGCTCGGCGGCGATGTCGTCGTCGGTGAGCTTCGCCGCCTCCTGAAGGGTCTTACCCATGGCGATGTCGGTGAGGGCGCTGCAGGTGGCGATGGCCGCACCGCAGCCACGGACCAGGTATTTGATGTCCGCCAGCCGGCCATCCTTGACCTTGATGAACATCACGAAGACGTCGCCGCACTCCGGGTCACCCAACTGCCCGATGCCGTCGGCATCCTCGATCACCCCCACGTTGTGGGGATCGTGAAAGTGGGCCAGCACCTTCTCGTTGTACTCGATGGCCATGTCCCTGTTCCCTTCTACCCGGCGGCTATCCGTGGTGATGGTGGCCGCCGTCCTCGGGACAGCAGGGCTGGTTGCCGCGCAGGCTGCCGGCCAGGTATCGGTCGATGGCCTGGCGGACGGTGCCGCTGGCGCCCGTCGCCACCTCAATGCCGTACTGGTTGAAGTAGGAGACAGCGCCCGCGCCCATCCCCCCGCTGAGCATCACATCGGCGCCCTGGCTCTGAATGAAGGCCGGCACCTGGCCAGGCTGATGGTTGCCGTAATAGGGGTTTCGAACCGCCTCCACTCGGCCGAGGGCTCCGCCGTTGGTATCTACGAGGACGAAATAGGGACACCGCCCAAAGTGGGGGCTCACCGGGCTGTCCAGCCCACCGTCGTTCTCCGCTGAAACGGCTATCCGCATCCGCACATCCTCCAGAAGTTGTTGTATTCATGAGGCGTTCAAGGCACGCCGTGACCTCCGGAACGTCTACTCGCTCCCACGTCCTTCGATGCGATCGGCCAGCTTCGCCAGGCGGGCTCGCAGCTCCGCCACTTCGGCCTTGAGGCCAGCCACATCTTCGCCCTGCCGCGAAGGCCCTGCGGCCGGCGCGGCCGGCCGGGGAGAGGCCTGGACCGGCGAGGGGGGACCGCCGAAGCCGCGGCCGCCCCGGCCCCCCATTCCCCGGCCCACCCCGCGCATCATCCCCATGCCCATGCCCCCGTGGGCGGGACCGGTTGGCGCGCCGACCGGGCTGAGCTGGCCGGCTCTGTAGGCCTCGACGGCCTGCCGGACGGTGCCGTCCGCGAAGACGTACACCGGTACTCCCGCCGAGGCGAGCACCTGATAGGCATTAGGCCCGACGTTGCCGGTGACCACCGCCTTCACCCCTCGATTGACCACGTCCTGGGCTGCCTGGATCCCGGCTCCCCCCGCTGCCGATGCGGCCTGGTTGGGGACCGCCTGGAAGCCCATGGTATCGGTGTCCACGAGGACGTAGACGGGGCATCGACCGAACACCGGACTGAAAGGCGAGTCCAGATCGTACCCCATGGCACTTACCGCGATCTTCATGACATTCACTCCATCGTGTAGTAGTCGCTGGACCGGGTGGCCGGCGACCGTATTCTCTGGGTCGTGGTGGCAGGGGGAGTATCGTCCTCCCCTGCCACCACGGCAGTCCAGCCCGGCGCTCCCGGGCTCAGCAGTTCTCACCCCTCATCGGAGTGGAGCACCGGGGGCACTGGATCGCCGAGCAGGGAACGCCCTTCGTGTGGGGCATGGTGTAGCCGCAGTTAGGACAGCGGCAGACCGACGATCCGCCCAGGCCACGACCCCCCTTCCCCGCCCGGGAGAGGAATCGAGACAGGAGATCAAGCCCTTTCCCCGTGCCGTCCAACATTGAAGTACATCTCCCTCCTCTGGGTCGGGGCGCCAAGGCGGCGGCCTTGGCGCCACCCGCTACGGCGTGCCCTTCAGCCGCTCCTCCAGGTCGCGCAGCCGCCGCTCCAGGTCGGCTCTCTCCGCCCTGAGCTGCTCTATCTCTGAAGGAACCTGGGCTGGCGGAGTCCATGTCCCACCCGAGAAGAGCCCCGAGGCCGGCACGATGCGGCCGGCCGCATCCTGGTAGTAGGCGTTGGGACCGAAGCCGCAGCGGCAAGAGCCCACGTAGCGGTAGCCCGCGGGCGCCGTGGCTCCCGTCCAGGCTAGCCGTGGGTAGGCCGCACCCGTCCAGCCCACGCCTCTACCCCATCCACCTCCGCGTCCGGAACCGTACATAGCAGTGACCTCCCTTGCCACCTGGCCGAGAATGTAACGGGCATAAGCCCATAACGGACTATACGCCGGTACGGGCCGGGAGTCAAGGGTTTTGGGGACATTCTGGGCATTTGCTCCAAACCGCAGGACTACTAAACCCTCGGGCCGACGGCGGCCGTCCCATCCCCGCACAGCCGCGTGGCCATCTCGTGGGTGAGCCTGGCGATCACAGGCTGGCTCTCTTTCAGCCAGCAGGCTGTGGCCTCGAAGAACTGCCCCGGGCTTGATAACCCCTCGTCCGTGCTGTGGGCGAAGGAGCAGGCATTCTCGATGGAAACCGGGCCCATCCGAGCTCCCCGCTGAAGTGGCGCGGCAGGACAGGGTACTCACTGCCCTGACCTGCCGCCCTGGAAGGGCGGTATTGGAGGGGGGCGACCATGGCCCTCGCCGGTTCCCGATGCTCGTGTTACCGCCTTAACCTCGACGGCAGCCGCCACCGCCAGAACATGGGGGCGTCTCACACCGTTCCTCCCGTCCGCAGCAGGTGAAACCCCCTTGGCCGCGGGACGACCGCACCAGATGGGCTGCCGAGGGAAGTCTCTCCATTCGCCCATGGCAGGAGGGACAGAAGATCCCCTCGGAGCCCGTATCCCGCACCAGCAGCTCGACCACTTGTCCACAATCGCGACAGCGAAAGTCGAATACGGGCACGACACTACCTCCTTTGATCCACGATCTGGCAATGGCGCTCCTAGGAACCAGCCCCCGTTGGAACAGGTGTGGTGGTTTCGGGCAACTCCTCCTCACAGCTCGGGCACGCGAGCGGCGCTCCGCTGGTAAGCGGTTTCTCCCACCCGTGGCCGGACCGGCGGTAGTGGAACCCCATGGGCGCAAGCTCGTAGTCGCCGCCCTCGATGCGGAATGCCCTGCCCTTGACCAGACCCTCTGCCACCTTCCGGTGGGCATCCTCCAGTACGCGCTGGAAGGTCTGCCTCGAGATGCCCATCCCCTGGGCAACCTGCTCCTGCTCCAGCCCCTCCAGATCCTTGAGGCGCAGCGCCTCTAGCTCGTCCACCGAGAGCCGCACCTCCTCCAGCAGCCGCATGGGTATGCCCCAGGGTTTGAAGTAGGTGACCCTCGGAAGAAAACGGACTCTCCTGGGTTTGCGCGGTCTTGCCACCGTCTCCCTTTCCGGTCATGAGCTTGTGCCCATACGCCGTTGCGTCCGCGCGGCCCCGCTGCCGCAACCCACGCCCTCTCATGCGGGCCCGCCGACGCCGACGGGCCCCACCCGGGGCGGGGACCGAGGCCGTCACAATGCCGGCTCTCCGGTCGACCACCCTGTTCAAGCAGGCTTCACCAAGGGCGGCGAGCAGCCCAAGGGCCGACAGAACAAGAGCACGGGAAAGCCGGACCAACAGCGAAGGGGGCCGAGATGCGACCCCTGTCAGGCGCAAGACGGGCACCGCCGGGTGCTCGGCCCTCCCGGGCCCGGGCGCCGGCGACCGGCATCCGACCGGCCGGGACGGTGCTCCAGAAGGGGCCGACCTGCACCCGTCGAACCGGGGCGTCGCACTGTATGGAGGCTATCAACTGGTCGATAATCGACACCGCTGTCTCCTCTCGCCCTTCATGACCCCGCGTGGGTTCCTGAAGCGGGGGTCCAGGGGGCGGCTGCGCCCCCCCTGGCGGGGTTTGAGGTGTCCCCAAGTTGAGTCCTTGATGCAGAGGTCGATAATTCACCCCGTAACGGAGCTCGGCCCCCTTTGCCCCTCGTACAGGGCCTTCTTGTAGTAGCCGTTGCTGCAGTACAGCGCCCCGATGGGGTTGTGGGCCATCACCCGATCCTTCGCCACGAGGCAGGTCACGGGGGCCTCGGAGTGCTTGATGAACAGCGTGTCGTGTCCAACGCACAGCCCGAACACAATGTTCAAGTCCGTCCCGTCGCGGTTCAGCACCATGGCCTGGCCGATGGGGTTGCAGAGCGCTTCGTAGCTTCCCGGGCGCACCTTCTGGTGATCCGCGATGTCGATCTCCTCCTTGGGGATCGAGCCGTTCTTGCACGCCACCGAGGCCACATCGAAGCCGTTAGCCTTCAGGACTCGGGACAGCATCCTGGCCTCCACGCGTAGCCCGAGGCAGAAAGCCACCCCCAGCTTTCGGTAGCCCATGCGGCGGGCGAACTCCATGGTCTCCTGGATCCGGGTCCAGTGGCAGTAGCCCTCGGCCTCCACCAGCGCCGACTCCCGCGCCATCCGGCGCAGGGTGGGGTCCGAGAGGTAACCGCGCGTGTCCGTTACGCTCCCGTCGCGCATGGGGCAGTTCTCGGGGGCCGCATCCAGGTGGCCCGACCGGCAGACGTAAACCTTGCACTCCGCACACGAAGCCATCGGCAGGGTAACTCCCTTCGAATGTGGTCTTCAAATGGAACACGCGGGTATTCTCGGCGCGCTCATCTCGCGGCCAGCGGATCCGCGCTGACCACCTCGGCGAAGGTCGCGGCCAGGATCTCATAGGCCTCCGACTGGTACTCCTCGATGCGACCAGCATCGCACAGTCGGGCGATGGCTGGATCCAGGGGAAGCCTCGCCAGCAGCGGGGCGTTGGCGGCGTGCGACATCTCCTGGCCTCGGCTGGGCCCGAAGATCTCGTGGCGCTTTCCTGTATCCGGGCAGAGGAAGTAGCTCATGTTCTCCACCACCCCGAGCACGGGCACCTTCATCTGCTCCGCCATCCTGACGGCCTTGCGCACCACCATTCCCGCCAGGTCCTGGGGCGAGGAGACCACCACGACCCCGTTCAAAGGAATGGACTGCATGACCGTGAGCGGCGCATCGGAGGTGCCGGGCGGCAGGTCCACCAAGAGGTAGTCCAGGTCTCCCCACAATACATCTTTCCAGAACTGCTTGACGGTGTTGCCGATCAGCGGGCCGCGCCAGATGACAGGGAGGTCATCCTGTGGGAGCAGCAGGTTGATGGAGATGACCCGGATGCCGAGGGATGTGGTGACCGGGAATATCCCCAGCGCATCGCCGCTCGCTCGGTCCGCGAGTCCGAACATCTTGGGGATGCTGGGTCCGGTGATATCGGCGTCCAGGACCCCCACCTTGTGGCCAGCTCGCGCCAGGGAGGTGGCCAGCAGCGCGGTAACCAGCGACTTCCCGACGCCTCCCTTGCCGCTCACGACGGCGATGACCCTGCGCACGACGCTCAGTTGCTGGGCTGGAGAGCGCTCCTCGTCGCCGCCTCCCAGGGCTCGCACCCGCTCCTCGGGAGTGAGCGTGCCGAAGTGGACCGTCACGCCTTCGATTCCAGGCAGGCGCATGACCGCTCCTTTGACGTCGGTTTCTATCCGGCCCTTGAGCGGACAGGTGGGGGTGGTGAGGGCGACGGTGACCTCGACCCTCCCGTCCTCCACGAGGACGTCCTTCACCATCCCCAACTCCACCAGATTGCGGTTGAGCTCCGGATCCATGACGGCCCCGAGGGCCTTTCTCACCTGGACAACGTCGACCATGGCTGGGTTCTCCCTCCTCGCCACTTCCATGATGGCCCTCGGCGACCACCGATGCCCTGTGGAAGGGCTCGGCCGGGCCCGGACTTTTATGAGCGCATGCCCATAATACTCGCGGAAAGTCATCGCTGTCAAGTAGCGTGCGCTGGCCCGAAAACCATCTTCACTGCAGCGTCGTTCCTCGAGCGAGGCTGCGAGGACAACCGTTCGCCGTTGCGGACGACGCGAGCAAAGGGCGCTCACACCCCGAGGGACTTGTAGCAGGAGCGGCACGCCTCGGGGAGCGGGGCTGCTTTTTCCACCTGATCGAGGATCGACTCGCGTCTCCTGGGTGGACCGGTCGGGTCCCGGCGAATCTCCTGGCGCAAAGCCCGCTCCATCGCCGCCAGGTGGGTGGCCGGGCCCCGCCCGAGGGGCTGCGCGGCACCTCGTAGC
>Ga0315298_1007229_pt1 | contig 14754 bp, 13 predicted proteins | sample WHS_1_MG_FD_203077 | JGI IMG/M metagenome (GOLD analysis project Ga0315298, IMG submission 203077) | Extremophilic microbial mat communities from Washburn Hot Springs, YNP, Wyoming, USA - WHS_1_MG | ecosystem: Environmental > Aquatic > Thermal springs > Hot (42-90C) | place: USA: Wyoming... | reverse complement strand
CCGGCTCATGAGGGCCCAGCCCTGCACGGTGGGGAAACGTTGCATCAACTCCCGGGCTTCCTGGCGACAAGCTGCCGATTTGTCCATCTCTTCCTCCTGGCCCGCAACGGGTCGCATCCCAAGGCCCCTGGTTTATCAGGAAAATGCCAATAACTCACTGATCAGATGTTAAATCAGTTAGACGATTTTTTACGGATGCCAAGGTCCGGATAGCCGACCATCGGTATCCGGGGCGGGCATGGGGCCTTTCCTTCCGTCCTGGCCTGATCCATCCGGGCAGCGCCGATCCAGACCAACTCCGCCGGGGCGCTGCAAGGTCCGGCTGTGCGGCAGGAGATCCAGGCGCCAACTGGTTCATGTCCGGTCCCTGCGCGACCAGGCGCCAGCCCAGGGCTTCATTTCCCCTTGTTTCCTGGGTAGTCTGTCCATACGCGATTCTACCATTGCGTTCATTTTTTGGGTTTGAGCTGAAAGCGGGTGCTTCGCAGTGCCCACCGCAGGATAATGGCAAGTGACCGAAACCGTTGCGGATACCGTTCAACCAGTTTGCGCGGGAATCCCCGCCGTTCAGGGTGGAGTGGTTGACACGCTGGTTGGAAAGTTGATCGGTGCCGGGCGTTCGCCTGCTTCCGTGTGGTGCAGGCGCTCTCGCGGCATTCCCGAGATGAATGCCACGCCTGCTGGACAGGGCCGGGATTTTCGCCTAATAGGTAGCCTATGCCACAAGGAAGGAGAGGTGCATCATGCAGCAGCAAGCGATAGCCATCATCGGACTGGGGCGGGTGGGTTCGGCATTTCTGGACGCCCTGCGCAAAAAGCCACGTCAGGGCATTCAGATCATTGCCGTGGCCGAGCCGAACAATACCCCGGGACGCACGGCCGCCGCAAACGCGGGTATCCCCGTGTATGGCATTCAGGAACTGATCGCGCGGAGCCAGGATGTCGATATCCTCTTTGATCTTACCGGATCCCATGCGGTGCGCCAGGAGTTGCGGGAAGGGCTGGCGGCCATTCATAATCAGCGTACGGTGATTGCACCGGAGAGCGTGGCGCGGATGATCTGGGCGCTTGCCGTGGAGGGTGGCGGGCTGCCGGAAGTACACCAGGAGACGGGTTACTATTAGGGGGGATCCGTCGGGAAGAACGCCGTTTTCTATGCAGATGGTGCCGGGTTTGCCGGCGCCTTTTCTCCGGTACCCCCGGTTGCGAGTATCCCTGCGCGCCGTGGGGGCTCCTGTTTTCCCATGGCACTCCCTGCCAGTCTTCACTTTTGCTTTTTCCATGAGAAATTTTGTTGGTTATTGCAGCGGGCCCTTGGAAATTGGTCTTTTTACTCACTCGGGGGGAACGGATATGGATTTTCTGGGCGGCGCGCAGCAGGATCCGCAATTGTCCAGTTTTTTGCGCATTTCCGGCTTTGGGGGCGATGACCTCCGGCTTTTGCAGGAGGTCGGGCCCAAGGTGGTGCCCCATATGGCGCTGGTGGCGCAGCATTTTATGCAGCGGCTGCGCTCCGACCCGCAAGTGGAGCAGCGACTTGAGGCCCATGCTGCGCTGGTGGAGGCGAATATCACCCAATGGCTGGAACAGCTATTTACCGGCCCCCATGATGCCGCTTTCCTCGATGCGCAGGATCGCGTCGGGGAGACCCACGTGCAAGCGCGGATTCCGCCGTTATTTACCGCCTTCGGGATGAGCTACCTGCGTGCCGCCCTGCCGCAAGTCTTGGGCAGCATCGGTGTGGCCCATCAATACCCGGAGGGGGCGGTGACGGCGGCGGTGTTGCGTTTGTTGGACCTGTGCCAATATCTGATCGATCGGGCTTACTATGCGCGATTGCTGCAGGTGACGGGGATTTCCAAGAGTCTATTGGACCGTTTGATGACGGTATGAGGTTCCATGAGCAACACCATTGACTCGCAAATGCCGGACGCCGCCGCAGCGGCGCCCCAGGAGGAATTCATCGCCCGCCAGGCCATCCTGGGGCGGCAAGGGGAGATCATCGGCTACGAGCTGTTTGCCCGGGAGGAGCTGGGAGGGCCCATGGGCGACCCTTTCCTGGCTTCTGCCCGCGTGCTGATCAAGGCCTTTAGCCAATTCAGCGTGGAGCAGCTTTTGGGCGGCAAGCTCGCCTTCGTGAATTTCACCAATAGCCTTTTTGACGAAAAAAGCCTGGGGCTGTTTCCGGCCCAGCGCATCATTCCCGAGTTCACCATCACCGAAGCGCCCAGCGCAGAATTCCTGGCCACCCTTGGGGTGCTGCGCCGGCAGGGCTACCGCCTCGCCCTGGATCGTTTTCAGGATACGCCGTGGCATGCGGACCTGCTGTCTTTCATGGATTTTGTGAAGGTGGATCTCTACAGCGCAGAGTTATCCCAGGTGCAGGCGCAGATTCGCACCATCCGGCGGTCCGGGGACAAGGCGATTGTGGCGACGCGGGTGGAAACCCAGGGTATTGCGCGGCATTGCTATGAGGCGGGAGTGGACTTTACCCAGGGCTACTATTTCATGCGGCCGGAGATCATTGCCGGGAAGCGGATCGGGGCGAACCATCTGAGTATTTTCCGGCTCCTGAACCTGTTGGGGGAAAACGGCCCCGTTGCGGAGATCGAGCAGGCTTTCCAGAAGGATCCCGGCCTGTCTTATCAACTGTTGCGTTACATGAACTCGGCCGGCCTGACGCGCGGCCAGGAGATCGACAGCATCCGCCGGGCGCTGATCCTCCTGGGCCGCCAGCCGCTCCAGCGCTGGCTGACCTTGCTTCTTTTCGCCGGCCAGGGTGGGCGCGGTTCGCCGCTGCTGACCATGGCCGCCACGCGCGGGCGGTTGGCCGAGCAGTTGCGCCAAAAGGCGCCTGCCCTAAGCGCTGACAATGCGCAAATGCATCAGTCTTTTTTGGTGGGGATGTTGTCGCTTCTGGATGCCATGCTGGGAGTACCCATGGCCGATATCCTGGGCGATCTGCATTTGCCGCTGGAAGTGGACGCGGCCATCCTGCGGCATGAAGGGGAGAACGGCATCCTTTTGCGCCTAATCGAGACCATTGAACAGGGAAATGCACCAGATACGCTTGCCTTGGCGGGGTCCTTGGGTTTGGGCATGGCCGATATCAATCAGTGTTATCTGCATGCCATGGCTTGGGCAGCCGTTCTAGATTAACCCTTTTTTCTCGCCGTCCGTACCCAACGTCAAAAGGACTTTCTGCATGGGGATAAGGACATAGCGGTTTGTCGCGAAGGCAATTATCTGGCAATATGAAAATGTAGGTATCAGAAACGATGAAAATTGATTTTAGCTGTAATTGTCATGTTTTTCATGGGATTATGCGATTATTTCTAGCAAATTTATAATTCAGGATACTTTTAATGGAAATCTCGCTATTGGTTCAGCGCTTACAAGAGTTCCATCAATGGCGTGTCCAGCTTGCGTCTGGTCTGCGGGAATTGTCCGCTGTAACCGGAAAGTTGGAACTTCTCCCTGGGGCGACTATGCTGCGTCTGGAGAGTCTTGGCGACGAGATTGTGCAGGACGCCCTGCGCATTGCTTTCTTTGGGGAATTTGCTCGGGGGAAGACCGAACTCATCAATGCCCTTTTTTTTGCCGATCTGGGCGGGCGCGTACTGCCTTCCGGCCCTGGGCAAACCACCATGTGCCCCGTCGAAATATCCGGATGCAATCAGGATCCAGGTCTGCGTCTGCTTCCCATCAGCAGCCGATCTTTGGACGCTTCCGTCGAAAAATTGAAAAGGGTCAAAGCCGTCTGGACACATCTGTCTGTGGATCTGGCAGATGCGGAAGCACGCGACAGCGCCTTGGCGCACATTACTGAAACGCTGTGCGTGCCGCTGGTGGAGGCGCGTCGGTATGGCCTTTGCCCGCCCTTGCGCAGTGCGGCTGGTAACCAGAATGCCAGTCATTGTCCCTCCTGCGATATGGGTCGGGTGCTGATTCCCCGTTGGCGTTACGCTCTTCTGAGTATGCCCCACCCGGTCCTGGCGGTAGGATTGAGCATTCTCGATACCCCTGGCTTGAATGCTATCGGTAGTGAACCAGAACTTGCACTGGAATCATCGACTTCCGCCGATGCCATCGTTTTCGTTTTGGGTGCGGATACCGGAGTTACCCAAAGTGATCTGGAAATCTGGGATCAGTATCTTTGTCGCAATCCCTATCAAAAACAGCTGGTGGTGTTGAATAAAGTGGACATGCTCTGGGACGAGCTCCGCGACGATGCGCAGGTGTCTGCGTCCATTCAGTCGCAGGTAGAGGTCACGGCCCGGCGTCTGCAGATCAGCCCTCTTCAGGTGCTGCCAGTATCCGGGCAAAAGGGCCTAGTGTCGCGTATCCGGGGGGATCAGATATTGCTTGCCCGTAGTGGTATAGCTCCCCTTGAAGCCGCTATTGCCGACATTTTGATTCCGGCCAAGCGGTTAGCAGTTCTTTCCCGTGTGCAAAAACTGGTGGATCGTGTGGTGGCAGAGCAGCGAGCGATCTTGGATGAGCAGATCCATCACCTTGATGAAGACATAGAAAGCATGCAACGGCTGGGGGCGCAAAGCGAGGGAAAGGTTCCGCGCCTAGTGGCTCGACAACAAAAAATTCTGCGCACCTTTGCCAGTGATCGTAGTGCCTTTCATCAAAAACAACGGGAATTTGTAGCTGCTACGGAAAATTGGTTGCTCAGTTCCCTGTCCATGGATCGCTTTGATAGTATTATCGGCGATGCCCGTAACGAGCTTCTGGCGGCATGGACCACCATTGGCATCTATGAGCGATTTTCGCAGTTTTTTGCAGATACCATCAGCCATTTTGATACCGCCCTGGATAGAGCGAACCGCCTTTCGGCATTGATGGTCGATTCTTACCGTCAGTTCGAACAGCGTTATGGGCTACCTGCCCTCGATACCGTTCCTTACGCCATTTTGCCGCGCCGTGCAGAGTTGCTGGGTATGGCAGAAAGCTACGAGCGCTTTGGCAAGCGGTTGGAGATTGCGGCGAAGACGCAGGGGGCAGTGGTGCGCACGGCATTTCTTACCGTTGCCACTAAGGTGCAGGATTTCGTTCGAGAAACGCGGCTGGAATTGCAGGCTTGGGTGAGTGAGAGCCTGGAGATGATGAATCGACAAATGGACCTATTTTATCTGCAGGCAAAAGATCAACTGCAGGCGTTGGAAGCGATCATGGAATCCATGATGAACATCCAACCGCGCATTGCCGAATTGGAGCGCCAGAAAAAAGCGAAAATACTCCTTTTGCTGGATCTGGATGCCGCCTACCAGTCATTGCAAGGCGTGCTTTGGCCGTATACATTGGCGGACACTATAAATAACATAACATAAAACATTACGTTCTGGCGGGCTAGATGGTTTTTCGTTGGTTATTCAAGGAAGGTCGGATACGCCAGAATATGTTGGCGCGGGAGCGGTTTTACTTGGCTCTGGGCGAGGCCAGCCGCTTGTTTGCGGATACCCTCGGGATGCCCGTGGAGCAAACCTTGGAGCAGTTGACAGAGTTGCTGGTACGGCATCTGCGCCTACCCGTGGTCTGGATCGGGCTCCTCGCCGAGGACGCAAAGAGGGTGGATGTCCTTGCCGCCAGCGGTCCCGCCCGTACTTTTGTCGATGGCCTCCAGCTTTTGTTCGCCCCTGAGGTGGGTGGGGAGCAGGGATGGGGATCCATTGCTGAAGCCCTACGCACTGGGGATGTGGTGCGTAGGGCTAGCGCTACGGATGCCAGCTATGTCGCTTGGCGGGATAGGCTTGAGCAATTTTCCCTCCGCGGTAGTGTCGTGGTGCCTTTTCGTTCGCTAGATGGTTTGCTAGGCGTGGTGGTTTTGCACTATGGGGATGCCCCCGTCCTGACCGACTTGGGGACGGATTTGTTCATTCGTTTGGCCGAAGACCTTTCGGTTTTTCTGGAACGACGCAAGAACATGGTGGATCTGTTGCGGCTCTCTGACTATCAGCAGGCCATCAGTGAACTTTTGCGCGATTTCTTGGCAGCGCCGAGTATGGCGGTCGCTTACGCTCAGGTGCCACGGCTTCTGGTAGAACGGACGCAGGCCTTTGCGGCATGGGTTCTGGAGAGGAATGCAGGGCGAACCTTGCATCTGGTGACTGTCCATGGTCAAAATACGGCGATTAGCGCCGCTATCGCCGATCTCCATGAGGGTCTGGATAGCATCGCTATCGGACCGGAAATGGGTCTGGCATTGCAGGCTTTGCAATCGGAACAGGCGATCATTGCAAACGTCGAGCACGATGCGCAGTTACAGGCGTATTGCAAGGGCTCTGTTCTCCTGGCGCCCATACGGGTTTTTGGGGCATGGCCCATTTATTCGGATAATGAGCCGCTGGCGGTGCTGTTGGTCACGAGCAAGAACCCTCATTATTTCAGTACCAGTTTACAGGTCTTGCTGCATCAGTTAAGCGATGCTCTGCATATTGCCGATCGCCAATTCAAAAGCCTCGCTGAAATCCAGCATCGTACTATTTTATATCAGGCGTTGCTGGACGAGGGCGACATCGTCCTCGCCGCACAGGACGAGACCCATCTGCTGGATAATGCCTGCCAGCGGCTGGTGGAAAGCGGCCTTTTCGCGACAGTCTGGATCGGCCGGCCGAATGCAGGTCATGGTTTTACGCATTTGGCCAGCGCTGGTCTAGAAACGTCATCATCCAGCCTCGAAGATGAGCAGGCATCTCTGGCCTGGCATAGCGGGTTTAGCCAATATCCTCAGTCCTTGGGGGTAGGGCTCGGATTGCCCCCGCAGACAGCTCAAACGACATCACAGTCTGCCGCAGCGATTCCAGTGCGCCGGGGGAGTCAAGTTTGGGGAGTGCTCACGGTTGTTGCTGTTCATCCCGATATTTTTTCCCGGGACCTCATGAAATTGCTTTCCCGCGTGGCCCTGCTGCTCGGCCATGGCCTAGATGAGCTCGACCTTAAGGGAGTTCTTGCAGAAGAACGCGAACAGCAGTCCTGGCTGGCTACCCATGACCCCCTGACAGGTCTTGCCAACCGCCGTGGGCTGGATGGCTATTTTGCACAGGCTCTCTTGCGCAGTGCCCGGCACGGACGGATCCTGGCGGTCGTCATGCTGGATCTGGATGATTTCAAGCCGGTAAACGACAGTTATGGCCACGAAGCGGGAGACCTTCTTCTCAAGGGCATTGCGCAGCGCCTCCTCGCTGTGGTTCGGCGAACGGATTTTCTCGTCCGTTTGGGGGGCGATGAATTTGTGCTATTGCTTGAAGATCTGGAGGATTTATCGGATTTGCAGGCGCTATTGTACAAGATTCAAAAGGCTATCGAGACACCCTTTGTCTTGAGTGAGGGTCTATCCATCCAGGTGCGGGCGAGTATGGGCCTGACGGTATTCCCGATGGACAACGAATCGCCGGAATTGCTGTTGCGCCATGCGGACCAAGCGCTATACGCGATCAAAGAGCGCAAGCACCAGCGAAACCAATGCTGGGCGAATTTTATTGATCTGCGTTCCGCCCCGGTGGCGCCGTAGGGCGCTGCCATCTATCTGTCATCCAGCCAGCGGGCGGCATCCAGGGCGTGGTAGGTGATGATGAAGTCGGCGCCGGCGCGCTTGATGCCGAGCAGGGCTTCGAGGACGCTCGCTCGTTCGTCGAGCCAGCCGTTGCGGGCGGCGGCCTTGAGCATGCTGTATTCGCCGGAGACGTTGTAGGCGGCGACGGGCAGGTCGCAACGTTCGCGCACGTCGCGGATCAGGTCGAGGTAGGGGAGGGCGGGTTTGACCATGACCATGTCGGCGCCTTCGCTGATGTCGAGGGCCAGTTCGCGAAAGGCCTCGCGGCGGTTGGCTGGGTCCATCTGATACCCCTTGCGGTCGCCGAACTGGGGGGCGCTGTCGGCGGCATCGCGGAAGGGGCCGTAAAAGGCGCTGGCGTATTTGATGGCATAGGAGAGGATGGCGACCTTTTCGTGGCGGGCGGCATCCAGGGCCTCGCGAATGGCCATGACCATGCCGTCGACCATCCCCGAGGGGGCGATGATATCGACCCCGGCCTCGGCGTAGGAGATGGCCTGACGCTGGAGATTTTCCAGGGTGGCGCTGTCGTCCCGATCCCCCTGGGCATCGAGGACGCCGCAGTGGCCGTGTTCGGTGTATTCGCAAAAACAGGCATCGGCAATGACGAGGAGCTGCGGGTGGGCGGCGCGGATGGCGGCGATGCCGCGCTGGACGAGGCCGTCGGCGGCCCAGGATGCGGAGCCGTGGGCGTCTTTGCAGGCGTTTGCCACCACCCCGAAGAGGAGCACCCCCGGAATGCCCAGCCGTACCGCCTCGCCGCAAAAGGCCACGGCCTGGTCGATGCTGTGCTGATGGACGCCGGGCATGGAGGCGATCTCCCGCCGCTGTCCTTCGCCGTCGATGAGGAAGAGGGGAAGGACAAAGTCGCCGGGATGGAGGTGATGTTCCCGCAGCAGGGCGCGCAGGTTGGCGCGGCGGCGCAGGCGGCGCGGTTCGTGACGGGAGGGGAGGGCGATCATGCTCATGGGGCGGTCTCCGGCAGGCTTTGGGCCCAGCTCTCCAGAGCGGCAAGGATGCCGTCGTTGCTGGCTTCCGGGGCGATCCAGGGGGTGGGCAGGCCGACGGCGGTGACGGCCTGCGCCGTCAGCGGACTGATGGCGATGATGGGGGTGCGTTTGAGCCAGCGTTGGCCCAGGCCACCGACGAGCTGGAAGAAGTTGTTGAAGATCTCCGGGCTGGTGACGGTGACGGCGTCCAGCTCGCCGCGGGCCCAGGCGTGGAGCAAGGGGGTGGGGTTGCTGCCAGGGATGGTGCGTCGGTAGCAGAAGGCCTTTTCCACTGCCGCGCCGCGCTGGGTGAGGGTAAGCTCCAGCAGTTCGCGGCCTTGGTCGCCGGCGAAGAGGACGATGCGCCGGCCCTGCACCGCAGCGAGTTCAGCGCTCTCCAGCAGGCCTTCGGAGCTGAAATTGCGGGGAACCAGATCCACCCGGATGCCGAATTCGCCCAGGGCCTTGGCGGTTTCCCGGCCAACGGCGGCGACCCGGGGCCCCTGGGGCCACTCCAGGCCGAGGCTGTGGGCACGGCTCAGGGCATGGGCGACGGCGTTGCGGCTGGAAAAAATGGCCCAGTCCATCTGCGGGAGGGAGTGCAGGGCGTGGTCCACGGATTGCCAGTTTTCCGGCCCCTCGATCTGGATGGCAGGGAAGAGCAGGGGGCGGGCCCCGCGCTGTTCCAGCATGGCGACCAGGTCTTCTGCCTGGGCCCGCGGCCGGGTGATGACGATGCCTTTCTTGCTCAGCATCCCGATGCTCATGGGCGGGTGATTTCCTCAATGATGGCGGCGGCCCCTTGGGCCAGCAATTGGGCCGCAACGGTCTGGCCCAGCTCGAAGGCATCCCGGCCTTCGGCGGCGGCGCGCAGGATCCGGCTGCCGTCCGCCGTCGCCACGAGGCCGCGCATGTGCAGGGATCCATCGGCCCGGTACTGCGCCAGGGCCGCTACCGGCAGACGGCAGTCGCCTCCCAGGGTCTGGTTCATGGCGCGTTCGGCGTGTACGCAAAGACTGGTTTCCGCATCGTTGAGGGCGGCGATGGTGGCGCGGGTAGCGGCGTCGCCCAGACGAATTTCGATGCCGATGGCCCCCTGCCCCACGGCGGGCAGAGAGTCCTCCACCGCGAGCAAGGCGCTGATCCGTCCCGCCAGACCCAGGCGCTTGAGGCCGGCGGCGGCGAGGATGACGGCGTCATAGCGACCGGCATCCAGCTTGCCCAGGCGGGTGGCGACATTGCCGCGCAGGTCGTCCACCTGCAGATGGGGAAAGCGCGCCAGCAACTGCGCCCGGCGGCGCAGGCTGGAACTGCCGACCCGCGCGCCCTCCGGCAAGGCGGCAGGGTCCGGATAGCGGGTGGAGACGAAGGCGTCACGCACGTCTTCCCGGGTCAGAATGGCGGCGATCTCCAGCCCCGCCGGCTGGTGGGCGGGGAGGTCTTTCATGGAATGAACGGCCAGATCCACCCGGCCATCCAGGAGCGCGTCCTCGATTTCCTTGACAAAGAGGCCTTTGCCGCCGACGGCATGGAGGGGAACGTCCAGGAACTGGTCACCGCTGGTGGTGAGCGGAACGATCTCCACGGTGGACCCCGGGTGGAGGCGGAGGATGCCGTTGCGCACGTGTTCCGCTTGCCAGAGGGCCAGGGGGCTGGCGCGGGTGCCGATGCGAAGAGGAGCCTGCATGGGGATCGTTGGGGCCTTGCCGGAGTGGATGTCACTGCACATAGTAGCGCCAAAAGCGAGAGGAAGGGTAGCCGGGTCTGGCGAAGCTCGGGGGGTTTTCGTTATAGTCCAACGCGGTGGTCCATGGAGGATAGGGTGATGAGCGAGAAACTGTGGGGTGGGCGATTCAGTACCGGAACCGATAGCCTGGTGGAGGAGTTCAGCGCCTCCATCGCGGTGGACCGGCGCCTCTACGCCCAGGATATTCTCGGCTCCATGGCCCATGCCCGCATGCTCGGACGGGTTGGGGTGCTGACGCCGGAGGAGGCGGCGACCATTGTCTCCGGTCTTGGGGAGGTGCGCAGCGAAATCGAGGCCGGCCGGATGGCCTTTCGCCCCGCCCTGGAAGATATCCACATGCACATCGAAAGTCGGCTGACGGAGCTGGTGGGCGAGGTGGGCAAGAAACTGCATACGGCGCGCTCCCGCAACGATCAGGTGGCCACGGACCTGCGCCTCTACGCCCGGGAGGCCCTGGACGACCTGCGCGGCGCGCTGGCCCGCCTGCAGGAGGTCTTCATCGACCTGGCCGAGCGCGAGGCGGATACGGTCATGCCCGGCTTTACCCACATGCAGGTGGCGCAACCGGTGAGTTTCGGTCACCACTGTCTGGCCTATGTCGAGATGCTCCATCGGGATAGCCAGCGCCTGGCCGACGCCCGGACCCGCGTCAATGTCCTGCCCCTCGGCGCCGCCGCCCTGGCGGGGACGACCTTCCCCATCGACCGCTGGGACGTGGCGCGGCAACTGGGATTCGCCGCCATCGCCGAAAACAGCCTGGATGCCGTTTCGGACCGGGATTTCGTCATGGAAATCCTGGCCGACCTCGCCATCCTTGCCGTGCACCTCTCGCGGTTGGCGGAAGAACTCGTCCTGTGGATGTCGCCGCCCTTCGCCTTCATCGATTTGCCCGATAGTTTTTGCACCGGCTCCAGCATCATGCCGCAAAAGAAGAACCCCGATGTGGCGGAGCTGGTGCGGGGCAAGAGCGGGCGGGTCATCGGTGACCTGGTGGCCCTGCTGGTGCTCATGAAAGGGCAGCCGCTGGCCTACAATCGCGACAATCAGGAAGACAAGGAAGGCTTTTTCGACGCCCTGGACAGCGTGCGCGCCAGTGTCGAGATCCTTGCCCGCATGTTGCCGGGCCTCACGGTGCAGCGGGAGGCCATGCGCACCCAGGCCGAGAAGGGTTTTGCCACCGCCACGGATCTGGCCGATTACTTGGTGCGCAAGGGCATGCCTTTCCGCGATGCCCATGCCGCGGTAGGCCGCGCCGTGCGCCTGGCGCAGGAGCGGGCCATGGCCCTGGAGGCCATGCCGCTGGCCGATCTCCAGGCCTTGTCTCCCCTCATTGGCGAGGATGTATACGCGGTCCTGACCCTGGAGGGATCCCTCAACGCCCGCCGCCATCCGGGCGGCACGGCGCCGGAATCGGTACGGGCGGCGGCGATCCGCGCCCGTGACCGCTTGCATCGGGAGCAGGCATGAGCGGCCATCGCGGTGGGCGGGTGGCCATGCTGCTGCTGGTGCTGGGCGTGAGCCTGGCGTTGGCCGCCTGCGGGCGCAAGACGCCCCTGACCCTGCCCAAGCCTCCCGCTCCCGCCGCCGCCCCGGCGTCCGGCCCGGCTCCCGCCGCCAGCCCGTCCCGCTCGGTAATGCAGCCGTGACTGCCTTTGCCTATCGCGGCGGGCAGCTCTATGGCGAAGATGTTCCTCTGGAGGCCGTAGCCGCTGCCTTGGGGACCCCCGTTTACGTCTACTCACGGGCGGCCATGGAGCATCAATACCAGGCCTTTGCCGCAGCCCTGGGGGCCGAAACCCAGGTCTGCTACGCCGTCAAGGCCAATCCAAACCTGGGCATCCTGCGGCTCTTCGCCGCGCTGGGGGCTGGTTTTGATATTGTCTCCGGCGGGGAACTGGAACGGGTGCGCCGCGCCGGCGGCGATCTGCGCAAGGTGGTCTTTTCCGGGGTGGGCAAGACCCCTGCCGAGATCGCGGCCGCGCTGGAAGCCGAGGTCTTCTGCCTCAATGTCGAGTCGCCGGCGGAACTGCTGCGGGTGGCCGAGGTGGCCGGGCGCCTGGGCAGGCAGGCGCCCATTGCCCTGCGCGTGAACCCCGACGTGGATCCGGGCACCCATCGCTACATCGCCACCGGTCTGGCCGAGAGCAAGTTCGGCATCCCCATCGCCGCCGCGCCGGAACTCTATGTCCAGGCGGCGCGCCTGCCCCAGATCGCGGTGCGGGGAATCGCCTGTCACATCGGCTCGCAGCTTTTGGATCTCGCCCCCCTGGGGGCGGCGGCGGAGCGGGTGGCTGCGCTCTATCGGCGTTTGCGCGACATGGGCATTCCCATCCAGCATCTGGATCTGGGCGGCGGCGTGGGCATCCGGTATCGGGATGAATCGCCGCCCACCCCTGCTGCCTATGCCGAGGTCCTGCAACGGGCGCTGGCGGGGATCCCGGTGCGGCGCGTGGTGGAACTGGGCCGCGCCCTGGTGGGCAATGCCGGGGCCCTGCTGACCCGGGTGGAATACATCAAGGACAATGGCAGCAAGACCTTCTGCGTGGTCGATGCCGCCATGAACGACCTGCTGCGTCCGGCCCTCTACGGGGCCTGGCACGAGATCCTGCCGGTACGGGCAGGAAGGGAGTCGCCGGCGCTGACCATGGATGTGGTGGGTCCGGTATGTGAAAGCGGCGATTTCCTGGCCAAAGATCGCTCCCTCGCCGCCGCTGCGGGGGATCTGCTGGCAGTGATGGGGGCCGGCGCCTACGGTTTCGCCATGAGCAGCAACTACAATACCCGCCCCCGCCCGGCGGAGGTCCTGCTGGATGGTACCGGTTTCCGCCTCCTGCGCCGCCGCGAGAGCATGGATGATCTGCTATCCTTGGAGGAGGTGTAGTTCGCACGACGGAGGAGTTGGCCATGGCCGAGATGAAAGTTTTCAGTACCGGTATCGATCCCGAGGATTGGATTCCCCCTCGTTTCACGGCCTTGGGCGAGGGCAAGGCGCCCTCCATCTTCTGGCAGCATTTGCCGGAGAAGACCAGAAGTCTGGTCCTGGTGATGGAATGGCGCGAGGCGGCCACGGGTCAGCGGGTGCATTGGCTGGTCTATGATCTCCCGCCCATGGCCGAAGGCATTCATGAGGGCGGGCCCTTGCCGGCGGGGGCCAAGCTCGGGCGCAATGATTTTGGTGAAAGTGCCTATCATGCGCCGGAGCCCGATCCTCAGCACCAACTGCGCCATTATGATTTCGTGCTCTTTGCCACCGACCTGCCGACGCTGGATATTGCCCCGGGCGCCGATTTCGCTACCGTCAAGGCCAGACTGCACAAGGCCGTCCATGGCGATGACATCGTGCCGCCCCCGGCCGCCGACGCCCGCGCGCGGGAGCTTTACCCCTTGGGCCACATCATCGGCAACGCGGAGTTCTCCGGACATTTTGCCCGGGATACCGATCGCCATATATGATCTCCCTCCCGGCGAGGGCCGCGCGCCTTGACAACGGGTTCCGCCCTCGCTAATCTCTCGCCCCTCAAGTAAAAACCCGAAGCCGGAGTGTCGTGATGAAGACCTATTCCGCCAAGTCCCATGAAGTGCAGGGGGACTGGTACGTGGTGGATGCCACGGACAAAGTTCTTGGCCGCCTTTCTGTAGAGCTGGCGCGGCGCCTGCGGGGCAAGCACAAGCCCGAATTTACGCCGCACGTGGACACCGGTGATTACCTGGTGGTCATCAATGCGGACAAGATCGCTGTAACGGGTAACAAGGCCCGGGATAAGATGTACCATCACCACACCGGTTACGTGGGCAATCTCAAGAGCGCCTCTTTTGCCAAGATGATGGAAACGCACCCCGAGCGCGTGATCGAGATCGCCGTCAAGGGGATGCTGCCCAAGAATTCCCTGGGACGCAGCATGTTCAAGAAGCTCAAGGTCTATGCCGGTGCCAATCATCCGCATAGCGCCCAGCAGCCCCAGCCCCTGCAGATATAAGGCAAGATCCTATGGAACAATATTACGGAACCGGTCGCCGCAAGAGTGCCACAGCCCGCGTTTATCTGCGGCGGGGCGCCGGGCGGATTCAGATCAACAAGCGTTCGCTGGAAGAATACTTCGGCCGCGAGACTTCGCGCATGGTGGTGATGCAGCCCCTGGAGCTGACGGGTCATACCGGGCAGTTTGACGTGCTCGTCAACGTCAGCGGCGGCGGGGCCAGCGGTCAGGCGGGCGCCATCCGCCACGGCATCACCCGCGCCCTCATGGCCTATGACGAAGCCCTGCGCCGTCCCCTGCGGACCGCCGGCTTTGTCACCCGTGACGCCCGCGAAGTGGAACGCAAGAAGGTCGGCAAGCACAAGGCACGGCGTAGTCACCAGTTCTCCAAACGCTAAGCGTATCGGGCTACGAACGAGAGAAGCCGCCTTCGGGCGGCTTTTTATTTTAAGATGAGGCCCACGCTTCGTCGTGTACGCC
>Ga0315298_1007224_pt1 | contig 14763 bp, 12 predicted proteins | sample WHS_1_MG_FD_203077 | JGI IMG/M metagenome (GOLD analysis project Ga0315298, IMG submission 203077) | Extremophilic microbial mat communities from Washburn Hot Springs, YNP, Wyoming, USA - WHS_1_MG | ecosystem: Environmental > Aquatic > Thermal springs > Hot (42-90C) | place: USA: Wyoming... | reverse complement strand
GGGGCTATTTATTCGTTTCTGTTATTAAGTATGACATTAATCTATATAAGCAATAGAATTACGTCCTTAGCTTCAAATGGATGGAGCGAGAGACCCCAGCTACAGCGAGGTGGGCTTCGGCGAATACCTCAAGGACGTAGTTAAGGCGTCCAGTTTACCCAAGGAGGTAATGTTCTTTGACACGACGCTGAGAGACGGCGAGCAGACGCCGGGGGTGTCGTTCACCGCGGACGAGAAGGTCAGCATCGCCAAGGCACTTGACGAGCTGGGCGTTGATGTGATAGAGGCCGGTTTTCCAGTAAACTCCGAGGAGGAGGAGCGGATCGTCAGGGAGATAGCGAAGGCAGGGTTGAAGGCAAAGGTTTGCGGCCTCGCCAGGTCGCTCAGGGCGGACATAGACTCCTGCATAAGATGCGATGTGCAAAGGGTGCACCTCTTCATAGCGACATCAGACATACATCTCAGGTATAAGCTGAACAAGACCGAGGAAGAGGCCCTGAGACAGGCTGTGGACGCTGTGGAGTACGTCAGAGATCATGGTTTGGAGTGCGAATTCTCGTGCGAGGATGCGACAAGGACACCGATCGAGAGGCTGCTTAGATTTTACAAGGCCGTGGAGGAAGCCGGGGCCGCCTACTTCAATGTTCCTGACACGGTGGGCGTGATCGAGCCTGATGCGATGAAGTCCCTGATCTCCTCCTTGAGGGGGTATCTGAGGGGCACCATATCTGTGCACTGTCACAACGACCTGGGGCTTGCGGTCGCGAACTCAATAGCGGGGGTCAAGGCAGGTGCCGAACAGGTTCACGTTACCGTGAACGGCTTAGGCGAGAGAGCCGGGAACGCAAGCTTGGAGCAAACCGCCGTGGCGCTCAGGCTTATGTACGGTGTGAACTCGAGGATAAGGCTAGAACTTTTGACGGAAGTATCTAAGCTCGTACAGAGGTACAGCATGATAAACATAACCCCAAACTATCCAGTCGTCGGTAGCAACGCCTTCGCCCACGAATCCGGCATCCACGTGCACGGCGTCCTGCAGAACTTCGCTTGCTATGAGCCGTATCCTCCAGAAGTCGTCGGCCAGAAGAGGAGGATAGTGATGGGCAAACACACGGGCAGACACGCCGTGAGCTCATTCGTTAAAGGGTACTTCGGGGAAGTCCCGGATGACAAAGTACAGGTGGTGGTGGAGAGGGTCAAGCATCTGAGCGCTTTGAAGAAAAAGATTTCAGAGGACGATGTACTGGCGATAGCGGAGGAGGTTTTGGGCAAGGTGGAGGAGGCCGGCAAGGCCTTCGAGCTCGAGGAGATAGTCGTGGTGACCGGGAACAAGGTGACGCCCACAGCCTCCGTTCAGGTGAGGCTTCCAGACGGGGTTATGCAGGTCGCGGCAGGAGTCGGCGTTGGACCGGTCGACGCAGCGTCGAATGCCATTCAGAGGGCGCTGGGGAAGGAGTTGAGGCTCCTCAACTTCAAGCTTGAGGCCATATCGGGTGGAACCGACTCGTTGGCTTCCGTGCAGGTAACCGTTGAAGACCTGAAGGGCAACAAGGCCACAGGCTCTGCTGTTAGTGGAGACATAGTAATGTCATCTGTGCAAGCGCTTGTTGAGGGCCTTAATAGGTTGATGCTGAGGGCCAGGCAAAGGGCAGACTAACGGCGCAGAAAGCTGTTGAGACCTCTTCGGCGCCATGGATTTGGAATGTATCAAACGCTCAGATAATTTTGGTTTGAAATTTTTAATTTTATATATCGTCATCATACTATCTGGGACATGAGCAGGCTTAAAGTAGCAGCCCAGCTCATCATCTGGGGTGACGAGACAAGGACCAATCTGAGAGGCGTGCTCGAGGAGGTGAGGGGCGCTGGTTACGAGGGCATAGAGGCCTCCCCTGAGGTGGTGGTAGGAAATCCGACCATGGTAAGGGAGCTCTTAAGGAAGAACAATCTAAAGCTGGTCGCGCTCCACATGGGCGTGGGCGACCTAGAGAAGTCCGAACAAGCCCTGAAGGTCCTTGGGGATTACGGCGGCGAATACCTAACCTTCAGCGGACCCGGCGGGAGGGGTACGGATGCTGACTATCAAAACTGTGCCAAGTTCCTGAACGAGATAGGCCGCAGGTCTAAGGAATATGGGGTGAGGATATGTTATCATAACCACGGACACGAGATCTCTGAAAATCAGAGAGGCATAAGAATGATACTGGAGGCCACGGACCCGGAAGTGGTCGGACTTTGCGTCGACACATACTGGGTTAAATTCGGAGGTTCGGACCCGCTGAGGTTCTTGGAGGAGAACAGAAGCAGGGTGGGCTACCTACACCTCAAGGATGGTTCTGAGGAGGACATGAAGAACAGGAGGTTCTGCGAGCTCGGCAAGGGCTCCATCGACTTCCCGGCTGTGCTCAGGTTTGCTGTCGAGGAGGGCTTATCTTGGGTTGTTGTGGAACAGGATTGGACCAGCGGTAGCCCCTACAGCAGCATGGCGGAGAGCAGAGATTACCTTAGGAGGCTTGGATATTAAAGGCCACAAGAGACCTGAGGCTGTGAAACAGATATCATGATATCGTCGAGAAAAAGCGTTACCAGAATATTTGATGAGCGCTCCGAATGTCCTAACATATTGGTTGGCCGGAGCGCTGGACGAATCCAGATGGTGCACTAGCGCGCGCTACGTAAATCATCGAGCATAACAGATTTTCATTGTATGCCACATCCGCGGCGTTAAGTGAAATCGAAAAGGCTGCCCTTTCTCCTCTGAATGTCTTGGGCTGATATCCCGGCCGCTTCCAACGCCCTGAGCAGTGGTGGCATCACCAAACTGGAGATGTAGTATTCGTAGTCTAAGTGGTCTTTGTCCGTCATGAAGTAGGGTATCGACCTGTCGTACAGTTGGCCGGGTCCTTTGACTACTACGTAGCCGACTTTGTCGCCAGGGTTTATCTCCCATCCCTCCTCCATCATCCTCTTGGCTGCCTCCACGTGTGCGGCCTTCACCTTGTACTCCTCCAGACCTTTAGATATTTCCTTCCATATCACGAAGTCTTTGTAAGGATACGATCCGGACGAGATCCTCTCGACCAAGGACCTGATGAACTCCAAAGCCGCTTTCTTGTTTGAGGGGTCTCGCAGGATGATTTCAAGCAGGGCCCTCTGGGCCTTCCTAGCAACGTTCGGATAGTCACCCCTCACTGCCTCAAGGCCGACGACCTCAAGCCGCCCATCCTCGGTGATCCCTGCGTACCTCTTCTTTGCCTCTGTAAAGAGCACCCTTTTGTACGCGGTGTCGATTTTGATGTCCAGCCCCAGTTCGCTCCTGATGAAGCTCAAGAGCAGCTCTACCTTCTCGGGCTCGTTCCTGACGAAGAGGCTGTCAGTATCGCCGTATACGAGCTCCAACCCGATCCTCTTGCAGGCGTCGATTGCCTTGCTTATCGAGGCCCGTCCCCATGCCGTTGTGGATTCGGCAACCTCCCTTACGTACCAACGGGCACCGATCCAACCTGTGTAGCCGTAGCTGGCGTTGGCGATCAGCTTCATAGCCATCTGCCTTGCCTCGAGAATTTTGCGCTCATCCTCTTTGATATCGCTTCTTGATATCTTGGCCTTAAGAGCGTCTCTTGTCTCGATCAGTTTGAGTAAAGCCTCCTTGTAGAAGCCCGGAGGGCTTCTCCTGAACATATGCCCAACCTCAGGTGCGATGTTGTACTCGTTTACATCAACGTCATCTGACCTGACGAGGGTGTCCGGTGAGATGTTGTATGCGATCATGAGGCTTGGATACATGCTCTTGAAGTCTAGGCTCACGATGTTGTCGTGAAGCCCTGGCTTTGGGCTCAGCACTATCGCCCCCAAGTAGGGGGTATAAGGTCGCTCGATGCGCGGAGGTATCAACTCCCCTCTTGAAACGGCCTCCCGCATAAGGTACCACTCCACCCTGAAGCCCGTGGAGGCTGCCATCACATGGTCCAGCGGTATGCCGGTGAGACGCGATAGTTCGACGAGGTACTCCAAGAACCGTTTCCCGATCTCCAGCGTGCACACCGAGGCCTGCCTTCCGAACTCCATGAGATCTGACCTCCTGCTCCCCCAGTAACTGTAGACCTCCTGTTGTTCGACAGCCTCCCAGTCGTCCTCGCGCCTGATACCAAGATAGTCGGCCAGACCCTCTAGGGTCTCCAGCTTTATGTCCGTGATCTCGTTCGCTATGTCGAAGAGGTCGACATTGGCCCTTCCGGAGACGGACACGTGTCCGTAAACGCTCATGTGAGGTTCCTCACCTCCTCTGCCTACGCTCAAACTGATGCCGCTGCGGTTCGCCCTCCTCGTCAGGTATTGCCAAAGGCCGCGGTTGGATCTGAACCCGTAGATCACATCCGGGTCCTTCTGTCCGCAAAGCTCAACGAAGTCCGAAAGCAGTTTCGAGTCGTCCTCGCCCTCCATAACTAACTGCTTCACATCGCCGTCGGACGTGGCGATGCTCATTATCGCTATCGGGTCTCTATCCGGATTTGGCGTACCCCTCCTTGAAAGGTATATGGCGTGCAACGCCATTTGCCTCAGCTTGGGTATATCGTCTCTACCGGCCATGCGAGGCTTCGACAACAAGCTGTACGCAGAGTCAACTCGTATGCCCTGATGGCCCATAGCCTCTACATCGGCTTCAACCCAACCGCACGGTAGCACATTCCTCTCTAGCATGTACTGCATCGCGTACCTGATATCGTGCTCGAGAACCATCTTCACCTGCGGTAGGCTATCGACCGCGCGGGCCAGCTTCTCGATATCCTCCGGTTCGTTGATATCAAACCTTATAGCCTCGGTTGGATTTCCGAAGTACCTCTTCCGTACGACCTCCGCGTTCGTTATGATGTCGTTGAAAGACAGACCTCTAACAGCTGAGATCAAGCTCTCTGTGCTAACCCCCTCATGAGGCACTACGTAGAGATGTGCCGAAAAGCTCCTGTCCCTAACAAGTATCCGTTCATTCCCGTCGGAAATGCCCCAAAGGATTACCTCCGGCGTCCTGTTTCTTCGCTCGCTGGCCACGTCAAGGATCCAGAACGAGAGGGACATGCTCTGATAGCACTGTAGCCACGATGAGTTTTAACCTTTTCTACCCTTCAAACCTCCTCCCATAAGATACGCCACAAAGTGCTGAAATGTGAAAAGGCGACTTGAGATTGGTTGCCATGGGTGCGCATCCCGTTTCTGCCCCATAGAAAAAGATTAATCGCCGAGGTTACATCCAATAGCGATGTAAAATGAAGAGCACAAGTGTAGGGCTTACCATGATCCTGGATGAAAGGAAGTATGTTTACCCGCACTACTACGACCGCTGTTATAAGGTGGTTGAGGGCTGGGGCGAATTCATAAAGAACTCGATAAAGTTCGTTGACGGCAGCTCTCCAGAGGTTGTAGTGTCGTCCGAGCTAATAACTTCGATAGATTCCGCAAGGAAGGTTGGCGAGGAGCTACTACGCAAGGGTGTTAGGCAGGTGATCTTGGTCTACAATGTCTGGGACTTCCCGTACCTAGTTTGGCCCTTCGTCAACACCTTGGGCAGAGATAAGCCGATACTCAACCTTTCCAACAACGAGGGCAAATACCCTGGCAATGTCGGCTTGCTCGCCACCGACGGCGCCCTAAGGCAGGCCGGCTTCAGGACTCACAGGATCGTAGGGGACCCTGACGATCCCCTGGTCAGGGAGAAGGTGAGGAGGTGGGTGATGGCCGCCATCGCTGCAACGAACATCAGGAACGAGGTTTACGGCATGTACGGAGGTCATTCGATGGGAATGGAGACCGGATACTTCCACTTGGTACCCATACAGAGGCACTTTGGGACCACCGTGTATCAAGTCGACCAGCTCCTCTTGGTCGAGAAGATGAAGGAGGTGGATGAAGGGGAGGTGAAAAAGGGCCTGAACTGGCTGGAGGGTATGTTAAAAGGAAACATCAAGTATGATGGCAAGATGTTGACGAGGGAGACGCTCGCCAAGCAGTTAAGGCTTTACCTGGCAGCGAAAAAGATGAACGAGGAGATGGGGTTTGATTTCTGTGGGATAAAGGGTCAAAGGGAACTCTCCGAGCACGTGGTGATACCCGATGTTTCTGAGATGTTGCTCAATGACCCCTACGATTGGAATGGCCCCAAAGAACCCACGGTATGCGCAACTGAAGCAGACTCGTTTGCGGCCCTGACGATGCAGATCCTCAAGTACGTGAGCGGTGGTTTGCCGGTGCTGTTCATGGACGTCAGGCTGTATCATCCTGAGCTCGACATCTGGGACTTTTGCAATTCGGGTAATCACGCGAGCTGGTATGCCTCGAGAAGCTTTGACCCTAAGGAGAACTTCAAGAAGGTTACTCTGTACCCCGCATTGGAGTTATACTTCAAGGCAGGAGGGGCCTCCGTGTCGTTCGACGCATGTCCCGGAGAGCTCACCTTCGCAAGGCTTGGGCTCTTTGGCGACAAGGTCTACATGGTCATCGTTAAGGGTGAAAGCGTGGAGCTAGACGAGCAGACGAGGAAGAGGATAAACGCGGAGACCGACCCTACCTGGCCACATGTCCACGCTAAGTTGAAGTGTTCCCATGAGGATTTCGTAAGCACTTTTCCATCCAACCACATACACGCTGTTGCTGGAGACTGCGTACAAGAATTGATATACTTCAGCGAAATCACCGGCATAAAACCAATCGTTTTAGGCGATTTGGTGCCAAGTAAGCCGATATGGGAACTCCTGAAGTAGGGTATTTGCAACATAACTTTTATTCTTTATCAGATCTTTATTTTTGTGAAACCAACGGTCTTCTCGCAAATCGTCATCAGCACGCATTATGTACAACTGGAAATCAGCTGCATGAAAACTAGCAAATAAACCTTTTATAGTTTTGCCAACGTCCGAGGTGCCGATATGGGAAAATTAAATGTAGCTGTGATAGGTTGCGGCAACATCGCCAACTATGCTCATTTGCCAAATTTGCGAAAAATAGAACAAGTCAAATTAATCGCTACATGCGACATAGTAGAGGAGAAGGCGAGGAAAGCTGCAGAAGATTTCAAAGTTGATATGTTCTTCACAGATTACGGCGATGTCCTCGACCTGAAAGATCTGCAGGCTGTCGTTATATGTACCCCTCCCGATGCTCATAAGGAAATAGCGATAGACGCCCTCAAATCCGGTAAGCATGTGTTCTTAGAGAAGCCCTTGGCAGCCTCGCTAGAGGACGCGTATGAGATTTATAAACATTGGAAGCGAAGTGAGGAGAAATTTGCTGTCGGTTTTTGCTTGAGACATCATGGAATGTTCACTTATGCTAAGAAGCTCGTCGAAGAAGATACTATAGGTGAACCAGTCACATTGTGGAGAATCGCCATAGGCACCGCTATGGGAGTGCTCCCTCCTATGGGTTGGCTTATTGATAAAGGTAAGAGCGGCGGTATGGTAGTAGAAAATGCCATTCACATGATAGATTCATTCATGTGGTTCGCCGGTGATATAAACTCGGCCCTTGCTAAATACAAAACGGAAAGGAGAGGGATTAGCATAGAGGACAACGCCTATATAATATTCACTCACGATAACGGTGCCTTTTCAAGCATACTGCAAAGCTGGACGGCTACGCATACTTACGAAAGTTGGGGAATAGTAGGCAAAAAAGGTACTGTGAGTGTGAAAGGATATGTTCTGGGAACGATGGAAGTTAGTAACAAAAGCGAAAGTGTAAGAGAAGTAATCATAGAAGAGGACCTATTGTTATGTATGAAAAAGAGATGATAAATTTTGTAGAAAGTATATTAAAAAACAAACCAACCTTTGCCTCGCCTTTAGATGGGCTAAAAGCAATGGAAGCTGCCACAGCTGCTGAAAGAAGTTCTGAGAAAGGAGAAATGGTCAAATTGCCTTTAATAGAGTATTGAATAAGAGAATTTAAGCTTTTTTACGGTGAACGTTGCTGGTAGATCTCATCTCATTGCATAATCGTCTCTGAGATTATTACCCTAAATGTACCACACGGGTTTTTCATGATCCGCTAACTACAGTATTTGCCATCATAATTCTCCATCGCGCGCCAAGTATAAATTTTTAATGTCTTCTGCCAATTGTGCACCATGCCCACCGTATATCTCGTCGGGAACGCCCACATAGATCCAATATGGCTGTGGAGGTGGAGTGAGGGACAGGAGGTTATAAGGTCTACTTTTTACTCCGCGGTCGAGCTTCTTAAGGAGAGGGCTGACATAATGTTCTTTGCCAGTTCTGCATCTTTCTACAAACTTGTTGAAGAAACCAGCCCTGAATTGTTCGAGGATATAAAACGTTTGGTAGAAGATGGTAGATGGCGAATAGTTGGAGGGTGGTGGGTTGAGCCAGACTGTAACCTTCCATCGGGTGAGGCCCTAGCAAGGCACTCACTATACGGACAAAGGTACCTTCTGAAAAAGTTTGGGGTTACGGCGACCGTGGGCTATAACATTGATTCCTTCGGGCACAGCACCGCAATTCCCCAGATATTGAGGAAAAGTGGCATTAAATACTACGTGTTTATGAGGCCAAGCCCCTATGAGAAAGAGCTTCCATCTTGGGTATTCAGATGGTCTTCACCGGACGGATCGGAATTGATAGCGCACAGGATATTGAGGTCTTACTGCGCTTCAGGTCACAACATAGGGGAGATTATTAAAGACGTTGTGAGGGAAGTAAAACCGCCCTTGGACGCACTACTGTTTTTCTTCGGTCAAGGCGATCACGGTGGAGGTCCTACTTTTGATGACTTGGAAATCATAGAGGAGCTTAAAGAGAAAGTAAAGCCTTTTGAACTAAAGTTCGCTCCGCTCGAAGAATTTTTTATAAGGGCCGAATGTCTGAGGGACGAGCTGCCTCTTGTGAACGAAGAGCTCCAACATCATGCCAGCGGTTGCTATGCTGCTGTTTCAAAGGTCAAGAAGCTCAACAGGATGGTTGAAGAGTCCCTAGTTGCTGCCGAAAAGTACAACTTTATGGCCAACATCTTGGTCGGAACTGATTACTACGGTGAAGAGCTTTACAGGGCATGGACAAACTTGCTTTTCTGTCAGTTTCATGACGTGTTGGCGGGAACCTGTATAAAATCGGCATACGAGGATGATATCTACCCGATGTTGGAAGAGGCACTTAGCATTGCCCGGAGGATTTCAACCCACTCCGTCCAATCAATAGCCTTCAAACTGGATATCGACGAGTGCTCCGTGGTTGTCTTTAACCCGCACGCGTTCCCGGTCAAAGCCCCTGTAGAACTAAACTGGGTTGGCGGGGCCGTACCCTATCACCTCTCTGACCACCAAGGGAATGTCATCGAGTGTCAGACCGCAAAGGGAGAGGCGTTGGTGGAAGGAACATCAAAGCTAGTATTCGTAGCAGACCTCCCGGCGTTAGGGTACAAGGCGTATGTCAGCTCACCACCGTCACTCGGCGGAGCGATAGGGAATGGTGAGTTGGTCGCAGGAGAAAACTATGAAGAAAATAGGTGGCTTCGTGTCGAGCTGGACAAAAATAACGGTACTTTGAGCAAGTTAGTCCTTAAAGATAAGGCTGAGGAGTACGTTCTGCTTAAGGGTGATGGAGCGAGGTTTCTGGTGCTTAAAGATGAAAGCGACACATGGAGCCACGGTGTATTTAGTTTTAATGAGGTCGTAGGAGAGTTCCGTTGCGACGGAGTAAGGTTGATTGAGGCAGGACCAGTTAGAGCAGTTATACGGTCCAGCTATAGGTATGGTTGCTCGAGAATCGTTCAGGATTTCATTCTGTATAAAGAACTAGACTACTTATTGTGCAATGTTGAGGTTGATTGGCACGATAAGCTAAAAATGTTGAAGCTTGCCTTCCCGCTGAACCTGGTTGAAACGGAGGCAACATACGAAGTTCAATATGGTTCCATCAAGAGACCTTGTAATGGAGAGGAGGAGCCCGGACTTAGATGGGTTGACGTAACTGGCAAGTATGATCAAAGAAGATTTCTGGGATTGACTCTCGTCAACGACTCCAAGTATAGTTATGATGTTAAGGATAACGTCCTGAGACTCACTGTTTTAAGGAGCCCGCCGTATGCGCACCACGAACCCACTAAACTGGAACACGGTGAAAGCTATGAGTATATTGACCAAGGCATTCAGAACTTCTCGTATGTGCTGAGGCCACATATGGGCATGTTGCGACCATGCGAGGTCGTGCGTGTTGCCGATCTTCTAACCGCACCGCCAATTGCAATTAGGGAGCATAAACACGGAGGCGAACTTCCACCGACGATGTCGTTAGCACGCGTTTCTAATGACGATGTTCTATTAAAGGTCATCAAAAGGTCTGAGGATTCAAGTGATTGGATTTTAAGACTTTATGAAACATCGGGCCATTACGCTAATACCCAATTGAGCATCCCTGCTTTAAAAACAAGCATCAAAATCGAATTAAAACCTTATGAAATAAAGACGTACTCGGTCGCTGCGGATGGAAAATTCTTCGAGGAAGTAAACATAGTTGAAGAAAGGATAGTATCCAGTTGAAAGACGTTAGCACGCTTTTACGACTAAGTAGGTAGATTCTGGCTTCTAAAGCGTTCATTGGTTGATCAGCGCGCTAATCACTAACATAAAAACCGATCGTTTTGAGCAGTAGTGACTGAATAAGTCGATTTTGGAGCTACTAGGGTAGTTGCTTGTCAGTCTTAATTTTATTCTTTGGCAGATTCATAAAAAATGGTGTTCCACTCTTACGTACATCGATTAAGCTAGAGTTGTCGTTTTATCACCACCATCACTGTTGTTTTAGCGTGCGTGCATCATGGCCTTGATCTTCGGCTCGAATACATACCAAAGCCACTCTGCAAACTCAGCCAGATTCTTCGTCTGCAGGAAAACCTCACCAGGACCTGCGACCTCGACAACGAGCCCCTCACCGCTTAACACGAACTCCTTCAATCCGCCAAGCCTCTTGACGTTGTATGAGCACGTGTCCGAGAAACCAACCAGGTGGAAGTTATCGACCACCAGCCTTTCGCTTGGGAGTAGGTCATGCCTATCTATTGCTCCGAAGGTGTTTATGAAGAGATCCCCGACCCCCGATGTCTTTATCATGAAAAGACCTTGGCCGAAGATCCCCCTCGTGAACCCTTGCCACTTCATGTCCAAATTGACTGTTGGTTGAGACGCGATGTAAGAGGACTTCTGAATTATGTAACCACGACTCCCGTCGAGACTCAATTTCTCTACGTCGCCGAGGGGGGCTGCAACGAGCCCTATCTCCCCTGGTCCGCCCACCGCCGTATAGTCGTTAACGAAGAAAGATTGGCCACCGAGCACACCGACCTTGAGCGTGTCCCAGATGCCTGCCCTCGCATGGGTCCTCATCTGGATGTTGGGGGTCATGTACGTCATCGCCCCTGCCTCAGCTGTGATCGACTCACCGGGTTCCAGCCGGGCTACTAGAAGGGTGTATGAGGGCCTGTACTTCAGTTCGTAGTTCATGTTACTTAAGAAGTTGATTTATATAAAAAGCCTTTTCCAAAGCGCAAAACCTCAAATCAAATTCTTATCGCAGTTGGTGCGCGAAAAGTGATAAATAGCTTCCACTCAGGACGTGGAACGATGGAGTTCAATTACGACCCGATAAAGGCATTTGTCGAAAGGTACAAAAGGGGCCAAATCTTTTCTTTCAAAGCAAAAACCGTGGCAGAGTGGGAATCGTGGCGTAGCGATTTCCGTAGGGTGTTGAATGAGTTGTTGGGCATACAGTTCTTCGAGAGGGCGGAACCCAGTTTCACGATAATTGAGGAGAGGCGCTGTGACAGATATTTGAGACAGAAGGTGGTCATCAAAAGCGATCCGTACACATCAGTGCCGGCTTACGTCTTGGTGCCAGAAGGCATCAAGGGAGGTCTACCTGCTGTGGTTGCTGTGCATGGCCACGGCTACGGAAAAGACGACTTGGTGGGCATCTGGGAGGACGGAAGCGAGCGCGTGGAACCCGTATCCAGAGGGTACCAAAAGGATTTTGCGCTCGAGCTTGTAAGACGCGGTCTGCTTGTGATCGTGCCAGAACAATGTGGTTTTGGCGAACGTAGGCTAGAGGAGGATGTCAAGCGCGGGCCGGAACAGAGCTCGTGCAAATCGCTCTCTCTTTGGGCGCTCATGATGGGTACGACAGCTGCGGGACGCAGGGTATGGGATGCGATGAGAGTAATAGATTATCTCTGCACTAGGGAAGAGGTCGATCCCTCAAGGATAGGCATGATGGGCATCTCTGGAGGTGGTACGACTACCCTCTTCACCTCCGCGCTGGACGACAGAGTCAAGGCCGTCGTGATCAGCGGCTACCTCAACACGTTCAAGGACAGCATACTCTCGATAGACCATTGTATAGACAACTACATACCGGGCATTCTCAGATACGGGGAGATGTACGACGTTGCCGCCCTCATCGCTCCCAGGCCACTTCTGGTGGAGAGCGGAACCAAGGACCCAATATTCCCCGTAGAGGCGGCCAAGCACGCTTTCGAGCAAGTGCGCAGAGCTTATGCCCTGTTGAGAGCGGAAGACAGGATCGAGGCAGACTTCTTCGAGGGCAGACACGAGATAAGCGGGAGGAGGTCGTACGACTTCATGGCCAGCTGGCTCAAAGGCGTCCAGCCCTAGCCGGAGAGCCTTTTGAGGCGCGCGCTACTTGGCAGTAGTGTACCTGTCTCGCAAAGCTCTGACCTTCCTCTCTAGTGTGCTGACCTCATCCATCAAGAGATTTCTCAAACTCTGCGGCATCGCACCTCTTGCCCTCTCTAAACTGTCCGGTTCCATAGCTTTGAGTATTCCTTCTATCCTTCCAAGTATGACGCTAGCCCACATGCGAGTTAACAACGGGTCTTGGGCCTCTTTCAACATGTCCTTCCCCACCGCCTCCTCAATTTTCCCTATTATCCCTTCTATCCCTTCTATCTCCCTCTCGAGCTGCGCGGCCTCCGGGTCAGGAAGTGGCATGGGTCTACCGTTGAAACCGGTAGATTCCGGACACTCTCCATCGATCATCAACCTCCTCAGGTCGTCCAAGTACTTCCTCATGGCGATACAAGCAGAGATTATGGCGCTCTTGTGCTTCTCGCTGATCTGGCTCTGATCCAACTATATCACCCCAAGGCCCTTCAGTATCGAAATCGCGCAGTACGTATTTTCAAAGGACGATATGCCATGTTCAAGGCTTCTCCTGAACCCACCGTTGGAGTTCAGGCAAGATAGAACAAAATCCGCCGTTTTGTAGAGACATTCTGGAAAGCGTTCCAGAAGTTTCAACGACATAAAACCAGCATAGGTTGATTCCATGAAGGCAGGTTCGATGCCGGGCTTGACCGTGAACCCCCCGCTCGGACTTGCGCACGTAACGACGTAATTTGCGGAATCATCAAGCGCTTTCACCTCGTAGTCCAATAGGCTCAAAACCCTCAAGGCATGGTAAGTGGAAATCAAATTCGAAATTCCACCTTTTCCAAATCCGCCATCTGGGTTCTTCAGCTTCAGGACGAAGTTTGTCGTCTTCACATCATCGAGCTCTTTATTTAACATCCTCATGAGCTCTACCGACATCATGGTCGTCTCCAGCTCTGAGGTCGACTCTACGTCTACGTCCAACGTGCCGTATCCACCGTACTCGTTCCTGAGCTTCTCAAATATCTCCTCCACATCCACTAAGGGTTGTTCGAGAATGCACAAAGACTTATTGACATAGTATATCGACCCCAGGTCTGCTAAGGGGAAGCTCCTGAGCCACACTACAGTTTGTTCCACGTTCGGCGGCGTCACATCGAGCTCCCTTAATGTTGCCAAAGCCAGAAACGTATCGCGAGCGTTCGAATCGGTGAATTGAACCGAAGTATAACCGCCGTCGTCATTTCTTCTCGCCAGTATATAGTCCACTACTCGCTGCCTTACCTCCTCCAACACGCCTGTAGCTTGGCCCATTTCGCGCACTGCCCTCATAGCCGAAGGTAGGTGCTATCAGCCCTTCGGGCGGTTAGAGGAGAGCACCATCTCCTGCAGCTTTGAGAAAGCTGCGGTTTTGAGGGCGAGGTTAGCATTATTAAAAGTTTTCTTAGGCAACGAGAGTTTCGAGCACATCTGCCGATGACTCGGGATGAGGCGTATGCGGTACATCGACCATCAGAAGGTTTTATTAATTCTCAGCGATGCGCATGACGGTGGGTGTTATCTTGGACCACAAGGTGCCGAACATCATCCTCAGAATAGACGGATGTTCCTTGGGTAATCCCGGCCCTGCTGGAGTGGGCGTGCTAATGGAAAACAAAAACGGGGAAACGGTGGTAAAGAGGTCAAAGGCCATAGGGGTAAGGACGAATAACGAGGCCGAATACATGGCCCTAATCGAAGCCCTTAAGCTGGCGTCGAGGTTCAAAGGAGGCGAAGTTACCGTTTACTCTGACAGCTTGCTCTTGGTCAAACAGATGAGGGGCGAATACAAGGTCGCCGACAAAGCGCTGAAGGAGCTCTACCTCAAGGTGAGGAAGCTTCAAAACAACTTCAGCTCGGTCAGCTACGTACACGTCAGCAGGAATGCGAACTCCAAAGCGGACTGGTTGGCGAAGGAAGCTGCAAAGAAGAACGTCGGCCAAGGACTTTAATATTTTGTGCGGCCACTCGTCAATCACGTCGCTCTCTTCTGAGGAAGCTCTCGGTGGCATCGACCAGCCTGTCGATGTCCTCCTCCTGATGGGGCAACGATA
>Ga0315298_1007223_pt1 | contig 14764 bp, 9 predicted proteins | sample WHS_1_MG_FD_203077 | JGI IMG/M metagenome (GOLD analysis project Ga0315298, IMG submission 203077) | Extremophilic microbial mat communities from Washburn Hot Springs, YNP, Wyoming, USA - WHS_1_MG | ecosystem: Environmental > Aquatic > Thermal springs > Hot (42-90C) | place: USA: Wyoming... | reverse complement strand
GCTTCAGTCCCTCTCCTTTCCCAAGTGCGACATCACTGATATATGCAACTAGGGACCCAAACTTGTGCATAGCCCCAGTTGCATCGATAGCCTCAAGTGCAAATTTTGCCACTTCCTTTGCGTCCGCATCATGAGGCCACACAGTGGTTGCAATCTCTGCACTCATGCGTAATCTCACCCACAGCGATTTGTCAAGCGACAGCGCATATTCAAGCATCCTCTGCGCATTCCCGTGCCTGCGAAGAACCAGCGCCCTCTGCACACCCTGAAGCAATAAGGAAGTTGCGAAATACTCCTTGAATGTCTGGGCACAGACTGGAATGTCAGAACTATTGCCAGCAAAACACCGAACAGCCCTCAATATCGGCAAATCCATCGCCTTTCCCTCTTCAAGCAAAGACTCGTCCAGGTTTGGGTCTGAAAGCACGCTTGACGCAGCAGAGGCAAAGTATTCAGCCTTATCGGTTGCGACCATAGCGCCAGTTCTGAATAGTTCCCTCGCTTTATCTTTTTCACCTGCTTTCCACAACGCAAAAGCGCCCTTCATGAAAGCCATTGCCACATCCATATTTCGCTTCTTGTTAGAAATCTTCGAAAGTGCCCATCTGACAATATTCAATCCCAGATTATCCGCTGCGACCGAGGCGACCCTTGCATAGCATGTGTCCTTGTCCTGGCAAGCCTCCACGAAATCCTGAGCGCTTTCGAGCGCCTCTTTTTCCAGCCCTTCAGCAATCTTCATCTCGAAATCCAGGAAAAGAAGTCCAGCGTCGCCAGGATAAATGGACTTCAGTATGTCGGTCTTTTTTGCAAGAACACCTTCCCTGATGTGCCTCCTTGCCATACCCGAAAGGGCATTTAGAACATCACTTATAGAAGCGCCAGCCGAAAAAAGGTCGTCTATGGCGTCAGATGCGATACCATCGTCGCCACTCAAAAGCGCCGCCTCGACTGCCTGCAACCTAGCATCAGTCGAACCCCTCTGGGTCTTCCAAGCCTCGCTCATTGTTCTTGCGAACCCCACATAATCACCAGATGCTACATGTGCTTCTGACGCCAATCGCAAAAACTGTCTCTTGTCGTCCGCAAGGCTCGAAATCAAAGAAAGCACCTCATCCTTAGCATGCTTTACACCCCCAGCAAGCCCAGAGCGCACCGCAAGCCCAACAACCTCTGGCGACAATGCACGCTCGTCCCTTGTCTGAAGAGCCCTTACTGCGAAACCATAAGCCCTATCCCATTTCCCGCACCAGAAAAGCGCCTTTCCGAAACTGACCAACACAACGGAGTCATTGGATACTGTGCCTCTAGAAAGCAGACTATCTAGCCTCTGCTCGTCCCCGTTCAGGCACAGTGCAAGCGCTTTCGCGCCCATAATGGATTTTGTCTCGGGAAGCGCATCCAAAAAATCACCCAGTGATGCGATAGTGCCTTCGTGCGCCTCGGTCGCCACATAGGACAACAGGTCATCGTCTAGTCCTTCCACATCCAATATGACATCCCGTAACACCGCCCTTGCTTCCTCTGCCCTTCTTGCGTTAGCCAGAGCGGTCGCAAGTTCAAGCCCAAGTTCGCTAGAAAGGCGATGCCGTTGCTTGAAGGCGCTCCACACATCGAAAGCCTCTGCCCAAGCGCCTTCGTCCACAAAAAAACGCACCAGACCTATCAAAGGCGCGTCATTCTGCCCATCGCATGTGTGGTTGCCTTCCAGAACAGAAAGCGCGCCCTTTGCCACCTCTGAAGCCCTTTTCCTTTCGCCCTTTGCCCACAATGCCCTGACCCATGCAGACCGCCCTTCCACCGAAACTCTGCCACCCTCTACCATATCGAAAAACCTGAGCGCGGAATCGTAATCGAGCGCCTCTGCGACCACCTGAGCCAGTGTCTCGTTCACCGCTGAAATACCCTCGTTTCCCTCTTTATAAGCATCAAGAAGCCTTCTTGCTTCAAGCCTGTTCCCAGACCTTAACAGGTCAAGATAGATGTCTCGCAGGTCTTGATAGGGCATCGCTGCGACCTGTATCGGTGTAGCCCCAGACAAGAGTGCTATCGCTTCATCCCTGTAACCCGACGCCACCAGCATCCTGTAGCAGTCCCCAACCCTCCCTTTGCCTTTCTCGGCATATCTTCGAAGGATTTCAACCCCTTCATCCCTTTTGCCCTGAGCCAGAACAACCCTGGCAAGTTCGAGCGTCAGTTTCCTGTTGTCCTGAAACCCTGCCCTTCCCTGCAGAATGCGCAACACCCTTTCATAGTCAGAAAACCTCGTGCCTCCGAGAAGCGTGCCTCCGATTGCATCAATCAAATCTTCTGGCTTCGCAACATTTTCAGAGGCAACCCTAACAAAAGCCTCGAAAAGTCCCATATCCCCTACTTTCAACGCAATCTGCGCCATCCGCACGAACAACGAGACAGGGCAGCCGTCTTTGCAAGCCTTCTCAAGAACCTCCAGAGCCTTGAGGGGCATAGCAATCGAATCGAGCATCCCTGTGACATTAAGGCACAAATCCTCGTTTCGATTTGCCCCCGTGCACGCCTCCACTGCCCGTTGCACAAGCGCAGAGCCATTGTTGTCCAGAACCTCGATGAAGGCACTCAGCGACCTGGCATCGAGTTTTTCAGCGCCTTCCAACGATGGCAGGACAGCCAGAGCAAGTGCCTTCGCTTCATTGTGCAAGCCTGCATTCACTAATGCCACGACCATGGAACGAAGGGTCTCAAACTTTTTGACATTTGCAGGATTCACTGACCCAAGCGCCTTCTTCAAGGAAGCGATGTCCAAAACTGTGCTAGCCAGACTCATTATCCGCACCAGTGCAGGCTCCCTATCCTTCGAATCTTGCGCATAAAAAGCCTTCCAGGCAAACTCCAGAGCCATCTTCAAGCGCCCCTTCACCTCGCAAAAACTCGAAATCTCGGTCATCAAACTTGACGGGGTCGGGCAACCTTTTAGGGCTTCTTCAAAAAAACGAGAGGCTGATGCCATGTCCCCTTTAATCACAGCGACCCTTCCACGCCCATAAGAAACCTGCCACTGATCTTCGGGCACCAACTGCTTCTTCGCAACCAGAAGCGCCTTTTCCGCAAATGCCCACAAGCCATTCTCGGCAAACTTTTCCGCTAGGTCCAGATAGTCGCCGTTTTCCTGAACACCAGCATCCAGATACACAGAAAAAAACTTCGATGCGCACTCCATTGCCCCCTTTTCCATGCATGTCATCCCGATGCCAAAAGCAGTCTGTGCAGAAACCGTGTTCCATAAGTCTTGGTGTGCATAGGCAAGCAGGATCGCGTCTGCCCCAGCAGACATGTCCACAAGAAAGGAAAGCGCCCGCTCAAAGGTCAACTCCTTCTTCTTAGACTTTGCAATCGCCCTGTTCAGGGCATCCAAAGCCAGAGCCTTTTCCCCCACGCTCAGATAAGACTCACCGAGTTCCAGTAGAGCTTCATCGTTTTCAGGGTCGCTCCTTGTTTTTGCCTCGGCGATTGTTACCCTTAGACGGTCATAGATCCCCCACGAAATAGCAAGTTCTTCTACCCTCTGTGTGACTTTCAAATCAGTCCCTGCGAGCAGAACTGCCTTTGCCAGTGCATCCTCGGCATCAGCCAGCCTCTTTGTTTTGGAAGACATGATGGTCTCTGCGACCTCGATGTTCGCATACGCCTTTTCCTCGTTAGTGCCATTTCCCTCGACTGCCTTCCTAAAAGCCTTTTCCGCAAGTTCCACCTCTCGCTGGTCGAGCAAATCCTTTCCAATCCTTCTCCAGTAGGCGGTCTTATCGTTTGCATATATCGCACATTCTTCATAGACGCGCCACTCCTCGTCCACCCCTTTCCTTCTTGTAACCTTCCCAAGCGCAAGAACCAGATCCACATCTTTCAAATCCCCAAAATCCCTGAGCACCTTTTCCGCCAGTTCTGCCTGACCAAGTTCTATTAGTCCCAGACCCGCCCTTGTAGCGGTTGCCCCTTTGAACCTCGCAGCCTTCACGAGCAGTTCTTGCGCAGCCTGCAACTTACCTAGTTTCCCATAAAGGGTTCCAAGCATCAAAAGCCTTTCTCCGTCCTGAACCCGACACCTTTCCAGTGCCATCGCCTCAGCCTCATAGAACCCGTATTTATCAAGCATCTCTGCGAAAACCTTGCATTTCTCCCAAGCTCCCTCAAAACTTGTCCTCCCAACAACCGACGCTAAAAGCCCCTTATCCTGAAACGCCTTAGCAACTGCCAGAATAGCATCTATTTCTTCGAGCGTCAGCGTTTCCCGCAAAAGCAGGGCATCGCAGATTGCCTTTGCCTTCTCACGGTAGCCAAAGTTCAGAAACAAAAGAACAGCGTCCTTGTATGCACCAAGTTTGGTCAACTCTTCTTTTGCGCCTTGGACATTCTGCAGGGCTTCATCGGGCTTCCCTGCCCTAAGCAAGTTGCGAACGATCCTCATTACCACCTCGGGTTGCGAAGATTCTTTCGCAAAAGGTCTAAGGACTAGCGCCGCTTCCTCGAACAGTCCAAACCTCTCGAAGAGTTCGCACGCATCCTTAGCCTGCTCAAAGCCGCCTTTTGCAAACTGTTTGGCAAGGCGCAGACCTTCCTCGATTGCACCTAGCCTTAGATAAGACTCCGCACACGCCAAAATCCCCTGCCCCTCCACCTCTATCTCGCTTTTGTAAGCCTCGCAAAGGCTCATGGCTTTGCCGAACTCCCCAGCCTGAACCAGAAATGCAACAAGCCTTTTGACCGATTGCATTCCCCTGGGGCAAGTCTTGAATGGATTTGCAGGCGATTTCGCATTAGACAAAGCAAGGTCAAGGGTCTCTAGAGCCTCTCGAACCGAGGTCCACCCCTCGACCTCTATCTTCCTGCAATCAGTGCCCTGACCCATGGTTCGAGCTGACAACAAAGCAACAGCCACAAAAACAATGATGCGCAAAGACCTAAACATCGCGCCCCCGTTCCGTGTCAGGTGAATACGAAGATTCAGGCTGAACTGGGTATTTGCCTGTAAAACAAGCATCGCAAAATCCCGTGTTCATGGGCTTGCCCGAGATCGCCTTGTACATCCCCTCAACCGAAAGGTATCCCACCGAATCTGCGGTGACCGCCTTGGCAATCTCTTCTTCGCTAGCAAGCCTGGACGCAATGAGCTCGTCTTTTGAAGGTGTATCAATGCCATAAAAGCATGGCCATCTGGTCTGAGGTGATGAAATGCGAAGATGCACCTCCTTTGCACCCTTTGACCTGACCATCTCGACTATCTTTCGGGATGTCGTCCCTCGGACAATCGAGTCATCCACGATCACGACTACACGGTCTTTGAGGAGTGCGCTGACGGGATTTAGTTTGAGCTTCACGCCGAAATGCCTAATTTTCTGCTCGGGCTCGATGAATGTCCTACCGACATAGTGGCTCCTGATCAATCCCATATCGAAGGGAAGGTCCAAAGCCTGAGCATACCCAATGCCTGCAGCAACACCCGAATCAGGGACTGGGATCACGACATCTGCATTGTGCACAGGTTTTTCGAGGGCGAGCTGGCGACCAAGTTCTTTACGCACCTCATATGCTTGCCTCGAAAACACGATACTATCTGGTCTTGCAAAATATATGAACTCGAAAACGCACCGTGTCACGGGAACAGAACCTCCGAACATAAACTCCTTTATGCCATCCCTCGATGCCACAAAGATTTCACCAGGCATCACCTCTCGTTCATAGGTTGCACCTATCAAATCGAGACTTGTTGTCTCGGATGCAACAACCAAAGAGCCATCCACCCTGCCAAGACACAAAGGTCTAAACCCCCTTGGGTCCCGCATGGCAACAAGAAAATCCACACCAAGAAGCACAAGGGAATAAGCCCCCTGAGCAAGTTTCATGGTGCGCATAAGACCCTCGATGATGTCTTCTCGTCCCTCGCTTGCGATGAGGTGCAACAACACTTCACTATCCGATGAAGACTGAAAGATATGCCCTTTTTGCATCAAATGCGTCCTGAGGCTGTGGAAGTTGACAAGGTTCCCGTTGTGGGCAAGCGCGAGGTCCCCGCCTCGAAACATGCACTTTATGGGCTGTGCATTTTGAAATGTGGAAGCGCCAGAAGTGGAATATCTGACATGCCCGATAGCAGAAAAACCACGAAGCCTCTTTAGCACATCAGCGGTGAACACATCCGCAACAAGCCCCATCCCCTTATGAATAGAAAGCCTCTGACCATCCGAAGAAACGATGCCAGCGCTTTCCTGACCACGATGCTGAAGGGCATGCAAACCAAGGTAGGTCAGAGTGACCGCCTCTGGATGCCCGTAGATGCCAAAGACACCGCAACCATCTCTGAAGTGGTCGAGCATTTTCTGATACAGCCTTATTGTTCAGCGCTCGAAGGGGCGCCTGCTCGTTGTTCGGCTGGAAACAGGGATTCAACTTGTTCCTGGACTTCCGATACTTCCCGTTCAGTAACTGCTGCAATCTCGCCAACCAAAAGGTCACGGGCAGTCTCCAACACCTTTTTTTCGCCAAAGGAAAGGATCTTCTGGTAGCGCAAATAATACAGTTCCCTCATGACCTCAGCAACATCGTAGATACTGCCTCGCATGAGTTTCTCGTTGTATTCCCTAAGCCGCCTGTTCCAGTTTTGTCTAACAATCTTCACTGGTCTAGTCTTCAGAAACTCGAACACCCTTGAAACTTCCTCCCTTGCTATGAGAGGTCTTAGCCCGATAGAGTGAGCCTTCGAGATTGGCACGAAGATCCTTTCGTCCGAAGATGCAACCCGAAGATGATAAAATGTTTGCCTGATGCCCGAGACCTCCCTGCTTTCTATCCCCAGCACCTGCGTAACCCCCCTCGTAGGGTACACAGCAAGTTCTCCGATGCGGAAACTCCTGTTCATCGCTGCACCTCCGTGTTCTTGGTAAGACTATAAGAGCAAAGACCTTTCATGAGCGACCTGAACCGCCCATGCTCAAAGGTCGCTCGATACCTCTCGCACTCCTTCGAGAGGCTATCATGGTCCTGAGCCATGACAAGCGCCCTTGCCAGCAGGTAACTTGCCTCCTCGAGCCCCTTTGACTCTGGGATCTCCTCGAAAAGCCTTTCTACTCTATTTCTGGCAGCAAGAGGCTTCTTACGCGTTATATAAAACCTCGCAACCTCGAGTTCATAAGAGCACACAACCTTCACCAAAGAATCGCGCATCGCCTTTGCCTCGAGGCAATAAGGACTGTTTGGGAAGGTCTGAAGAAAATCGTTCAAGGCAGAAAGGGCTTCACGCACGGGCTTCTGGTCACGCCTATCTGGCGGAGGAAGCAAGAAGAACTCCTTTGGCATGGTCATAGCGAGGGCTTGAGCCAACCTGAAATAGACATAGTGCAGATTCGGGTCTGTTGCATTGGATTCGATAAAATCTTTGTATTGTTCTGCTGCCTCCTCGAACCTCTCCTCGAGCATCGAGGCGTCAGCAAGTCTTATCTTTGCAAGTGGGGTATAAACTACATAAGCAGGACCACGAGAAACCTTTTCCAAATGCTCTCGGGCAGAATCGAACTCGCCTGCCACGAGGGCACTCAATCCCTCTATGTAGTCTTTTCTAGCCTGAGCGAGGGATGAAACCTTTTTCACCTCCTTTTTGTCCTGTCTGGTGACTTTGCTTGCGCCTCCACAACCGCCAGCTAGGAGGGCGAGGAAAATAACTGGTAACCGTATCATCGTGGCCAAAAACAAAAGTCCATATTATTTTATCGGATTCGAGCAGAATCGCAAGCACGAAAAGTGCCAGGTTTTGTTCTTTATGGCTAGGCTCAATCCCTTAGCTTCTTACAACAACCCGCAGGCGCTGGTGAACCGAAAAAAAATCACCAGCACTTTCCGAAAAATCTTCACCTAACCTTCACCCCAGAACTGCTGATAGTGACTTTTGTTCCCAAGGGCTCGCATCATACTGCAAGTTCAGCATATTGCTTTGCCACACGGGGTCTCCGCTCAGTCTATGCACCCGCAGGCTTTCACCAACCATGTCGGTGTTGGTCAAAACCGCGATTAGTGTTGCGATGTGGGTTGCGACACTATTTTGGACATTTTGGACATTGTCCAAAACTTGTCCAAAATGTCCAAAGTTGGTGATTTCAGAAAAGCCAAGAAAATTGCAAAGTTGTGCACTTCCTAAATTTGGCACGCATCTTGCACACAAGAAAATTGGAGTCCGAGCTGACCCGGATTCCAGTCGTCATGACCTGGGTGTGGCGATAGCCTCGGTCGCACTCCCAATAGGGAGTGTGGGAGGTCACTGAAACCCCGCAAAAAGCGAGGCGTGTGGGAGTGTGCCCAGTGAACAAGGGACGAGGCAGGCAGGTCGGCGGGCGGGTGGGGTCCCAGCGAAGCTGGGGAGTGTGGTCGCAGCGAACCCCAAGACACCATGAGGCGAAGAAGGTGGAGAGTCTGTCGAGATTGGGGGGGGCTCGGAACGGACGCCAAGGCATCATATGGCAAAAGAGGGGGGTCCCAGCGAAGCTGGGGCTGTGTGCTTCGGTGGCTCCAGCCCGCAACCCTGGGCTTTGGTGGGAAGCTGGCGCTTAAGCCTGCAATGCTGGTCTTTGCTGAAAAAAATAGGCGCTCCGTTCTGCAACGCCAGTCTTTGCTGGAAAAGGGGTTGCTCCAGCCCCCAAACGGTAGTTCTTGGTGCAAAACCTTGCGCCTCAACATGTAACGGCGTTTTAGGTCGAACAAGTTGTCGCTTTTTATGGCTAGCCATGCGTGGCTGATGCCAAAGGGGGTTTGCCCCAAAAGCACCAGCCAAGTCTTTGTTCACCATTCAGTGTTGCCTTTTGCGCGACTGAAACATCAACTGATGTGGGCACAAGTGACTCACTTAACCCATTCTATCCACGACCTAGGGGGCGACTTCATACCTGTAGAACTCCTCGAGCCGTCCCATTTTCATCCCGTTGCTGTTCAAACCCTATAAGAGCCACTTGAAGCATTCCTCAATCAGATCACAAAGCCACCGAGGTTTTGCATCCCGTTAGATAGAAAATCCTGGACCTTCGAAAAAGGCTTGCTTTTTCCCGCCCACATGTGCTATAAGGAACCAGGCTTTTTGGAGGTGCTAAAATGACTGGTCTATTTCAAGAGTGGTACTATGTAGTGATCGGCGTTGTTGTCCTATATCTTATCAGCATAGTGCGCATCCTCTTCGAATATGAGCGGGGCGTAGTTTTTAGACTTGGAAGGGTTCTGCATGGCGCAAAAGGACCTGGACTGATTCTGGTTTTTTGGCCTATTGATAAACTTGTAAAAGTTGACATCAGGGTCATAACTATGGATGTTCCGCCGCAGGACATCATTACACGAGACAATGTCTCGTGCAGTGTGAATGCTGTGACCTATTTTTGCGTGATGGACGCAGTGAAGGCAGTGACTCAGGTGGCGAACTATCTTTTTGCCACCAGCCAGCTAGCCCAGACAACATTACGGTCAGTCCTAGGCGAGGCAGACCTCGACACGCTCTTGAGCCAGAGAGAGATGTTGAACAAAAGACTGCAAGAACAGTTGGACAAGCACACAGACCCATGGGGCATCAAGGTGACAGGCGTTGAGATTAAGCAGGTTGACCTACCAGCCGAGATGCGCAGGGCTATGGCGAAGCAGGCAGAGGCAGAAAGGGAAAGAAGGGCAAAGATCATCCATGCAGAAGGCGAGTTCGAGGCAGCCCAGAAACTTCAAGAAGCATCAGCCATCCTCTCCCGTGAGCCAATCGCAGTGCAGTTGCGCTACCTCGAGACACTTACAAAGATAGGGACTGAAAAGAACACGACTGTGGTCTTCCCGATCCCAATAGACCTTGTCCAGTATTTCATGAAGGCGAAGGACCAGACAAAATAGCCTATTCCTGTTTCGCCAATAGCATCGTCAGAACTATCTGTCTAAGCACATCAGGGCGAAACGGTTTCTGGACATAACCGCCCAAGGAAAACTCGCTAGCCACCTGACTAAGCAACTCCTTCGACCCGCCGCCGATTATCAATGTTCTTCTGGCAAGATGAGGCATTTTAGCCTGCATCCTTTCCAGAAGGTCTCGACCGCTCAACTCTCCGCCCAGATTCATGTCAAGGATTACGCAGTCAAATCGCTCCTTTTCCAATAGTTTCAAAGCCTCCCCGCCTGTTGATACATTCACAACCTTGTGTTCCTTACCAAGAACTTTTGCTATCAAACCCTGAATGACCACCTCGTCATCCACAACCAAAACCTTGGCATGCCTTTCTTCCTGTCCTATCTCGTGTCCAAAACTATCAGGCTGAGCCATTTCATTCTCCCCCGAGAGCACAAAAAACAATCGCTCGACCGCCCCTGCACATTCCCTTGCCCGTGTCAACAACTCGTGCGCTAGCATAGCCACATCGTCGGGCAAATCCTTCCTTGACGCCAAAACCTCGCAATATCCAAGAAGCACTGTAAGTGGATTCACTATGGCATGTCTTAGTTCAGATAGGACTTCATCGTCAAGTTTCGGTTTTTGCAGACCTGAACCAAAATCACGCATTTCCTATATCACCTCCCTTAGCAAAACGCCCTATGCCCTTGGATGCGCCTTGTCAAACACCTTCCTCAAATGTTTCCTACTTACATGAGTATATACCTCGGTCGTCGAGATGTCCGCATGACCGAGCATCTCTTGCACAGAACGCAAGTCAGCCCCATTCTCGACCAGATGGGTAGCAAAGGAATGCCTTAGTTTGTGAGGGGAAACACGGCGTGCAAGGTTTGCAAGAATGCCATATTTCCGCATGTTCTTGTAGAACCCCTGACGAGTCAGCACCGTCCCTCTCGCAGTTACAAAGAGTGCATTGATGCGCATCGCTCGCTTTCTTAGAAGCGCAGGTCTTCCCTCTTTCAGATAGCGCAGGAGTGCATCCTTGCAATAATCAGAAATCGGCACCACCCTTTCTTTGTTTCCCTTGCCACGCACCAGCACAAAGCCTTGAACAAGGTTCACATTCTGCACTTCCAAAGACAGAACCTCGGATATCCTGAGCCCTGAACCATAAAGAAGTTCAAGGATTGCCCTGTCCCTAAGCCCTTCAGGGGTGCCATCGTCAGGCGTCCTGAGCAACGCTTCACACTCCGACTCAGATAGCACCACTGGTAATCTTGGGCGAAACTTGGGTATGTCCAGATCCTCTGTCGGGTCAATCTGGATGACCCTTTCCTGCACAAGAAACCTGAAAAACTGTCGCATGGCAACCACTGTTTGGGCAAGGCTTCGATTGGATAGCCCTAAAAGTTTCAGTTTTTCAAGAAATCTTTCGCAATCCCGCCTTGAAATCTTTGTCACATCATCATAGTTATCGCCTTCTTTCGCGCCTTCCAGAAACGAACAAAGCCTTGATACCGCCCGCTGGTATGCAATGATCGTATGTCTGGATACCCTTCTATGAACCTTCAAGAAAAACATGAACCTGTCTATGGCTTCATCGCAATGCATATCACCTCAAGGTCAACAACTATAGCACGCTCTTTTCCGTCCTCGGTGCATCCTTTGCCACCAACGCTATCAAGCGTCCTCACGGTCTGAGGCCGCGCATTCGAGCAACTAACATCACCGACAAAAGATACTTCATTGCAAGCCTAAATTGCAAAATTCTTTCGCAACTTCTGAAACCCGCCCTTTTTCTGCGACTTTATCCAGTGCCAGAAGAGTCCTGTCCATTGGTGCTACCTTCCTCGCTATTTTTATAAGGTTGTGGGCACTACCAAACTCCTTTTTTTGGAGAAAAAGACATGCGGAGGCACTAAGATTCCTAACGATGACCCGTTTGGTCTCGAGCTGGCTAGTAACCAAAAGCATCCTCTCTATGTTCTCGGTATAAAACTTTATTTGGTCCGCAGGCGCTATGTCGTCTTTTGTGCTAAGTTCCCATGTCCAGTCCGAAAAGACAAGTGGAAGCCCAAAAAGCGCAGGGTCTGGATCGAACCTCACCTTGCGTCTGGCTGAAAGGTCGAGCAGAGCGTTTTTGTCAAGGCTCTGTGTTGCCAAGAATCGAGACACAACCTCGCCCAGGTCAGGGTCCAGACCCTTCATCCGCATGGCATAAAACCTCCCCCCTCTTGCCTTGCCAAAAAAACTAGTCTGCACCAAAGTCACATCGGGACGCCACCCTTCTACACCTTGTAGATACAAACCCTGAAAAAACAATGGGTAGTGACTTATAAGCAAAACAGAATGGAGAGGCTGGTTAGCGATAACCTGCTCCATGATCTCAATCGGTTCGCCAGCACTTTTAGCCCTGCCCAAAGCCAGAACAACCCCGTTGGAAATCGCCCATAAAGAAAAGAAACTGGTCGCGATAACGACAAAGCATAACAACAAAGCCCTTACAACACGCTTCAGGGCGAGCAATCTAGTCAGGAAAAGGATTTTCGCAAGAAACACACCTGCAAGTATAAGAAGGGCGCAGAGCGCTGGCATGAAATAGCCATGGTCATCGGGATTTTGCGGATCCACAATGGTCATCAAGACCTTTGACGCAATCCCGCCAGAAGCGAGCAAAACAAGGGCAAGGGCAAATCTAAAGGACCTGTTTCTAACCAAAACATACAAACCGCCAATCGCCATGACAGGCAAAATCGGGCTCAAAGACCCCATGACAAGCCCCATCGCTTTTTCGAGGTTTGTCACGAAGGCACCAACATCCATGAACCCGCCAAGCGACGAAGCGAAAACCCTTGCACTTGCCACCCACAAAAGACCATCCAGAGTTGCAGTGTCGTCCCATGCAGGAAAAGCCTTCCCCCTTGCCCAAAGATAAAGATATGCACAACATGACACGAAAAGGAATGCAAGCAACAAAGCGAAAAGTTTCTTGCCACGGGCACTACCTTTTGTCCAGAGTAGCACTAGAACCGCTGGCACTGAAAGCATGGTCAAATAATGGTGATTAGAGATACCCAAGCCAAGGAAGACCGCAGAAAGCCCGATAGCACGCTGACCCTGCGTTGCAAAAAACAAGGCTAGCAAAGTCAAGGCAAGATTGAAACTATACACCTCGATAGAAAGTGCCTGAATGAAAGCGGAGGAACAAAGCCCGAACGAGACCAAGAGTGCAAGAGACAAAGTGTTGGTTATGGGTTCAGCCACTTTGAGCGCGCTAATCGCATGGAGCAAGATAAGACCTAACAAATAGACAGATACCGCCATGAAAATCGCCGAGAAAAGGTTTGCACGGAAGGCGATGTCTCCTATCGGCAAAAGCATAAGCCCCTTAGCAAGCAGGCATACTATAGGGTGTCCTGGCGGGTGCGCTTGAGCCAAATTATAGGATGCAACCGTAAACTCAGGTGCATCGAGCCAGTAAGGCTCATCTTGCAAGAATATCAGGTATGCCAGCATCGCGAGGACGCTAGCCATAACGGGGAAATGCAATCGAGCCATCATGCGGTCTTCCTGTTCGCCATTGCCCTCTCGAACTTCGATTGGGTCTGCACCACTGCTTTAGCACCGCATGTCATCAGCGCCTCTAACAACACCCTTCTCGCGGTTTCTGTGTCCTTGTCCTCCACTTCCACCTCATAATCCTTCTTCCCATTTTCGAACAGTGTTTCGTCTGCGACCGCCACCGTGCCTTTCCCTATGTGCGCCCTGAACCTTCTTGTCTTGGACTGCGCAAGCAAAACAAGGTTGCAAGATCCCAAGACCTTTTTCACCTCGAGTGGCAGGTCAGGAAAAAGCCTTGCGACAACCTCACCCGAACCCTTACCTTGCAGGATTTTTTCACACTCTTTCACTTGGACCTCTGTCTCGAACTCTGCGACATCGAATATCCCATCCACCACGGCATTTCTTTGCCCCTTTATCGTCACAAAGCACCTACCCTCAGTCTTTCTTAGCCTAAGCACAAAGCCCATTTTGCCAAGATGCCCGTTATCGGTGTCAAAATAATAGTTCGTCTGGACAACACCCCGCTTTTCGACTGCAAAACACTTCACGAACCTCCAAAAATCTTCCTCTGTCTCGAAGGCGAACTTTATTTCTATTTCCCTGTCTGTGTGAGGGCTCAAGGCCGCAAGACCACAAAACCCACGATCAGTGCTGCGATCACTATGATCGCTACGCCCGCAATAGCCAGATTTCTTAGGGTGTGGGACTTCTTCATGAATTCAAACTCTTCCGACTCGCCCTCTGCCTCTTGGAGCTGCTCTGTTCGTGCTGGCATGAACTCTTTCTTTGTAGGGATTTGCGGTTGAACCTGAGCTGGGGTAGGTGTTATTCCAGAAACTTGTCCTGTCACCACCTGCAGGCAATGCAAAAGCGCCTCCCTGACCTCTCCAGCGCTCGAAAACCTTTCCTGCCTGTCCTTCTTCAACATCTTGTTCACGACTTGAACAAGTTCTTTAGGCAGGTCAGGAGCAACCTCCTCCAGTGGAGGTGGGGGTTGTTGCAGATGCTTTGTTGCTACCTCAAGCACGGTCTCGCCAGTAAAAGGAAGTATCCCCGTCAACATCTGGTAGATCACAACCCCAAGGGAGTATATGTCAGAACGCCCATCCAGCTCCTCTCCCTTGATCTGTTCTGGCGACATATATTCTGGTGTGCCAAATACCATCCCGGTCGCTGTCTTGAACGAACCAGAGCCAGTCTCCGAGGTATCCTGAATCTTGGCAATTCCAAAATCAAGCACCTTCACAAAATCAGGGTTTGCTCGAAGTTTCTCGATCATTATGTTTTCAGGTTTCAAATCCCTGTGGATTACGCCCTTGCTGTGCGCCTCAT
>Ga0315298_1007222_pt1 | contig 14767 bp, 11 predicted proteins | sample WHS_1_MG_FD_203077 | JGI IMG/M metagenome (GOLD analysis project Ga0315298, IMG submission 203077) | Extremophilic microbial mat communities from Washburn Hot Springs, YNP, Wyoming, USA - WHS_1_MG | ecosystem: Environmental > Aquatic > Thermal springs > Hot (42-90C) | place: USA: Wyoming... | reverse complement strand
GAAACAGTTGGAAATTACAAAACAAAAAATAAACGACATCAACCAATCAATTGAAAAGCAAAAACAAACCATAGCCGATGATGAAATTGCGATAGATGAGGCGAAACTAAACGTAGAAGATGCAAAAACCTCTCTAACTCTGGAACAGGCCAATCTTGAAAAAGCGAAGAAAGAGGTAGCCGATGCCCAGAAAGCGCTTGATGATGCTAAAGCTACCAACCCGGAGATCGTAGCGCCTTTTGATGGTCTTATAACAGTTATCAATACAGTGGCAGGAAAAACAGTTTATAAAGGAGGTGCAATCGTTACCATAGTTGATCCAAATAAATTCCAGGCCAACATTATGGTTGGAGAAACGGATATTACAAACGTAAAAATCAATGCAGATGCCACAATCCAACTGGATGCTGTGAGCGGAGTTACCTATCCGGGGAAAGTGGTAAGTATAGCGCCCACGGCCACAACGTCTTCAGGAGTAGTAAGCTATAAAGTAACAGTGGATATTGATACCACGTCCACAACGTCACCTGTAACGTCAACTCTACCCTCAGGTACTGTTCCAGGCGGACAACCGGGGCAAGGACAAATGGCCTCTCCGCCAGCTAATTTTACCCCACCAGCTAATTTTACGCCTCCGGCAAACTTCACTCCCGGCCAATCAGGACAGTACCAGAGAGGAAGTCGAATACAAGGGAGTACTGGGACCAGTATACCAAATGTACAATTACGCCAGGGAATGACGGCAACGGTGAATATCATTATCCAGCAGGTTAAAAATGTTGTTTTAATTCCTACTCAGGCAGTCACTCAAAATGGTCCCGTGGCAACCGTTAAAGTAATCAAGGATGGAGTTATTACCGAACGTCAGATCAGAACCGGACTTACAGATTCAAAGTATATAGAGGTCGTCGAAGGTCTTTCCGAAAATGAACAGGTAGTTTATAGCAAGAAAGTCAGCAACTCTGGAACTGCCACCACTACAAACACAAACATCAGACAACAACAGATAATGGGCCCGGGAGTTGGTGGGCCGCCAATGGGTGGCCCGGGAGGTCCTCCATAATGATCGTTTTGGAAAATATCATTAAATCTTACCCCATGGGTAAAAGAGAGCTAGTCGTGTTAAGGGGAATTGATCTTAAGGTTGAAAAAGGTGAAATGGTAGCTATAATGGGCCCTTCAGGCTCTGGGAAAACTACCCTTCTGAACGTACTTGGCTGCCTTGATAAACCCACATCGGGGAAATATTTCTTCGACGGTCGCGAGGTCAGCAATCTCGGCCGCGGCGAGCTGGCTGACCTGCGAGGTAAGAAAATTGGGTTCATTTTTCAAACCTTTAATCTTTTACCTCAACTTAGTGCCCTAGCAAATGTAGAGCTAGGTCTAAGATATGCAGGGAAAAGCGACTCAAAAGCAGCGATGGAAGCCCTTGAGAAGGTTGGACTAGCCGATAGGGCAAAACATCTGCCCAGTGAACTCTCGGGGGGAGAACAGCAAAGGGTTGCGATTGCCAGAGCTTTTGTAAAAAAAGCGCCGCTTATGCTTGCAGATGAACCAACCGGTAATCTTGATTCCCGTACAGGGGCTGAAATCATGTCCATCCTGACTTCCTTACATTCTGAGTACGGGATGACAATGATAATGATTACACACGATAGCAGAATCGCTAATTACTGCCAGCGAATAATCCATATTGAAGATGGACAGATCAAATCGGAGGAAAGAATATGAAACGCTGGGTAGAACCCATCACAAGTGCCTGGTCAGGGATACTCGGGCATAAACTCAGAAGTTTTCTGACCATACTCGGCGTAGTGATCGGGGTATCAGCTGTCATCACACTTATGTCTGTAGGAAAAGGAACTACCAGTCGAGTTGTATCCAGCATACAAAGCCTTGGAGCCAACGTAATCACTATTAGACCCGGATTCACAACTTCAGGTGGAGTTCGCGGCGCATTTGGGAGCGCCTCAACTCTTACGATGGAAGACGCACAGGCAATTCAAGGGCAAATAGAGAATGTCCTCGCCGTGGCACCTTCAACCTCCAGATTCTATCAGGCGGTATACGGCAGTGAGAACCTTAACGTCTCGGCGGTGGGAACCACCGTTTCCTATCTGCAGACAAACAATATTACTGTAGCTGAGGGAGACTTCTTTTCCGAATACGAGTACCAGCATAACGCAAGGGTAGTAGTACTCGGCTCCACTGTGAAGGAAACCCTGTTTGGTGACGAAGACGCAGTGGGAAAAACCATCCGGCTTGGAAGTTACCGCCTGGAGGTGGTCGGTGTGCTTGCGGCAAAAGGATCGTCCATGTCCAGCCCTGACAGCAGTGTAATTCTTCCTTTGACTACATTACAACAGATGGGAGGCATAACCCGCAACAACAAAGGGTACCGCATTATATCTTCGATAACAGTAGCAGTAACCGATCAGAAATATTCATCCCAGGTCAAACAGGATATAACAGAACTACTAAGGGAAAGACATGAACTTACCGCAGATTCCAATGATGATTTTACCATCACTTCCATGGAAGACATCATCAACCAGCTCACCGAAGTATCCAATTACATGACAATTTTATTGGGGGCCATCGCCGGGATTTCTTTACTGGTGGGTGGTATTGGTGTAATGAATATCATGCTGGTCTCAGTAATCGAACGAACGCGGGAAATAGGTATCAGAAAAGCACTCGGCGCCCGGGAGAGTGACATCTGGGGACAATTTCTAATAGAAGCTGTAATGTTGACATTCACCGGAGGAATTATCGGAGTAGGTATAGGCTGGGGAGCTTCAATTATGGTATCGAAAATGCTGACTACCACCGTCATCACAGCTGACATCATTGCTCTGGCCGTATCCGTAGCCGTTGCCATTGGAGTTTTCTTCGGATTCTACCCAGCATGGCAGGCATCAAGGTTAAATCCTATAGAAGCATTAAGACACGAATAAAACTGGTAACAAAACTATACCAGACATTAATAAGGGGCTCAATTTTATTGAGCCCCTTATTTTTTAACTTACTGCAATCCGGGCATCAACCACCCAATATCCTTTACCCTGTTCCAGCACTTTGACCGGATTGAAATCCAATTCGGTAATCTGAGGCAAATCCTCGACCATGGCCGACAAACGTAAAAGCAGTTCCTGAATTGAGGACACATCTGATGGCGGAGAGCCGCGATGTCCCTCGAACAGCCGTGCCATTTTAATCGAACTTATGAGTTCTTTCGCATCCAGGTCCGTTAAGGGATGTAAACTGAAAGCTACATCATTGATAAGCTCAGCATTAACTCCTCCCATACCGAACATGATCAGTGGGCCAAAAGACGGATCAAGGGACACACCGACAATAGTCTCAATACCCTCAGATATCATCGGTTGAACGGTGACTCCGTCCATCTCATTTTCCCGACCGATCTGGACCAGACGGTCTTTAATCTCATTAAAGGCTTTTTCAACCTCCGCTGGTGATTCCACATTAAGAACCACGCCCCCAACATCAGTCTTATGTAAAATAGTCGTCGAGGCCAGTTTAACAGCTACCGGGAACCCCATGCCTGAGGCTATAGCTACCGCATCTGAAGCGGTGCGAGCAAATTTCGGTCGTGCAAAACGAATCCCATAGCATTCCAGAAGGTCGGCAATCTCTTCAGAGGTAAGCCATAAAGGCCTCTGGATACTCCGTAACAAAACCTTGTCAACAATTTCCCGTGCCCTTTCGTGTTGAATCCCGGCAAACTTAGGAATAACGCCCTTTGGCTTAGCACGCCGTTCAGCATACTCAACAACCTTTGCCAGAGCTGAAATAGCATTCTCAGGAAAAGCATAGCTGGGAACATAATTCCCCGGTTTACCTATCTTAACCTGGAAACCTTTCTGACCTAAATAACAAAAGATCAAAGGCTTCTTGTAACGTCGGAACGCCGGCACAACTTTTTGTAAAGCGGGAAGGACACCTTTTTCTTCTGCCATGACCGGAGGGACAAACATAGCAAGTACCATGTCGTTTCCTTTATCCGCAGCCAGGCACTGCATAATAGCTGCAAAATCCTCGGCTTTCACACCTGCGGTAGTATCAAGAGGATTATTCACCGGCAACCCAGGCCTTAAATGTCGTTTAATCTTCTCGGCCACTTCTACGGATATCTCAGGCAAGACCAACCCTTTTTCGGCAGCAGCGTCAGCCGCCAGAATACCTGGTCCGCCACCATTGGTGACGATAACCAGTCGTCTACCCCGCGGCAAAGGCTGATTGGACAGGAAATTCGCCACGTCAAATAATTCTTCAATGGCACTAACCCGAATTACACCCGTCTGCCGGAAGAGAGCCTGTACCACAACTTCAGATGTAGCCATCGCACCGGTGTGAGAAGAAGCGGCTTTAGACCCGGCTGCAGTCTTCCCGCTTTTAACCACCACCACCGGCTTTTTGGTTGAAACACGGCGTGCAATGCGCACAAACTTTTTTGGATTACCAAATGATTCCAGATACAGTAAAATGACCTTAGTTTTGGGATCCTGTTCCCAGTATTGCAAAAGGTCATTCACTGAAACATCAACACGATTGCCCACACTGAAAAAGGTATTAATACCAGTGTCCAGTGAGCGAGCATAGTCCAGAACAAAAATACCCATGGCACCACTTTGGGATAGAAAAGATATGTTACCGTGACTTGGGTAGATAGTTGAAAACGTAGCGTTCATTCTTACATCCGGATCGGTATTTATAACCCCCATGCAGTTGGGACCTACCACCCTCATGCCGTAACTCAAAGCAATATCCCGAAGCTCTCTTTCCAGGGCAGCACCTTCCGGCCCCGATTCACGGAAACCATCAGAAATAACAATGAGACTTTTTACTCCTTTTTGTCCGCATTCTTCAGTAACTCTCGGAACGAGCTTTGCGGGTACCGCAATAATAGCCAGATCGACGTCACCTGGTATGGCTAACACCGTGGGATAAGCCTTTATTGATTGTACTACTTCAGCGTTGGGATTAACCGGATAAATAGCCCCGGTGAATCCGCTTTGAATAAGACACCTGACAAGAGAATAACCGACCGTTCCAGGAATTCGGGATGCCCCTATAATAGCAATTGAGCGTGGATAGAGAATAGCTTTTATCGATTCCACTGTAGAAGTTCTTTCTTTTTCCTGCTCCCTGGCAATTAGTTTCTTAGTCGGTTTTATCGCCAACGGCATCACCACATGATAAATATTTTCTTCTTTTACAGCAGTAATATAAAAGCCAATATTGTTGATCAATGAGAGCGCCGGTTTGCTATCTGCCAGCACGTCAGCTTCAAAAGTATTAATGCCGTTATCCTGAGCAATTGATGCCAGTCTCTGCAAAATATTCGTAGCCAGCCCTTTATGCTGGTAGGGAATGTCCACCATAATAAACAAATCGGCAGAATCCCGGTGGGGAAGTTTATAATACCTACCTATCGCCACGATTTCTTTATTGCCATCCTTGGTAACTTCGGCAACCAGTCCAAACGTATTCCTATAGTCCACAGTGCAATACCGTATGGCATCATCCATGGTGATACCGGCAAGAGAAGGACCGAAACGAATAAAGTACGAATATTTACCCACACGAGAAAGTAAATTATAACAACTACGGGCATCATCCGGCCTCACGGGTCTTATCAGAACCTCAGTACCATCATGCAGGGCAACCCTGGACTCAAATTGCACCGGGTAATCTGTACTTTTAGCCATTTGCTTCCCTTCTCCTCTCAAATAACTAATATACAATAAACATTAAATTATGCCTGTGATTTTCATTTACTTGTAAAATAAAAAATTTTACAAGAGTCATTTCCATTATAACAGACTCTAGCATGAAAAAGTTACCATTAGATTAAAGATTTCTAAGTCCGTGACTTTCAATTTGCTGAAATAATGATTGACGGAAAACGATATGAATGCACCTTGCCGATTACTAACTCTAACGATAAAAGTCGAATTCGGTAGAGAAATTTGATTTTGGCTCCTTAGGAGATGGAAAAATAATTTGAAAACTTAAGACTGCTTCAGCCGAACGCCAACCCGCTTCCTGTACTTAAAAACATTTTCCACATAACCGGTACCAATTAATACAGGCACCAATTCCACCGGCTTTTCCAAAAATATAACAACCTCGTTACCCCACTTTGTGGAACCACCTACCAGTAACAGATTTACCCCGTTAATTCCTGATAAGGAGTTGGCAAATTGTTGAATAACCGCCTGGTTTGCCGGCGGTAATATTAAAAGCTCCACTTTACCCTGAAAAACTTGCTCTGAAGAAATTTCTTCAACCCTGCCCTGAACCCTTCTCTCCAACTTCTTTGTCTGCTTGAGACTATTTTCTCCGTCTATCTGTTTCACATTCCTGCGGTCTTTATCCGCGCCAGCGGAAGATTCTACTCCTCCACTATCTGCATAGTCCGATTTATTTTTTGATTTAAAGGGATTTGAAAATTGAAGACTAAATATTTTCAAACTTCCCTCCTTTTCCCCTTCATCTTTCCGATCCATTTCCCCTGTCCTACATTTTTCTTCACCCTGTTTTCTTACACTCATCCTGGAAAGATGCAGGACTTCTTTCATAGCCTTTTTACCTATTTTGAAGGCTTTTCTTTCACTCTCTTTTTCGGTATCAGAAGCCTGACCCCGGTCCCCGGACACCCGGTATTTCCTTTCCGAATCTCCATCTTTAATGTCCATGTTTCTATCCTTCTCCACAACTCACACCCCATAGACAATCTGACAAATTATTAAAACCCGCTTTACCTTCTGTAACCTGCAAAACCCCTATGATATTATGTCAAATAAATATTTTTTAACATCTTACTTGAGCTGACCCTGCTCTATCGCAAGAATAGCCCTATCAAATGAGTCCATCATCTCGTTGATAGCCTTTTCAAGGGCGGATTTAACATCCTGGGGGGCTTTTTGCATCTGCTGGCTCAGTATATCAGAGCTGGTAACAGCGTAGAGAGCCAGAGCTCTCATCAACCTCACCCTGTTTTTGTCCTGTATTGAGGAAACGATGGTAGCAGTCTCAGATGTTTCGGAATAATCTGCCCCATTATGTATTGTAGATGCTAGATTTTCCACAAGATTCAGGGTCTCTTCGAGGCGATCTGAAGCTTCATATATTAATTTAATATCTACATTATCCACATTACTATTTCCCAAAAGATATATAAGCTCGTTTACCCTCTCATTGGCAAGCTTTGCTGAAAATTCCAGCTTAGCAAGTTTATCTGTTTGAAGAGTAAGCCAAACCTTTTCCGAGGTGAGTTTCACCGGGTAAAGAACCTGACCCGGCATACTACCAGTGCTAGCGACAACGGTACTACCCATGAACAGTATCAAAACCATAAAAGCTAAAATAGCCCCGCTCAGCGCTGAACGCCATGCCAGATGATTACCAGAAGCTCTTATCTTCTTTTGCTGGGCGATGGATAAGAATTCCTCTTTAACCCTGGTTTTATATACTGAACTCGGGTGAATCTCCAACTTCTGCCTAACCAGTAATACAGTCTCAAGAAGCGGTTTCAGCTCATCAACATAATCGTGATAAATTTCCAGACAACCTTCGATATTTTCTCCGGCGAAAATCCTCTCGAGAGAATCCTCAAAAACGTCTATAATTTTAGATTTTTCCGTATCACTCATTATCAACTGGCCTTACAAGAATTTTGCGCAATGCTTTGATAGCACTGTGCTGTAATGCCTTAACAGCCCCTTCGCTGCGCCCCATAAGCCTGGCAACCTCACCGATTGATAACTCGGCAGCGAAACGCAGATGAATTACCTCTTTTTGAGCATCTGTCAACTGGTCAACAGCCTGACGTAACTCATTAATATTAAAATTACGTTCTACCATATCAAGAGCGTCTTCCCCTGAAACAGACTTGACCCTGGGGTCCTCCAGTGAGACAGACTCACGTTTACTTTTTTTCCTTAGAAGATCTACAACCAGATTGTGAGCTATCCGGAACAACCATGCCGAAACTGGCATACCCCTGTCTTCAAACGTAGAGAAAGACCTGATGGCATTTAAAAACACCTGCTGGGTAAGATCTTCTGCCTCCATCTGATTGCCGACTTTAAGGAGAATATACCTATATATCCTTTCGAAATTTTCCTCATACAATCTGTTGAGCGCCGTTTCATCCACATTTTTTAACTGGCGCGACAGATCATCGTTATTATGCACCTGATATTTCTCCCTATGTAAAACCTGTTAATACCCGGTGCATATATTATAACGTATAAGTATAAAAAAGGGTAGTTAAGAAACCGTTAACAATTTTTAAAATGCTCTTCCTGAAATATTTTAATTTAATCTCTTAAATGGAATTGACATAAATATTCTCCCCGCTTATACTTGAATTGAGGATATGACCATGCCCGTTCAAATTGAAAATGAAAGCGACCGTATAAAGAAACTGCTTGGAGAGTGCCTAGAATCTCAGGGCTATAAAGTCACCATAAATGCGAGAGTTAAAGGCAAATCAGGCATAGAACACACCTTTGATCTGCTGGCGCAGGCTGATGACGGTTTTGTCGCTTCAACGACAGCTATCCGCTTTGTCTATGTTCAACCAGTACCATCCCCAACCAAGGATACTGAATCTGATATCATCTTCAATTTCGCCAATCGCTGTTACGATGCCGGCATCCTGCAGAGAATTATTGTCGCCACGCCCAATCTTTCTGAAGCTTCAAAAAAATTAGCCCAGCAATGGAGAATTAAGGTTTTCAGCACCGCCCAGATAGAATTTTCGCTCAATTCTTCAGGTAATAAAGCCGTGCCTTCAATGACCAGCAAAGAGCCAATCAAATTCGAAAACAAAACTCAGATGATAGAATTGTTGAAAAGAAGAGGCTACCAGATAGAAGAAAACGCCGTAATCGACGGGCGCTCCGGCGTAAAATATACATTCGATATCCTGGCCTTTAAAGGGGCCGATTGTTTCGGCTATACGGTGGGTATCGATTTCATCGAAGAGGTGGGTGAAGTATCCGTTGAACAGGTCTCTCATTTTGACACCAAGGCTTATGACACCGGTATAGATAGTAAAATAATTGTGGCAAACCCACGGCTGTCCAGCAACGCCCGACAGCTTGCAGAACAGCAGAAAATCAGGGTCTTTGAACTTGGGAAACCAAAAGAACCCGAACCGGCGATAGCCGAAGCTCAGAAAATTCTGGAATCACTCACAACTAGGACAAAACCCACTGCAAGATTATCTCCCCAGGCAGAAGCATTGCAACTTATCCCGGAGGTAATTGCCAGGAGATATAATGCAGTTCCGCTCTCAGTTAACGGAGAGGTTTTGGAAATGGCCATGGCCAATCCATCCGATATATTTGCTCTGGAAGCTCTGGGAGCAATCACCCGGAAAAGAATAAAACCGGTACCGGCAGACGCAAAGGAAGTCAGAGACGCCATCGACTTTAACTACAAAGGGTATAGCGAAATTGAAAAACAGGTAGCCTACATTCCTGAAACGAAGGGCCCGGTTGATGAGCAACAGGAAATCGATATGGCCAGCTATACTCCGCTGGTCCAGGCGTTGAATATGATTATCGAAGAAGCAGCCAAAGCCAGAGCTTCAGATATACACTTCGAGCCCGAGGAAAGCCGTTTACGCATCCGCTACCGGATAGACGGCGCATTACACGATATGATGTCGCTGCCATTGAATATTCATCGCCCTCTTATCTCCAGGATAAAAATTCTGGCAGAAATGAATATTGCCGATTCACATCATCCTCAGGACGGACAGTTTACCATAAACGCTAAGGGGCGCCAGCTTGATGTGCGCGTAGCTACCGCACCCACTGTTAACGGAGAGATGGCAGTACTGCGACTGCTGGACAAATCCATGGCCATCATGAAATTATCAGAACTGGGATTTCTACCGCAAAGCCTCGCTAAATATGAAAACATGCTGAAGGTACCCTACGGCATGATATTGATCGTTGGACCAACCGGTTCAGGTAAAACCACCACGCTTTACGCTTCTATCAATACAATCGATGCTCAGAAAAATAATATTATTACTATAGAAGACCCGGCTGAATACCGTCTCAAAGATATCAACCAGATCCAGGTCAACCCACAGGCAGGACTGACATTTGCCACCGGTCTAAGAGCAATATTAAGGCTCGACCCCAATGTAATCATGGTAGGCGAAATTCGAGACTCAGAAACAGTCAGCATAGCGGTACAGTCCGCTCTTACCGGTCACCTCGTTTTGAGTTCAATGCACGCCAATGATACCACCAGCGCCCTATCACGGTTAATAGACCTTGGAATTGAGCCTTTTCTTGCCGCATCAGCCGTTATTGGAGTTGTATCCCAGCGCATGGTAAGACGTCTTTGTCCGGACTGTCAAAAGATCACCGAAGCGCCGGTACTCGAACAGGTCTTATATGAAAGAGAGATGGGGGAAAAACGGGCGAAGTTTCCCTACGGCACCGGCTGTAAAAACTGCTCGTACACCGGGTACAGGGGACGAATAGGGCTGTACGAGGTACTGACGCTTTCAGATGCTCTGAAAATGATGATTTCCAACCGGGAAAACGCCACCGCCATGCGAAATCAGGCCATTAAAGAGGGCATGATTACCATGATGAATGACGGGATGCAAAAAGTAAAAATGGGTATCACTACCCCCACAGAAGTACTGCGGGCCACGTATACAACCACACTTTAGGAATATAATATTAATTAAGGCATAAAATAGACTGTTTACCAGAGTGGGAAGACAGGTTTAGAAACTATGGAATACACCTATACAGCCTATACCAAAGATAAAAAAATAGTGAAAGGCAAGGTAAGTGCCAACGATGTTGACATGGCCAGCCGAATTTTAAGTTACGGAGGATACCAGGTAATCAACATCAAGCCGGCCACCGCCTTTTTTGACCTGGGAACTCCTTTTTTTAAAAAACGCACCTCCGTAAAGCCAAAGGATATCCTCCTATTCTCACGGCAGCTCTCACTGCTACTAGAATCGGGTACGGAACTGGTGAAAGCACTCGAATTACTGCAGAAACAGACCACTGTAAAAGCCCTTGAACAGGTATTAGGAAATGTAATCCATGATATACGCGCTGGTTCCTCTTTTTCTGGGGCATTGAGCAAACATCCCGGAGTTTTTACTTCCATGTATGTGCAGGCAATGGCCGCCGGGGAGCAGGCAGGAAACCTAGACGCAGTTTTAAAGCAGATGTCTGAGTATATAAACCGAGAAGTAACCACAGGTAAAAGGGTAAAAAATGCCCTCACCTATCCCATAGTCATCTTTGTTCTGGCAATTGTGGTGGTGGGTATCATGTCCGTATTTGTTATGCCCGTATTTACTTCTCTCTTTACTTCCTTTGGAGCCAAACTACCGCTCCCTACACGGTTGCTCATAGGAGTAGCAGACTGGGCGAGTAAATACATGCTTTATGTCATCGGAATCGTACTGGTAATAGCAGGATTGGGTTATGCCTATACCCGGACACCGGCGGGCAGAATGCAGTGGGACACATTGTCACTACAGATTCCCATACTGGGAAGAATCAACCTGCTTAATGAACTTTCACGGTGCTGTCGTACAATGGCTTTACTATTCAAAGTAGGTCTTCCCCTACCCGATATTCTGGCACAGGCGATAAAGGGCGCCGGAAATAAAGCCTTTGCGGCAGCCCTGACAGAAGTAAGAAACCAGCTTATCAGGGGTGAGGGATTGTCCCGACCGATGTCCCGGAATAAACTGTTTTTACCGCTTATGGTACAGATGGTAGCCGTAGGTGAAGAGACAGGTAACCTGGACTCCGCGCTGACGACGGTGGCATTGAGTTATGAGACGGAGGCAGACGACCGTACCAGCGCGGCAATCGGACTGATACAGCCGGCACTGACCATCGGCGTAGCCTTAATTATCGGCTTCGTAGCCGTATCCCTTATTTCAGCCATGTATGGAATTTACAGCCAGATAAGTATGTAACCTGCGGCTTAAACAAAATATATTGTAACCATTTTGTTACCAAAATTTTACATAAAAAACCGATAAAAAGGATATAATATATTGAGGAATATCATAAATGTCTAGCCTTTTGAAACAGGAAAAGGGATTTGCGATGGTGGAAGCCGCCCTAGCAATACTCTTACTGGGAATAATCACGGTCTCCTTTTACTCAGCACTGGCCAATACATACACTTCATCTTTCATCGCTGAAAAGCGTGCTATATCATTGAGAATGGCACAACAACAACTGGAAAACGTGGTGAAGTGGGGACAGACTTACAACAAGTCAAAAAATTACAGTACCCTGACAACTTTTGATCCAGTCAATGATGATAATGGCAATCCTATTGATTATTCAAAATATACTCTCGATTGTTCTTATTACTGGATCGTACCGGATACCGGAGAAATAACTACATCAGATACAGATTTGCAAAAAGCGGTAATTGCTGCCGGATTATCAGGGCAGAATTATATTATTACCCTTGAAGGATACAAAGTTAATCCAAATTAAAAAATGGGAAGTCGGGAAGATTTAATTACAAGGAGAACTAACATGATTACTAAAATAAAAAACGTGATTAAGGAACAAAGAGGCATCGGCCTGATAAGTATCCTGATGGCAATAGCTGTTATTGGACTTATTGGAGGAGCAGCCACTACCGCAACTGTTCAGTTCTTAAAAGCTCCCACACATGTCCAGAAAAAAAATGTATTAGTAAAATCCGAATTAAAAGGTTTAACGGCAGATATCTACAGCCATCAAGCAGGCACAACCGGTGGAGGATATGTAAGCGGTGAGTCCATTTTTAATTATGCCATAATTGCACTTACGGGAAATATTACGGCTTATGGTTCGCCCAGTGTTAAATCCGATCCTGAAAAAATTAACGGCACATATGAAGGTGATATTTACGCCCAAGAAAATATTTCGATTAACAATAATAACGTGATCTATGGAGATGCTATTGCAGGCGGTACAATTACAACACCAAATTGGGCAACAAATGCCATACTTGGTAAACAAACCTCAAACACGCCAAAGACTTTTAAGGCATTAAATATTGAAGATTACAAAACAATGGCTGAAAACGGCATGATAGATACTACCAGTTTTGAAAATCAAGCAAAAAGCGGCCACACATATAATGGTGATTATACGACGCCTGTAACTATAACCCTTGGGCACAACGGTGGTCTATATTCTTATATTAAAGGCAATCTCAATATAGATGGAAGCGACAACGTAACACTCAGTGGATCTCTTTATGTGACGGGAAATATTGTTATGACCGGAAGTGCTAAAATCCAAGGTAATGGTACAATCATTGCTGACGGATATATTGATATAGGTGGCAGTTGCCAGATGAAACCAACCGGTTCCTCTCCGTATATTGTTTCTAAAAATAGCTACTTTACAATGGGTGGAAGCACAATCGTATCAGGCATTGTTTACGCCAAAACCAACATAAATGTTAATGGCAGCAACATGGTAACAATTGGTAGCCAGCATGTCACCGGAAATATCACGGTTTCCGGAAGCTCAGGTATACAATTAACCGGAACAGTATATGTAGATGGATCGATAAATGTTACAGGTAGTTCAGGCATCAGAGGACCGGGTAATATTGTTGCTGAAAATGATATCACAACCACTGGCAGCTCTCAACTGAGCCCTGATGATATTCCCCTAATAATTTCTAAAAATGGAACCGTTACTGTTACGGGAAGCAGTACTGTTTCCGCTGTAATTTATGCTCCTAATGCCGACTTGAGTCTCGGAGGAAGTGTAACTGTTTATGGTTCAGTAATAGGGAAAAGCGTATCCTTAACCGGAAGTAGTAAAGTAAAATATCCAGCTGAAACATTAAGAAGTAGATCTTATTGAAAGACATATTAAGTTGCTTCACCGTTATAGTAATACTAATAAAACGTTCCTTAATTTCAGAAAACATGATTCCTAAATATGCATTGAAATCAGGAGCAAATAAAGGACAAACTCTGATTCTTGTCTTGCTCATGATATTGACAGCATCTTTGGTGTTAATTCCGAGCCTTAATCTAGTAGCCACTACGCTTAATAGTACTCGTATTCATACTCAGAGAGCGAAGGAATATTATGCCGCGGATGCGGGCATAAAATATGCGGTATATAAAATAAAAAAAGGAGAGGAATCAATTTTAAGTCCTCTGGGAATTCAGTTGCCTGTAATCGAGAGCACCCCAACCAACACTATAAATGGAATGTACGTTTGGGTCAAAATTACAGGGGGCGACGGCACAAATGGTAATCCTTTCGAGGTAGTCTCAACGGCAAATAAAACTCCAGGGGATCCAGGCTCAGATAATTATTCTACTAGAATAATCGCAACTGTAAGCCGTGCTGGTACTCCAGGATCTTATTCCATCCAAAATATCAGTTCATATTCACTGTCATTTAAATAACTAACGCAAAATTTAAATGTAATTTACCAACTTTCTACCCTATTGCCATTGATATAATAAAAATTTTATTATATACAATAAAAGGAAATATTGTTAAACAGTATGAAGGTTATAGTTTAAAGAATAACTAATCTATATGGTAATAAATGGTATAAATATTTCATCAATCTGGTGACTGTTGTGAAAATAAGTAGAAAAAGTTTAACGGTAATTTTACTCCTAGCCTTCCTGATAGCCTGTGTGGTACTATATATGAACTATTCCAAACAGGTCAGTGAAAGGAGATTA
>Ga0315298_1007221_pt1 | contig 14768 bp, 14 predicted proteins | sample WHS_1_MG_FD_203077 | JGI IMG/M metagenome (GOLD analysis project Ga0315298, IMG submission 203077) | Extremophilic microbial mat communities from Washburn Hot Springs, YNP, Wyoming, USA - WHS_1_MG | ecosystem: Environmental > Aquatic > Thermal springs > Hot (42-90C) | place: USA: Wyoming... | reverse complement strand
AGATCGAGGCGGCGCAACTGGAAGGCGATTCCTTCCACCGCTACGACCGGATGGAAATGAAGGCGAAAATGGCCGAGGCGGAAGCCGCCGGTAACCGCCATTTCAGCCATTTCAGCCCGGAGACCAACCTGCTCGCGGAGTTGCAGGAAACCTTCCAGACCTATTCGGCGACCGGCCGTGGCAAATACCGTCACTATATTCACGATCAGGCGGAGGCGGAGAAATACGGTTCGCCGCCCGGCACCTTCACGGGCTGGGAAGATCTGCCCGAACACACCGACATGCTGCTCTATGAGGGTCTGCATGGCGCGGTGAAGCACGGCGACATCGATACCGGTAAACATGCCGATATCAGGATCGGCGTGGTGCCAGTCATCAATCTCGAATGGATCCAGAAGATCCATCGTGACAGCAAGACGCGGAATTATTCGACCGAAGCGGTGATGGACACGATCCTGCGCCGGATGCCGGATTATGTGCATTATATCTGCCCGCAATTCACCGAAACCGACATCAATTTCCAGCGCGTTCCCACAGTCGATACGTCAAATCCTTTTGTGGCGCGCTGGATTCCGACCGCCGATGAATCGATCGTGGTGGTGCGGTTCCGCAACCCGCACGGGATCGATTTCCCCTATCTGCTCTCGATGCTGCACGGCAGCTTCATGTCGCGCGCCAATTCGATCGCGGTCCCGGGCAACAAGTTCGATCTCGCGATGCAGCTCATTCTCACGCCGGTCATCATGCAGTTGATGGACCAGAAGAAACGGGCGGCGCGGTGAGCGGGTGCGCAATCAGGCAAAGTGAAGTCTTCCTTTTTGTGAACAAAAAAGAAGCAAAAAAAACTTCACTAATCTGGACCTGTGCCGGTGATAAAGCCCGGGCCTTAAGCGAACAAAAGTTTTTTGCTTCTTTTTTTCAAAAAAGAAGTACTTTCTTCTCTCCTTTCCCGTCCTTCGCTGCTCCCCATCCCGCCCCGAAAGGTATCTAACATGGCACGTATCACCCTCCGTCAGTTGCTCGATCACGCGGCCGAGCGCGGCTATGGCGTTCCGGCGTTCAACGTCAACAACATGGAGCAGGTCATCGCGATCATGGAAGCGGCGGCGGCCACCGATTCGCCGGTCATTCTGCAGGCGTCGCGCGGGGCGCGGTCCTATGCCGGTGACGTGATGCTTGCGAAGATGATCGAGGCGGCCGAGATCACCTATCCCGGCATTCCCATCTGCCTGCATCAGGATCATGGCAATGACGAGGGCACCTGCCTTTCGGCGATCCAGCATGGCTATACCAGTGTGATGATGGACGGCTCGTTGAAGGCCGATGCCAAGACGCCGGCGGATTACGACTATAATGTCGGCATCACCAAGCATGTCACGGACATGGCTCATCGCGTCGGCGTTTCGGTCGAGGGTGAACTCGGGGTGCTCGGCAGCCTCGAGACCGGCATGGGCGAGGCCGAGGATGGCCATGGTGCGGAAGGTGCACTGTCGCATGATCAGTTGCTGACCGATCCGGATCAGGCGGTCGAATTCGTCAAGGCGACCAAGGTGGACGCGCTTGCCGTCGCTATGGGCACGTCGCACGGTGCGTATAAATTCTCTCGCAAGCCGGATGGCGCGATTCTCGCGATGAACGTGATCCGCGCGATCAATGAGCGGATGCCGGCGCTGCACATGGTGATGCACGGGTCGTCCTCGGTGCCGCAGGATCTGCAGGAAGAGTTCAATAAATACGGCGGCAAGATGCCGCAGACCTGGGGCGTGCCGATCGAGGAGATTCTGGTGGGGATCAAGCACGGGGTCCGCAAGGTCAATATCGACACCGATTGCCGGCTTGCGATGGCGGCGGCGATCCGCAAGGTCGGGCATGAGAAGCCCTCCGAGTTCGATCCGCGCCAGTTCATGAAGCCCGCGCTTGCCGCCCTGCGCGATCTGTGCAAGCAGCGGTTCGAAGCCTTCGGCACGGCCGGGCAGGCATCGCGGATCAAGACGCATTCGCTGGCTTCGATGGCCAAGCAATATGCGGCGGGCAGCCTCGATCCGGTGTTTTCGGTTCGCGAAGCGGCCTGAGGTCGATCATGATGCGGGGCGCGCGGGATTGAACCGCGCCGCCTTCGGGACGTTCGGAACGAGTGGAGAAAGCGATGCTTGAGACAGTCACGACCCGCCCGGTGATCATTGCGCCGTCGATCCTGTCGGCCGATTTCTCCATCCTCGGCCAGGAGACCAGCGGCGTGATCGAGGCCGGGGCCGACTGGGTGCATATCGACGTGATGGACGGGCATTTCGTGCCCAACCTGACCTTCGGGCCGGTGGTGATCAAATCGCTGCGGCGGCACACCAAGGCGGTTTTCGACTGCCATTTGATGATCTCGCCAGTCGATGCGTATCTCGATGCGTTTGCCGATGCCGGGGCGGATATCATCACGGTTCATGCCGAGGCGACCACCCATCTCGACCGCACGGTGCAGGCGATCAAGGCGCGCGGGTGCAAGGCGGGGGTGGCGCTGTGCCCGGGCACGCATGAGGACGCGCTGACCTATGTGCTCGACCAGCTCGACCTCGTGCTGATCATGACGGTCAATCCCGGGTTCGGTGGCCAGAGTTTCCTGTCCAGCCAGTTGCCGAAAATCCGGCGGGTGCGCGAGATGATCGGTGATCGCGACATCAAGCTCGAACTCGATGGCGGGATCGCGCCGGATAATATCGGCGCCTGCGTCGAGGCGGGGGCGGATGTGTTCGTCGCGGGGTCTTCGGTGTTTCGCGGCGGGGCCAATCGGTATGCGGAGAATATCGCCGCGTTGCGGAGCGGTGCTGCCGTCGGCTGAGCGTGGGAGACGTCAGGCGGTGCGACCCATGTAATGCGAATTACCGGATCGGATGGACGCTGGGCGATGTCAGTGAAGATAAGGAACGGCTTCTTTTTTGAAAAAAAGAAGCAAAAAACTTTTTGGAGCTGGGGCACGGGCGGGGAAACCGACTCGGGCCCAGATGAACGAAGTTTTTTTTGCTTCTTTTTTGTTCACAAAAAAGAAGAGACTTCCCCGCTTTGATTTGTCTGGCTTCGCGCCGTCGCCATTGGCGGACACGAAGAACCGGTCAACGTTCACACATGCCTGGTATAGTATGCGTCGAGGATCTCAAGCACCGCGTTCGCCTTGATGACGAGGCCGAGATCGACCATTTCGGCGCCGGTGAACGTCGCGGCGGTGGCGGCGGCGGGCACCGGGGCAGGGACGATCTGGTTGGTTTCCTCACGGAAGAACACGGCGGCGACGACGCCCGCGAACAGGTAGTTCGGCTTCGTGGGGCGCAGGCCGCGGCCTTTTTCGTGTTCCGCCACGAAGACGGGACTGCCGCTGGAGCCGGGAAACACGGCGGCATCGATCAGGAATTCATCCCGCCCTTCGAAATTGAGTGCGAGCGGGGTTGCGGTGGTGCCCCGACGCAGAATCGGCATCAGGTTCACATGGTCCCAGATGCCGCTGGGGTAGCCGATGAACAGGATCTCTTCGAGCGCGTCGAACTGGTGCACGCCGGGTTCGCCGAGAGTGAGGCGGGAGTCGATGCCGTGGTAATAGAGCTCCACCCCTTGCGCACGCGCGGCGGTTTCCAGCGGTGCGAGGGGGACGATGGCGAGGTCGACGGCCGGGTTGGGGTGGACGAACCAGGCGGCGGAAAAATCCTCGATATCGAGCTGGAAACGCTGGCCGATCAATGGTTTGTCGTCACGCTTCTGGGTGAATACCAGGCCGCCCCGACGCACGTTCTCGACCAGATGGCGATTGGTGACGATGAACTGGCGCATGCCGGTTCGGTGCATGTGATCGACGATGAAGGCGGTGCCGGAGCCGCTGCTACCGTCCTCCAGCGCGATGTCGACCCGCACCGTGTTGAACAGTAGGCGTTTGATCTGGGAGTCGATCTCCATCATCGGCTGACGCGGCCGGCGGCGGTGTTGATGGTGGCGATGGCGTGTTCGGCGGCGCGCATAGCCGCATGGGCTTCGGCCTCGTTGCCCATCATGGTCAGCCGCCCGAACGTGCCGAAGGGACGGACGTCGACCAGGGTGATGTTGGCGGCTTTTTCGGCCTCGTTGGCGGCGTAGACGATGTAGCCGGCCGGTTCGGTCTCCATGATGAACATGGATTTGCCGGGCAGGAGCATGGAGCCCTTGCGCAGCTGGCGGTTGATCAGCGTCGCGTGGTCCGGCGTGATCGCGCAGATCACTTCCTTCCAGGCGATCCGGCAGGGCATGCGCGCGTCTTCGGTGGTTTTCAGCTCACGCAGCACCACGCGCCCGGCTTCGAGCACCTCACTCTGGTTGCGGTAATGGATTTCCATCGAGCCGAACGCGCGTTCGACCACCTGCTCGCCCATATGCACGTTGGTCGCCTTGAGTGCGATATCCGACAGCCGGTGCACCGCCATGCCGGGGGCGACTTCGATCCAGAGGCAGGCATCGCCGGGGACGGGCAGGAACCCTTGCGAGGAGGTGGCGAGATAGGAGGCGAGCTGGGGTTGCAGCGCGTCGATGAAGACGAAGGCGCGCAGCGTGATGTCCGCATTGCTGGTCCCGGACATTATTGCGTCAGCCCCATGTAGAGCGAGGGCAGCCGTTCGGGCAGCCGCTCGATATGATCGACCACCGTGTAGTATTTCGCGCCGAAGATGCGCGAGACGTATTGATCGGCGTGCGGGTCGAGCGAGATGGCGTAGGTGGTGATACCCTGACGGCGCAGCTGCTCGACCGCGTGCTTGGTGTCGTGCCGCAGATATTGCGGATCGCGCATGTCGTTATCTGCCGGTTCGCCATCGGTGATCATGAAAATGATTTTTTTGGCGTGGCGTTGCTGGCCGATCAGGTGGCCGGCGTGTCGCAGGGCGGCACCCATGCGGGTGGAAAAGGCGCCCGTCATGCCGGCGAGGCGGGCTTTGACGAGATCGTCATAGGGTTGGTCGAAATCCTTGAACCGGTAGTAATGCACGTCGTGCCGTCCATCGGAGCAGAACCCGTGCAGGGCGAAGGCGTCGCCGATCCGGTCGAGCGCGCTGGCGAGCATCACGGTCGCGGTGCGGGTGAGGTCGAGCACGGTGTAATCCTGGCCGCGCACCTTGTCGTTGCTCGATTCCGACATGTCGAGCAGGACCGTTACTGCAAGGTCGCGGACATGACGCTTGGATTTGATCATCACCCGCGGGTCGGGTTGCTGGCCGGTGCGGATGTCGATCATCGCGCGGATCGCGGCATTGATGTCGAGCTCGTCGCCGTCCTCGATATGCCGAATGCGCTGCATCCCCTGCGGCGCCATCGCCTCGATCAGAAAGCGCAGCCGCGCCATCACCGGCTTGTTGTCCTCGACGATCTTGTCGATGATCGCGAGATCGCCGGTCGGCGGCTGGCGCTCCAGCACCGCGGCCCAGGTCGGGCGTTCGAGCTGGATCTGGTAATCCCATTCCGGATAATAGACCGGCTCGGCGACCGGTGGCTTGCCTTCCAGCTGGTTCAGGCTGACGCCTTCCTGGTCGAGGATGTATTCGGTCGGTAGCGTCCAGATTTCCTGCGCGTCATCGCCGGCGAATTCGACGTCGAGATTGTTGATCATCTCCATCAGCGAGGTTTTCTTGCGGACCTGTACGGTGTCCCAGGTCGCGGCCAGCGCTTCGTCGGTGTCGTAGGCTTCGCCCTGCCAGACGAAGCGGTTGTCGTCGCGATAGATCACGCCCTGACCGTCGCGGCGCGGATCATATTCGGGGACCGGTACCGAGAGCAGCCCGTGAACCAGCGAAACGCCGATGTTCCAGCTCACCTGGCTGTCGTCGAGTGATTCGGCGGCGCGGAACTCCGCCACACCCTGCTGCACCCAGGGGTGGGGATCGTGCCAGTCGGGGTCGAGCAAAGCGTAGGCGAGGCGGGCGAACAGCGTGCCCATCCGCGCCGGCGGGGTGGTGATATCCGGGCGCGGGTGCAGGGCGAGCCAGGCGGCGCGCATGTTGGGAAACTGGCGGATCGCCAGTTCCTCGACCCGCGCATCCTCGATGATCTCGATCACCGCGACATGCACCGGCACCAGCTCCTGGCGCGATAGCGGCGTGGTGGTGAAGGCGAGATGTGCCGCGCAATGATTGGCGACTGCGCGATAGACTTCGAGCGCCGGGACCGTCCTGACCACCTCGCCGGAGGCATCGAGGATCGGTTGATCGTCATAGGCATCGGCGATGTGGATGACATAGCGTTCGATGAAGGCGCGCAGCCCTTCGCGGTTTTCGTAATCGCCGGCGGTCGGGCGCAGGAAGAAATCGCGCCCCCACATCGCGCGCAGATAGATGTTGAGCCGCCGCTGGATGTCGACGAACAGGGTACCTTTGCGTTCCTGTTGCAGCACGGCCAGCGCATCCGGGCTTTTCAGGCCGAAATAGAGCGCCTGCCCCTCGAAATCGGCCTTGTAGGCCTGAGCGCCCCAGTTCACCCAGCGGCGCAGGCCGCCGAGGGTGAGCTGGCCGAACAGCCGGTCGAGGTTTTCCAGCATCGGCCGCAGCCCGCGGGGGGCCTGGGCCAGAACGACGCCGAGTACCGCGAGATAGCCGCGAAACAGCTCGGCATCGGCGAGGCGATCGGCGGCGAGCGGGGCGGTGCCGCAGATCAGGGCAAGGACCTGGCCGGAGGTTTTCGAGGCCATGCCGAGCAGGAAGCTGGTGACGTCGCCCAGTATGTCCTCGCCCAGGCTGCGCGCGACGGCGGGCATGGTCTGCACATAGGCGATGACCAGTTCTTCGCCGCGCCCGAGCTGCTGCAGGGCGATCGCGCTGCGCAGATAACTCTCCAGCCCTCGCTTCGAGAACACCCGTGTCGCCTCGGTCCAGTCGGCGCGCAGGGCATCGGCTACCGCGTCCGGCAGATCGGCGATGATGTCCTGATAATCGTCGAGCGCGATGGCCATGCAGCGGGGGTCCGGCCGTGGTCAGAGATAGGTGGTGACGGCGGAATCGAGGGCGTTGCGCATATCCGGATCGTCGGTGATCGGGCGGACCAGTGCGACCCGGCAGGCGGCGAGCGGGTCGACCCCGCGCTGGATCAGCGAGCCGGCGTAGATCAGCATGCGGGTGGAAATGCCCTCGTCCAGCCCGTGGCCTTTCAGATTACGGGCGCGTTCGGCGATCTGCACCAGTTTGGTCGCAAGATCGCGCCCGATGCCGGATTCATGCGCGACGATTTCGGCTTCGACGTCCTGCTCCGGATAGTTGAAATCGAGGCCGCCGAAGCGCTGCTTGGTCGATTGCTTGAGGTCTTTCATCAACGACTGGTAACCGGGGTTGTAGGAGATCACGACCTGGAAATCGGGGTGCGCGTGGACCACCTCGCCCTTCTTGTCGAGCGGGAGAATCCGGCGCGCATCGGTCAGCGGATGGATGACGACGGTGGTATCCTGCCGCGCTTCGACGATTTCATCGAGGTAGCAGATGCCGCCGTGACGGGCGGCGAGGGCCAGCGGCCCGTCCTGCCAGCGGGTGCCGTTGGCATCGAGCAGGAAGCGCCCAACGAGGTCCGAGGCGGTCATGTCCTCGTTGCAGGCCACCGTGATCAGCGGTTTGCCGAGTTTCCAGGCCATGTATTCGACGAAGCGGGTCTTGCCGCAGCCGGTGGGGCCTTTCAGCATCATCGGCATGCGGACGAGGTATGCCGCCTCGTAAAGTTCGACCTCGTCGGCGACGGGGCGGTAATAGGGCTGCTCGTTGATCCGGTAGGCGACCAGGATGTCGTTCGACCCGTCGCGCGCCGGGGCCGGTGCGGGTGAGGGGCTGGGTGTGGGCATCGGCGCCGGGGCGCGCTGCGGCATCGACCGCTGATTGGGATACCGCGCCGAGGCGGGCTGGCGCGGGGAGTAGGTGCGGTAGAATTGATCGAGGCTCATGGCTGGATTGGTCCTGTCGGTATCGGAATGGTCGCGTCCTGCGATGGCTGATGGTCAGTCCGGCCAGACGCGGGCGGGGAACAATTCGCCTGCGCTGGCCTCCGGCGCGCCGGCGGGTTCGAGGATCACGACCAGCCGGTGGTCGGTTCGGGGTTTGGCCGGGGATTTGGCTACGGATTTGGTTTCGGATCTGACCACAGGCGGTTTCGGCTTGCGGGTCGCGGTCTTTGGTTTGCTCTTGGGCTCGCGGGCTTCGTCTGCGGCGGCTTTGGTGCCGATCTGCGATTTCGCGGCTTGCACGCTGGTCTTCAGCTTCGATTTCACGCTGGTCATGATGGCATTACCTCCTCGATGATCGCCTGGATTTCCGCCGCGGCATCCTGCCCCCGGCGCCCCATCTGGTAGACGGACAGTCCCTCGAGCGCGCAGGTCTTGTAGGCGGCACGCCGCCGCAGGGTGGCATTGAGAACCGGCAGGCCAAACTCGGCCAGACCATCGCGCATCGCCGCCGACAGCGCGCTTTTAGGCTCGATCTGATTGAGCACGACGAAGGCGCGCAGGTTCGGGTTGGTCTTGCGCGCCTCGGTGATTTCCTGCGGCAGCCGCAGGCTGGCCCAGAGGTCGATCGGCGAGGGCAGGGTGGGGATCAGGGCGATGTCGCTGGCCCGCAGCGCCTGCTGGGCGGCGTGGCTGTCAAGCGCGGGGGGACAGTCGAGCACCACGAATTCCCAGTCCCGATAGGTACGGTGCAGGCCACGCGGGGTCCATTGCCCGGCGATCTGCTTGACCGGCGCCGGGAAGGGTTCGGTGCCCAGGCTCGCCCATTGACGCGCGGAGCCTTGCGGATCGAGGTCGACCACCAGCGTGGACCCGCGCTGCACCAGCCCGGCGGCGAAATTCATCGCAAGGGTGGTCTTTCCGGCGCCGCCCTTCTGGTTGATGATCGCGATGATCCGCGTGCCCATCACTGCCCCGCGCGGGTCGCTGCCAGCGCGTTGATTTTGAGCGCGAATGCGTGCTCCGCCGCACCCGGCTCCTGCTGGTCCGCACCTTCAATCGTGATGTTGGCGTGGGTGGTGGCGAAGTTGATATTCTGCGGATGCAGGCCGAGTTCCTCGCTCAGCGCGGCCACCCCATCGAGAAAATCCCGCGTCTCGGCGTATTTCGCGAAAGTGAAGCGGCGGAACCAGCTTGGCGGGCGTCCCCGTGCTTCCCATCCGTCGGGCGGCGTGGTCATGGGCCGTGCTCCTCTATGCCGGTGAGATGCCGCATTTCCGCTTCCAGCAGATCCGCGAACAGGGCTTCGTGTACGTCGTCCCGGACGTGACGGGCATGGGAGACGGCCTCACGGTACAGCCGCACCGCATCCGCCTCGATCTGCCGGTTGGCATGGGCGAACGAGTTTGCATCCGGCCCCAGGCGCGGCGGCCTGAGCGCGCCGGCGGACGGTGTAACACCCTGCTCGATCAGCGCCTGCATGAGGTGTCCGGCGTGATCGAGTTCTTCCATCGCATCCGCCCCCAGGCGCTCGGCCAACGCGGCATCGCCCCACAGGCGGGCGAGCACGCGTTGGGCCATGTATTGCTGCACCGCGCTCATTTCATGGTTGAGCGCGCGGTTCAGCCAGCCGAGGGTGCGCGGATTGGTGCGGATCATCGGGGCGTGCCCTCAGCTCCGTACCGTCGAGATCTCGGCATCGCGACCGCCGCCGGTCGCGTCCGGCTTCTTCGGCAGGATGCCTTCGACCTCGTTATGCACGCGGGCGATGATATGCGCCGCCACCAGACCGTCGCCGACGCGCTCGCACGCATCCGCCCCGGCCCGCACGGCGGCGTTGACCGCACCGGTTTCGCCGCGCACCAGCACGGTGACGTAGCCGCCGCCGACGAACTGACGGCCGATCAGCCGCACTTCCGCCGCCTTGGTCATCGCATCTGCCGCTTCGATCGCCGGCACCAGGCCGCGCGTCTCGATCATGCCGAGGGCAATCCCCGTATAGTCAGCCATCTCTGTGATCCTCTGCGTTTTTTGAAAAAATTGCCGCTCAGGCCGTCGCGACCTTGGGCAGGATGCCCTCGACCTCGTTGTGGACGCGGGCGATGATGTGGGCGGCGACGAGGCCGTCACCGACGCGTTCGCACGCATCCGCCCCGGCGCGCACGGCGGCGTTGACCGCGCCGGTTTCGCCGCGCACCAGCACGGTGACATAGCCGCCGCCGACGAACTGACGGCCGATCAGCCGCACTTCAGCCGCCTTGGTCATGGCGTCTGCCGCCTCAATCGCGGGCACCAGGCCGCGGGTTTCGATCATGCCGAGTGCTATTCCGATATATTCAGCCATTTGCTGTCTCCTCTGGATTTCGTTGAACTATGACCGCGGCTCAGGCCGTCGGCACTTTGGGCAGGATGCCCTCGACCTCGTTGTGGACGCGGGCGATGATGTGGGCGGCAACCAAGCCGTCACCGACGCGCTCGCACGCATCCGCCCCGGCGCGCACGGCCGCGTTGACCGCGCCGGTTTCGCCGCGCACCAGCACGGTGACGTAGCCGCCGCCGACGAATTCACGACCGATCAGCCGCACTTCCGCCGCCTTGGTCATCGCGTCCGCCGCTTCGATCGCCGGCACGAGGCCGCGGGTTTCGATCATGCCAAGCGCAACCCCGTTATATTCAGCCATGTTTCCACTCCTCAAAAGATATTGCCGAAAATTCCCCGTAAACTCTTATGGCGCGAGGGACTCGCCCCGTTCCGGCGTCGAGTTGACGCCGTACGCATCGGTTGCCTGTGGGATTCATGGCGACCAATCATCGATGATGCCGCAGATCGTCAGATCGGTCGTCACCGCGATGTCCGGCATCGCATAGCGCGCCGCACTGCCACTGGTGGTGAAGACCCATTTGCCGAACGGCACACCGACCGGGTCCGTCGCGACGGCGACGACCCCCTGCATATTCTCCAGCACCCTGAGCGCCGACATGCTCAACCCCGGAACCCGGCGGGTGCACACGAGATCATCGATGACGCGCATGATCTCCATGTCAGTCCTCCACTTTCCAGTGATCGATGATTCCGACGATCGTGAGATCGGAGGGATAATCTTTCGCCCCGGCCGCCTCGCGCGCGGCGGAGGAGCCGACGCAGACGACCCAGTCGCCCGGAATGCAGCCGACCGCGTCCACCGCCACGCTGCGGGTGCCACCGATTTTTTCCTGGACCACGAGCAAGGGTCTATGACCAAAGGCTTCGAGCCGGTTGGTGGAGACCAGGGTTTTTTCGACCCGCATGATCCTCATGGGCGATGTCCTGCATGGGGTCCGTGCGCGGCGTGGGCCGGTAGCTCGTCGATGAAGCAGCAGAGTTCGGTGCCGTTCCGGTCGCTCACCGCCATCTCGCAATGTAGTTGGCCGTGGGCGGCGAGAGTGGCGTAACGCTCCTCGATCGCGGCCTTGACCCGGCGGCAGCGCAGCACCGCACGGTCGCGCCCGCCGGGGACGTTCGAATCATGGCTGAAATGCACCAGCACCGGAATCGCGAGGCCGTGCGCGATATTGAGGCCGGTGAAGATCTTGATCCCCACGTCGAGATCGGCGGTGCCTTCCTCGACCGTGGCGAGATGCGCAAAATAATACATGTTACGGATATGCACTTTGGTCGGAGCCTCGCCGACACAAATGAAGTGTTCATCATGGCCGAGTTCGGCGTAGCGGCCGGCGTGATGCTGGATGACATATTCGATCTGCGACAGATTGGCTTCGAGCAACCGTTCCACCAGCGCCTGCATGCCAGCGGACATGCCACCTTCCGCCTGGGCCGCGACCTCCCTCTGCAGGGCAGTGCGCGCGGTCTGGGGATCGATGCCGTTGGTATCGCGATAGACCGCGCCGGCGTCGATGAACCGGGCCGCGTCGATCCGTCCCGCGCCATCCGGGGTGTGAATGCGGATCGCGTCGAGATCGGTATCGAGGCCGATCAGCAGCGTATCCGGTGCGGCACCGCGCCCGTAGGTACAATCGATCGCCGTCCGCAATGCATCCAGTCGTTCGAGTGCGGCCTCGCAAGCCCGTTCATCGTTGCTGCCGTGGGCGGCGCAGCCCTGATGCCGTGGCGAGGCCGAGCTGAAATGATAGACGGCGATCTTGAGGTAGTTGCCGCTCTCGGAGCCGTCGGGCAGGCCGCCGCTGAGGCGGAGGATTTCACGATGCGACCAGTCGGTCATGTCGCTTTCGATATCGAACAGCGATCCGGCATAGGCTTTCACGGTAATTTCCGGCCCCGGTGCCATCCGGAACACGAAGGGCAGCAGGCCTTGCAGCCGCCCATCGGCGCAGGGCGTGATATTGACTGTGTGAAAGCCGCAATCACGCAGAAACTGACCGTCGATCGCCTCATGGGGCAGCCAGAGAGCTTTATCGACGACCGCCTGATCGACGCATGACTTGAAGCTATGCAACATGCAGTGCGCATGAAGCCAGCGCATGTCGAGTCCGGCGATCCAGGTCTGTGTCAGCTGCGATTCGGGCAGGGCATAACCCAAATTCTGTACCGCGAGGGCCTGCGCCCGTGGCACGAAATCCGGCGTATATTGAATTGCCAATATGGCCTTGAGCGTGTCGATGATTGCGCCGAACCGGGCAGTCACCCGGCTCTCGTAATCGTACAACGCCGTGTTCAACGCCTGATCGACCAGCGCATGCTCGCAGCTCTGCCCGCTGCCCGGCACGCAGGCCGGGTTGGGCATCGACGCGTTGGGCATGGCCATGTTGGAGATCGGGGGCGCGACCCGCAGGGCGGGACGTTCGACGATGCGCTGCTGGGCAGCCCGGCGTTGACGCGTGTTCATCGCGCAGATCTCACGCCCGCGCCCCGCCGGACACGGTCACCAGCGGGCCGCGCCCGTTATTCCCGGACGAACCCGTCACCAGATTCGCAGCGGCCGGCGGCTTTTCGGCTTCGGGCGGTGTGCGCGCATCCATCACGGTGCCGCGCGGATTGCCGCGTTGCGAGGGGTTGCGCATGAGGCTGGAGCGCCCCTCGGTGCCGGACACCCGGCTCTGGGCCTTCCACGCGTCGCCGGTGACGCGCTCATGGATCTGGGCTTCGCCGCTGAGGCGCTGGCCCTTCGCGATTTTGGTCGGGTCGATCACGGCCTGATCACGCGCGTTGTCATCGCGCGGATTGCCGCGGCGGGCACCGGGGGCGAAATCGTGGTGGCGGAATTCCGGCGTGCCGGTGATCAGCCCGCCCGCCTTGTTGCCGGGGCCGGTGATCCGGTCGGCAGCACCGTAGGCGGTGCCGGTGACGGATTCCGTTTCGGCACGGGCGTCACGATCGGTATCCCGGGCGACGCGCGCGGGCGAGCGGATGCTGAAATCGGTCGGTGCCGCCGGTTTGTCGGGCTCGGGCGGGAGTTGGCGGGACAGGAAACGGTTGCCCGTGTCGGGTCGCGTGAGGCACGAGGACGCCATATTGTCGGCCCCCATGTAGGGCGCACCGGTCACGTTCAGGCAGGTGCCGCGCTCGTCGCCGGTCATGGTCCTGCCCCCCGCGCCGGGACGGTCGCCGCTGACCATGGTCGCCGGGATGCTCGCCCGGTCACGCACCCGCGCCGACTGCGCTTGCAGGCTCTCGGGGGCGCAGAACATCTGATACTGGCCGCGCCCGATGTAGGACGAACCGCTGATCGGTGAGCAGGCACCGTATTCATCGCCGGTGACCTGCTCGGACCGCCCGAAGGCGCTGCCGGTCACGCGTTTGCCGTTGAGGGTCAGGTCGGTCGCGACCTTGCTGACGTGTTTGGTCATCGGTGCATTGGTCCCGCACAGGGACGCAGTGGCCCCCGCGCTGAGATAATCGATTCCGGTGACGGGGCTGCACCTGCCTGCCTCGTCACCGGACATTTTTGGGCTGGAGGATATCTCCGTCCCGCTCATGCCGGCGCCACCCCGGGTTTCGATCCGCGCCACCTTGCGCGGAGCGCCGGTGTTGCACAGCGCGCCGAAATCCTTGGCGTTGAAATACTGGTTGCCGGTGACGGCGCGGCACGAACCGGCTTCATCACCGGTGACCGTCGGGGACCGCCCGACATCGCTGCCGGTCAGCGTCTGTCCGGCGGGGGTGGACATCACGCTCATCCGGCGCGCGGGCGCCGGCACCTCGCTGCGACAGAAATCCTTGAAATGTTCGGCGGACAGATACTGGCTGCCGGTCACGCTGCGGCATGAACCGGGTTCGTCGCCCGTTACCTTCGAGTCGCGCCCCACGGTGGTGCCGGTGAGCGGCAATGCTGATAACGTATGGGACAGACCACTCTTGGGCGGGGCGGTATCGGCGGAGAGCCGGCCGTAGGATGTGCCGGTGATCGCACGGTCGGCACCCATCTCGCCGCCGGTGGCCCGTGAGGGCCGGCCGACCAGAGTGCCGCTGATGATTTTGCCCTTCGGTGTCGCTTCGCTGAGGACTTTGGCGGGGCCGGCCTCGGGACGGGTCGGGCAGAATTTGTCGTACATGTTGGCCGGCAGGTATTCGATGCCGGTGACCGCACGGCAGGCGCCGGCCTCGTTGCCGGTCATCCGGTTCGCATAACCGACCTCGGTGCCGGTCACGGTCAGATCCCGCGCCGTCTGGCTGGAGCGGACCTTCAACGGCCCGGGCTCGACCTTCATGTCGCAGATGTCGCCGTATTGCTCGAAGCCGATATATTCGGTGCCGGTGACGGTGCGGCAGGAGCCGGGCTCGTTGCCGGTCACCTTGCGGCTGCGCTCGACCATGGTGCCGGTCACGGCATTGCCGGACAGTGTGTGTCCCTGCTCGACCTTCTGCGGGGTTTCCATGAAGGCGGGGCGCACGCGCACA
>Ga0315298_1007218_pt1 | contig 14775 bp, 8 predicted proteins | sample WHS_1_MG_FD_203077 | JGI IMG/M metagenome (GOLD analysis project Ga0315298, IMG submission 203077) | Extremophilic microbial mat communities from Washburn Hot Springs, YNP, Wyoming, USA - WHS_1_MG | ecosystem: Environmental > Aquatic > Thermal springs > Hot (42-90C) | place: USA: Wyoming... | reverse complement strand
TTGTGGCTGGCAGTTCAGGCAGCGGCAAAACAATCTTTTCAACCCAGTTTATCTATTATGGTGCAGCACAATACGGTGAAAATGGAGTTTACGCGACTTTTGAGGAAGACGCGAAAACGCTAAAGCGGAACATGCTCAAGTTCGGCTTCGACCTGGAGAAACTGGAGCAGCAAAAAGCCATAAAAGTCATCGACCTTGAATCGTTGAAGGGGGAAGGGTTAAGCGCCAACATCCAGTTCATCCTAGACGCTTTAGACGACATTGGTGGGAAAAGATTGGTCATAGACTCTTTAACCGCCTTTCTAACAGCATGTCTAGAAAAGTTTGAGTACAGGGCTCTCATGCATTTGCTCTATAAAATGCTGAAAACGCAGGAAATAACAACCGTTATGACGTGCAGTGTGCCCATGGGCGTCGCAACCCTCGGAATTGGAGTTGAAGAGTTCGTAGCCGATTCCCTAATCCTCTTCGAAAATGTGGTTGACGGCATAGAGTTAAAAACAAAATTCCTAATAAGGAAGATGCGTGGCACAAACCACAGCAGAAAATACCATGATGTAATGATAACGGACAAGGGCTTGCAAATCCTGCCATTCGTTGTCAATAGGTGATGCGCAAACAATGATAGGGATAGGCACAGTTTACATCCTCGGCGGAATAATGTTTGTCTTTGGGATTCTACACGTTTACCTCATTCGAAGATACGCCAGAACCAAGGATAAGCCAAGCCTTTACTTCGGTATGACAGCCTTCTTTTACATTTTCCCAGCACTTTTCGGCATTTTAATAGCAGTAGCAACAGCCATGGACAACTCGTTTTTGACTGAGACTTTCTATAAATTTTCAACGACATTCGGAATGGTGGCCTACGTATTTTTAAACATGTTTGCAATGGCTGTGACTGGGCGAGATGAAAAGCGAAGAGTTTGGATACCGTTAACAGCTTTCCTTGCCATAACGTCTATTGTTTGGATCGCTGATCCAATTGAAGAAGGAGTCATCGAAGGCACAACCGAGTTCACTTTAACAAGCCTGTATAAGCCGCCTTACGGTCTGCCACTTGTGGAAACAATAATTGTTTTGATGGTGATTCTGGCCTCTTATCCTATCTACTTGTTTTTCCTCACCGCAAAGAAAACCAAAGAAAAAATTGTCAAGATAAAATCCTTTCTAATGGGAATAGGCCTTCTTATTGCAGCAATAGCCTACGTAATAGAAGTTACCGATGCAGTCTCCTATGTTTACATGCCCATCTATAGACCAATGATATTTGTAGGCGCCTTCTTTTTGTGCTTTGGCTACGTGATGCCAGGGTGGATGGAAAAGCGAATATTTGGCAGCGTTTCTGTAAGCAATTACTCCGTTGAGTCCATCATGGAAAAGTTTCTCATGCCGACAGTTGCGCCAAAGACTAGTGGTAATCCGCACAAATTTTCAAAAACCCTTGGAATAAACCATCAGCAAATAGTTGGTAGAAAGATTCTGCTGGAGTTCGACCCAGCATTAAGCTACGAAAAACCCCTCCGCGACTTTGTAAGCGAAGCTTTAGTCAACAAAGAGCAAGCTTTTGTTTTCACTAGAAGAGGGAGCACATTGCACTCTTCTTTAAGCGGGCTTGAAGGCGTCAAGTTTTTCTGTTTGACCCAGCAAACTTCGGTTCCTAAAGAAGTTTCTGAAAACGAAGTGCTCCTGCCGTCAAATGATGTCTCTTTAATGCTGAATGTTTTCGACAAAATGTTAAAAACACAGCCGGCAAGCGTTGTCAACATAGTCTTTGACAGCATTTCAGACTTGGTGTTATCCATAGGTTTCGAAAAGGCTTATCAATTCCTTAAATATGCAACTGAAATGCTCGCGTCTTCGAGGGTAACAGCTATATTTTTACTAAACAAAGTTGCCCACGACGTCAAAGTTGTTTCATCAATCAGAAGCCTGTTTAGTGACCAGATGTCCTTTGGAAAAGAAGGTATGCAGACTACCAAGTTACTGGAAAAAGAGTTTGCAGCGGTTGATTTAGAAGAGGCAACTGAAAAAGGAGTGGGACGATAGTCATGGGCGAAAAGAGGAGAGATGTGGAGCAAATTCTCGCAGAGTCTGTAGATGAGGGCTTAAAGATTCTAGGAGACAGCGGGAAACAAGCAATTCTCTTCTACCTTGAAAAGAACTTTTCCGTCAGAAAACATGACATCCCCAAAAAACCAGAAGCTTTCGCTGACGGCCTAAAGAAAATCTTCGGTGAGGGAGCCTACGTAATTCAGAAAGTAATCCTTGAAAATTTCTACTCCAAACTTGGCTTAAAATATGAAGAAAAAGAAAACTATACATTTCTGGACTATTTGAGAGAAGTGAATCACGGAGAAACACACTGAATACAGCGATACTCCCCAAACAAAAATGATGTAACAAAGCCCCCGACGTACAACAACGTTTCTTTTAAATGTGCAAACATAAAGCTCAAAATCTTTAAAGCGGAAAAACTGCATTACTACTTATGATTTGACGCCTCGGTGGCCTAGCCTGGTGGGGCATCGCCTTGGTAAGGCGGTGGTCGCGGGTTCAAATCCCGCCCGAGGCTTTAAACCAAAAGTATACAAGCGCTTATTTCCTTAATTATTACCGATGGCTATGAAGCAGCGTTTAGACATAGGCTCTTTCACGGTTTTCTGGGGAGTAATATGTTTGAACAATTTTTATCTTGAGAATATCTAGTCCTTTAATATACTCCTCTAAACTACTCACTTCATAATCCTCCAGACCTTTACTCTTTTGTTATTTGTATTTAAAAAGCGAACTCAGATGGGCATGTTCTATCTTATTACACAGAGAGGTGTCTGCAGATCAGATATGTTTTTAGGTTTCGCAGATGCAATATTACATCCATGTACTGCCACCCATGGAGGGCCAATGATGGTTAACGATTTCTTTTTAGGGTTTGTAGGACATGCACATACTAGAAACGATTTGGAAGTCGATCCGACCAAGGATATGCAATTGAGAAAGGGAAATAGCGTTGAGGAAGCACAAAGGCTGACTGAAAGAATTCTGGATAAGATCGAAAATGAGATATCCCAGACTGGGCACAATCTGACAGACGTGAAACTGCTGATTCTCTACTCGAGTTACAGAGGCGATACTGAAGATAAAGATAAACTCATCTGTGAAGGCATTCTCGGAGCCATAGAGAGAAGATTCAAAGGAAAAAGCACCGCGGAACAGCTTCGCTTGATTGGACATACAACAGGCGGCGAGATAGAAAACGAAGACATCGAGTTGAAGGAAGTTTCAGGAATCGGCTACAACGGCCTATCCCTCTTAGCCTTAGTTACGAATTATCCCATTGGTATCGGACGAACTTGGGGTCTCGAAAGCGAAAGAGAAGCTGTGGAAAACGGCAAAGAAATGGCTCACAATGCTTGGATTGACTTCAATCAAAACACAAAATCCAACGAGCAGCTACAGAAAAGCAAAACTCTTCTCGTATTAACAAAGGGAGCGATGATTGGAAAAGGAGGTTGGGAATATTTCCTAGCTACAGGCATCGCAGACTTTCTCAGAAGTTTTCCGGAAACACGAATAGCAAATGTAATCGGCGGAGTCAGTGGTGATGGTATCATTGGTCAAAGAATGCACCAATTTTACGGCAGAATCGGCAAACTGTCAGAGCTAAAAATCCTTGATAGTGACGCTGTCTGCGCGTTGATCCCTAACATAGTTGATCCCTCATGTGGTCTTGACGTGTCACCGGTCAAAAGGATTGGAGAATCCTACATCTTCCACTTTGACCCTGATGCAGAACCCAAATTCAAATACCTCAAACGTATTGGAGAAGAAGATCCTCGAAAAGTGCATGCCAGAATAATATGCGAAAACGAAACTCGAATATCTCGTGAAAGAGGCTTGCCCCTGCCTAGCGAAACAGAGCTACTGCAACAGATTTCCGAAATTGAAGGGATACCTTTGAATTTGACACTGTCGAAGTACGCTTTTGCCTTTCCGTTTGGAAACTATGCTCCAGCAAACCTGCTGCGAGTGCACGGTCCGATTTTCGAGCTTCTTCAGCCCGTTAGGAGCCACGACCCCGCCGTACCTGGCTACATCGTCATGATTGATCATGAAAAGGTTCAGAAAGGAGCGCGGAACGTCCTTAACATGCTTAGGGAGAACCGTGGTTTCAAGGAGAGAGACATTACGTTCATACAGTCCTGCATTTCTCGTAGACTATCGGAGATGATTGCTGGATGTAGCTCGAACACAGAGTGTCAGATTTTCAAAGAAGCACTATCTTCAACACAAGTATTTGGATTCTTGGCTTACGGCGAGTTGTCGTTCACCCATCTTCTGCAAGAGCCTTTTGTCTACAACTTCAGCTGTTGGGGGATGACGCTTCGCTCCGTGGCTGGAAAAGAAGATAAACTGCAGGGCGCAGAGATTGCACCAGCGGAAAAACTGACTTCACAGGCTTCGCTTGTTTTCAAGTTCAACACGGAGGCTGCACGCTTGGTTTTTGACTATTTGGTCAATGCTTTTGTTGAAGACTACATGAAGCGAAGGCTTTTCATTGAGGAAGCTGGCTGGAGAAGCCTTGTGCAAATAGCCAAGGATGCACACGTTTCTCTCAGAAGCGTGTACGGCGATGAAAGGCGACGCGGATCAGCCATATCTGAGCTTGAGAGGCGTGGATTCATAGAAATCCGAATTTTTACAGGCAAACGAGGACGCGGAGGAAGAATCACTAAAGCAAGAATATCATACGAGAAAGAAACGATGAAAAGATACGTTGACACCGAAGTTGCCCGTAGCTGATAAAAATGGACAAGGCCATTCTGCACAGTATTCTGATAAACCCATTCTTGATGACGCTTTTTCAGCTTTTGAACTGTTTTTTCGGTCGCAATTATTAATATGTCACACAAGTAGGCAATGTTTTTAGTTTACTCTTCAAATTGAGGATGGATTTCCGTGAAAAATGCCTAGGTATTTTTACCGTTACATTATCGCTTAGATGAAAAATGGAGGAGGTACAAAATGAGAAAAATATTGTTACCTATGGTCACTCTACTCGTATTATCCGTGATGTTAATAGCTCCAACGATGGCAAAGACCGAAGTACCGTACAGCTCTCACATCGAAAGTGCCTTGGTCGATCCTGGCAAGCAATGGGTCACCGAGGACGGCATTCTACACATTCGGGATTCTTACTGGAAGGGCACAGAGGTAGGCACACTTGGCAGCGGCACCTTTGAGGATTGGTTATCTCTTAACATCAATGTGGCAACTGGTGAAGGAACCTTCAGCGGACATTGGTTATTAACCTACGAGGGGCGCGGCACAATTTCGGGGAGCGCAAGAGGCACAATCTCAATGGGATACTCAATCAATGGAACGTTCATTGGCACACACGGCACCGGCGAGTTCGAGCATGTACAGAAAAAGGGCTCGCTAGACGGATATCTAGCAGGTCCAACGCAGATCGTTTTAGACGCAGTAGGCACAGTATATTATCCTTATCCATAGAAACAAGGAGCATTAAATACAACTAAGACAAACCAAGACCTCTTTTTTTCTAAACTTGTCAATCAGGTTTGTGAGAGAGTAATGACTTGAATAATGATGTTTGCACAACAGGCAGAGGCCTTTGATAAGCTTCCAATGGATTTCCTAGAACAGCATCGGGCATTGAAATACTAATCCTGAAGTAAATTTTCTCCTTTGACGAAGCCATGTTAACAAGTCAATTGAGTAGCACCATGGAACCTTTTAAAGCTATAGCTAAACGAGTTGGACTTTCTGAGGAAAAAACAAATATACGGTTGCCGAGTATGGCCAAATACGTAGCCCTGAGGCGGCCATCCTGTAGGGGGTCGCAGGTTCAAATCACAAGTCATCATCATTAAACCGAGTTTGAACGTCGTCCTGACTTGGGTTTCATGGTAGCCCGGGAGAGGTTTGAACTCCCATTTCCAGATCAAGCTTACAAGCGGTTCATGGCTTAGTTAATGGCTTCTGATAATGTCAGGCTTAGCTGTTTTTGAAAATATTTTTCTATTACATAATTTTGTCAGCGTTTTCTTTTAGTAATGTCTAAAAGAACTTGTCTCATAAAACATGCATTGCGCTTAACGATGACTAACAGAATATAATTGTCTGGAAAGATTAGAGAGGTTAGCTTCTTCTTTTTGCCTTCAAAAGAGTAGTTGCAATTGAAGTGACCGTCATGAATAATGCGAGGATTAGTGTTAATGGGAATTCTGGTATGACTGTGTATGTATAGTATTGTCCATCGTTGTCTTCAATTTTGATGTTTCCGGCGTTGTCGTAGACTATTATTTTATATTTCACAAGAACATTTGCATGTTCCACTTGAATTGCTGCTTCATAAACTCTTGTTGTCGAGTTAAAAGTCATCGGCAAATCTATCCATATGATGCTGGTATTTAGGTTGTATGACAAAGTGACATTTTTGATTCCGCTTAATAAATCCATGGCATTAACCAGGATTTTCACGGGTTGGCTTGGTTCAACGTCATCCTCTGGTTGGCGTTTAACCTCCAGGATTATTGGGTTGTTTGTGTCTAAGATGATTGTGTCTGAATATGTTGAGGAGATTAGTCCCGCGTTGTCCACGAACTGGACGTAAACTGTTTTCATACCATCTCCTTCCGGTAAGATCCAAGCTTTGGTGGGTGTGTAGTCTTCCCATTTTTCAGCGTCCCATACGCCGTCGTTGCTGTATCTGACTTGATAGACGCCTGAAGTATCATCAGATGCTGTTAAGGCTAGCGTTACGGATATTGAGTTTGTGTAAGTGGCATCGTCGCTGATAGAGACGGAACCTGTAGGAGCGGTCTTGTCTAGTTTGATTTCTGTCAAAACGTGGTGGCTTTCTTCGTTTCCAGCGTTGTCAATGCTCCAGTATTCCAGCTTGTTGTCGGCGCCTTCACACGTGATGAGAGGCTGCCCATGTGCACTTACATTTTGAATTGAACCATCGTTGATTCGATAATAAGTTTCGGCTACGCCACTCAAGTCATCAATGGCTGTGAGATTTATTATGAAGTTTGCGGTATGCCATAAACCGTCGTAGTCATCTAGCGTTGTTGGAGGAACATCGTCAACAGGTTCAGAGTTAATTGAGAGGTTCCAGAAGTAAACAGCACCGCTGCCATGTCCAACAATTATCCTTGTCTGGTTCTTAAAAACATATACAAAATGAGTTTCAACTGGTTTAGGTATGTAGCTAAAGTTTTCCCAATAGCTCCAAAGCACTGTTCCATTAGTGTTTATTATGTCAATTCCCCAGTCACGTCCGACCACTATGTGCGTTCCATCACTCATAATCATCTCCGATTTCGTGTCGTAGGAGGCTTTCCACCATCTTAATTTGCCATCGATGTCAAAGAGAGAACAAGTGATAGCGCCGCCGGACCCAGCAATCACGTAATCTTTATTTGGCGAAATATTAACAGAGTTTGCTCCGCCCATGGTATCAAAAGTCCACAATACCTCACCGGTTATTGTGTTTACCAGCGTTATATTGCCGAGTTTACTTGCAGTTGCAACGTAAGCATCGTCAGCGCTCAACTTTAAGCCTACCGTGCTGTAAGGCCAAGCCTCAATATATGCCCGCGATAGAATTTGACCATCTTCTACGCGGATAATGTAAAGGTATCCGTCGCCGCTGCCAGCGAAAACAGACGTGTCATCGGAGCTGAAGGCAATCTGTCGGATCTGACCTTCCAGAAACCGTTTCCAAATAATGTCCCTGTTTGTTAGGTTGAAAAGGAACAGGTCACCATCTCCAGTGCCCCATGCCACATATTTGCCATTGTGTGAGATCTTGATTTCCCTTGATCCGTAAGAACCGAGATCCGAGGTATTCCATACTTCATTTCCGTAATGGTCTAAAAGAACTGCCCTATCATTCGGTGGATAGCCAGTGTCAATTATCGTAGCTGCCACATAAGCTCCATCTTCAGAGATATCCACACCCCATATCTGCCCATACGGAGTGTATTTCCATAGCAAGGTTCCGTTAGTATCAAAAAGAAGAACGCTTGAAAGTTGTCGAACCTCCTCGTCCGTGATGTTGACTTCTGGATGTCCTTGCGCGAATACTGCAAACCTTTCATTTTTAGTCACCGCACCGCGATAGATAGTCATGTTTGTCTCAACCCTTTTCAAAAGATTGGCAGTAACATTTTCTTTTGTTCGCTCAAGGTATGCGTCTTGTCTGATTTCATCGCCGCTGACTGGCCAAAACGGTTTAATGAAGGCTTCATAGCCTGAAGGCTCAACTGATAATGAATAAGGGGTAATTCGATTATTCATAACATTTCTATGTGCATAGAAGTTTATCTCATAATATCCTGAGTTGTTTGTTAAGCATCCGTAATCTATACCGGGGCTGCGAAACTCAACTCTAGTACCGCTTATAGGCAGACCTGTAACTCTATCATATAGGTAACCATAAATTTTGGCGTTTGGATGGCTCGAATACCAAGTTCTAGGAAGAACCCTAATGAAGTAATTGATAGTAATGGTTCTATTGATTGAAGGATCACCGCCTTTTAACCAGAAGCTTATTTTAACAGTTCTGGTGTAATTAGCTTCTATATCCATTGGCAAATCTAGATGCGCAGAATCAAGCGGAACCCAAATAGTCTGATTTTCCCCCGGATCTAAGTAAAGATAATAAGGTTGCGGAAAGGCGCTGATCTCAGCTCCAGTTTCCACGACTTCAGCCAAAAATGATAAATTCAAAGCACTTACACCATTATTTCTTACAGAAACAGGCTGCTTTATCCACCATTCAATAGGCCAAACAGCCTCATAGTAACTATTATAAATAAACTGCAAATCATCAAGACCCTCACCTTTAACCGATGGTGTAGAAACTCGAAAGGAAATCAGAGTACCGCCTAAAACCAGAAGGCTAACAGTAAATATTCGAATTAACATTCGATCATGAGCTGAAAATTTCACTTAAATCCCGTGAAACACCAAAAATTCTTCCTTATTATAATTAATTTATGAAAAAAGAATTAATATTATGTATTCATCTTCTTTTAGCAGCTTAAATAGCAAGTTTAAGCGATTTATTTAGCTAAAGCCTTTGTGAAAATGTTTTTCTACTACATAATTTTATTGAGTTATTCTGTTAGTAATGTTCGAAGGGAAGATACAAATTACAACGCTACTTTTCGTTAACAATGATTAATAGAATATAATTGAAGAAAAAAAGAAAAGTTAGGGAGGTTGGCGTTTTCTTTTTGTTTCCCAGAGTGTTGTTGCTGTCAGGGTTGTCAGTATAAGCAATATGAGGATTGGAGTGAATGGATATTCTGGTATGACGTGGTATTGGTAGCCATATCCGTTGTTGTCTTTCGTGGCGTTGTTTCCAGCGTTATCGTAAGCTATTATTTTGTATGTCACCCATGTGCAGTTTTCATAGCCCTGAATAATTGCTTGATAATTGCCCGCTGAGATTTCCGTCATGTTCAGTGGTGTCCATGTTGTTCCGTTGTTTAGGCTATACCATAGAGTTACATTCTTTATTCCAGTGCCATAATCCGTGACGTTAACCGTGACCGTTACGTTTTGGAGGGGTTGCACATTGTCAGGCGGCGGGTCTTGTATTGGATTGCTTATTTCTGGTGGAATATCGTCAGTAAAATATGCCACTAAAGTGTAGTTTGTGTCCATTATTATGGTTATTGGGTTTTCTGTTCTTTTTTCACCATCGAGAAGCCAATGATCAAAGGAAAAGCCTGTATTTGGAATGGCGGTTACGGAGACTGTTGTGCCGTTAACATAGGTGTATGTTCCTGGGGTGGGGTCAGTTGTTCCTCCAGGGGTTGTTGATATTGTTAGTTCGTAGTAGGGAGCGGGTGTGAAGACTGCATGCAGTGTATGATTGGAATCCATTAAAACTTCAATAGGATTGTCGGAGCCAGCGTTTAAGCCGTCAAGCTCCCAGTAAGTGAATGTGTAGTTAATGTTCGGAATTGCGGTTACTTCAGCTATTGTTCCATCGGCGTAAGTGTATGTCCCAGGTGAAGGGATGGTTTTTCCGCCAGATGTTGTGGTTATTGTTAATTTGTAGGTTTGAGTGCCGTAAGGATACATTAAAGGATAGCGGTCTTGGTTGTCTTCGTCAATAATGTATGGGGTGTCCCAAAGGCCAGAACCACCAAGCTCCTTAGCATTTGGATACCTTTCGACATAATCGCTCCAATAGTTGCCGCCAGAAGGGTAACCATCATCCCAAACGTTAGGGCTTCGGAAACTACTGACTTGGTGAGTGTTGCCTATAAAGTTGTTATGGTAAATAATGTTGCCGCAGGAGAAATCAAGCCATATTCCATAACGATTATTCGTTATGTTGTTTCCATAAATTGCATTGTTGGTGTTATAGCCCAAATGAATGCCCTTCAAACCGTTTGCTATTATGTTATTTTCAGAAACAATGTTATTAGAGGCAGAGTCGAAATAGATGCCTTGCCCATTGTTTGTTATGTCATTGCTTGTAATATTACAGTAGTTTGCTCCTTGCACTAATATTCCAATGCCAGACCAGTCTGAACTGTTTCTTATTGTGAAGCCCGTTATTGTTACATTGTCTGCGGTTATACGTACAACCGTTCCAGCTTTGCCACCATCAATTATGGAGTATTTGTCTTCTCCAATTAACATCAACGATTTACTTATCACTACGCTCTCCTGATATGTTCCTGCTTTAACAAGGATTGCGTGTCCGTTCAGGGTTTCTGGGCTATCTATTGCAGATTGTATAGTTAGATGGATTTTGTTTGTAACAAGATTAATTATGGAGCCGTATGGATGTATTAATGGGTAGTTGTCTTTATTGTCTGTATCGATAATGTAAGGTGTGTCACCTATTCCGTCATGGTTTGCGTCTGTGCCGTTGTAATTGCTCCAGTAGTTGCCGCCTGAAGGGTAACCATCGTCCCAAACATTTACTGAGGGTGGGATGTAGGGGTTACTCCACGAATAGTCTGACACATGCATGGTGTTGTTTATGAAGTTGTTGTGGTAAAACTTGTTGCTGTAAGCCCTATAAAGTTGAACACCGTACCAGTTTTTTGTTATGTTGTTTCCGCTTACGGTATTGTTATAAGAGGAATCTAAATTGATGCCATACTGGCGCGCATTTGTTATGTTGTTTTCGCTTATGCTATTGTTGTTAGAACTAAAGAGGTCAATGCCCCAAAGAGCGTCTTTTATGACATTTCCATTTATGGTATTGTTGCAAGATGAATAAAGCCAGACCATATCGCCTGTTATAGTGTTTCCACTTATACGATTGTTGTGAGAGGTTTCTAAATCGATGCCATCATGGTTGTTTGCCATAATGTTGCTACTTATACTATTATTAGATGAAGTGTCAAGCACAATGCTATAACGACTGTTTGCCGTTATAGTGTTCCCACTTATACTATTATTATAAGAAGCAGCAAGCGCAACACCATCCTTGCGGTTTGCTGATATGTTATTACCGCTTATAACAGTGTTATTTGTCAGCCATAATTGTATGCCGATAAACGTGTTGGATAGGTTAAGGTTTTCAATTTTTATCCCAACGCAGTTTATCAGCACTACTTGTCCAGCTTCACTTATAATTTGGTTTGTTGCGTTTTCAAGATATACTAAAGGTTTGCCGTTTACAGTGTTATCAACAACATAGTTCATCTGTGAACCCGAAACGCTGAGGCCGTCATTGATGAACGTGTTTCCAGTTATACTGTTGTTGTAAGAAGAAAATTCAAGTGCAACACCACTGTTGTTTGCTATGATGTTGCTGCTTATACTATCATTAGATGAACCGGAAAGCAGAATACCACAATCACTGTTTGCCGTTATAGTGTTCCCACTTATACTATTATTAGAAGAATAATCAAGCTCAATACCATAACGGCGGTTTGCTGATATGTTATTACCGCTAATGATATTGTTGGAAGAAAGATAAAGCTTAACACCATAAAAGTTGTCTACTACACTGTTTTCACTTATATTGTTATACTGAGAGTTGCTGACCAAAACGCCAATGTAAGTGTTTTTTGTTATGTTGCATCTACTTATGGTATTGTTGTAAGAAGAGCCCAGCATGACGCCATAGTCGAAGTTTTCAATTCGTGTGTTCTTAACTGTCACATTTGTTCTCCCCGACAAGTCTATTCCTTTAGAGTCATAAGCCCCGGACCCTTGGACTTTGTAGCCTGCACCATCAAGAATGATGTTGTTCCTTTCGACAATGATTCCGCTGCCAGAACTCGTAATGTTATCAGTTAAAGTGTAGGTCAAATTGTCGTATGTTATTATCGGCGCTTCCGGCGGGTCTATGCTTCCATCAGCCCTAATATAAACAGTTCCAGTCCAAGCTCCTTTAGCCATTTTAATGTTAAACGCCCATGGCATCATACCTACTATTAACAGCGCCAGCATCAACCCAAAAATAACCCTCTTCATCACTCTTCACTTCCATCTTAAGCAAACCTATTTCACTCAAAGATAACTTAAAAAATTTACGAAGAAATCCACCACGATTCCCTAACTCTATTTTCAGTGAATCACAAACTTTCTCGACTTTCTGTTAAGAGACATTAAAAGAAAAGATGTTGTTTGGGTTTTAAGCGCTTGCTATTCTTTTTAGTGTGGAAATTAGGGCATGAACAGTTTTCTCTCTATAAGTTAATGCTTCCAAGGCTGCAGACAGAGTCTCAGGATCCTTAATGAAGCCCTTTGCATCCTCTCTAGTGCTTTGAAAATAATCTGCGAGTTTTCCCAATGCAGTTATTAGAAAAGGAAGTTTGGCAATACTCTTTTGTGCCCTTTCTCTTTGCCCAGCCTCTACGGAGCTGGAAAGATTTTGGAGTTCAGCAACCAGGTCACTGCTATTTTGAACCCAATCTTTAATGCTTAAGCCAGACCGCTGCTGGAAAATACGTTTTGCCCATGTTCTTGCAAAGAAATTTTGCTCATCAAATTCTTTATTAACCGTTTCCAAAATCTTTCTCAGCTCAAGGGCAAGCTCAACCGCTTGGGAGTAAACGGCTGACATTCCGGGAGTTACTAGTGTCTCAGGCTTTTTGGGTGAGGATTTTCCGATAGGCTTATGCAGGATTTCCCGTTTAATTGGCAAAAGTCCGAATTTGTTAAGCGGTTGAATCGGATCAGCCATCTGACCATGATAATCTTTGGCATGGACAATGGCGTATGCTAAGCCTGCTGCGCAGTCCTCAGCAGGCATGAGGCCATCGTATCCGGGATTTACGCGTTGACTAATGAATGCTTCATAAGTCATTCCGTAAAGTGGCGCCATTTCACGTGCAGCTTCTCTTATTCCAAGAGTATCCACCATTCCTGGGGCAAATACAAACACCGACACGCCTGATGCCTCACCCAATTCAGCAGCCAAAGAAAAACCGAGCGATCTTAGAGCAGCTTTCGAAGCAGAATATGGCGCTACATATGGCATCCCTTCTTCAGAAGTGATCGTAACAATGGTGCCCTCTCTTCTTTCTAACATGCCAGGCAAAAAAGCCTTTATAGCGAGAACAGCAGCCTGCACATCAACCGCCCAAGATCGATTCCACTCCTCTAGCGGCAAATCTAATATCGAACCAATTTTTGCAACAGTAGCATTATTGACTAATATGTCCACCTTGCCGAATTTTTTAAGCGCCATCTTCGCCATTCTGTTCACATCATCCTCATTCGCAACATCCGTCTTCACAAATAACGCTGTATTACCTTCAGAACGGATCAACGCCTCAACTTCAGCCCCTGTGTCTGCTATTTCAGCAACGACAACTTTGGCTCCCAGCCAAGCCAGCGCCCGCGCCACCTCTTTACCAATACCACATCCAGCACCTGTAACGACCGCCACCTTCTCACTAAGGCTAGCACTGGATAACACCATTCTTTCCATTTTCTCAAACAACATCAACTAATCCTCAAGTAAACATTTTTCATTCAGAACTATTAATATTATACGGCATGTTTTGGATTTAAGCGTAATGTTCTGTTTTGAAGCCACACTTCCAAGCATTGAAAATACAGCCAAAAATTCATTTTACAACTCTCTGTTAGTAATGTCTAATGGAGCACGACCGCAAAACGTCTGCGCTTAACAGCGACTAACAGAAAAACTCATGTATCTCTGTTTAAGGCTCTTAAAGGTTTTCGCATGTGGTTAGCTGTTTTGTAAAAAATTAAATATTTTGAAAGACGTTATATTTTGAGAGTATGTTTGATAAGATAGAAGTTTATATCAAAAAAGAAGAGGTTGTTGTCGGTAAAACTGTGATTGGTTTTCCTATACCAGAACACGGAATGTGCTCATGGAAGGACACGATGAAAACAGAGAAGGTTATGCCCGAAGCTGACAGCGTCGCCTTAGAGGTTGCGAAGGATGTCGCTAAGGAGAGAGGGATAAAAGTTGAGGTTATCGACATCTCAACTTTTATGGGTAAGTTGAAGGCAATATCTGAGGGTGTGAAAAAGACGCCTACAATCATCGTGGGTGAGAGAAAGATAGAGGGCGTCCCGAATAAAGATCAGATCTTAAAACTACTCGCCCTAATACATGAACCAAGAAAAAGAGAAGCATAGGGTCATCATGCTGTTAGCGATGACTAAAAGAGAACTTTAGGGCATTCTTATTTGGCATTGCAACAAGCTTGTCATTTTGCTAACTATTCTTTCACGATGTGAGAAAACGTCAAAATGGTTGGTGTTGTGTTATGGACGTGTTCC
>Ga0315298_1007216_pt1 | contig 14777 bp, 17 predicted proteins | sample WHS_1_MG_FD_203077 | JGI IMG/M metagenome (GOLD analysis project Ga0315298, IMG submission 203077) | Extremophilic microbial mat communities from Washburn Hot Springs, YNP, Wyoming, USA - WHS_1_MG | ecosystem: Environmental > Aquatic > Thermal springs > Hot (42-90C) | place: USA: Wyoming... | reverse complement strand
ACTGAACAGCATCATTATCCTCAACACTATTCAGGTAAATGGTGTCGTAACCCATTATCCTTAGCCACCTGGCTACGTAGCCATGCATACTGTCAACCAGAAACCTCAGGTCCAATTCTGACAGCCTTTAGAAAATCCATTTCTGTTAAAAAGCCTTCCAGCGAGCCGGATTCAACCACGAGGGCCGAACCATAACTACTTCTCTTAATCATCTCCCAGGCCTCCATGATCCTAACGCTGGGATCAAGCATCGGCGGATCCCTAACTGTGAAGTCAACTACGCGCATCGACATCAGCTCGTCAAGCGTCCTGCCCGCATTATAGAAGAACTCCCTGCCTCCGAGAAACCTGATTATTGAACGGGATGAGAACAACCCTATCGGCCTGGCCTCTTCCAAGCATGGTAAACGCCTATGCCCAGAGCTAACCATGGTTTCAACACCCTCCCTGAGAACACTGTCCGCCGAGATGCAAACCGGTGAACTAGACATGTAATCCCTGACAAGCCCGCTTTCCAGCGAGTAGTTGAATTTCTCCAGCACGTCTCTAACCGTTAATACAGCCTTAAGCCGGTTGCCCCTATCCACCACAGCCAGGCTGTTAACACCGTTCTTCTTCATAAGCATTATCGATTCCGACATGTCTTCAGACCGACTTATGCTGATCACGTCTTTACGCATTATTTTAGCTACAGGCGTAGACATTACGCTCATAACCGGTGTTCCAGGCGATTCCCTCGACTTCCAAAGCAGGTATTTAATAACCTCCATCGGGGTCACTACCCCCTCGAGAAGACTACTCGCCGTCGCCACGAATATCCTTCTGAACCCTCTTGCAACCATCGTTTCAAGCAGTCTCGACAAGGGGGTGGTCTTGGTCACTGAGAGCGGCGGTGAAGTCGCATAGTAGAGCACCGATGTGGTTGAAGAATAAGACTGAGCCCTATTTCGGGGACGATCCTTCATGTACCTTAATCCTTTCTCCCTATCCTTGCTCAATCCTACTCTTCAGAAGCAATTTTGAAATCAGCTGTGCAATCCTCGCAGAGAAGCCTGCCCTCGACAATGCTCAGGGAATCAGACCACATGCCGCACTCCTCGCAGAATCCCTCGTAAAACTCCTTCCTTATTATGCCACGGGAACGCTCCATGGCTGTTTCCTCAATTAGCTCATATATTGCAGGGATGGCGTAGACTAGGTCTCTCTCTGAGACTATTCCCACCAGCTTCCCTCCCCTCTCTACGCCAAGCTTCTTAATCTTGCTTCTTCTCATCTTATCGAGAGCTTCTACGATGCTGCTGTCACTGCTAATCTTCTTCAAAGGGTTGGACATGACTTCCCTAACCTTCACCAGCTGGGGGTCTCTTGATTTGGCTACGACTTTCTCTATAACATCCCTTTCTGTAACTATCCCAATATCTTTACCCTCGTCGTCAGCGACGATCAACGAGCTTATGTCGTGCTCAACCATTTGAAGAACAGCCGTGTGAACAGACTCATCCGGACCTATCGATATGACCGGATAACTCATGACTTCCTCAACGGTTAATGCCTTCCTACCCGGCTTCAACCCCCTCCCCTTTTTGGCTAACTATCGTCTCCCCAAGTATTTAAACGTAACAGGAGGGTTAAATTTATCTACACGAGTTACGAGTAGGTATTGACTTTAAAATGGGTGGGTCTAAGAAGCTTCGGTTAAGCCAGCTGGAGAAGAGGCAGAAGGAGGAGAGTAGGAAGGAGAAGGCTGAACGCTTAAAAAGCGAGAAGAAGGTGGGGGAAATCCTCCGCGAGGAGGACGATAAGATTTTCGAGAAGCTTAAGGGGGTTAAGATCCTAACACCCTACGTTGTTTTCAACCAGACGGGGTTGAAAATGGGGGAAGCTAAAAGGCTTCTTAAACGTTTAGAAGAGAGAGGCTTGGTGAAAAAGGTTACCGGTAACAGCAGCATGCCTGTTTACACTCCTACTCAAGCTGCTTAAACACGAGAAACGGTAACCACTTCCCCCTCCCCAAGGTTTTTCAGACGATCCCAGGGTGTTAATATTTTTCCTATAAGAGCAGCGTTTAGAAACCTGCAATCAGGAGAGTCTGATATGAAGAAAACCAGCCCTTGGAAACGCGGAGAATAAGCCACATCCCCCGAGGATGCCTCTGAAAGAGTTTTTTCAACTCCGATTCTCAGGCCCATGCTTAAATACAGGTAAGCATCCCCCTTCCCCACTACCCCTATCTTCGGCAGGGAGCTGCTAAGTGCTGAGAAAACCCTTGGCGAGAAACCTCTTTTAACAGTAAGCCTACAGACGATACTGTCGCTCGAAACTATTTTTAACACGAGCTCGTCCATCGACATAAAAGTTTAACAGAAAGCCCGTTGAAGATATTAATAAGGCTTAGGGTGGTGGAGTTGTTCACACTCATAGGACCTCCGGACTCCGAGGAACGGTTGAAAAGGCTAGAGAAGGAGAAGGAAAGGCTTGAAAAAGAGTATGAGGAGCTTCAGAAAAAATTTGAGGAGGGGAAGATAAGCAAGGAGGAGTACGAGAAGAGGAAGCACGATATTGAAAGGGAGTTCGTAGAGGTTATGGATAGGATAGTTCAGTATAAGGCGTTTTCAAGCAGTTTTTAGGGTTTATTATAGGAATATCTATGCCATGTGGCCGTAAACTCTGAGCCTTCCAAGTGGCTTTAAGACCCGGCTCGGAGAACTCCCCAAGACTGTTTCAAGCGATTCCGGTTTAGAAAGGCTTAAAAATGGGTTTTTCCGAGTAGAGGGCGGTGAGTGAAAATGAGCTCCTCGCAAGTAAAAGTTATTCCCTCGATAATTCTGAAAGAGGGAAGTAGGAGGAGCTTTGAAAGGGAGGCTCAGCTTTACAATCTTCTCGCGTCGGAAGTGATTTATGAAACCGTTAGGACGGCTCTGGGCCCCCTGGGCTATAGGAAAATCCTCGTCGACACTTTCGGCGACACTACGATAACCGGCGACGGGGCGACGATAATGAGTGAGCTGGAGGTTGAGCATCCTGCTGCAAAGCTGATCGTCGACGCAGCCAAGTCTCAGAACAAGGAGGTTGGAGACGGAGCTACAAGCCTAGTCGTCTTAACCCATCTGATGTTTAAAGAGGCTGATTCACTGATGAAAATGGGGATACACCCCTCCATAATAATCGATGCTTATGCTGAGGGGATTAGAATGGGCCTGGATGCTTTGAAGAACGAGCTGGCCATCAAGATCGACCCTAGAGACGCCAATATCCTCAGGAAAGTAGTGTTGTCGACAATACCCTTATCGTTAAGCACTGCGGTTAGGGAGAGGCTTGCCGACATAGCTGTGGAGGCAGTTAAAAGAATAATCGAGAAAGGTGTTGAGAACACTAGGGTTTTCGACGAGCTCTTAAAAACCGAGAAGAAGAGCGGCGGTTCTATTCTAGATTCTCAGTTGGTGGAGGGTGTTGCACTCGACAAGGAGGTGGTTCACCCCGACATGCCTAAGAGGGTTGAGAATGCTAAGATAGCCCTTTTAGACATGCCTATTGAAGTTAAGAAGACTGAGACCGATGAAAAGCTGAAATTCAGTGATGCCAGGATGATCAGGGAATTCCTTAAGATGGAGCAGAAGATGATGAGCGATATAGTCAACAAATTGCTAGAGTTAAAAGTCAACGTGGTTTTTGCCCAGAAGGGCATAGACGATTATGCTCAGTATCTTCTGGCTAAGAATGGAATTATGAGCCTGAGAAGAGTTAAGAAATCAGATATGGAGAAGCTCGCGCTCGCCACTGGGGCGAAGATCGTGAGCATCCTGGAAGACCTGACTGAGGATAAGCTTGGTTTCGCAGGTATTGTTGAGGAGCGGAAAATAGGGGGAGAAAAATGGACTTTCGTTGAGAAGGTTCCAAACACGGCTGTTCACACGATCCTTGTGAGAGGAGAGAATGACAAGATAGCTGATGAAGCCGAGAGGATCATTAAGAACTGCATTGCGGTTCAGAGGGCGCTTGTCGAGGAGCCTTACGTACTGCCGGGCGGCGGAGCCGCTGAAATATTCTTCTCACGCAGACTCGTCGAGATGGCAAAAGGAGGCAGGGAAGGCATGGTACTCGAATCCTTAAGCAGGGTTTTCGACTCGTATGTGAAACAGATAATAGCTAATTCGGGCAGAGACCCTGACGAGATTTTAACGGAGCTTAAGGCGATGCATGCTAAAGGAGGAAGGACGACTGGCTTTGACGCCTCCAGCGGAGTAGTCTTAGATGCTGTTGAGAAAAACATACTTGACCCATACAGGGTTAAGAAGATGACATACCTGGCTGCTCTGGAAACAGCCACCATTCTTCTTAGGGTTGACGATGTGATCACGGCCGCTAAGATGAAGCCTCCAAAGGGGAAGGAAAGCGGGATGGAAGAGTAGAAATGACTTTTTCCGCGGAAGTTGGAGCACAGCATTGAGCATCTCCTCTCTGAAAAACAGCATTGAGAGAAGAATCGAAGTCTCTAAAAAGAGGTTGACAAAGTTTGAGAAGACCAGGATAATAGGTTTAAGAGCCCTTGAACTCTCATTGGGTGCACCTCCATTGATACCTGTTGAACAGAGCGGTAAGCTGAGCGCAGCTGAGATAGCGGGGCAAGAGGTTGAGAAAAAGATTCTCCCCCTAATAATCGGCAGAAGGATGCCTGACGGAAGCTACCTCTACGTCCCGTTAAGCGACCTTGAAATAGAGCGCGCGCGCGCGCGCTATTAAGGCTTTATACTGGCGGCAGAAAGGTTTTTATTCCAGCTGCCTAATCCTCCCTACGCAAAGAGGAGGTGTAAGAGAAAACCATGTGCGCGGAAACTACTGGAACGGCTCCTAACGTCGTGCTCGTCGGTAAGAAGCCTGCACTAGTATACGCAGTTGCTGCATTAATGCAGTTGACTTCTGAGCAGAGCGAAGTAGTCCTGAAGGCGAGGGGGAGGGCAATATCGAAGGCTGTTGACGTCGTGGAGATCCTGAAGAGGAGGTTCCTCGGGAACCAGATGGTTCTGAAAAACATTCAGATAGGCACGGAGACCTTCCAGACTCCAGACAACAGGCAAAGGTTCATATCAACCATAGAGATAACCGTTTCCAAGGCTTAGGAAGACTACAGCACACCATCATCTGTGTTTTTTAATGTTTCTACAACTTGGTATGCTTTAACGGAGCTTTTTAACCATGAGTAGCCCGGATGTCCCGTCTAAATAGTAATGAGGGATTTCGCGGACAATTTGATAGCCCAGCCCCTTGTAAAGCCTGATTGCTTTTTCGTTATTAACCCGGACTTCTAGAAAACTCTCGTCAACAGAGTTGCGAACCATCTCGTTTAACACAGTGGTCATCAGGGTTCTTCCTATCCCCTTTCCGTGGAACTGTTTTCTAACAGCCAGGCTTACCACATGCCCCTTCCTAACTATTGTGAACCCGCCCTCCGAGGGGAAGCCTGTCTCTATTCTGCACATCACGTACCCCACGACCTCGCCTGTTTTGGCAAGTATTGCTACGAGAAAATAGTTCGGAAACCTTTCAAGCAAGTCCATGAAGAAGGAGGGCGGATAGTTCTCAGGAAGCTCCAGCCTATTTATCTCGATGACGCTCGGAAGATGCTCCGGCTCCGCGTACTTGATGATTACTTCATCCGTCAGGGAGGTGACCATTCTTCCGTTTTTCCGAGCGCACAGACCTCTTTAAAACCGTTATGCTTCCTCCCTAAGCGGGTTCTCAAACTTTGAAAACCTTAAAACGGTGAAGGAAGCATGCGTCACAATACCTGTTTTCGAGCCTTTCTGCAGGAAAAGGCGGGAAGCCCGATAGGCGTCTAGGAGAGTGTCGTGAGCCCTGCAGTCCAGCACAGTTCTTAGGAGAGACTCGGGTATTGCTGAAACCACGTGGACATTCTTCCCGTTTAGCAGCTCCCTGCAGAAACCAATATACTTGATTATTAGAGGAGCATTCGGCTCATCATTCTCGGCGATAAGGTCTGGAGGCAGCCCCAAACCCTTCAGACCCTCAGCAACCAGTAAAACCCTGTCGCATTCTACACCCTGTAAGCAGTTCGGAATAACGGTCATTGCTCTGCTTAAAGACTCGTCGAAAGGGCTTCCGCCAGCCGATACTGTGAGAACCTCGACGGGAGTTTGAGTCGAAAATAGGATTCTCGGCTCAAGATTGCTTAAAGCCTCATAGGCTTCGGCCGGGCTTTCCAGCAAGAGAATCTTTTGTCCGCTGGCCAGCGGAATAACCATCGTAATCTTGAGCTCAACATAGTTGCAAAGCGTGTTTAAATAAGGTTTTAAATCAATTTTCCCCCGGGACTCCACAGCCTCTAGGAAACCCGTTGTAAACTCCTTCCAAAGGCCAGGGTAGAATAGGAAGAGATTCTCGCCCAGTCCTCTAAACCCGATCAGAGGATCAGGGTGAGGATAGCTTAGCAGGCAGGCGGATTGAAAGGAACCCTCCAAGCTTGAAGCAGGGCTCAACAAGTCGAAGCTCAACAACTCCTTAAAGTTTCCGGCGAGGCCCTCCTTTAAAGCGGGAGGAAGCGTTGGGTCTACGAGTAGAACGCTCCCGTCCTTAGCTGTCTCTCTCAGGCTGTTCTTCAAGCTTGGAATCAGCCCGGAATAATCTGTGTTCAACCCCCTTGAGGCGACCCATGCTAAATCCTCAGGGTCAACCCTGATGCTTATGCTTGTCGACCCGTATGGCAACCAGACTGCCGGCAATACTGCTCACCCGGAGCTCGGGAACAGTATGCGGCGCTTTTTAATAACTGTTTGCATCGAAAAGCAGGTTTGAAGACGCTCTATAACAGTTTTATCAGATATGTTTGTCACCCATTGGAAAAAGTTAAATAGGATTAATTGGAGAATAATGAGAGTATGTTCAGCTGGGAGTCGGACTTTGAGGAGGCTGTGAAGACAGTAAATATTTATCGTAAAAAACTACAGACCCTGAAAACAATGAAGGAAACCGGGAAAATATCGGATAAAACAGCGGATTTCCTGATGAAGGAGTTTGAAAACTATGTGAAGGCCATAGAGGCCAAGAAGCAGACGGTCCTTGAAAAACTCGAGAACAGGATGAAGGAGGTTCAACAACAGATAGACGTCATTGAGAAGCTGATGGCGAACAACGAGATCAGGTATTCCGCTCAGGAGATTGCGGATGAAAGGTATAACAAGATAGCTACAGCCCTGAGCTACGCCATGGAGGAGAGCAAGAACGAGTATGAAAGCCTTAAGGAAGCCATAGCTATACTTGAAAAACTACCTGACCTCATGAGTCAAACCGAAACCGAACCAGTGGAAACCTAGGGTGCTACTCCAGATTCCTTAGATACTTTTTCAAGCCTTATACCCTTGTCGAACACTAAGTCATATATCTGGTTTATCTGCGGGCTTCCAAGAGCCCTGTACTCGCTCTCCGTAAGGTAGACTATCAGCCTAGGGCTACCCTGCCTCGGCATGATCCCAGCTTGTTGAAGACTGCTTAAAAGACCCCTAACCATCTCCTGCGCGTATAAAGCATCCTCCGAAGACCTGTCTAAAACGCCTGAAGGAGCTATCGAGGTGAAATCCACCCTGACACCCGGCTCGCCCTCAACCTCAACGCTGCCTATGAAAGTTACTTTAACCCTAACCATCTGTCTATGTTTTCCGGCTGCCGCCTAATAAAGTTATGCTTGAGAACTGGTTAGAGAGCCTCTCCATTCCAAACCCGGGAAAATATTTTTAAGCTTAGGGCTTTAGGCTAAGCTTCTAAAATGATTGATGCGAAGAATTTTGAGAACAACGAGGAGGACAGAAGGAAGACTGTTGACATGCTCCTCAGACTGAGCAGGCAGAAATACGAGCCGGATGCTTGGAGGAGGTTGAAGGAGATACTGTACCCTTCCAGGAGGCTTGACGTCGACGTGATTATAGATGATACTACTCTGAGAGAAGGGCTCCAGATGGCCGGCTTAACGACGCCGACACCCGAGGACCTGGCTGAGATAGGTAGGCTGCTGAGCGAGATCAGGGTTGAGAGAATAGAGGTCATGACCTACACACCGACTGACAGGGAGGCGATAAGGATAATGATTGACAACGGGTTGGGGGAAGCACTCGCAGGATGGAGCAGGGCAGGCAAACAGGATATAGACGAGATACTTAAGCTCGATCTGAAGCAGATAGGGATAAGCCACCCTGTGTCATACTATCATTTCGCCAAATGGCCGGGGGAGCGTATTCATAGTCTTGCTACAAGGGTGGTTGAGGCTGTCGAGTACGCTGTAGACCACGGGTTGAAGGTTTTCGTGCACGGGGAGGATAGCACGAGGGCAGACTGGGATTTCGAGAGGAAGCTCGTGAACGCTGTTGCGGAGGCTGGTGCCGAGGTTTACAGAATCTGCGACACCGTGGGCGTCGGATGCTCCCTGCCGGATCATCCCCTTCCAAACGGAATACCCGAGAAGATCAGAGCATTGAAAAGAGAGACCAAGATAAGGAGCCTGGAGATACATGCGCACGACGATCTCGGTAACGCTGTTGAGAACACCATGGCAGCTATAAGAGCAGCCTCAGGACTCTATGAAAAGTTCTACGTCAGCACAACATTCCTAGGCATAGGGGAGAGGTCCGGCAACGCTGAAACTGAGAAGATAATACTCAACCTCTATATTCACCATGGTCTGGAGAAGTGGAACCTATCCCTGTTAAGGGAGACAGCCAACTTCATAGCCACAGCGTTAAACTACCATCTTCCAACGAATAAAGCGATAGTCGGAGACTCCGCGTTTGCTCACGAGTCAGGTATTCACCTGCAGGGAATAAGGATAGCCCCTGCGATATACGAGGTCTTCCCGCCGGAACTAGTGGGGCAGACGAGGAGGATCATAATTGGAAGGAGAACAGGGAAACACGGTGTATTGTTAAAGCTCAGGGAGCTTATTAACCAGGATGTTGAGGAGGAAGACCCGAGGCTTAAGCGGCTGGTTGAGCTCGTCAGGAGCAGCCTACTCCAGGTTGACAGAAAATATTATTTAACCGAGGAAGAATTTAAGAAGCTCGCCGGTGAAGCAGGCTTTAAAATTTAGAGTACTTGTCCACTAACGGGGTTAAATCCATCTCGAAGCCGGCTGCAGGATTCTCTAAACCATTCAGCTCCAGAACCTCAGGATGGATCTCGCCCAGAACACCTAGCAGGACCCTGTTTAAAACAATGCTTGCAACCCTGCCTGGCGTAAACAAGGGGTCTTCACTTTTTTCGAACAAGACTGGCTCGGCACACAGGTTGTTCAGCAGGCTGAGTACTACGGACTTGGCCTCGGAGAAGGAGGCTGAGGAGTGAGCCGACACCCCGGCCAGTGAAACCCGCGTAACGGCAGACCCGTTTCCAGAGACTCTCACGACAGGACCCGTTTCAAAAATTCTCTGAGGATACTTCTCATGCTTATTGTAAGAGAGATTCCTTATTAAACCCGGGAGGAGAGAATCCCTAAGCATAGTTAGCTCAACGCTGGAGGAGTTCGCCAGGATAGCCCTCTCGCCAACAGGCCTTCTAACCATCCGGTAGTTCTGATCCTCGTTAGTAATCAGGAAGTTGAAGACCTCGGTGTAGCCAAGCCCTATCATGAGGAGCCTAGCCCTGTCTTGAACAATAGTCTCAGGATGCTTCATGCCTATTGTGGAGGCCTTAGGGTAAGTCGGGGTCAGCCTCCATAAGCCATATCCTATGGCGACCTCTTCAACAAGGTCAACCTTATGCATTACGTCAACCCTGTAAGGAGGGATGTCAACCCTAAACGTGTCCCCATCGTTCACCACCGAGAACCTGCATTTCAAGAGACTCCTATATATTTCAGCATTACTCAGACTCTCCCCTAGGAGAGAATTTATATATTGTGCTTCAACATTCATGGTTCTAGGCTTAAAATCCGGGTAGGTTTTTTCAGGGCCGTCGTCAAGAATTATCTTCACAGCTTCAATGCTTCCACCCATGTCTTTAAACACGTAGAGAAGTATGTTTAGAGCCCTTGAAGCATAATATTCGTCCAGAGCAGTGACGTCTATGAAAAGACTCCTAGTCTCGGGGGTTAGACGAGTCAGCTCAGAGTTTATTATCGGCGGGAAAGACAAGACCTCTCCAGTTGAATCCACTATTACGGGATACTTGTCGAACCCCTTGATGATATACCCATACTCTAAGCCCTTGTCAACCTCCTTTAAAACCTCGTTCAGAGTCATCTTCCTATCTATTCCGAGCGGTTTGAAGGAAATTCCTTCAGGGTCTGCAGCCATGTAGTAGACGGGTGGCTTAATCTTATCCAAGTCATGTATCCCGATTGAGACCTTGCGCCTATTCCTGCCAATCCCCTGATGCAGGACCTCTTGAACATTAATCACCTCCTTCAAATCCTCCTCAGTAAGCCTAACATTCCTCACCACCGCGGAGCATAGGACGCCTCTAATACTTCTGAGCCTCCTGTCGAAATGGAAGCTTATCCTCGGCTCTGAGAAAACAGCCTCAGGATAGCCCAGCCCAATCTCAAGGAAACCCGCGTATGCTCTGGCAATGCCTGCATGGCTTGAGAAGTCAGGCCTGTTTGGATTATACTCTATCTTGACAAACCCTTCCCCTACGTCCTCGATGTCTGTTGCGAGCCACGGAAGGTCGTCGACGAGCTGCTTCAGCCTAACGTCAATCCCTAGGAACCTGCTCAGCCTCTCAGGGTAAACCTCTATCACGGGCATAGCCTAACTATTTTCCAACAAGAAATCGGATTATTAAGTTTTTAGCTATAAACGATGGCGAACACACCGCTGAATTTCAGAGTCAACCGATACGATATTTTTCTTTTATTATCTCGGCGTCAGCTCCTTTTCGAATCTTTTCTATTCCTTCGCCTTCACGAGCTGCAATATCCTCCGCCTGCAGCAACACGTCATAAGCAACTTCTCGAGGGATTATGATAACTCCATCCGAGTCTCCGAAAACGAAATCTCCTGGATTTACCGTTACTACAGAAGTTAGGGACCCACTCATGTAAATGGGCTTCTCAACCTCTAAGATGGCTACTCTGGGTCCTTGCTCCAAAGGGCTCGTATAGCGGCAGAAGCAACTCCAGTTTGGAATCGCAAGATGCTGAGAGGAATCTCTAATGCCACCATCCACTACGACTCCTTGACACCCTTTCGCCCAGAGGCTATTTGCAGTTATGCCACCTATATGACCACTGAGCTGTTCCTTCCCCGCATCCAACACGAGAACACATCCTGGATAAACGATTTTCATCAGGTCAGGACTAGTAGCACCCTCCCACCGAGGTCTACAGATAGCCTTTGCTGTCACAGCTGGACCGGCCACTACCATGTCTAGTCTTAATGGTTTTATATTCTTATGTAACCATTGGTTGGGAAGGTTTAAACGGTCGAGAACATCACAAATAGGCCCGCCATATAGCTTTCTATACCTTTCACACATCTCTTTTACCGAGATCTTTTCTCCAGTCATAGTTTCATCCTCCCGGATTCTACCATTAACCTTAAATATTAACCTTTTCATTAGCTTCGATTTTCAATATCCATGTCTCGCCCGGGTTTCCGGTTTGCGTACGCTTAAGACTAGTGCTATCGTGAGCTTGATTTAAGGAATTCATATACCTCCTCGCGTTTCGGTATTGGTTCCACAGCACCCTTCCCTAAAGTAGTCAGGGCTCCTACGGCGTTAGCAAATTTCGCTGATTCAACTGGATTGCATCCTTCAAGGAGGCTTACCATGAATGCAGCATCGAAGGCATCTCCAGCGCCCGTTGTATCTACCGGCATGACCTTAAAACCCGGGACCCGAACCTTCTCATCATCGTAGGCGACGAAGGACCCTTCTGAACCGAGCTTCACTACAACTATCTTCGGACCCCTCTTCATAATCAGATCAGCGGCTTGCTCAGGCGAGTCTACGCCTAAGAGGATTTTCATGTCCTCTATGCTCGGCATGACTATATCTGCAAGTTCTATTGTCCTCATGATCACTGCCCTGGCGGTGTGAATTGGCCACAGCTTTAGTCTCACATTCGGATCGTAGGAGAATTTTACTCCGGACTGCTTTGCGATTTCGATTGCTGTGAACACGGCTTCTCTGCATGATTGGCTTATTGCCTGGGATATGCCGCTAGTGTGGAAAACCTTCGCCCGCCCTATGTAGGATGGATCAATATCTTCTGGACAGAGGTGGCTCGCCGATGAGTTGGTCCTGTAGTAAGTGAAGTCATGTTCACCACCATCTATTATTGATATAAAGTATATGCCGGTGAAGCCACCTTTCTCAACTATCACATGAGACGTGTCGACTCCCTCTCCCCTCCAGAAGTCTAGAAAGCATTTTCCAAAATCATCATCACCCACTCGACAGACGTATCCAGCCTTCCCTCCTAGGCGTGTCACTGCTACGGCGAAGTTTGACGTGTCTCCGCCCCAACTCCTCTTGAAGAGATTTACATCCCTGAGTCTACCCTTTGTAATGGCATTAAACTCGAGCATCGGTTCACCCAGTGATATTACCTCTGGCTGCAAGTTGGATCCTCCTCCTACTCTTGATATCTTTGATCCGCCACTTGATTCTAATAACTCTTTGGACCTATCTCTCCTAAACTCTTTAATGGGCTCTTAAGCAAGTTTTCACCCAGCTTAAGTCGGTTCGAGGAACGTATCCTAATTCTGAAAAAAGAATCATTATTATGAAAAGAATTTCTCCGCCTCTTCTCCTACGCAGTCTATTAAAGTCTTCATATCTAACTCTACGCCTAGCCCTGGTCTTTCAGGCACCTTTATGTAACCGTTGTCTATTATGTAGCCTTCCCTAAGCATCTTTTTCCATATGGGCACGTCTAGAGAGTGGAATTCCAGCGTTAGGAAGTTAGGCGTTGCGGCACAAAGATGCACTGCAGCTACAGTACCAAGGGGACTTGCCACATTATGGGGTGCAAACAATATGTAATGCATATCAGCAAGATCCGCTATTTTCTTGCCTTCTATTAATCCCCCTACTTTCGGTATGTCGGGAGCGATCACATCTACTGCTTGCTTCTCTATTAACGGCATTATACCGAATCGAGTATACTGATTCTCGCCCGAGCACAGCGGAGTTGAAGTCTTCTTCGAGATTTTTTCAAGCGCATTTACGTTTTCTGGAGGGATTAAATCTTCGAGCCACATGAGGCCATAGGGTTCCATGAGTTTAGCCAGTTTAACAGCATCCGCTACGCTGAATGCCCAATGACAATCAAAGGCTAATTCGACATTATCACCTACAGCATTCTTTACAGCCTCAACTACTTTTACCGCATGCCTGAACCATTCGGGTCTAAGCTTTCTTGAAAATGGGTCGTAACAAGTAAAATCGAAGTCAAATTTCAAAGCCTGAAAGCCCAGCTTCTTCACCTTTATTGCTTTTTCAGCGTAATCGCTTGGTTCGATAGACCCCCCTTCGCCCGCATGACAATCCGCATATACCAGTACCCCATCTCTGAATTTCCCTCCAAGAAGCTTATATATTGGTAGATCCACAGCTTTGCCGTAGATATCCCATAGTGCGATTTCCAGACCACTTAACGCAGTAGTTACCGTGCCTCCTGTTCCACCGAAGGGTATGGCTGACCTATAGGCTTTGGTATAAATGGGTTCCGGGTTAGTGGGATCTTGACCGATAAATAGGTTCTTTAATTCGATCACCATGTTGGCCACACCCGGACCCCAGTAAGCTTCACCAAAACCTACTAAACCGTCACTCGTATCCATTCTAATTATATTCCATTCAAAATTGCCCCTTACTCTTAGCACCCTTACATCCGTTATTTTCATGTATTCTTCTTGCTTAACAGTAGGTATATAAACCAATCTCGATGGAACCGTTACAAGCTCATGCTATTGAAATGCATGTGGACACGCTCATCTACTCCGGCGCGCCATCTGTATGCATATATTTTCACTCAACCACTTTGATTGCACAATCATTTTCAAAGACTTGCTACATCGCATCAAGATTAGGATTAAGTCCTAATTTAAAGACAAGAAAAGCGGTGCTTATACACATCGTCTCTAGGAACCTGCCAGCTTTTCATGGAAGATGCTTATCATAGGCATTGCTTAACCCTCCTCAGCCATCTAAACAGCGGATTATTAATTTTACTGGAATAGTTCAGGTAACTAAAAAATAAGCGCATTCCACTTCAATCCTCGAGTTTTTTGACGCTCCGCAGCTTCTTACGTAAATCGTTAAGGTAGCGCTTGCTTATCCCAGGTACTCCGAGGCATTGAGCTTCCCTAACGGCATCTGCTCTTTTCTTAATCTCTTCGAGCAACTTGTCCTCGCTCATGCCACTAGAATTGAATGCTGAGTGGAAGAAATCCCAATCCTCGTGTGGCTTCAGATAATGCTTTACTTCAAAGCCATATTTTCCGCTGATTCTTTCGGCAATCTTCCTGACGTATTTTATGTAGAGCGCTATCATCCGCAACAGGCTTAGGGTCTTGCGTAAACGTTCATCCTCCATATCTATGCATTCTTCGAAATCCTTGCCCTCAGACAGACCCATTATGATCTCTTTGGTTTTCTCTATCCATTTCTGCACGAGCTCATCATACTTCTTCTTGTCTCCAATTTTTTCGGCTTCCTTTAGTTCCCTATCGAAAAGGGGTTGTATGGCCAAGCTTATATGGAAATTTATATCGACCATGCCTTGTGAATATATCTCTATAGCTCCATCCTCATGGGCTTCGATATAA
>Ga0315298_1007207_pt1 | contig 14792 bp, 14 predicted proteins | sample WHS_1_MG_FD_203077 | JGI IMG/M metagenome (GOLD analysis project Ga0315298, IMG submission 203077) | Extremophilic microbial mat communities from Washburn Hot Springs, YNP, Wyoming, USA - WHS_1_MG | ecosystem: Environmental > Aquatic > Thermal springs > Hot (42-90C) | place: USA: Wyoming... | reverse complement strand
TCGCAACCTTGGCGTCATCGAAATTCTCAAAGAACCGCTTGAGTTCCTCTGGCTCATTCTGGAGCTTTGTTTGGACGACGACTCCACGCTCATCCAGCACCGTGGCGTGACAGGTTCGCTTGTGGACGTCCAGTCCTATCCAATTGGGCATGTTTCTTACCACCTCCACATAGATGGTTTGGGAAGTGGGCTAAAAGCGAAGAATCAGTCATGCCATCAAATACCATTCCTGGAAATTTGGGAAGTAACGCTTATGAAAAATAAGCTTATGATTTATCGGGCGATGTAGGATCTAACCCAAGAGGAGCTGGCGGACAGATTAGGAGTGACGAGGCAGACGATAATAGCCATTGAAAAAAAGTACAATCCTTCACTAGAACTAGCTTTCAAGATCGCACGATTTTTCAAGACGAGGGTTGAAGACATTTTCATTCCAGAGGAAAGCGAAGCACAATGATTTCAAATTATCCTTTCTGAAGGTCTTCTGTTGTTTCAGCATCCAACACTGTGACTATACTTCAGAAACCGCTTGGAATTGTCTGCAGCTAGGAAAAAGCATTGAATTCTGGTGCGGGGGAGGGGATTTGAACCCCCGAACCCCTACGGGACTGGCTCCTGAAGCCAGCGCCTTCAACCTGGCTTGGCTACCCCCGCTCGTGAAAATCCTCTCACAGCAAAGTTTTAAAGGTTAGTAGCAACCTTTATCAAAAAACAAGCAGATTAATTTGGGGATGTTATGCCAGAGATCGACATTGTCTGGTGGATAATGGTGAGCATCGTCTTCTTCGCAGTGATAACTCTGTTGAGCCCTCAGATGATGTGGTTGCAGGCACGCGCGGGCCTGAGTCAGATGAAGAAGGCCGTCGTCGAGCTCGATAAGATGGCTAAAGAAAGCAAGAAGATGGCGCTGAAGGCAATAACAAAACACGGAAAGCCCAAACAGGACATCGAGAAAGAGTTCAACGACTTCTTGGATTTCTTCGCTATAGAGCCAGTCAGCGAGGATCCGGTGGGAGTTCTAAAAAGGCTCGAGCATATACTTGATGTCCAGAACAAGCGCTTCAAGGATGCGATAGCTAGGCTGGCTCCCAACGCCGACTCTGAAACCGCCGCCAATCTAGAGCTGGCGATGGAGGGTGCGATGGCCAACTACACCCTGTATCGTTTGGTCCGCCACTTCCTAGTTTTGGCCGAGAAGACGAAGAACATACAGATCGTCATGCTGGTCCAGATGAACATCCCGTTTCTGAAGACGTTCGCTAAAGCCTTTGTCGATGCTACAAAGGCTTTCACCGAGGGCAAGCCGATTGGCGATGGTGTCGGTCCGCTCACTGTGACAAAGTTGGTTGGGGATGCAAAGTTTTTTGAGCCTGTGGAGGACACGGTCTACTTCGAGACGGAATTTGAGGGGCGTAAGCTGCTCGTTGTGAAGGCCAAGGGACCCGGTGGCAGGGTTGGCAAGCCAGGGGAGTTGATAGCCAAACTGGCGGAGAAGCGAAAGGTGGCCCGCATAATAATGATCGATGCGGCAGGAAAGCTTGAGGGCGAGGTGAGCGGTGATGTCGTCGAAGGCGTTGGTGCCGCCATCGGTGGCCCCCCGACGGAGAAGTACAAAATAGAGGAGATTGCAGTGAAGCGCAAGATACCGGTTGACGCTATCGTGATTAAAGAATCTTACACGGAGTCGCTGAAGCCTCTCAATAAAAAACTGGCCAAGGGTGTGGACGAGGCTGTTGAGAGAGTCAAGAACGCCATAAGGCAGCGCACCAGACCTGGCGACACGGTGATTGTGGCTGGAATTGGGAATACAATAGGTATCGGGCAGACCACCAAGGACCTGCCCACCGAGTTCCCGGCCCCGCCAGAGGAGAAGAAGGACGAGATTGAATCCACGTTTCTGCCGGTACGTTGATGTTATTTAAACGATGGGGTCTATATCTCGTGAAGTGGTTTGAATGAGGCGTTACAAGCATCTGGCAGATATTCAGAAGCTGATGTGGGAACCTGAGCACATCAGGAACATCGGCATTGTCGCCCACGTCGACCACGGCAAGACCACGCTCACGGACTCTTTGGTCGCCGCCTCAGGCATAATAAGCTTTGAACTCGCTGGTGAGCAGCTTTTCACGGACTTCTTGGAAATTGAGCAGCAGCGCGGCATAACCGTCCAGACTTCAGCGGTTAGCCTGTCCCACAACCTCGATGGTCAGGAGTACCTGATCAACCTCCTTGATACGCCGGGCCATGTGGACTTCAGTGGTGACGTGACGCGAGCTCTGCGTGCAATCGACGGCGTGGTCGTGGTCATGGACGCTGTTGAGGGAGTCATGCCCCAGACAGAAACGGTGTTGAGACAGGCTCTTAGCGAGCGCGCCCGCCCCGTCCTTTACATTAACAAAGTTGATCGCCTCATCGACGAGCTGAAACTCACGCCCGAAGGAATGCAGGCGCGTTTTGTCAAACTGATAACAAAATTCAACGAGCTGATAAAGAGATATGCCCATCCGAGCGTTGCCGACAAATGGCAGGTCAATGTCGAGGCGGGATCTGTTGCTTTTGGTTCGGCCAAGGAAAAGTGGGCCCTGTCAATCCCCCAGATGAAGAAGAAAAACATCAGCTTCAGAGATATCTTCAACGCATACCAGGCTGGAAATCAGGCCGAACTCGCGAAGAAAAGCCCTGTTTATGAGGTTATCCTGGATATGGTGGTCAGACATCTCCCCAACCCGAGAGATGCCCAGGCCAGCCGGATCCCGGTTATCTGGAAAGGGGACATTAACAGCGAGCTCGGGCGGGACATGTTGACCGCTAACCCGAACGGGAAAATCTGCATGGTCGTCACCGACATAATCGTCGACGAGCAGGCCGGTGTGATATCAACAGGTCGTGTTTTCTCGGGCACTTTAGAAAAGGGAAAGACGGTCAAGCTGGTGAGTTCCGGACAGGAGGCCCGCATCCAGCAGGTCAATGTTTACATGGGTCCCGACAGGGTGATGGTGGATAAGGTTCCGGCGGGAAATATCGGGGCGATAATAGGGATGAAGGAGGCCTATGTTGGCGAAACCCTCATTGAAGTTGGAGTTGAGGGCAAGGGCTTCGAGGAACTCAGGTACATAAGCGAGCCTGTCGTGACCGTAGCCGTTGAGCCCAAGAACTTCCAGGATCTCCCCAAGCTTGTCAACGAGCTAAAGAGGATATCGCGAGAGGACCCCAACGTAAAGGTTAAGATAAACGAGGAAACAGGGGAGTATCTTGTTTCCGGAATGGGTGAGGTGCACTTGGAGATCGTTGAATACAAGCTGAAGCAGGCGGGCCTCGAGGTGAAGACATCGGAACCGATCGTGGTCTACCGTGAAACCCCAACCAAGAGAGCCGGGCCTGTGGAAGGTAAATCTCCGAACAGACACAACCGCTTCATGATCATCGTCGAACCCTTGGAGCCAGAGGTCATCAGGGCCATCGAGGAGGGCAAAATTACTGACAAGCAGGAAAGAAAAGAGCGCGCAAACCTGTTGAGGGAGTTAGGGTGGGAAACTCATGAGGCCCGGAACATCGTTTCGATAATCGGGCCCAATGTTCTGGTGGACGCGACTAAAGGGGTACAGTATATGAATGAGGTTGAGGACTACATTGTCGAGGCTTTTAAGGAGGTGGTTGAAGAGGGCCCCATCATGCGTGAGCCCATGCGCGGCTTAAAAGCTATGATAGTGGATGCCACCTTGCACGAGGACTCGGTACACAGGGGCCCTGCCCAGATTGTGCCGGCCGTGAGACGACCCATACAGGCGGCCATATTATTGGCGGATCCCACTCTGCTCGAGCCCCTGCTCAAGCTTGAGGTCCGCGTCCCGCAGGAATTCATGGGAGGCGCGACCAAGGTCATCCAAGGACGTCGCGGCAAGATATTGAGCATGGAGGCTGAGGAGGACATCTCAATAATAAAGGCTTCGCTGCCGGTGGCCAACTCCTTCGGCCTAGCTGCTGAGCTACGTTCTGAGACTGAGGGGAGAGCGATATGGGCGACGGAGTTTGAGAAGTTCGATGTGACGCCTAAGGAGCTTCAGGAGCAGGTCATACGGGACACCCGCAAGCGCAAGGGGTTGAAGATCGAGCCGCCTCGGCCAGAGGAGTTCATGGAAAAGTAAGCAGGTTGGCTATTTCTCCGAAATTCTCCGGAACCAGATCCATAACCCGCGCCTCTAAAAGTTTCTTAGGCAATACTTCGTCGGCAAGCAACCTTCTTTCGTTTTTAGTCGTCATTTTTTTTGGAAAAATTTCCGAAAATGAATGCATGAGCGCATTCCTCACCCGTTGCCTCCGGTGCTGGAAGAGAGCCCGGACCACATTAGAAAATAACTGTTCGTCTTTAACCTCGAACGGCGGGCCGCGTGGTTTCAGCCTAACGATTACTGAGCTGACCTTTGGTTGGGGGAAGAATGCTGTCGGCGGCACTTCGTCTAATAGTTCCGTTTCCGCCCTATAGTAAACGTTGACAGTCAGGCGCCCGTAATCCTCAGTTCCAGGTTTGGCGACCAGCCTCGTGGCGAACTCCTTTTGAAACATCAGGATTGCTAGGTCAAATTTGAACCTGAACAGCTTGAAAAGGACATTTGAGGATATAGAGTATGGCAAGTTTGAAACTATTTTGTTGAACCTTGGAAATTCAACGCGCAAGGCATCGCCGTGCAGAAGCTTGACATTCGTGAGTTCCCTCAGACGTTCCCGCAGGACTTTAGTTAATCTACTGTCACGTTCCACAGCTATGACTGTTTTTGCGCGTTTCGCGAGTAGCATGGTGAGGTTGCCGATGCCGGCCCCTATTTCCAGTACATCGTCTTCGTTTGTCAGACTCGCATAATCCACCATCTTCTCCAGAAAAACAGGATCAATTACCTGCTGCTGGTTCATCCGCCTGTCCAGCTTTATATCGTGCTCTCGCAGGATTCGTCGCGTTTCGTCGAGCATCAATTATATACTCTTGGGACGGCTATTAGAGGATTTGGAGTGAGATGATTTCCCAATCCTTCAGACTTGGCAAGGAGAACCTCTTTAAAAAATTGCAGAGGGGCTCGGTGCTGACCCCAGAGATTGAAAGCTTAATAATGGAAGTTTACAAGGGCAGGGGCAAACGTGCTGTCGAAGCGATAAAGGGCCGGCGCGTGGTCAGACGGGGCCAGCGCTGGTTTGTAAGAGGAAAAACTGATGAATATGAGGTCGTGAAAAATTTCTGTACCTGCAGCGACTACGTTATGAACATATCTACCGAGAAGGCAGATGTTGACATGTGCTATCATGCTCTGGCCAAGAACATCTGTCAGGCGCTAAACTCTTATTATGTTGTTGAGCCAGGGTGATAGTACTGAAAGAAGGTCGATTGTTTGAAGCTCGTTGTCAAATTTGGCGGCGTGCCCGTTAAGGACGGCGAGAGCATTCGGAATGATGCCGAGCTAGTAGTCTCGAGGTATAAAAAGGGAGATCAGGTTGTAGTCGTCACCTCGGCGATGGCGGGTGTCACCGACCAACTTCTGGATGTTGCGCACAAACTGATAGGTCCCCAGGCCAACCCCAAGCAGCAAATCCCTGACTTCATGAGACAGATATCAATAAAGCATTTTCAGGCATGTCAGGTCGCGATGAGAAACAAAGAAGTTCTGGGCAGGACGACTCGAAAGGTCAAGGAAACGCTCGACCTTTTAGAGCGGGCTCTTACGGGCATCTCTTATCTGGGTGAGTTATCGCCGCGTTCCCAGGATCTCATTCTGTCGTTTGGGGAGAGGTTATCGGCACCCATCTTAGCTGGGGCCATAGAGGCCTTGGGAGTGCCGTCAAGGTCATTGACGGGTTTTGAGGCAGGTTTAATCACAGATGACCACTATACTGAGGCGCGCCCGCTGATGGACAGGGTCCGCAAGCTTGTAAAACAGCGTCTAAACAAAATATTAGCCGCAGAGGTGATCCCGGTCGTAACTGGTTTTATCGGTGGCACAGAGGATGGAATAATAACGACTCTTGGTCGCGGTGGCTCCGATTATACTGCCTCCATAATTGGTGCCGCCTGGGGCGCCGATGAAATTTGGATAATGACTGATGTTGATGGGATAATGACCGCTGACCCCAAGGTTGAGCCAAACGCCAAGGTCATCAAAGCCATATCTTACATTGAGGCCACAGAGCTCGCTTACTTCGGGGCTAAGGTGCTTCACCCCAAGATGATCAGGCCCGCGATGGATTCAAACATACCGGTCAGAGTTCTGAACGCTTTCAAACCCGACCAAAGCGGTACTTTGATCATTAAGAAGCCGAACCGCGTTAAAGATATAGTCAAGTCGATCACGATGAGCAAAAATGTTTCACTAATTACAGTTGGTGGGGCGGAAATGATTGGGGTTCCAGGGGTCGCTGCGACTGTTTTTGATATCATCGGTCGCGCCGGCGTAAAAGTTCTGATGATATCCCAGAGTTCTTCCCAAGCGGACATAAGCTTTGTCGTTGACCGCAAGGAAGTGGATGCTGCTCTTCGTGCCTTACGCTCGGAATTTGAAAAACGTAATATTAACTGGAACATCAATTGTGAAAGAAACGTGAGCGTTATCGCAGCGATCGGTGCCGGGATGAAGGGAACGCCGGGGGTGGCTGCTAGGGTCTTCAGTACGGTTGGACGCAACAAGATAAACATCCTGACCATCGCTCAGGGTTCTTCTGAGCTCAACATTTCCTTCACCGTTGATGAGAGCGACGCTGTAAATGCCGTGAGGGCCCTGCACAGCGAGTTCCAATTGGGCAGAAACGGTTGACAGGACACTCGGCGTGCCGAGGGTTTCTGGCGCGGCAGTAGTTCCTGCCCAGCTGAATCAGCAGTATGTGACCTTCAATTCTTCTCCCGGCTGGTGTTATCATCTCAAGTTTAGTCTTGACATTTTCATAGCGGTTTTTCTTTTCAACAAACCCAAGTCTTTTTGACACCCTGAAAACGTGTGTGTCAACTGGAAATATGTCGTGCCCTGCCCCAAAAGCCAGCACGACATCAGCTGTTTTGTATCCCACGCCGGGCAGAGAAAGCAGCTCTTTTCTCGCTTCTCCAACTGGCTTCTTGAGGATTGAATTGATATTTCCCCCATATTTTTTCAACACGAGCTCAGAAATTTTCTTCAATCGCTTAGATTTTTCCTGATAGAGCCCGCCGATTTTTATAAGCTCTTTGATTTCATCGAGGCTAGCGCTTGCTATCTGCTCCGGTGTCTTAAATTTTGACGTCAGTCGGCTGTACGCCGCGAGGCTGTTTCGGTCATTTGTATTCTGGGATAATATAGTTCCGACGAGTAATAGAAACGGATCGTCAGTGTAACGGTGCCATGGCCTGAACTCTCTGCTCAACTGGTTCAAGATTGCTCTCATGCGGCGCAGCTCGGTCTTTAAATTCTTGGCGGGATTAAATCGGTCTGTGGGTAACTTGAGCGTCATAAATGTCATCTACATAGTATTCTTGGTCGGTTCTTTGGCTTTTGGGTTGGAGGCCATGCTGATAGGTTTTGGGGGCAAGCTCATGGTCATCTACAGCCGCCGCAGACTAGTGACTTTGGTAGCCGCTATTTTGGTGGGGCTTGTTATCGTTATGTTGGCGGTTGTCACCTCGACGGTCTTTGGACTTGATCCGATCTGCTTCGTGATCATTGTACTCCTTTACTCTTTTGTAGCCGGACGGCTCCTCAAGGCCTTGAGTACCAAGCTGGTAGGAAGACCACCACCATTCGTGCCACCTAAGACTTCCGAGGAAGATATGAAAAAAATTCTCGTAAGGCGTGGCTATGCTGATCTGTTGAGCGAATATAAGGAGCGCCGAAGACGCAGGAAAGTAGCACCGACAACCATTTAAAAAGGCCAAAGCAGCCGGTGTCTATTTATATTAACTTCCAAAGGAACTTTTGAGCCGGAAGTGTTCAAATGATGGAGCTGGTGATTTACGGCGTTGGGCTGATCTTGTCTTTTTATATCGCTTGGTGTTTAGGAGCCAACGATGCTGCCAACCCCACGGATTGTGCTGTCGGAGCCGGAGCCTTGACCATGAAAAGGGCCATAATTTTGTTTGCCGTTTTTGCGGCGGCTGGTGGTATTCTGTTGGGTCCCATGGTAATGAAGACTGTTGACCGTGGTCTGGTTGACAGGGAAAACCTAAGCTTAGAAGCTTTAACAGTGGGAAGCTTCACGGCGTGTCTTTCAGCAGGTCTTTGGATAACTTTCTGTACCTCCAAAGGCATGCCCGTATCAACCACTCACTCCATTATTGGGGGGGTGATTGGGTTTGGGTTAATAAGCTCCTCGCCCTTGAGGTGGAGCAACCTCTACATTGTTATCGCGAGCTTGATTGCCTCCCCGGTCTTGTCGATAATTTTAGCGGCCGGGCTGTATCTTTTTCTGAGGAGTTATCTGAGCCGGGATAGAACAGAACTTGGCAACTTGATAACAATTTATATCTTGATATTTGTTCTTGCTTTTTCTTCTCTGCTCATGATTTTTTATCAAATACTGGGACTGAAATCTTTGGAAAATATTTTAATGGCGCTTTTAGCCTCGCTTGTTTTTTCTTCCATCTTAACCTACGGTCTTAGGGTTAAATATGGCAGGCTTAATGTTTCCAACTTCCTTTATTCACTCCTCATAATTGGTCTGTGTTTTTCTGCCTTTTCTTTTGGAGCCAACGACATGGCCAACGCCACCGGAGTTTTTGTGACTCCCACTCAAAGGCTCACCGGAAATCCAACAATCGGCACCATGTTTTTGCTTTCAATTCTTGGCTCGGCCGGGATAGCCTTCGGGGCCTTCACATGGGGTTACAAAGTTTTGGAGGTCACCGCTTTCAAGGTGACTAGAATCGACACCCTGAACGGGGCCGCCGCCGAGTATGCAAATGCGATTGTAGTGTTCCTTTTCACAGTTTTGCCCTCGTTGTTTTTAGGTTTCGGTTTACCGATTTCCACGACTCATGCTTCCGTTGGGTCTTTGATTGGTGTGGGTTTGGCTACAAAAGGATTGACCGGTGTGAGCAAAGGAGTAACCGGAAAGATTATAGCATTTTGGCTTTTGACCATTCCCGCGGTAATCTTAATTAGTATGTCGTTGTTCTGGTTAATTAGTAAAATGATGGGGATATAATGGTATCAAAAGGTCCGCTAACTTGGATGGGCGAAGCAAGGGAGAGAAGAATTCTTGATATCTGCGACGAGCATATGAAAAGAATCGTCAAAACGGTTGCTGGCATGAACAAGGCCGTTCAAGCCTTCTGCGATCTCGATGCAAAAAAGAGGGATGAGGGATTTCAAGAGGCATTCAAAAGCGAACGGGATGCAGATGTTATCAAGAGAAGCATCTTGGAGGAGCTTTCAAAGGGAATATTCCATCCAATAAATCGAGATGAGATAATAAGATTGACGATGACCGCCGACGAGATTGCCGCCAATGCGAAGGCAGCCGCCAGAAAGCTGAAGTACATTGATTACAAAAAACTCCCGGAGGATCTGAAAAAAACGATGAAGACTTATTCAACCGCAGTTTTGGAGATTTCAATTAGAACTCACGAGACTTTCATCTCCCTCGAGAAGGATCCCAAGTCGGCAATAGCACTTTCGCACGAGGTCGAGAAGCTGGAGGAGAAGATCGACGATTTGCGGGCCGAAGAGCTAACGCCGGGGCTTTTAAAGTGGTACAGAAAGATCAAGGACATCGGTCAGTCATTGCTCATGAAAGAGATTACTGAAAACATGGAAAGCATCGCGGATCTTTGCGAGGACGTTAGCGATATCATTAGGTCTATTGCCATCAGCTACTCCTGAGATCTGCAGTTTGCATCTCGGCCCATCTCAAGCAACAGATCCTAAATCAATTTTTAAACTACTTGCTATAACCAACCTTCTTCTTCAGGTCTTCAACGACTTCAGGGTTGACCAGGGTTGAAGTGTCGCCTATATTGTCTTTTGTGATCAATGCCTTCAAGATGCGGCGCATGATTTTTCCACTTCTTGTCTTGGGCAGCTCATCTACAAAAAATATCTGCTTTGGCTTGGCTATCGGCCCAACGACTTTGCTGATATGCTCCACCAGTTCCCGGCTCAGCTCTTCAGACGGTTTTACATTATGCTTTAGCACCACGTAGGCCACCGGCACCTCTCCTTTCAGCGGATCTGGTTGTGGGACAACAGCGGTCTCCGTCACGGCCATGTGTCGGTTAAACGCGTCCTCGAGTTCAGCGGTGGATAGCCTGTGTCCGGCGACTTTCATAACATCATCCACCCTGCCGGTGACGCGTATGAACTGCTTGATTTTTCCCCTTTCCCTGATGTGTGGTGAGTGCTCGTTAATCACATCCCTTGCGCCATCTCCGGTGAAGTAGTACCTGTTTGAATATCGGCTCCAATAGGTTTCACGGTATTTATCATCAGCCTTGTATAACCCGCGCAGCATTCCCGGTGGCATGGGGGGAACCAGCACCAGGTAGCCCCCCTGCGGTGATGGGTTGCCCTCCTCATCAACTATTGCATTCTTGGTCCCCGGAAAGGCCCTCCCGGAAACCGTCGGAATAAACGGCCCTATGCCCGGCAGGCTCATCATCAGCGTACCTCCCGTTTCAGTTTGCCACCAGGTGTCGGTTATTGGGCAACGGCCGCCACCTATATTGTTGAAATACCATAGCCAGGCCTCTCGATCGATTGGCTCCCCGACGGTGCCGAGCAAGCGAAGACTACCGAGGTCGTGTTTTTTGGGCCACTCTTCACCAGTCCTGACAAACACCCTGATGGCGGTTGGCGCCGTGTAAAAGACAGTTACCTTGTACTTCTCTATAATTTCCCACCATCGATCGGGGCCGGGATAGTCGGGCGCGCCTTCATACATTAACATTGTAACGCCATTGAGCAGCGGCCCGTAGCATAAATACGTATGCCCTGTAATCCAGCCTATGTCTGAGGTGCACCAGAAAATGTCATCATCGTGGAGATCGAAGACCCAACGCGTTGTCCAGTACGCTTGGGTGAGATAACCTCCTGTCGTGTGGATTACCCCCTTTGGTCTTCCCGTTGTCCCGGAAGTGTAGAGCAAAAACATCATGCTTTCGCTATCCATGGGCTCTGGCTCGCAATCTGATTCAGCATTGCTCATCAGTTCATGCCACCAAAAATCTCTTCCATCAACCATGTTCACCTCATTGCCGGCGCGCTTGACGACGATGATCTTTTCAACTGCTGTGCCCTGAATTCCTTCATCGGCGTTTGACTTCAAGTTTACAATTTTTCCCCTGCGGTAATACCCGTCTGCGGTAATCAAAACTTTAGCCCCGGCATCTTCGAGTCTGACTCTCAGCGAGTCACCGCTGAACGCGGAGAAGACAACGCTGTGCACAGCGCCGATACGGGTGCAGGCCAGTATAGCCGTCTGAACTTCAGGGATCAGTGGAAGATATATCCCTACTCGATCGCCTTTCTTGACACCAAGCCTCTTCAATACATTTGCAAAGCGGCAGACTTCGTCTTTGAGCTGTTGGTAGCTTATCATTTTCGCTGGCTCGTTTGGAGGCTCAGGTACCCAGATTATCGCCGTTTTGTTGCCCTTGCCTGCTTTTACGTGTCGGTCAGCTGCGTTGTATGAGGCATTGATCTTTCCTCCGACGAACCACTTGAAATAAGGTAAATTCTCCTCGTAGGCCTTATCCCAGGACTTGAACCACTCTAGGCCTTCTTTTGCACGCGCTTCCCAAAATGCGACTGGGTCTTTTTCGGCTTTTTCATATATTGATGGGTCGCTCACCCAAGCTCTTCGCTTGAATTCTTCCGATGGCCACCAAACTTCCTTTTCCTCAGGATCTTCCACTACCCATTTGTTAGGTTTCATGGTATCACCAAGTAAGTATAACCACACTTTTAAAAACCTGACGGTCAAGCGGAAAAGATCGTGTTTAATTCGCGGACAAGTTTGTCTACTATCTTAAATTCCTTGACGTATGGGGCCAGATCCCTTTTTACTGCCTTCCAGAGTTCGTCCAGCTCTTTGGAACAAACGCCCTGTTCGCGGTACTTAATGGCCTGCACCAGCACAGATAAGTAATCGGCCGCATGAACCAGTCTTGACTCACATGTTTTTTTGTCGTTGTACTCTTTCCACAGAGCCAATTTTTTTTCTTTTCCAGGCATCCCGTGTAGCAACTCCTCCAGAGCACTGCGTTCCATGTGTTGCTTAACTCCGGACGACTTCAAATGCTTCAGGGCGGTGTACGGAAAGTCTGCCACCTCAGCCTCAGCCCAGTCATGCAGGATGGCCATGCTGATCGCACGCCGGCTGTCAATTTTTTTGCCTTCTAGTATCAGCTCATCGGTGAGAAACATGGTGATGGTAGCCACCTCAAAAGAATGCTGGGCCACATCTTCTGCGTTGGCGGGTGAGACATTGCAGAAAAGCCACCCCGTACGCGGAATAAGTTTTAACCGGTTCAGCTTCAATAGAAGTTCTCCTAATTTCACCTTGGCCACCATTATTTTTTTAGCGTTTGATAATCATTAACTTTACCTGCTTGACGCCTCTTAGCCCTTCAATTCTTTCTACAAGTTTTCTGATTTTATCAGCTGGGCCCCTTAGCACCGCGGTTTCCAGGCAGTTCTTGGCATCCAGATGTACGTGCTGGACTGAGCTTATCATTTTTCCACCAGAATGCTGTATGTCCACAATGGCATCGGCCAATCCTCTGACATCGTGTTCATAAACTAGAATTAGGACGCCGATGAGGTGGCCTTTCAGTTCCCTGCGCCACTTATAATTCGCGAGAAAGTCACGCAGCGAATCCCTAATGGCCTCTGATCGACTCGCGTAACCCCGAGCTTTGATTGAACTGTCAAGATCATCGAGCAGCTCTTCCGATAAGGTTAAGCTTACGCGCGTTATTTTCTCAGGCATGGCATTTCCCAATTTTTAATTATCCTTGAATTAGCCACGGCCAAGACTAATTCTTTGCACTTCTCACCGTTCCGCTTATCTGCCCCCCTCTAGACAGGAAGTTTGAGAGTTTCCACCTCGAAACATCCACAATAGTTCCATTTCCAAATAGCCCACCGAATTTTACGGTTTGTCCAGCTCTTTTGCCAGGCACCGGGATAACCCTGACCGCCGTTGTTTTGTCGTTTACAATGCCAATTGCCGCCTCATCAGCTATCAGCCCGGCGATTATTGATTCATCGGTGTCACCTGGAATACATACCATGTCCAAGCCAACCGAAGATATGCTGGTCAGGGCTTCAAGTTTTTCCAGATTAATATATCCTTCACTGATTCTCTCATTCATACCAGAGTCTTCGCTGACTGGAATGAACACGCCGCTTAATCCGCCTATTCTCGTGCACGCCATCATTCCCCCTTTCTTGACACTGTCGACGAGCATCGCCATAGCTGCTGTCGTCCCGGGAGATCCGCACTTCTGAATACCCATAGCTTCAATGACGTCGACTATGCTGTCACCCTTGGTCGTGGTAGGGGCGATTGATACATCAACGCACCCGAATTTTACACCCAGCCTATTTGCAGTTTCCTTCCCGATGAGTTCTCCAACTCTGGCCATCTTGAATGCAACTCTTTTTATACAGTCGCTGAGCTCCTCAACTCTACCTTGACAGCTCTCTATTGCCGCTCTGATGGCGCTTGGGCCGCTTATCCCGACGTTTATCGATGCTTCACCTTGCTCCACTCCATGGAAGGCCCCGGCCATAAAGGGGTTGTCGCCGGGGGCATTGCAGAAAACCACTAGCTTAGCGCAGCCAATCCCGTTGTCTTTTTTTGTCCTGACTGCAGTTTCCTTGATTTTTCTTGCCATTATGTTTATTGCATCGACATTTATTCCAGTCCTTGTACTTGCAACGTTAACGCTGGAGCAGACGCGGGAAGTTTCGCTCAGAACTATCGGTATTGCCTCCATCAGGGCCGCGTCGCTTTTTGTTATGCCCTTTTCGACCAGCCCGCTGAAACCACCCAAGAAATCCACGCCAACTTCCTTTGTCGCCTCGTCAAGGGCGTGTCCTATCTCTACCGCGCTATCAACGGTTGGGTGCCGTGCCAGCAATAAAGATACAGGGGTAACTGCTAACCTACTGTTAGTGATCCTAACTCCATACTCATCTGAAACCGATTTAACAGTTTTTACCAGATTTCCAGCAGCGCTATTTATTTTTTGTTTGACCAACGCAGCAGTTTCTCTTGAATTACCCGCGATGCAGTCGAGGAGGCTTATTCCTAGAGTTACAGCCCTTATTTCCAGCCGCTCGACGTTTAGCATCTTAAAAGTCTCAAGTATTTCCTCACTGGCGAAACGCAAGATTACCACCTAAACGCGGTGCATCCCCTTGAAAATCTCCTCTCTCTGGACGACCACATTAACTCCCACCTTCTTTCCGGCGATGGTAACCGCTTTTTTCACCGCGCTAAAGCTCTTTTCGTTTTTTAACCCGCAGACGGTTAGGATCACAAAGTTTTCCCCCAGCTTCGAGCACGTCATGTCTTCTATATTTGCACCAGTGTCTGCCAGTGCTTTTGAGATCGATGCAACTATACCGGTCCTGTCCTTTCCGAATGCCGTTACGACAATCCTGCTCATTTCATCAAGTTTATTTTCTATTGTGCAATATAAGATTTGTTTGTTTTGAGGAATAGGTTATGGTGGAAATTTGATGGGATGCGTAAGACGGTTTGGGCTTCACCGTCGTTTAAAATTTTGCTCCTTTCCCTGATTGTCGCGGTGATTTTTCCATTTTTCAGTAAATAGGTAC
>Ga0315298_1007203_pt1 | contig 14798 bp, 13 predicted proteins | sample WHS_1_MG_FD_203077 | JGI IMG/M metagenome (GOLD analysis project Ga0315298, IMG submission 203077) | Extremophilic microbial mat communities from Washburn Hot Springs, YNP, Wyoming, USA - WHS_1_MG | ecosystem: Environmental > Aquatic > Thermal springs > Hot (42-90C) | place: USA: Wyoming... | reverse complement strand
CCGCCGAAATGTAGGCGTCCAGATTGCCCAGGCTGGGCAGGGTCAGAGGAAACGCCCCGTCCATCTGCGCCGGGCGCAGGGCAAGCGCGGCTGTCGCGGTTTGGGTCATCGTCAAGTCCTCCAATATGGTGTTCATCTTAGCACTCGCAAGTAGAGAGTGCTAACGGACAAAAGTTCCAGCAAAAATCGCGGCTTCGGCGCGGCAAGGCGCCAGGCCTGCAGCGCCAGACTCCAGACCTCGCCGCCAGCCGGGGAACGGGCGATGGCCGCATCGCTGCTACACTTTGTCGCATGTCCCGCTTGCTCCGTCCTGTGCTCATCGCCCTGCTGGTGCTGCTGCCGCTGCGCGGCTGGGCGCAGGCGAGCATGGTGCTCGGCGGCGATTGCGCCGCGGTGACAGCGGCCGCACCGGCCGCCGCCCCAGCCGCCGACGACGGCTGCCCGATGCACCGCGCTGACGCTGGCATCGCCGCCGGCAACCCGGCACACCACGCCGCCGACACTTCCCCCGCCGACGACCCGCACCCGCATTGTGTGGTCTGTCACTTAGCGCTGGCCGAGCCGCCGGCGCTGCGTCTCACCGCAGGCGCGGCGGTGCTGCATCCCTGCCCGCTGGCTGCCGGCGCGCACTGGCTCGACGCCGACCCGCGCGCCGAGCGTCGCCCGCCCCGAGGCTGATTCCCCGATCGGCCGCGCCTCTCGCGCGCGGCTGGCGCGCTGCTTGGCGCGCCTTCGTTCGCAGCTGCGCGCGAAGCGCCGCTGCGGCTTCCGGCGCCCGCCCCCTCATCCGCAGGATCGGGCGCCGCCATTCGATCGTGAGGAATCCCCATGCCCTCGGTTTCGCTTTCCCCGCGGCCGCGCCGCCGGCCGGCCGCCGCGCTGGCTTTGCTGGCCCTGCTCGCCGGCTGCGCCCCGCTGCAGACCCAACAAACGCTGCGAGCCGCCGACGACGCCGCGCGCCAGTACGCCGGCGCCCCGGTCGAGCTCTGGCGCGACCCCGCCGCCGCCCGTGCCGCGCAGCAGCAGATCGACGCGCTGCTCGCCCATCCGCTTTCCGCCGACGACGCGGTGCGCATCGCCCTGCTCGGCAGCCCGGCGGTGCAGGCGCTGTTGGCGCAGGCCGCGTCCGATTCGGCGCGCGCCACCGCCGCCGCGCGTCCGTCCAACCCGGTGCTGACGCTGGAGCGGCTGACCCAGGGCGACGCGCTGGAAATCAGCCGCGGCATCGCCTTCGGCCTGCTCGACTGGCTGACCCTACCGACGCGCCAGCAGCTCAACGCCGCGCAGCAGCAGCGCGTGCGCCTGGCGCTGACCCGCGACGTGTTGGCGGCGGCCAGCGCGGCGCGCGCCGCCTGGGTGCGAGCGGTCGCGGCGCAGCAGCTCGCCGCTTACGACGCCGACACCGTCGCCGCCGCGCAGGCCACCGCCGAACTGGCGCGGCGCATGCAGGCCGCGGGCAACTTCACCGCGCTCGACGCGGCGCGGCAGGCGCTGTTCGCCACCGACGCGCAAGTCGCGCAGCAGCGCGACCAGCTCGCCGCGCTGGCCGCGCGCGAGGCGCTGGTGCGCGCACTCGGCTTGAGCAGCGAGCAGGCGGCGCAGCTCAAACTGCCCGACCGTCTGCCCGACCCGCCCGCCGCCGCCGCGCCGCTGCAATCCGCACTCGACCAGCGGCTGGACGTGCAACTGGCGCTGGCAGAGGTGGAGGCCGCCGCGCAGTCCGCCGGGCTGGCGCGCGCGACCCGTTTGGTCGAGCACATCGAAGTCGGCTACACCCGCAACACCTACAGCGACGCCGCGCCGCAGCAGGGGCCGAGTCTGGCGATCACCCTGCCGCTGTTCGACCTCGGCGACGCGCGCCGCAGCGCCGCTGCCGACGCGCTGCTGGCCGCACGCTCGCGCGCCATCGCCACCGCGCGCGCCGCTGCGTCGCAATTGCGCGAGGCGCAGGCGCGGCGCGTGCAGGCGCTGCAGACCTGGCAGACCGCGCGTGCGCAACTGCTGCCGCTGGCGCAGACCGTGCTCGACCAGAGCCAGCTTCGCTACAACGGCATGCTGATCGGTACCTTCGAGCTGGTCGCCGTCGCGCAGACGCAGGTGCAAGCGGTGCGCGCGGCGCTGGCCGCGCAACGCGACGCGTGGCTCGCGCAACTCGCGTGGGACGACGCCCGCCTGGGTCTGCCCGCCGCCTCCGCCTCCCTCTCTGACCTTCCCGCTGCCGCGCTGCCCACCGCCGCGGCCGGGCATTGATTGCTGGACCTCGCCATGAACACCCGCCGCAACTTTCTCGCCGCCGCCGGGCTGCTCGCCGCCGGCGCGGCCAGCCGCAACGCGCTGGCCGCCGCGCCCGAGCCGCACCACCACAGCAGCGCCGACACCGCCCCGCCGCTGCACCCCGGCAGCGGCCGCCCCTACAACCCCGTCGTCACCTTGAACGGCTGGAGCCTGCCATTTCGCATGAACAACGGCGTTAAGGAATTCCACTTGGTCGCCGAGCCGGTGGAGCGCGAAATCGCCCCCGGCATGGTCGCCCGGCTATGGGGCTACAACGGCTCCAGCCCCGGGCCGACCATCGAAGCCGTCGAGGGCGACCGCGTGCGGCTGTTCGTCACCAACAAGCTGCCCGAGCACACCACGGTGCACTGGCACGGGCTGATCCTGCCCAACGGCATGGACGGGGTCGGGGGCCTCACGCAGCCGCAGATCAAGCCCGGCCAGACCTACGTCTACGAATTCGCGCTGAACAAAAGCGGCACTTTTATGTACCACCCGCACGCCGACGAAATGGTGCAGATGGCAATGGGCATGATGGGGCTGTTCATCGTCCACCCCAAAAACCCGCGGCAGCACGCAGTCGACCGCGACTACGCGTTTCTGATCAACGCCTACGACATCGACCCCGGCGCCAGTGTCCCCAAGGTCAACACCATGCTGGATTTCAACCTGTGGACGTGGAACAGCCGCGCGTTTCCCGGCATCGCCCCGCTGCTGGCGCAGACCGGCGAGCGGGTGCGCATCCGCATCGGCAACCTGACGATGACCAACCACCCCATTCACCTGCACGGCCATGTGTTCGAAGTCGCCGGCACCGACGGCGGCTGGGTGCCCAGGACCGCGCGCTGGCCCGAGGTGACGGTGGACGTGGCCGTCGGCCAGATGCGGGCGATCGAGTTCATCGCCGACAACCCGGGCGACTGGGCGTTCCACTGCCACAAGGCGCACCACACGATGAACGCGATGGGCCACAGCGTGCCGACGATGATCGGCGTGCCGCAGGACGACCTCACCCCGGCGCTGCAAAAGCTGCTGCCCGACTACATGGCGATGGGCTCAAGCGGCATGGCCGAGATGGCCGAAATGGACATGCCGCTGCCCGACAACACCCTGCCGATGATGACCGGCCGCGGACCCTACGGCGCGATCGAAATGGGCGGCATGTTCAGCGTGCTCAAGGTGCGCGACCGCCTGCCCGATCTGGCCGCGCAAACCCGGGAGCAACTCGCCTGGGCAAATCTGGACGCGTTCGGCTGGTACGCGGTGCCCGCCGGCACGCAGGCGCGCGCGGTCGATGTGTCCGCAGCACCGCCCGCGCCGCGCGACCCGCATGCCCCTAAACCCGCCCCGAATGGCGGCGCCTCCGCGCCCGCCTCCGCGCCCGCCGCCGCGCCGCAGACCCTGCAGGTGCAAAAGCCCGGCGCGCATCACGGCCACTGAGCCGAGCCAGGGACGCGCCCCTCCCACCGACTCCGTAACTTTTTTTGACCCCACCGCAAGGAGAAACCGATGAACCCGACCCGCCAGACCCTCACCACCCTGTTGCTCGCCGCCGCCCTCACCGCCCCGGCCTGGGCCGCCGGCAGCCATGCCGACCACGACCACTCGACCCCCGAAGGCATGGCGCAGCACATGCCGATGATGCAGGGCACGCCCGGCACTGCCGGCACCGCCGCGAAGACCGCCGAAGCCGACGGCGAAGTGCGCCGCATCGACCTCAAGACCGGCAAAATCACCCTACGCCACGGCCCGATCCCGGCGCTGGGCATGGGGCCGATGACCATGAACTACCGCCTGGCCGATGAAAAGCTCGCCGACGGACTGCAGGTTGGCGACAAGGTGCATTTCACCGTCGAACAGCGCGACGGCGCGGACTGGGTGACGCGCATCGACAAAAAAACCGCGCCGTAAGGCGCGGTTGCTTGGCTGCACGCGACAGATGGCGTTGACGCATCAAGCGTGCGGCAGCGCCGGATCGAGCGCCGGCTGATGTGCCGGAGCAGGACGGGCCGGCGACGCGACCTCAGGATGCAGCACCACCACCTGCAGGGGCGGCGTCACCCAAGCCGGGGCGAAATCCACTGTCGGCAGCACCGGCGCAAAACCGGGCATCGGCAGTTGCGCCATCACCCGCTGCAGCTGCGCGAACTGTTGCGCCATCGTGCGGTCGAGCGCGGCGAACTGCGCTTGCACCTGCGCCATCTGCGGCGCCACCGTCGCGACCGCGCCGGGGCCGGAGACGGTCTGCATCATCACCTGCTCGTGGCCGCCGGGCGAACGCCAGGTCCAGGTTTTCACCTGCGCCTGACCGGCAGAGGTCTGCACCACCCGGGCGGTCTGCTGCATCGGTAGCATGTGCCCATCGAAACGCACCATCACCGGTTGCGTGGGCGCGCAGGTCGGCGCGGCAAAAGCTGCCGCCGGCAACGCCGCCGCCAGCGCCGCCGCCCACATCCATTGGCGTCGAAGCATGACAATCACCTCCATGACGGTTGAGGAAAGATCGCAACGAATGCCTGCCAGCATTCGCTGGCATAGACCCGCCTGACCGCGCCAAGTTGCTTAGCCGAAACTGAAAATGCCCCGCCGTCCCATCCTGCTCGCGCTGCTGGCTGCGCTGCTATTCGGCGCCAGCACCCCGCTGGCCAAGGCGCTGCTCGGGCAGATGCCGCCGCTGCTGCTCGCCGGGCTGCTGTATCTGGGCAGCGGCGCCGGGCTCAGCGCCCTGCTGGCGCTGCGCCGCTGGCGAAGTGGCGCGGCGGTGGCGCTGCCGCCGCGCGCCGACTGGCCGTGGCTGGCCGCGGCGATCGCTGCCGGCGGCGTCGCCGGCCCGGTGCTGTTGCTGTTCGGGCTGCAGCACACCCCGGCGGCCAGCGCCGCGCTGCTGCTCAACCTGGAAGCGGTGTTCACCGCGCTGATCGCCTGGGTCGTTTTTCGCGAAAACGCCGACCGCTGGCTGGTGCTGGGCATGGTGGCCATCGTCGCCGGCGGCTTGCTGCTGGCCTGGCAGCCGGGCGCGGCGCTGGTGCTGGCGCCAGGCGCCGGGTTGATCGCCGCCGCATGCCTAGCCTGGGCGGTGGACAACAACCTCACGCGCAAAGTGTCGGCGAGCGACGCGATGCTGCTGGCCGCGCTCAAGGGCGCGGCGGCCGGCGCCTGCAACACCGCGCTGGCGCTGGCCGGCGGCGCCGCGCTGCCGCCGATCGGGCCGCTGCTGGCCGCGCTGGCGGTGGGCTTTGCCGGCTACGGGCTGAGCCTGGCGCTGTTCGTCGTCGCGCTGCGCGAACTCGGCGCGGCACGCGCCGGTGCCTACTTTTCCACCGCGCCGCTGTTCGGCTTGGTCATCGCGCTGCTGCTGTGGCCGCAATCCCCCGGCTGGACGTTCTGGCTGGCCGCGGCGCTGATGGCGCTGGGCGTGTGGCTGCACTTGCGCGAACGCCACGACCACGAACACCATCACGAGGCGATGGCGCACAGCCACCCGCACCGCCACGACGCGCACCACCAGCACGAGCACGACTTCCCGTGGGACGGCCGCGAGCCGCACACCCACTGGCATGTGCACGCGCCACTGACCCACGCCCACCCGCACGTACCCGATCTGCACCACCGGCACCGGCATTGAGCGCCGCGTCGCTGGAGTGCGGCTTCGCCGCGGGCGCCGCACCAGCCTTCCGCTCAGCGCCAGCGCCGCAGCGCAGCGGCTACCGTATCGCGCAGCGTGGCGAACGCCTCGCCGGCAAGCGGCACGGGATGCGGTGCATACAGCGCTTCGGCCAGTCGCTCGGCGGCGTCGCGCAGCGCGTGCTGCGGCGGCAGCTGCGCCGCGTCGATCCACTGCGCCAGCGTTGCGGCAAGCGGCAGTTCGCGCCGCGGCGGCACCGCCAGCCAGGCGTCGCGCAGCGTCACAGCGTCCCCCGCCTGCCGCAGCGCGGCCCAGCGAGCGCGCCGCTGCCGCGCGCAGCGCAGCCACAGCGCCAGCGCGCGCAGCGCAAAGCCGAGCGCGACCAACGCCGCGCCGGCGGCCAGCGCCAGCGCGATGTGCAGCGGCCGCGGGTCGCTGACCTCGAGCGCTGGCGGCTGCCAGGTCACCGCGGCGGGCAGTTCGCTGGCTGGGTCGAAATACGGCAGCCGCAGGGCCGGCGCCGCCAGCCGCCCGCCGGACGCCGGGCGCAGGAACACCGCGACGTCCCAGGCGCCGGCCTCGCCCTCGGTCGCGGCGGCATGCACCTGCACCCCGGCCAGCCCGAACGCGGACGGCAGCGCGTCGGCCCAGGGGTTGACCACGCGCAGCACCTGCCGACGGTCCAGCCCCGGCGCGGCCAGCCGCAGCCGCCACGCCACGGTCTGCCCCAGCGTCACCTGCGCTGGCGCGGCGAGCAGCCGCACCTCTGGCCGCCCCACCAGGCCATCGGCCGGCCACCACGCCGGCAGCGCGCGGGCGGTGAAGTGCAGCGGCGGCGGGGCGTAGACCCGCAATTCGCCGAACGCGTGCGCGCGCAACAGGCCAAAGTCCACCGTCACCGCACCGCTTTGCAGCGGCAGCACCTGCCAGGCGAACACCTGGACCAGCTGCGGCTGGCCGTCGACCATCTCGCTGCGCGTGCCCGCCGGCAGCGGCTGCAGCAGCGCCTGCGCGCTGTGCGGCGTCGGCGTGTCCCACACCAGGTTGCCGCCGCCGATCGCCTGCAGTTCCAGCCGCAACGGCTGCAGCGCATACGGCCGCGGCGGGGTGAACGCGGTGCGCCATTGCAGCGGTGCCTGCCCGGGCGGGGCGGGCAGCACGTCCACCGTTTGCGCCGGGCACTGCGCGCTGCCTGCTGTCACCGCCGGCAGCGCAAGCGCCCCGGCGCGCAGTGGGTACAGCGTGAGCTGGGCGCTCTGCTCGCGCCGGCCCTGCGCATCGCTGCCGCTGGCGCCCTGCTGATCGGTGAGCAGCCAGTCGGGGGCGAAGTCGGCAGCGGTGAAGCTCGGCAGCGGCGGCGCGTCGCGCGCGGAGAGGGTCCAACGCAGCGGCTGGCCGAGCACCGCCGGCTGCGGCTCGGCGCGGCATTGCAGCGCGGGTGCGGCGTGGGCAATCGGTGCTTGGGCGATCAGCGCCAGTGCCATCGCCGCCAGCGCCAGCGCGGCGAACAGCCATCGGCTCACCTCGGCGGCCTTGCCCGCAGCAGCCGCCAGCGCAGCGAACCCGCCCCGCGTCATCGCCCGCCCTCCGCGCCCAGCGCCGCTGCGGCGCGGGTGTCGATGTCAGCGCGGCGTTGTTGCAGCTCGGCGCTGGCGTCGCGCAGCAGTTGCACCCGCTTGTCCATCCCGGCCCAGTCGAGCACCGGCACCTGCCAAGCGGCCGCCGCGCCCGCGGCGCTCTCGGTGGCGCCTGCGGTGATGCGCCCGCCAGCCAACGGCGCGGCCTGCTGCAGCGGTGCCGACGCGGTTTTCGGCGGCGGCTTGCGCATCTGCGATGGGGTGTTGGACGACTGCTGGCCGAAGCGCGAGCGGTGGATCGGCGGGCCGCGCTTGGCGATGCCGACGAGGTAATCCGGCGGATGCTCGACCTCGTACTGCCGCCGGGCGAGATCGGCGTTGCGCTGCGCTGCCGGGTCGTGCGGACGGATGCGCAGCGCGGCGTCGAATGCCTGCGCCGCCTCCAGCGTGCCGCCGGGCAGGTGCATCGCCGCATCGCCGAGGTTGAACAGCGCGGCAAAGCGCTGCGCCGGGGTGTCGGCCAGCAGCAGCGCGGCGCGGAACGCGTGTGCGGCGGTCTGGAATTCGCGCCGGCGGTAGGCGGCAGCGCCTTCGCCCAAGCGCGCCGCAAAGCCTGGCAGGCGGGCGTACAGCCGCTGCGCGGTGGCGAAGTCGCCGCGCTGCCAGGCGGCGTGAGCGGCGTGCTCGAGGGCGATCTGATCGCGGCTGAACGCGGGGGCCGGCGCGGTGGCATTCGGCGTGACGGGCTGCGCCCGCGCCGCGTGAGGCAGCGCGGTCAGCACCATCGCCAGCCCGAGCGCCGCGCCCGCCGCCGCGCGCCGCCACGGCCAGACTGAGGCCAGCAGCAGCGCCAGCGCCGGCAGCAAAAACCCTGCGCTCAGGTCGCGCCACGCAACCACGTGCTGCAGCGTCGCTCGAGATGTCGGCAGCCGGGCGATGCCGCGGGCATAGACCGCGTCCCACGCCGAAGCATCGGTCTGCCCGGAGGCCACCGCGTGCAGCGCCCCGCCGCTGGCGCGCGCCCATTGCGCAAGCCCCGCGCGCGTGTCGGCCGGCAGGTCGGGCAGCGCGAGCACGAACAGCGGCATGCGCGCGCGGCGCAACTCGCCGCCGGCCGCTTCGGGGTCGAAGTCCGCCGGCAGCCGCGCGCTGCCGCCGGCGAACAGCAGCAGCGCGCCGGGCTCGCCGCCAGCCTGCTGCGAAAGACGCTGCTGTGCCAGCGCGACGATTTGCGGCAGGGTTGCGCTGCCGGCAGCGTCGAACAGCGCCGGCCGCGCCTGCGCCGCACCCCACGCGAGCAGATGCGCGTCGACCGTCGGCGGCAGCAGTTGCGCCGCCTGCAGCGCCCCGGCAGGCGTCGCGCCGTATGCGAACAGCCCGATACGCTCGCCGTGCAGTTGCGGCGTGAGCGCGCGCAGAAACAGCCGCTGCTGCTCCAGCGGCGAAATCGGCGCGCCATCGTCCTGCGCCTGCCCCGCGCCGGCGTCGAGCAGCGCCATTACCGCGACGCGATGCAGCCCGCTAGCGCTGCCACTTTCGGCCAGCGGCTGGCGCGGCCCGGCCGCGGCGGCGGCGAGCAGGCTCCAAATGAGCACGTCGCGGGCGAACGCGCCCCAGCCGGCGCGCGCGGCCGGCAGCCGCACGGCAAACGGCAGCAGCTCGGCGTCGGCATAGGTAAGCGCCAGCGCACGCAGCCGCCGCGCCCGCCACGCGCGCAGCGCGGCCAGCAGCAACGGCACCGCGAGCAGCGCCCAGCCCCACGGCCGGACCCAGAACCAGGGCGGGGTGAACAGCGCGTCCAAAGCGTTCATCGCCCGCGCTCCTGCGCTGCGCTGGCTTGCGCCGCGGCCGCCTCGGCTGGGTTGGGCACCGGGCGCAACCGCCGCCACCCGCCAGCGGCGTCGACCACCGCAGCGAGCAGCCACAGCGCCACACCGGCGAGCAGCGGCCAGATCAGCAGCGCCTGGGTCGCGCGCTGCGTGGGTGGCGGGTGCAGCCGCGGGTTGAGCGCGCCGATGTCGCGGATCGCCGCCTGCTGCGCGCCGGGCCGCGGCGCGAAGTAGAAACGGCCGCCGGTCGCCTGCGCGATCAGCCGCAGATCGGGCTGCGGGCCGGGGTACGCCGGCACGGTGTACGGCTGGCCGGGGTCGGGCGCGCTGCCGACCTCGACGGTGTAAATGCGCACCCCTTCGTGCCGCGCCAGCGCCACCGCGTCGGCCGGGCTGATGCGGCCGACGTTGCTCGCCCCGCCGTCGGTGTAGAGGATGATGATCGGCCGCAGGTTCAGCCGGGTGTGCACCTGCCGCAGCGCCAGGGCGATCGCGTCGCCCAGCGCGGTGTCCTGCCCGAGCTGGCCGACGGCGAGCAGTTGCGCCGCCTGCCCGGCGGCGCGGGTGTCGAACGTCGGCGGCAATAGGGTCGCGGCATGGCTGCCGAAGGCGATCAGCGCAAAGCGGTCGCCAGCGCGCGCGGCGGCGAAATCGGCAAACACCTTTTGCGCCACCGCCAGCCGGCTCGCGGGCTGACCGTTCCAGCGCACGTCGTGCAGGCTCATGGTCAGCGACGTGTCGAGCAGCACGACGATGTCGCGCCCCTGCGCCGCCGGCTGCACCCAGGCGCCCAGCCGCTGCGGCTGCGCCAGCGCGACGACGAACGCCGCCAGCGCCAGCGCGCGCAGCAGCGGAGACGCCAGCGGCATGCGCGCGCGCACCGGTGCCTGCAGCAGGCCGTGCAGATCGGGGTGGCGAAGATGCGGCAGTGCGGCGTCTGCCGCGCTTGCCGCACCGCGCCGCGCCGCCCACAGCGGTAGCAGCGCCAGCGGCAACAGCGCCAGCGCCCACGGCCAATGCCAGCGCAGCTCGGCCCAGAATGCGGTCAGCGCCGCCAGCGCGTTCATCGCGCGACCTCCGTTGCGCGCCGCACGGGGGCGGTGCCGGCGCGCTCGTCGTCCGGCCAACAGGCCCGTTGCAACGCCAACACGAGCGCATGCTGCGCGGAGCGCTGCCCGCGCCAGGCGCGCGCCGCCGCGCGGCGAGCGGCCTGCTCGATTTCACGCGCCACGCGCGCGGTCTGCGGCGCGACTTGGGCATCGTCGGGCGCATAACGCAGCGCGTCGAGCAACGCGCGCAGCGGCGGCGGCCACTGCGCCTCGGGCAACACCGCACGGAGGTTGGCGGCCAGCAGCAGCGCTGCGGCGCGCGGATCGGCTTCGGCTTTTAGTGCGGCGTCGGCGGCGGCAGCGGCCAGTCGCCGCCAAGGCCGCGACTGCCGCCAGGCCCACGCCGCCAGCAGCGCCAACACCACCGCCGCAGCCAGCGCCAGCCACGGGGCTGGCTGGCTCCACCAGGGCGCCGGCGGCAGCGCCGGCGGGGCGGGCGGCGGCAGGATGTCAGCGAGCAACGCGGCGCGGTCCATGCGCCCTCCCTAGCGCGCCAGGCCGCGCAGTGCAGCGAGCAGCGCCGCGTCGCCGTCGTCACCACGCGTTGGCACCACCGCCAGTCCGCGTGCGCGCCAGCGCGCCAGCCGCGCCGCGCGTTCGGCCTGCGCCGTCAAAGCGAACGCCGCTCGCGCCGCCGGCGGCAGCACCCCGCTTTGCCGCGCCGCCAGGTCGTCGAACGGCACCTGCGCCGGCAGCGCCGCCGGCAGCGCGGCTTCGGCGGCGTCTTGCACCCACAGCAACGCGACCGCGGCCCTCTGCGCCAGCGCCCACAGCGCGCCATCGACCGCCGGCGCGTCAAAACCCGCGGCGTCGCTGGCCAGCAGCACCCTGCTGCCGGCGGGCAGCACGCGCGCGGCGCGCTGCAGCGCGGCGGCAAGCATCTCCGCGTCCTCATCTGGTCTGGGCGCATCAGCCTCTGCCCGCACGGTCTGGTGCTGCAGCACAGCCGCCAGCCGGCGCAGCGCCGGCAGACCGCGGCCCAGCGCCTGCGTCGCCCCGCCCTCCCCCTCGGCGCTGCCGCGCCACAGCGTCAGGCTCAGTTCCCCGGCGGCGCCTTCGGCGGCCAGCAGCTGCATCGCCGCAGCCAGCAGCGCCGCGCGCGCGGCCTGCTCGGCCTTGGTGCGGCCGCGGGTGCCAAACGCCATGCCCGGGCGCAAATCGAGCCAGAGGTGCAGCGCCGGCGCGTGTTCCTCGCGGTAACGCTTGACGTAGGGACGCCCGGTGCGGGCGAGCAGCCGCCAGTGCAAATCGCGCAGGTCGTCGCCTGGCGCGTAGGCGCGGCTTTCGGCGTAGTCCAGGCCGCGGCTCAGCCACACCGCGGGCTGGTCGCCGGCGCTGCGCAGCGCCACCGGCTGCGTGCCGGCAGTCACGCGCTGGCCGCGCGCCAGCGCGATCAGCGCCGCGGCGTCGCCAGCCGGCAGCAGCGCGCGCGTGCTCGGGGCCGCGTGCGGCAACGCCAACGCCTCGACCCAGGCCATGCCGCTTACGGCCAGACGGTGTGTGCCAGCAGCGCGGCGATCACCGCGTCGGCGTCGACCCCGCGCAGCCCGGCGTCCAGGCTGAGCACCAGGCGGTGGCGCAGCACGTCCGGAGCCAGCGCGATCAGGTCGTCCGGGCGCACGTGGTCGCGGCCGCGCAGATACGCCAGCGCGCGCGCGGCGTGCGCCAGCGCCAGCACCGCGCGCGGCGACGCGCCGGCAGCGACCGTGCCGGCCAGCTCGCCCACGCGCGCGCCCGGGTCGCGGGTGGCGCGCACCAGGTCGACGACGGCACGCTGCAGCGGCTCGGCGATGAATACCTGCAGCACTTCCTGCCGCGCGGCCAGCACCGAGGGCACGTCCAGCACCGCCTGAGTGTCGCCGCCAGCCAGCGGCCGCGCCGGGTCGCTGGCGTGCAGATGCATTTGCAGCACCCGCAGCTCCTCGTCGGCCGATGGGTAGCTCAGCCGCACGTGCAGCAAAAAGCGGTCGAGCTGCGCTTCGGGCAGCGGGTAGGTGCCGGCCTGCTCCAGCGGGTTTTGCGTCGCCAGCACGAAAAACAGCGGCGGCAGCGGGTAGGTCTGGCCGCCGACGGTGATCTGCCGCTCCTGCATCGCTTCGAGCAGCGCCGACTGCACTTTGGCCGGTGCGCGGTTGATTTCGTCGGCGAGCACGATGTCGTGAAACAGCGGCCCGGGGACGAAGCGCACGCTGCCGTCGGCCGGGTTGAACACCTCGCTGCCGGTGAGGTCGCCGGGCAGCAGGTCGGGGGTGAACTGCACGCGCTGAAAGCTCGCGCTGACGCGCCGCGCCAGCGCCTTGACCGCAGTGGTCTTGGCCAGACCCGGCAGGCCCTCGATCAGCAGGTGACCGGCGGTCAGCAGCCCGACGACCAGGCGGTCGAGCAGATCGGGCTGGCCGACGATGTCGGCGCTCAGGCGGCGACGCAACGCCGTGATGTCGGTTTGGTGGGCGAACGTCATGATGGGCGGCGCCCGCCGCGGCTGGGCAGTTTGGCAGGGGAATTTTGATGTATTCGCATACTCCGATGGTATGGGCAGCCGCCGCCGCGCCCCAGCGGGCGAACCCGCATAATCTGCGCTCATCTGCCCTGAAGCCTTTCACCTGTCGCCCGCCATGCCCACTCCGCCCGAAGACGACCCGAGCCTGATCGCCTATCCGACCGACTTTCCCATCAAAATCATGGGCGCGAACGTCGAAGGTTTCGCCGACGCCATCGCCGCCGTGGTGCTGCAGCACGCCCCCGATTTCGACCCTGCCGCGATGGAATTGCGGGTGTCGAGCGGGCGCAACTACCTGAGCTGCACATGCACCATCCGCGCGACCAGCCGCGCGCAGCTCGACGCGCTGTACCTGGCGCTGACGGCGCATCCGATGGTCAAAGTGGTGCTGTGACCGGGCAGCGGCACGGTACCGCGCTTCACTGATCAGATATCCAGAGGAGAGCGCTTTTGCTGCAGGAATTTGCCGTTTTGCCGGCAAGCGGCCGTGCTTCCCCCTGCCAGCGCGCGCTGTTTTACATATCAGTCTGCTGCGATAAACTTTGTAAAGTCACGATTCTCGATCTTTGCTGCCGCATCGGGTTTCGGCTGGAATGATTGTCCCCCTGGCGGGGGACACCCCGCGTGAACAGGCCCTGGTTCCAAGACGTCCCGACCGCATGACCCCACCGACCCGACAGGCTGTGACCGATCCCTGGTGCCAGGACATTGCACGGTGGGCCGAGCATCTGCCGCTGATGGTGGCCTGCTTCGATGCCAAAGACGTTTTGCTGTACTGCAACACGGCCTACGCCAACTGGCTGCGGCGGCCTGCAGGCGAGCTCGCCGGCAGCCGGCTGCGCGACCTCATCCCCGCGGCCACGCTCAAAGCCGTCGCGCCGCAGCTCGACAAAGTGCACCGCGGCGAGATCGTGCAGTACGAGCGCCAGGAGCACGAGGGCAACAACGCCGGCCGCTGGCTGCAGGTGCGGCTGGTGCCGTTTTCCCGCGGTGACGGTCCGGCCGCCGGCGGCTATTCCTGCTTCATGCTCGACACCACGCGACAGCACGCCAGCGACACCCCGCTGGACCTGCTGCGCACCAGCCCCGGCGTCACCGTGTGGGAGCTGGACCTGCTGACCGGCCAGCTCCACGCCGAGCAGAACTGGCTCGACCCGGCGCACCGCTACACGCCGAAAACCTTTTCCATCGCCGAGTGGATGGGGCATGTGGTGCCAGCCGACCTGCCTGCGCTCGAACAGGCGATCGCGCGCATCAGCGCTCCCGAAGGCTTTGCGCAAACGGTGGAGACACGCTTCGTCCGCACCGACGGCAGCATGATCACCACCATGAACCACGGCGTGGTACGCGAGCGCGGCGAGGGCGGCGCGGCCACCCGCGTGTTCGGCCTGACCTGGGACATCAGCGAGCTGCGGCAGACGCAGTCGCGGCTGGCGCGCAGCGAAAGCCGGTTCCGCATGCTCGCCGAGTTGTCCAACGAGTGGTTCTGGGAATCCGACGTCAACGACATCCTCACCTATATTTCGCGCAGCTCGCGGCGCAAGGAAGAATCGCCGCTGGCGCAGCTGAACCTGTTGGGACAAAACCTCAACGCGCTCTACCCCGGCCAGGAGTTCTCGCCCGAATGGGCGCAGCTGCGCTATCTGATGGAAGAACGGCAGGACGTGCACGATCTGGTCGTGCCGTTCCGCCTCGGCCCGGACCAGGCACTGATGTGGTGGCGCATCGACGCCGCGCCGATCATCGACCACCTCGGCCTGTACCAGGGCTACCGCGGCGTGGTGCGCGACGTGACCCGGGCGCACCAGGACGAGGAAAGGCTGGAACTGGCCGCCTACCGTGACGCGCTCACCGGCCTGGCCAACCGCACGCTGTTCCAGAAAC
>Ga0315298_1007202_pt1 | contig 14801 bp, 16 predicted proteins | sample WHS_1_MG_FD_203077 | JGI IMG/M metagenome (GOLD analysis project Ga0315298, IMG submission 203077) | Extremophilic microbial mat communities from Washburn Hot Springs, YNP, Wyoming, USA - WHS_1_MG | ecosystem: Environmental > Aquatic > Thermal springs > Hot (42-90C) | place: USA: Wyoming... | reverse complement strand
TATTATATTAACTCTTTTCATACCTATCTAATAGATAGGTTAAGTATTTAAGCTTATCGATATTACTTATTAGTTTAGAAATTCAATTCGGAGATACTGCTTTACAAACCAAGCCAAGTATAAATTCCAAAAAGATTAATCAACATAAAAATAAAATTCATAAAAAGCAGTCCCCAGTGTCTATTTTTATAAGCAAAAAGTATCCAAAGTACATTTGCGACAATCCAAAATATAAAGCCAGCAATTAATTGTTTAGCATTTAAAACTGCACCAACTAAACTTAAAGTTGTCGCACTCCATTCTGTTGCATGGGATTCAAAATTTTTTTCTATTTTATGAACCTGATAAAATGGATCTTTTTTATTTCTTTTTTTCATTGTAAATTTTTTCAGCGCGTTCAATCATCTCTTTTTTTAGACCGATGAAAACACCACCTTCTTTGCCTCCAACATAAGTACTTTCTCCAGGTTTAATAATCTTACTAATTTCATCTAACTCAATATCTAAATGAGTAATCGTTGCTCCTGACTTTCCTTTTATGTGCAAATAAACATCTGCTTTTCCTAATTTTAGTTTTCCTTCTCCAGGCCCGCTCATTTTCCCTCCAAAACTTTTCCAGCTTTGTTTTCTTCTCGTGGTATCCAAACCAAGTTTATCTTTTTTTCTTCTAACAATTTTTTACATTTTGCAGCTAAAACTTTCAAATGCGCATAATTTTGTTTCCAGTTTTTTGTTAAATGCCCTAAGAGAAGCTGTGAGTCAGTGTAAATAGTCTCTTTTTCCTTTGCAATTTTTAATGCCTCGTACAAAGCAGTATATTCCATTTCATTATTTGTTTTTTTCTCTTTTAATACTTTTACTATTGGCTCTTTGCTATCAACAACTATACAATATTTTGATTCTTTTCCATTGAAACCAGAACCATCTACCCAAATACTCATCTTAAAGTTTTAGTGTCGTGAATATAATAAAATGCTGCTTTTATGCCTGTAATTGCCGCAGCTATTGAAAGAGGAAAAGAAATAAGGATAAAACAAGGATAAAAAATACTTAAAATTAAAGCCGGAAGGGCAAAACCTTGAATAAAAGTCGTTGCTTTTGAAATAAACCTTACATCAGGCATTAAATTTCTAGAAAAAAACGCTATTAAGGCAAAAGGAGCAGAAACAATTTCTCGGCTCATTATTAAAATTAATTGCATGCAACTTAACCATCCTATTTTTCCTTCCAATCCAAATGAAACAAGAAAAGCTAGCGCAGTCCCAACCCATAAAAATCTATCTGCAATTATGTCTGCTCTTCTTCCAAACTCTGTTTGCCAACCAAATTTTCTTGCTAGCATACCCTCAAAAAAATCAGTAATAGCTGCTATTGAAAAAATGACTACAATTAATACCACATTCTCTTTTGTAAATATTAAAGATATTACAACAAAAGCAAGTATTACTCTTAATAAAGTTAAGAAATTAGAAAAATTGAATAAAATTAGCTCTCTCTTTTTCATTTTTTCTTTTTTCATAATCTTATTAAAACAACAACCTTTAAAAGTTCTCTCTTGCTCATAAAATCAGCAGAGTGGACCAGCCTGGAGTGGTCGCGAGGCCCATAACCTCGAGGTCGGTGGTTCAAATCCACCCTCTGCTATGCTTTTAAAATGTCCTCAACATTTAATGAAAAATGTTATTCTTTAATAAAAAAAATTCCAAAAGGCAAAATAACGACCTACAAATGTATTGCAAAAGCATTAGGCACAAAAGCCTATAAAGCAGTTGGGAATGCAATGCATAACAACCCTTTATTATATAAAAATACCCTGCCATAGAGTTATAAAAAGCAATGGCGATGTTGGGGAATTTGTTTTAGGAAAAAAAGAAAAAATAAAGCTCTTAAAAAGTGAAGGAATTCCAATAAAAAGCAACAAAATTCAAAATTTCAACAAATTTCTTTTTAAATTTCAAAAAACATCAACCTAATTTCCTAGAAAAATTCATCGCTCTACAAATAAAAGGCATATCTTTTTATATAGAACCATTTATTTTTATCAATGCTATTGCTAGGAATTGACGATGCTGGAAGAGGTCCTTTAATTGGTCCAATGTTTTTAGCAGGAGTTTTAATAAAACAAGAAGATGAACCCTTATTAAAACAAGAAGGTGTAAAAGACTCTAAGCAATTATCTCACAAAAACAGAATAAAACTTTCTGGTTTTATAAAAGACATTTGTATAGAGCATCACATAGTAAATGCAACCCCTGAGCAAATAGATTCGTGCATTAAAAATAGCATAAATCTAAATATTTTAGAAGCAATAAAAACAGCACAAATAATTAATCATTTAGTAAAAAGAAAAAAAGAGAGAATAAAAGTAATTGTTGATTGCCCTAGCACAAATACTGAAGCTTGGAAATTAATTCTTCTAAATTACTTAGAAAACAAGAGCCTTGAGATTTTTTGCGAGCACAAAGCAGACATAAATTACCCAGTTGTTTCAGCTGCTTCTATTTTAGCAAAATGCTCTAGAGAAGAGTCAATAGCTGAACTAAGAAAAAAATATGGAAATTTCGGTTCAGGTTATGTAAGTGATCCTTTGACGATAAAATTTTTAGAAGAACACGGAAAAGAATTAGAAAATGAGGGTTTGTTTAGAAAATCATGGATTACTTGGCAAAATTATTTCTCAGAAAAATCTCAAAAAAAACTCGGAGAATTTTAGTTATTTAATATCTCCTACAAGAGGATCAATGCCTTTATCTTCTCTAACTGACTGCTCTTGAATTAAGTTTTGTTTTGGCTCTTCAACAGAAATTTCTTTTTTCTCTTCTGTTTGAGCAGGTACATTTTGTCCACTTTCTTTTACTTTTAAGCTAAGAACTTTTGAAACACCTTCATGCATACTTACTCCGTAAAGCAAATCTGCATTCAATATTAACGCATCATTGTGTGTAATAATAATATACTGCCCAGATTTAATAGACTGAGAAAGCAAAGCAGCCAATCTTTCTGAGTTTCTTTTATCCAAAGCAGCATCTATTTCGTCAAAAAGATAAAATGGATAAGGTTTATGTTCTTGAATTGCAAATAACAAAGAAAGAGCAATAAGAGTTTGCTCTCCGCCAGAAAGAGAAGTTACATCAAAATACTTTCCTTTTGCAAGTTTGATAACAATATTTACTCCGCCTTCGAAAATATTTTCCTTATTTTCAATTTCTAAAAACGCAATTCCTTTTGAGGAAAGTTTTGAAAAATTGCTAGAGAAAATTTCATTTATTGAGTTAAAGGATTTCATAAATGCCCGCTTCTTTCTTGCGTCTATTTCTTCTATAATTTTTAAGATATCTTGCTTTTCTTTTAGTAATACTTCAACTTTTGCAGCTACAGCATCATATTCTTTTTTAACATCGTCATAAACTTCCAAAGCTCTAAGATTTATTGAGCCGATACGGTTTATATCTTCTTGAGCCTTTGCAAGTTTTTCCTGCAAGGCATTTAAGCTTCCTTGAAGGATTTCTAAATTAGAAAATTCGCTCATTTCCATTTGAAGTGCTTCTCTCTCAGCATCTAATTTAGCTTTTCCTATCTTAAGGTAATTTATTTGTTCTTCAGTACTTCTAATCTCTTGCTGCAACTCACTTAATATTAAAGAGTTATTTTGAATTTCTTTCTGGTATTTTTCCCTTTCATCAAACAATTTTTTAAACCTTAGTTGTAATTCTCTTTCTTGCTCTTCCTTCTCCTTTAACAACAAACTTTTTTCATTAATCTTTTCCTCTATTTCACGTTTTTGTTTTTGCAAATCTTCTACATCTTTGGTACTACGTTTTATTATGTTTTTCATACTCTCTAATTCTCTTTGTTTGTAAAGTAAAGTAGTATTAAGATCCTCGGAAGTTCTTGAAGAAATTTCTTCTATTTCCAAAAGAATCGCATCTCTTTTCTCTTCTATTTTTGATATTTCCTGTGTTTTTCCTTCAAGACTTAACATTTGTTGCTCTAACTTGGCTAATTCTTTTCTTAACTCCTTTTCTTCATTAACTAAATTTTTCAACTGCTCATTTTTCTCTTTTAAGTTCCTATGTTTTACAAGTTCAATGTCTATGGAAATTATTTTTTGTTCTGTTTCCTGTATTTTGGTTATTAACTCTTTTTCTTTATGAAGTAACTCATTTAATAAATTTTTAATAGAAAGATTCTCTTTTTCTGTATTGCTTATTTTTTCATCTGCAAATGCAAAGACATGATTTTTATGCTCTTCAGTAATTACGCTTTGGCATAAAGGGCATATATCCATTTTTTCAATATCATACTTTATTTTTTCAGCATTCTTTTTTTCTGATTCTAAAATAGAAATTTGCTTTTCACCAGCAATAATATTTTCTCTTGTTTTTTGTAACTCGCTCTTTAATTCAGACAGCAATTTTCTCAGTGAAGAAAGTGCTTTTTCGCACTCTTTATCATTTGAATAAGAAAGAGATTTTCCTTGCTCCTCTAATTGTGAAACAAGAGACTCAGCGAAAGCATTTGTTCTAGAAATTTGTTTTTCTTTTTCCTTTATTAATTGTTTTATGCTGGAGAGTTCTGCTTGAATAGACAAAAGTTTTTTTCTTTCTGCTTCAATTAAGTTTAATTCTTCCTTTTTCTTTTTTAGTTCCTCTGCTTTTTTAGCAATTTCTGGAGACTCTTTCTGCAAGTTTGCAATTTCATCTTCTAAATTTGGTATTGAACTCTCAATTTCTTTTATTCTTCTCTCTAATTCACTAGCTTTGTTTTCGTAATTTTCTTTTCGTACTTTTAAGCCCTCTAATTCAGCTTTTAAGTTGGTAATTTGATTATGGAGAGTTTCTTGTTCTAAACCAGTAGTATTTTGAATTCGTTTTGTTATTTTGCTAATTTCTTCATTAAGTCGGTCTATATCTTTTTGTATATTTTCAGCTTTATCTTTTATTTTCTTTTGAATGCTACTTTTTTCATTAATTGAACTTTCAACTGCTTCAATTTCTTTTATTTTTTCGCTAATTTTCTTATGCAAAATAGAAGCTTTGCATTTTTTTATAGTGCTTTCTAACTCTTTAAAACGAAGAGCTTGTGCCCTTTCCTGTTCTAAATTTTTTAAATAAGCTGATCTCTCACGTAATACAGCATTTATTTCCTTTATACTCTCTTCTGTTTTTTCCAATTCTTTGAGAGATTTTTCTTTTCTTGTTTCATAAATACTAATTCCAGCAACATCTTCAATGATTCTCCTTCTTTCTTCAGGATGCATTCTTACAATTGAATGAATGTCTCCCTGCAAAATTATGTTAAATCCATAAGGATCTATGCCTGCTTGAGCAAGCATTTCAATAATTTCTAACCTTGTTTTAGTTTCGTCATTAATCTTGTAGATACTTAGTCCATTATGCCTAACAATTCTCTTTATACTTACTTCCTCATTAGGCAAAGCAAAAGCCTTATCACTATTGTCCCAAACTATCTCAACGTAAGCTTCTTTTGCAGGTTTTATATCCTTTGAACCCATAAAAATAAGGTTTTTTGACTTTGCAGCGCGCATAGATTTAACAGAAAGACGACCTAAAACAAAACACAAAGCATCACTTAAATTTGATTTTCCAGAGCCATTTGGACCTATAAATACATTGATTCCTTTCTCAAAATTAACCTCTGTACGACGAGCAAAACTCTTAAAACCATGCATCACCAGTTTTTTTATATAAACCATGCCTCAACAAATAAAAATAGATATTTAAGTATTCCTAAACTAAGAGAGAATATCATTTTAAGATAATACAAAAAATCTAAAAAAGTTAAAAATAAAAATCTCTGTCTCCTTTATCATATATGGAAAAAATCATTTACTTAGACAATTCAGCCACAACGCCTGTATTTAAAGAAGTTAGCGCAGAAATTAAAAAATACCTAACAGCCGAATATGGAAATCCAAGTTCAGAACACGAGTTAGGAGAAAAAGCTAAACTTGCTCTAAATGAATCCAGAAAAAAACTCGCATTAGAGATTGGAGCAAAACCTAGCGAGATTATTTTTACTTCTGGCGGAACAGAATCAAACAATCTAGCAATTTTCGGTGTTTCAAAAGCAAACCCTCAAAAGAAAAAAATAATACTTTCTTGCATTGAACACTCTTCAATAAGAAAACCTGCATTGGAGTTAAAAAAACATGGCTATGAAATTATAGAAATAAATGTTAACAAAGAAGGATTGTTAAATTTGGAAGAATTAGAAAAAAACATAGATGAAAAAACACTTTTAGTTAGCATAATTCACTGCAACAATGAAATTGGAGTTTTGCAAGATTTAAAAAAAATTGGAGAGCTTTGTAAAAAAAAGAATGTTTTATTTCATACAGACGCTGTCCAAAGTTTCGGAAAAGAAAAAATAAATGTTCATGAGTCTAAAATTGATCTACTTTCTGCCTCTGCTCACAAAATTGGTGGTCCAAAAGGAGTTGGATTTTTGTTTGTTAGAGAAGGAATAAATATTAAGCCGCTATTTTATGGAGGAGAACAAGAAAGAGGCCTACGACCTGGAACTGAAAATCTATCTTCTATTGCAGGTTTTGCAAAAGCCTTAGAAATAATAAAAAAATACGATTTTGAAAAAATTAGACAATTAAGAGACTATTTTATATTAGAACTTGAAAAAATGGGCGGAAAATTAAACGGCAGTAAAGAAAAAAGAGCGTGGAATAATGTAAATGTTTCTTTTCCTTTTGATGCAGAAAGAGCAATAATAAAACTTTCTCAAAAAGGAATTTACTGCTCGACAAAATCAGCTTGTCTATCTAAACAAAAAGAAGAAAGTCATGTATTAAAATCAATTTGTTTAAACAAAAAAGAAATTCAGGGTAGCATAAGATTCGGACTTTTTGTCAATACCAAAAAAACTGAAATAGACTGCGTTTTAAAAGAAATTAAAAATCTTCTTAAAGAACCATCATTAAAATTAATGTAGTTTTATTTCATTCCAATATTTAATTAGGCCGTATCTTGGAAGAAAAATTTGGTCTTCCCTCTGAGCAAAAAACAAATCAATCCAATCCTTTTTTTCAGAACTTTTTTTAAAAACAGGATCTAAAAATCTCCTTTTGTAATCTAATAAGTATGCTGGAGTAGCATTAGGAATAAGCAATTTAAAGTCAATATCGCTAGAATCATTGTTCCATTTCTCTTCTTCTGCATGCGAACCTATAAGATAAATTTCAGTTATTCCTCGGTAATCTTCAATTGATAAAGCATTTTCATCGCAAAATCTATCTAAACTCTTAAAATAAGTGACTTTTGCTTTTCTAAGCTTTTCCAATAACTCTCTTGTTGGAACCCATTCTACTCTTAATTCCCCTTCTACAAAATAAGACCTACTGACTTTTAAGTATCTTGGATTAGGCATAGCAAAAAAAGAAGAATAGGGTTTATAAATCTGTTGCTATTTAATAGTTACTAAAAATCTATAAATTTTGTTCTTCCTTGACTTCTTCTAAGTCATCTTCTTCAAAAGGAGCGTAGGCTATAATTTTTGTTTTATTTTCAGGATCAAAAATAGCAACATGGTACTGAAAATTAGGCAGCAAAATATTAATTCTTCCAAGCATACCTTCCTTAATAGGCATTTCTTTAAAATTAGGATCCCCCTCTTCTACATACTCAATATACTCAGGATCTGGCCTTTTTAGTATTCTTACTAATTGATGCCTTTTGAATTTCGTTTGCATTTCTTCCTCTTTTGTCTTTCTTTGTATCTTGAAATTTTATTTTTGAGAATACAAAAACATACAAAATTTCTAAAATTCCAATTGTATTAATTAGCAAAATTAAAACAAACCAGAACAAATGATTATTCCTCGCAGATTTCCAAAGGGCAATTCCTTTCCAAATTGCAGACCAAGTAAAAACAACAGCTAAAAGCCACAAAGGCATCCCTATTTCTTGCGCAAAAAAATTTAAAGCTTGCATAAACAAAACAACAAAAAGGGGTTTATAAAACATTCTTTTTTCTAAAAATTTTTGTTAGTGTTAATTACCACTAAGAAGATTAGAATTTTTTAATATCTAAATTTACGACGGCAAATCCAAAAGAAAGAAAAGGTTTATATACTCTCACAGTATAAAAAGATAGAAAATCCAATTTATTGTGATTGTCAAGAAAAAAAACACAATATATTGGGGTATATAATGCTTTGCCCATATTGCAAAAACCCCGAGACCAAAGTAATTGATAAAAGAGATGCTCAAGAAATCACCAAACGCAGAAGAGAGTGCCTAAAATGCGGAAGGAGATTTAATACTCGGGAAGCAGTAGAGCAGAGTATCCTGCGTGTAATAAAAAAAGATGGCAGGAGAGAAATATTTGATAGAGAAAAACTAAAAAGAGGTATACTAAAAGCCTGTGAAAAAAGACCTGTTGAAATGGAAAAAATAGACTTAATGATAAACAAAATTGAAGAAAGATTGCGAAAAAAAGGAAAAGAGGTTTCAACTAGAGTAATTGGAGAAAATGTAATAAAAGAATTAAAGAAGGTAGATAAAATCGCGTATATTCGATTTGCTTCAGTTTATCATGAATTCACAGACATATCTGACTTTAAAAAAGAGATAAAAGAATTAGCAAAAACATGAGCCCAGAAATACTTCAACAAATTGCAACTGGAAAATTGAGGTTACCTAGATACTTCACTCAAGAAGGAAAAAATCCCTTTGAGTACGATATCTATGGAAATCCGATTCATTGGATAACTGAAGATGTTAGAGTTACTGATGACATGGGCAAAACTATTTTTGTTCAACCAAATGTAAAAAGGCCTGAATTTTGGAGCTCATTAGCAATAAAAGTAGTCGCGAATAAATATTTCTGGGGAGATCAATCAAAAGGGGAAAGAGAAAATTCAGTAGAAAAATTAATAGGAAGAGTTTCAAGATTTTTTGAAAGACAAGCAATAAAACAAAATTATCTGGGACCAAAAGAAGCAGCAATATTTAAAGAAGAAATTGCAGCTATTTGTTTAAATCAGTTAGGTGCTTTTAACTCTCCTGTTTGGTTTAATGTAGGAATTAATGAATACAATCCAGAAGCAGGAGGAGTTTCCATGTATAAATGGGATTTTGAAAATGGAAAAGTAGTTCCAGCTCATAAGAGTGACGACAACCCGCAATGTTCTGCCTGTTTTATATTAAGCATTGAAGACGATATGGAATCTATTATGAAAGTACAAGTTACAGAAGCCACCTTGTTTAAAGCAGGTTCTGGTGCAGGAACAAACAAAAGCCCTCTAAGAAGTTCAAAAGAAAAAATAACTGGCGGTGGCAGGGCATCCGGCCCTGTTTCTTTTATGAGAGGGTATGATGCTTATGCAAACATCATTAAATCTGGAGGTAAAACTAGAAGAGCTGCAAAAATGGAAATACTTAATGTAGATCATCCAGATATAATAGACTTTATTTTAGCAAAACAAAATGAAGAAAAAAAAGCATGGGCTTTAATGGAGCAAGGATACAGCCCAGGTATGAATGGAGAAGCCTACGGAAGTATTTTCTTTCAAAATTGTAACATGTCAGTTCGTGTTCCTGATGAGTTTATGAAAGCTGTAAAAGAAGATGGAATTTGGCAAACTAAGTATGTAAAAACTGGAGAAGTATGTGAAACTTTCAAAGCAAAGGATATTATGAAAAAAATTGCAGAAGGCACTTGGATATGTGGAGACCCAGGAATACAATGTGACACAACAATTCAAAAGTATAACACATGCAAAAATTCTGGAAGAATAAATGCCACAAATCCTTGCTCAGAATATGTATTTTTAGATGACACTGCGTGTAATTTGGCTTCGATTAATCTAATGAAATTTAGAACAGAAGATGGCAATTTTGATGTTCAAAAATTTAAGGAAGTAATTAGAAGATTTATTTTAGCAATGGACATCATTGTAAACGGAGCAAGCTACCCCACTCCAGAAATAACTGAAAGATCTCACTTATTTAGAACCCTTGGTTTAGGATACGCAAATTTAGGTGCATTGCTAATGAGTTTAGGTTTACCTTATGACTCAGATGAAGGAAGAGCAGTAGCTGGAGCAATAACTGCAATTATGGGAGGAGAAGCATATAAAGTTAGTGCCGAATTAGCTGCAACTTTTGGTCCATTCCCTGAATTTAATAAAAATAAAGAGCCAATGTTAGAAGTAATAAAAATGCAAAGAGAGAGTGTTAAAAATATTAATGTTGAAAAAATACCTGCCAACTTAAGATATCTTGCAAATGAGGCGTGGGACAGCTGGAGCGATGCCTTAGAATTAGGAGAAAAGTATGGTTTTAGAAATGCACAAGTAACAGTTTTAGCTCCGACAGGAACAATTGCATTTATGATGGATTGTGACACAACTGGTATCGAGCCAGATATAGCTTTAGTAAAATACAAAGTTTTATCAGGAGGAGGAATGCTAAAAATTGTGAACAAAGCAGTTCCATTAGCACTCGAAGTATTAGGATATACCAATTCTCAAATTAAAGATATTGTTGATTACATAGACAAAAAAGATACTATTGAAGGAGCGCCTTGGTTGAGAGAAGAACACTTATCTGTTTTTGACTGTGCATTTAAGCCGGCAAATGGAAAAAGGGCAATTCATTATAAGGGCCACATAAAAATGATGGCAGCATGCCAGCCTTTTATTTCTGGAGCAATTAGTAAAACTATTAACATGCCTGAAGAATCAACAATTGAAGATATAATGGACGCATATATCTATTCATGGGAACAAGGATTAAAAGCAGTAGCAATTTATCGTGAAAATTCCAAGAGAAGTCAGCCGCTTAATACCAAAAAAACAGAAGGCGAAGTTGTTAAAAAGCAAACAGAAATAATAAAAGCAGAAAGAAAAAAATTGCCTCAAACTAGAAAATCGCTTACTCATAAGTTTGATATAGCAGGATACGAAGGTTATCTAACCGTTGGGCTATATGACGATGGAAAACCAGGAGAAATTTTTGTAACAATGCATAAACAAGGAAGCACTATAAGAGGCCTTATGGACGCTTGGGCAACGTCAGTATCCTTAAATCTTCAATACGGAATTCCAGTAGATGTATTATTTAAAAAATTTAGACATCATAAATTTGAGCCATCAGGATTTGTTAGGAATATTAACCAAGGAGAACTTGACAAAGAATATCCAGTTATAAGAACTGCTTCATCAATAGTAGACTATGTTGCACAATTTATGCTTTCACGCTTTGGCTCAGGCGCAGCTCCATTAGATATAGAAATTCAAAATAAAGAAAAAGAAAATATCATTGAAGAGCAAGCAATGATAACTGAATTTTCAGGAGACGATGGAGTAATTTGTCCTCATTGCGGAGGTCCTGCGAAACGATTAGGAAACTGCTCAATTTATTGCACTCAATGCAAGCAGACTACTCGCGCTGGCTGCGGCGAATAAATCTTTTACTTTTGAAAAATTAATTATCTTTTTTAATCAATGGTACAAAAGCAAAACCCTCATATTTATTCTTTTCAATTTTCCCATTTATTTTTCTTATTTGGAATATAGAGTGATTAACAGGAGCAACCAAAATCCCGTTTTCTTTTAATTGATCTGTTAAATTGGCAATAATACTAAAATCCGAAGCAGCTGCACTAACTAAAATTCTATCAAAAGGAGCTTCATCAGGCAACCCGTTTGAGCCATCGCGATGCAAAATTTTAATTTTTTTGTCATTAACTAAACGCTGTTTTGCCTTTAAAGCAAGAGATTCTCTAATTTCCACCCCAAAAATTTCAGCAGAATCTAACATTGTAGAGAGTAAAGCAAGCACATATCCAGAACCAGCTCCTATTTCTAATATCTTTTGCCCTGATTGAGGATCTAATAAACTTAAAACAAAAGCGATTGTAGAAGGTTGCGAAAGAGTTTGCCCCTCTTCAATTGGAAGTGCAATATCTTCATAAGCATAATTTTGCAAATGCTCCGGTAAAAATTCCTCTCTTCTAACTCTTTCAAATGCTTTTATTATTCTTTCTGAAAAATTTTGTTTTCTTAAATGCTCTAATAGTTCCCATTTATTCATAAAAAAAATAAGTAACTAAATTATTAATATTTAATGCTTAATAAATAACTCAATTTTCCTTAGAGATTTTTTTTCGGCAGTAATCCTTAAATCTCTCATCAACATACTTTTCTCCCTCTTTTTCCCATCCCCCTCTATTTCTAGTACTAAACACATTCAAAGGATGATACTTCGAATAATCAGGATCTCCTCTAATTTCCATTGAATACTGCTCCATAAAGCTATCCCAGACTTGATCATGCAATTTTTTTACAAGTCCCTCTTCTTTTTCATGAGCAATTATTCCAGGAAGTAAAAGAGTGGTTTGCAAACCACCATAATAAATTTTTCCTCTTAAAGAATTTGCTAAAGGAGGCTGAATATAAAGGTCTATCCCATTTACTGCAGAAGATTTTTTAGCCAAAGTCACATAAACTTTTTCTCCCTTAAAGCCATATCCTTCAGTCATATTAGCTACTCTTCCTTTTTCGTGCCAAATTAATGAAGAATTTTCTTTTAATAAAGAAAAATCCAAAAAAGATTCTGACTCAACTATTTGATAAGTAAAACGAGGAAAAACACTTAACGAGCCAAAAAAACGTTGCAATGAGCTTAAACTTTTTTCGCGAGTAACAAGATTTGCTTCTTTGTTCTCTTCTCTAAAAGGGATATTCCCTCTTGACTTAAATGATTCAAAATCAGGCGCTTCCTTTTTTAAGTTATTTGAATCAAACAAGTGTGTTGGAAAATCTTTTATTTTTGAGCGAGGCACCGCTACAACTACTTCTATTTCATTAAAAGGATGTAAAATTTTTCCTTTACTACCTAATGAAATAGAATCTCTTATTATTATATAATCTGTATACTCTTTTAAAGAATCATTTGCAACACTTATTTCAAAAGACAAAGATAAATTTTTAGTAAATACCATGTTGTTTGCGAAAAAAAATTGGTTTTTATTTTTTATTGCTAAAAAAAGAATATTTTAAAAAGTAGATTTCAAAAAATAATTAGAGGTTCTAATTAAAACAAAAAGATTTATTAAGCTGGTTTATTAAAAAAGTAAATGGCTGAAGTAATTGATTTAACAGAAGATAATTTCTACGAGAAAACAAAAAAGGGAAAATGGATTGTTGATATTTGGGCAGTTTGGTGCGGACCATGTAAACTTATGAAAAAAGAAATTGAAGAAGCTGCAAAAAGTATAGGTGATAAAATAAATTTTGCAAAGGTAAACATTGATGAGAATTATAATTTAGCACAAAAATTTGAGATAAGAGCTGTTCCAACTCTTTTGTTCATTAAAGACGGAGAAGTAGTAGAGGCCTCTGTTGGAATGATACCAAAAGATCAAATTATTGAACTTGCAGAAGAAGTATTTGGAAAATAAAAAAGATAACTTTTTGTACTCATTTTATTACATAGCAATAAAATGGTTTTCACAATTTTAAGTAAAGACACTATAACAAAAGCAAGAACTGGAATTTTAAAAACACGATTTGGGGATGTCGAAACTCCATTTTTTATGCCTGTTGCAACAAAAGCTAGTGTTAAATACATATCAAGTGATGACTTGGAAAAAATAGGAATAAAAGCAATAATTTCAAATTCATATATTCTAAGCTTGAAACCTGGGGAAAAAATTATTCAAAATTTAGGGGGAATTGGAAAATTTATGTCTTTTAAAGGAGCAATTTTTACTGATTCAGGCGGTTTTCAAATGTATTCTCCAAAACTTTACATAAAAAGTAATTATGAAGGAGTTTTTTTTAGGAATCCTTTTTCAGGAGAAAAAGTTTTTATGACTCCTGAAAAAAGTATGGAAATTCAGCAGGCCATTGGTTCAGACGTTGCAATGTGTTTGGATAGCATGCCTTTGTATGAAAACTCAAAAGAAGAAATTGAAGAAGCAGTAAAGAAAACAACACTCTGGGCAAAAAGATGTAAGGAGCATCACGACAAATTACAAAAAAACAAAAAGAAAAAACAATTATTATTTGGCATCACCCAAGGCGGAGTTTATAAAGAATTAAGAAAAAAATCAACCGAGGAAATAAGCAAAATGAATTTTGATGGCTATGCGATAGGAGGTCTTGCCTTGGGTGAACCAAAAGAAGAAGAATATGAAATGATTAAAATAGTAAAATCATTAATACCTGAAAACAAGCCTATCTACTTAATGGGTGCAGGAGATCCTACGGAATTAATGGAAGCAATTGCTTTAGGATGTGATATCTTTGATTCTCGTTTTCCAACTAAAAATGCAAGACATGGAACTTTATTTACCTGGCAAGGCAAATTATCCCTTACAAATTCCAAATATAAAAGTGATGACTCAAAAATAGATTCAAAATGCGATTGCTTTGTTTGTAAAAATTACAACAGAGCTTATTTGTATAATTTGCTGTGGCATAATGAAGGAGCAGGTTTAAGACTTGTTAGTTATCATAATCTTTTTTTCTTAAATGAATTAATGAAAAAAACAAGAAATTCTATAAAAGAAGGAAAGTTTTATGAATTACTAGAAAAAATTAGACAAATTTATAGATAATTTGTTTTAAAAGCCAGTATTTTTTTTCAAATATCTTACTATATCTTTGCTAATAAATGGTTTTCCCTTAACAAGACTATGTGTAAATCCTAAGCCATAAATTTTGGATCAATATTCCATTCGATATGCGCTCTGTTGAGTACATTAACATTATGATTTATCCATCTTAAAGTTTCTTCATTTATTCTCGCAGATGGAAG
>Ga0315298_1007201_pt1 | contig 14803 bp, 14 predicted proteins | sample WHS_1_MG_FD_203077 | JGI IMG/M metagenome (GOLD analysis project Ga0315298, IMG submission 203077) | Extremophilic microbial mat communities from Washburn Hot Springs, YNP, Wyoming, USA - WHS_1_MG | ecosystem: Environmental > Aquatic > Thermal springs > Hot (42-90C) | place: USA: Wyoming... | reverse complement strand
ACTCCGGTACGGCTGGCTCAGTTCATCCCAGCAGAACCGGATCAGTTCTGCTTAGCGCACAGAGACATTTAGCCCGGGCATTTTTAAACCGTGATTTTCAGGCCAATTTTACGCCGTGCGCCACACGAGTTGAACGTTGCACGTTGAACGTTCCTGATCGGTATATCAGACATCGTGTCTGTCCCCATATCTGGGTGGCCCACCCGCTTGGACCGCCCGACCGGTCGCCGGGTGAGTCCCGATGTGTCGAAAATCCGGACGCCCGGGCCAAACTTCGTGTCTGTCCCTCTTATTTGCACCGCCGACCGGCAAAACTCCGTGTCTGTCCCCATATCCCGCCCGCCATGCGCCCTTTCGGTCCGCCCGTTAAAAGTTGAGAGTTGAACGTCTCACGTTGAACGTTCCTGATCGGCATATCGGACATCGTGTCTGTCCCCATATCTTGGCGCCGCAGCCGGCCTCGACCGCCCGACCGCGGCTCGGTCAGGTCCGCCGGGTCAAAAGTCCGGTCGCCCAAATTCCGTGTCTGTCCCCATATCCTGGCCACCATGCGCCCTTTCGGTCACCCCGTTAAAAGTTCAGAGTTGAACGTTGAACGTTGAACGTTCCTGATTGCCATATCGAAAATCGTGTCTGTCCCCATATCTGGGCGCCACAACCGGCCTGGACCGTCCGACCGGTCGCTGAGTCAGTTCCGCTGTGTCGAAAATCCGGACGCCCGGGCCAAATATCGTGCCTGTCCCTCTATTTGCACCGCCGACCGGCAAAACTCTGTGTCTGTCCCCATATTCCGCCCCCTATGCGCCCTTTCGGTCACCCCATTCAAAGTTGCGAGTTGAACGTTGAACGTTGAACGTTCCTGATCGGTATATCAGACATCGTGTCTGTCCCCATATCTGGGCGCCACAACCGGCCTGGACCGTCCGACCGGTCGCTGAGTCAGTTCCGCTGTGTCGAAAATCCGGACGCCCGGGCCAAATATTGTGCCTAATCCGCCTGTTCTTTAGCCCATTGATTACAAAGGCCTTACGGTTTAGGACAAAGTTGTTATGCCACCGTTTATGCCACTGATTGCGGCATGTGAAACCCATTTTCCAGCCTTGGGAACGATTCTCCATACCCCATTGCGGCCTTTGTCCAAAATGCATTCCGCTTTTCGTGGAAGAGATTACTTAACCCAAAACGGATTTCAAGCAAATCCGCCAAGTTCGTGGCCCACTGCGAAACGGAATGAACGCGCGCTCCGCAACCGGTTCTGTTCGTTCGAGAGGTTTAATCACCGCGCACCATGCGGCACATAATTGTCACGCAGCATAATTGTCACGCAGTTGTGCTGGACGAAAAGGTCTCTGGCTTCGAGTTGCGTTAGAAGTGGTGCTGCGGCTCGGGAATTAGAGTGGCGGGCCGACCAAGGTCCTAAAGCTTCAAGCCGGAATTCTGCAAGAAATGAAGAAGCACCATCGGCGGTTTCTGGAATTGCGGATGCTCTACCAGCAGCAGCATTTCCTCAACGCCAAGCCATCGCAGCGCAGCCCGCACCGGGTCGATTCAGTTCAGCGACAACTTCGCCCCCGGTTGTTTGATCTGGAACTGAACTTCCACTTCTTTTTAGGCCCTGAATCTTCGTAACACCTCGATTTGACGCGGGGATAATTGACCTCAGACTTTTTCTGAAATGTAGTCATGTAACTATTTCATAATATTTTCATTTTTCTCTTGCAATACGCAGAAGGCCGCTTTATCATGTAGTCATGTTTATCACCAAAGTCGTCTCTAAAGGCAAAAACGGCAAATCTTACACCTCTATCCTGCTGCGCCAATCCGTCCGCGTCGGTTCCAAGGTCAAGTCCAAAACCCTGGCTGTCCTCACTCATTTGCCCCCTCATGTGCTGGCAGCCGTCCGCCGCGCCATCGCCCAGCCCGCCAATGGCCTCTGCGAACTGGCTGACGCTTCCGAAGGCTCCCTGCGGTTGCGTCATGGCCAGAGCTTCGGTGCAGTCTGGGTCGTTGACCAGATCGCCCAGCAACTGGGCATCAAACAGGCCCTGGGCGTAACCGACCAAGCCGCCTTGAGCTACTGGCAGGTTCTGGCCTGGGTGTTGCGCCCGGGCATCTCATTGTTGGGCATGGTTCGGCTGGCCGGCAGTTGTGCAGCCGCAGCATTGCTGGGATGGCGTCGGACTTTCACCGAGGACAATCTGTACGCCAACGGCACCTGGCTGGAAGACCGCCACGCCCTGATCGAACGGCGCCTTTGGGAGGCTCGACCCACACGCCCCCAAGACCAACTGTTTCTCTACGATGTGACCAGCAGCTATCTGGAGGGCGACTACAATGCGCTGGCGGCCTGGGGCTATAATCGGGATCACAAGCAAGGCAAGAAGCAGGTGGTCGTGGGGCTGTTGACCGACAGCCAGGGTGAGCCGGTTTCGGTGCAGGTGTACAGTGGCAATACCAGCGACCTGAAGACTTTCGGTCAGCAGGTCCATAAGATTAAGAAGCAGTTGGGCTGTTCGGGGGTCACGTTGGTGGGCGACCGGGGCATGATCCGCGCCGACCAAAAGGAAGCGGCAAAGGAGGCGGGTTTTCATTTCATCACTGCCCTGACCAAGCCGCAGATTGAAAAGTTGCTGGCCGAGCAGGTGCTTCAACTGGAGCTGTTCGACCAACAGGTCCATGAAGTGATCGGGGAGGACGGTCGTCGGTTTGTGTTGCGGCGCAATCCGATTCGGCAGGCCGAGATGCGGCGGAGCCGAGAGCAGAAACAACAGGCGCTGGAGGCAGCGGTCCGAAAAGCCAACAAGTATCTTGAAGATCACCCGCGGGCCAAAGTGGACACCCAGCGGAAGCACCTGGCCGCTCGGCTGGCAAGCCTGCAGGTGCAGGATTGGCTCCAGTTGACTGTGAACCAACGACGGTTGGTCCTGACCCTCGACGCTCCAGCGCGCCAAGCCGCCGCGCAGTTGGACGGTTGCTATGTGGTGGAGACCGACCTTAAAACGACTCAGGCCGACGCGCAAACCGTCCATGACAGGTACAAAGACCTCGCCCTGGTGGAGCGGGATTTTCGCACGCTCAAGACCGGGCACCTGGAATTTCGGCCCTGGTTTGTCTGCACCGAAGACAACACCCAGGCCCATGCCTTGACTGCCATGATGGCTCTGAAAGTGCGCCGCTATTTGGAGCGGGCATGGTGGCCGCTGGAAGTCACGGTGGAAGAGGGTTTACTCGAACTGGAACAACTTTCCATCATGGAACTGGTTCACTCCGAAACTGGCAAGGTCGTGGCGCGCCACATGCCCGAACCGAACGTCCGCCAAAAGCAACTACTGGACGCCTTGGGATTGACCGTCCCGAGCAAAGTGCCTGAGGCCAAAGTGACCGTAGTCACGCGCAAGAAAATCGCTCGTGTGCGCAAAACCCTTGCAAAATAAGGCTCAACCCCAATTTTCGCACCCAGAATTCAATGGAACTTCCGCTGGAACATAACCACAGGCCACATCAAACCCACGCTGGAGGGTACGTGTGGGAGGTGCCGCCAGTATAGTCCGTGATCTTGCGTATCCGGTCCCGCCGGGCCAAGCGAACCAACCGACGGTTGTTCGCAACCTTCTGTCGCGCAGAAGGCGCTTTTTAGAATGCTGCTGAACTTGACTTTATCCTTGAAAGGGGTGACCGCGTCTGTAAACTCTGAGTCATAATCTACAGTCCATGCCTCCGGTGGCTGATAGCCGCTCGACGGACCTGCACCGGGCCATGGCGGCAAGGGGAGGATCAGGGGCGTAGGTTTGGGAAAGGAGAACCATGAAGATGAAGAACAGTGTGACCGCACCGGTAGCACTCGGGATTATCGTTGGCCTAATGAGCAGTCAGAGCCATGGACAGCAAATCCTGATCGAATCGCTGAGTTCAAACGGGGAACTGATCTGCACGGGGCTCAAGCCTGGCAGCACGGCAACGGTCGAGTGGGCCCCGACGGTGAACGGCCCGTGGACGAACAGTTGGGCGGGGCTGGAAGCGGTCGTCGTGGGCCCGGACGGAACCATAAAGGTGAAGGTACCGATGTTCTACCGGGTGCGCGGAGAGCCCGAGTGGACCGCTCCCGCTGGGATGGTCTGGATACCGCCTGGGACATTCACGATGGGTAGTCCTGCGAGCGAGCGGAACCGGGATGGTGATGAAGGTCCGGAAACTGTTGTGACAATCAGCAAGGGGTTCTGGCTTGGGAAGTACGAGGTGACGCAGAGGGAATACCTGGATGTGATGGGAAGCAATCCGTCATATTTCAAAGGCGACCTGGACCGTCCTGTGGAGCAGGTGACTTGGTATGATGCGGTGGAGTACTGCAATCGGCTCACGGCGCGGGAGCGTGCGGCTGGGCGGTTGCCTGCTGGCTATGAGTATCGGTTGCCGACGGAAGCGCAGTGGGAGTATGCGTGTCGGGCCGGGACAACGAGTCGGTTTTCGTTTGGGGACGCAATGGAATGTGACGATGAGTGTGGTGCTTGTTCAATTGCTGACCGATACATGTGGTGGTGCGGGAATAACATCCCGTATGGCCCGTATGGGACCAAGCGTGTGGGCCAGAAGCAGCCGAACGCATGGGGTTTGTACGACATGCACGGGAACGTGTCGGAGTGGTGCGCGGATTGGTACAGCGATCGACTCCCTGGTGGGAGCGTGACTGACCCGACGGGCCCCACTTCGGGCTTCTGCCGCGTGCGCCGCGGGGGCAGTTGGGGCGACGGCGGCCAGTACTGCCGGTCGGCGTCCCGCCGCGAGTTCTGGCCGGGCCTCGGGGGCGGCGCCCTCGGGTTCCGCGCCGCCCTAGTTGCAGTTCCTTGAGGCGGTAGCCTTGACCTGAGCTAAAGTTGGGGTCGGGTAGCGGAGCGGCGCAGAGGCGCGCGCAGGCGGCGGACTCTCGACCTCCTCTGAAATCGAGCGCACCAATCCCATGAACTAAAACTTCACAACCTTCACGGCGGAGCGGCGCATCATCGAACGCCCGTTGGTCTGGCTATTGATCTGGCTGGCGGGGCGGTCTTGGTGCCGTGGCATGCACAAGCTGCACACGAGCTGCGCCTTCAGCAGCCGCAACGGTTCCGAATGGATCCTGTTTAGTGTCTTTGCTTATTGGTCCCGGAAGGCCCTAAAAGATTTTGCGCAAAAATCGTGACGCCCCACCGGCCCACCAGCGGCGTACAATCACGCTTTCCACACGCCCGGAACGGTGGCGTTGCAATAACTGCATTTGCCATCGTCGATTTTCATCGACTTTATGGCATAAATCTCGCGCTCGATTATCGCCCGCTTGCAGTTGGGACAGAATGTGGTCTCCGCCTCCGGTACACCCAACACGTTCCCAATGTACACAAAATGAAGACCCGCGCTCCTCGCAACCTCTCGTGCACGCACCAATGTGTCAACAGGCGTTGGCGGCAGATGGGTTAGTTTGTGTTGTGGATGGAACCTGGAAAAATGCAGGGGAACATCCGGCCCAAGGTTCTCAACCAACCAGTTGCACATGCGTTTCACAACCTCGATGTTGTCGGTGTACGTAGGCACAATCAGGTTGATCACCTCCAACCACACGCCCATGGATCTTAGAGTCTTAAGTGTGTTCAGTATCGGATTGAGCCGCCCGGAGTTGAGTTTTCGGTACACGTCATCGTCAAACCCCTTAAGATCAATGTGCGCTGCATCGACGTACTGCGCCAAATCACGCAGAGGGCGTTCTTCGATTGAGCCACAGCTTGCCAAAATGTTCTTCAGGTCCCTCTCGCGCACTGCACGACAGCAATCCTGTGTGTATTCGTAATAGGCGATCGGCTCCGAATAGGTGTACGACACCGACGGACATCCAAGCGAATCAGCAACTTCGGCCATGTCACCCGGGAGCAAACTCAGCGACCGCACCTGCGCGAGCGAAAGCGCCGGCGGTACCGGTACCGTCAGCCTGTACTCGGGGCCGCGCGGGTCTTTCGTTTCTTCGGGCTTCTTTTGTGAAATCTCCCAGTTCTGGCAATTCAAGCACCGGAAAACACAACCGGACGTTGCGATTGAGAATGTCGTCGTGCCCGGCAGAAAATGAAACAGGGGTTTTTTCTCAACCGGGTCCACATGGAAGGTACATGGGTTCGCGTACGCCATGGTCCAGAGCGTGCCGTTCCGGTTCACCTTGTTTCTGCAATGGCTCCGATCGCCAGGCTCCAAAACGCAGTTGTTCGGGCAAACCTTGCACTGCACATTGCGGTCGAGTTTCACGTAGTGGCTTGCTTCCTTGACCCAGCCCCGTTTCTGCCACAAAGCCCAAACTTCATCGCTGGGTGCGTCCACCTTGAAGACGTCCGCCGGCGTTTCGTCCCGAGTGGCTTTCCGAAAGAACGACCAGATCGATCCCGCCCCGAGCAGGCCACCGCAAGTCATACCTCCAACCCGCAGCGCGCACCGGCGGGTCATCAACGCGGACCGTTCAGGTGCGGCTGAGTATTCTGTTGGCTGTTTTGATTCCATTTGGTCCGAGCTGTGTTACTTTACCATCCCGATCTCAGAGTTGCAAGATACATGGCCGGCAGCGCTCCGCCTCAGACAGTGGAGGGGCGATTTTGGGTGCGGGGGGCAGCGGGAGCCACTCATTTCAGTGGAATGGCAGAACGGGAACGGCGTGGGGGCAGGTTTGGTTCCGCCGATGCTGGCAGCAGGCGATTTTGAAACTCTTGCGGAGACGTCCATGCACCGAAGAGGACGTGGCCAGAGGTTTGGCCGCGCGACCGATTGCGGCGGCAAAGCATCGGGCGCAACTGGAGTCGGCGGGGCGGATTACCAGCCAAACCCATGATGGTCAGGTCTATTACCAACTGGCCCGCCGCACCCCGGCAAAGAATGTTTCTTCCAGCGCGTGTAACTTTTCAGGTCATCGTGGCTCAATATAATCAGACACGTTCGGGTCGCAGATTTCCCTACCTGAAACCAGCAAACAACGGGTCAAAATCCAGAAACCAGAGAAAGCGAAAAAGTTATGAGCCGGTCAATCTTGCAACTGGACAACGAGACGTTTGACGCCACGATCAAACAGGGAGTGGTCCTTGTGGATTTCTGGGCGCCGTGGTGCGGGCCATGCCTGATGCAAACGCCGATTTTGGAGGAGGTCGCCGTCCGAGTTGGGGGCAAAGCAATCATCGCCAAGGTCAACGTGGATGAGTGGCCGGAGTTGGCGCGGCAGTTTGGCATCCAAGGCATTCCCACCCTGCTGCTGTTCAAGGACGGCAAACTGGTGAACGAATTTGTCGGCACGCAATCCGGTCGCGTTCTAATGTCGGCGATTGAAGCCGCCGCCAAATAACAGGTAAAGAATCATCCGCCTTCAAACCGATGAAATCAACGGCGCTTCCCTCCGGCAGGAAAGACTGGCTTGAAGCTGGTGGGCGACCAAAACGGCCATTCCGACTGAGTCTGGTCTGTTACCCCGATCCAATTATGCGCGCCGTTTGCCGGCCTGTGGACCGTTTCGACAGTGCGCTTCGCGACATCGCCGAGGAAATGCTGGGGTTGATGCGATTCCACCATGGCATTGGCCTGGCCGCGCCGCAAGTCGGCCTGCGTTACCGGTTGGTTGTTGGCGGGATCGGCGACCAACGTTTTACTTTCACCAACTTCGAGGTCAACGACGCCGCTGAGCTGCGTGACTTTGTGGAAGGTTGCCTGAGCCTGCCCGGCATCCAAGTAAACGTGCGGCGACCGGAGCGCATCCGCGTCGTTGGTCACGACCTGCATGGCCAGCGGCGCAGCTTCGGCGAGACCGGTCTGTGGGCGCGCGTAATTCAACACGAACTGGATCACTTGAATGGCGTGTTGATCTGCGATTACCATGATCCCGAAATGGAAAAGTGCGCGCAGTGTCCGCTGAAATTGCCAACGGTGCTGGTCGAGGAACGCAAACACCGAGCCCGACCGCACGAGCAGTGGGGAAGCTGCTTGCAACCGCCCTATCGAGGACTGCCATGAAAACCATTGGGTTGATCGGCGGGATGAGTTGGGAATCCACGACGGAATACTATCGGCTGATTAACGAGGCGGTGAAAGCGCGACTGGGCGGACTTCATTCGGCCAAGTGTGTCCTTTACTCGGTGGACTTTGCAGAGGTGGAGGAATTGCAGCGGCGGCAGAGGTGGGCCGAAGCGGAGCGTTTGTTGGTGAAAGCCGCTCAAAGTGTTGAAAGAGCGGGTGCGGATTTCGTGCTGGTTTGCACCAACACCATGCACAAGCTGGCCGACGCGGTTCAAGCCGGCATCGGCGTTCCCCTCCTACACATTGCCGACGCCACCGCCGCCCAGGTGAAGCAAGCCGGGCTGGGCCGGGTCGGTTTGTTGGGCACGCGCTTCACCATGGAAGAGGATTTCTACTGCGGCCGTCTGGCGAGCCACTACGGCTTAAAGGTCATGATTCCAAACCCTGGAGACCGCGACACAGTGCACCGCATTATCTACGAGGAACTTTGCCTCGGCGACATCCGACCGGAGTCCGAAGAGCAGATGGCCGGCATCATGAGCCGACTTATTGAGCAGGGCGCGGAAGGCATCATTTTGGGGTGCACCGAGTTGGGTCTCCTGGTGAAGGGCAAAGGCTGCCGCGTGCCGGTCTATGACACGACGCGCATTCACGCGTTGGCGGCAGTGGAACTGGCGTTGAAATCATGGTAACCTTCGCCCGTGAAACTCGAACTGAGACCCATCGGCGTGGTTCACTCGCCCCACCGTCAAGCCGAAGGCACGCCAATCCAACCGCGCTGGGCCGAGGGCAGCGAAGGCACGGTGGAACTGTTCCCGAAATTCGCCCCTGGCCTGCGCGATATCGAGGGGTTCGAGCGCATCTGGCTGATTTACTGGTTTGACCGCGCGCGCCCGGCGCAGCTTGAGCTTGTGCCGTATCGCGACACGCAAAAGCGCGGGCTGTTTGCCACCCGTGCGCCGAGCCGGCCCAAATCCAATCGGCCTTTCCTGTGTGCGGCTGCTGGCGGTTGAGGGAACGCGGCTGCGCGTCGCGGAGCTGGATATTCTGGACGGGACGCCTTTGCTGGACATCAAACCATATGTGGCGGATTGCGACGTGTTCGCGGTCGAACGCGTCGGATGGTGGACGCAGGCTAGGAATTCACAGAGCGCCGATGGTCGATTCACTCGGGACAAACGGAGCCAACAATCATGACTGGCCGAACTACATCCTCCCTCGACAAGGCGCTGGCGCGCGTTTGCGTGCGCTGTCCCCTGGGACGCCGTGCTCGAAAGCAGCAAGGCGGATTTGCTTTCCGGCTGGTGCAGCGCGTCGAAGCCGGGTTGTGCCCGTTCTGCCGGGATTATGAGCGGGCTTATGGGCTCAAGGCGCATGAGCACATCGCTTGAGAAGTGTCACGAGAGACCATCTCGAGTGGACCAAGCCCAAGTCACGCATTCTGGTGCTTGACAACGGCTGGTGGATGCAGTAAAGCTTTGCGCGTGTTGGTGCGGTTCAATCAACGACGCGTGCGGGCTGCAGGCAGAATTGCAGCAATGGTATTGCTGCTGTTTCTGCTCTTGGGATTGGGACTGGCAGCTAGTTCAGCTCAACTGCACGAGTTCATTTGTCCGGATGCGGGGCAACTCGACGATTTCTGCGTCATCAAGCAGTTCCAAAGCGGTTTGATTGAAGCCCCGCTCGCGCGACCGGTGGTTGTACTGTTCCTTTTCCTGATGGCGGTCATTTCCTGCCAAGCCGGGGAACGGTGCCTGGCCTCGCCGCTGTTCGAAGTCTCGCCTTCGCGTGCCCCGCCGGTATAATCGGCGTCTTCTTCGTTTTTCTTCGTTGATCCGGATCCGTCGCCGGGTCGTTTGTTAAATCCTTTTTGACCGTGCCGTTGCCGACGGGCCTCGGCCATGAACCCTTTGATCTTTGTTTGGCATGAAACGCGTTTTGATTTTGGGACTGATGCCAGCGTTCTGCTTTGCAGCCAGTCCCCTGAAAGCCCAAGAGCCTCCGACCGTGGAGCAGCTTCAACGTCAAGTGACCGACCTGCAGGAGCAGCTCAAAAAGTCTCAAGAGGAGAACCAGCGCATATTGCAACTTCTGCAAACCCTGCAGAAGCAGGTGGGTGAATTGCAACAGGCGCAAGCCGCCGCCAAGCCGCCCACCTCTCCTGCAGCCGCCAATCCGTCCGGAACCGAACCCTCGGTGGACGATATCTTCAAGGAACTGGGCGGCAAGCCAACCGCGCCCGCAGCCCCCATTCAAGCCGGCACGCCCGCTACAGCTCAACCGCAGACTGCCGACGAGATCGCCAAAGCGGTGGGACAATCTGAAGGGTCTCAATTGCCGTGGTTTCGGGCGCTGAACAATCCGTCGTTTGGAGCTGTCGTGGATGTCTTGGCCAATGCTTCGGACGAGGATAAAGCCGGCGATCGCCGGAACCGTATTGACCTGCGAGAACTGGAGTTCCTCGCCTATGGCTCGGTTGATCCATTTGCCCATGCGTCAGCCCTCATCTCGGGCGCGAATGGCGTCGAGGTCGAAGAAGGCGTAGTAACGCTGACCGCCTTGCCCGGAACTCTGCAGCTTCGGGGCGGCAAATTCTTCGCGGATGTCAGCCGCTTGAACAAGACACACACGCATGATCTGCCCTTTATCGAGCAACCGTTGACCATGCAAAATTTCCTCGGTCGTCCTGATTCCTTGGGTGAGCGAGCCCGGTGGCTGGCCGAGCCCCAGTTCAACGCGGAAGGCGCTGAACTGAGTTGGGTGGCGCCAACCCCGTTTTATTGGCGGCTGCAATTGTCGGTTTACAATGAGTTTTCCGATCGCTCGCCCGGCAGTTTCTGGGACCAATACTTGGGAAGACCGGGTTACCAGACGTCGTATCGCGGTTTGGACGATTTCACCTATCACTTTGGCACGCGCACGTTCTTCGAGCTGTCGCCCAATCAAAGCTTGCGGTTGTTTGCCAACGTGCTGGTGGACGCTCCGAGCACGGACGCGCGCCGGATCACCGAAAGCGGCGGCTTTTCCTATCTTTGGTACCCATTGGATGGTGGACTGTACAAGGGCTTCGAATGGACCGCGGAGGTATTCGCCAATCAAGAACGGTTTCTTGGCTGCATTCCGGAGCAAGACAGTTGGGGCATCTACAGCTACGTCAACCGCCGGCTGGGACGGCGGTTTGAAGTTGGCCTGCTGGGGGAGTGGTCCACGTTCCGGTTTGACGACGGAGCCGAAGCCTGGCACGTCGGGACTTGGTTGTCTTACTACTTCAGCGAACGACACCGCGTCCGCCTTGGAATCGACCGATTTGGTGACCAGCAGTGGTTGAATTCGATCTCTTCGCACACCGGCCTCCCGGCTGGGGAGGGCGATTATTGGCTGTTCAGCCTGCAGTGGAACGTTGTGGTGGGCAGCCACGAACACACGTACGAGTGAAGAGCTGATTCATCTCAAGAAAAACCAATATAATCCCCAAAAAAAAACACCAATATGAAAAACTACATTCTGCATATCTCAAGTTGGCTGACGTCGCTCCTGTGTGTGCTGGGGCCGCAGGTGAGCGCCGCTCCCATTCAAGTGGTTACCAGCACCCCAGATCTCAAAGACATGGTGAAAAATATCTGCGGCGAAGATGTCCAGGTGAATTCCTTGATGACGGGAGTTGAAAACCACCACGCCGTGCCGCTGAAACCCAGCTTCCTGACCCTGCTCTCCGCCTGCGATGTGCTGATCGTCAACGGCCTCGAGTACGAGCACGCCTTCGTGCCGGGCGCGCTCATGAGCATCAACAAGCAAACGATTCAACGGGGTGCTTCGCACTACATTGACGCCAGCCGCTATATCAAGCCGTGCGAAGTGCCCAGCAAGATTGACGCGGTCCTGGGCGACCTCCACCCGCTCGGCGCTTCGCACATTCACATCGAACCGGGCAATGGCATCCTCATGGTCAAAGCCATCTACGAAAAAATGTCCGAACTATATCCCGACAGAGCAGCAAACTGGCGACCGCGCTACGAGGCTTATGTCCGTAAAATCTATGCGAAGCTGCAAGAACTACGGACCTATTGTCGGGGCACTGAAGGACTCAAAGTCGTTTTTTACCATCCCGGTTGGTGCTATGTCACGGATCGCTTTGGCTGGGAACTGGTCGGCTACGTTGAAGTCCGGGCCGGGGTTGAACCGACCCCCGCCCATATCCGGCAACTGGTCGAGAACATGAAGGGGCGTGGCGCAAAGCTGCTGGCAATTGAAATGTGTTACTCGACCAAGATTCCTGACTACGTGGCTCAACAGGTGGGCGGCAAGGTTATCAAGATTCCCCACCACACACACGCGTTGCCGGGCTGCGACAACTACATCGACTTTCTCGATACCCTGATCAAGAGCATCGCTGACGCTGGCCGGGAGGTTTACGGTTTACCGCCACGCCCCGGAGCAGTTCCAGCGACTGCAACCACCAACACCCCCTCCACGAAATGACCATCCTGATGAACAAACAACGAGCACGAGCGAAACCACAACCCAACTCGCCTCGGGCCGGATCCGAACCGGTTCTGGTAATTGACGGCGTGGACCTTGGCTATGGTACCAAGCAGATCCTGCGCGAGGTCAGCCTCACCCTGCAATGCGGGATCTGCATGGGGCTGCTGGGACCGAACGGTGCAGGCAAAACCACGCTGATTCGCGGCCTGCTTGGCATTCTCAAGCCGGAACGAGGCCGGATCACCTGGGGCGAGGTGGATGGAGAACCGGTGCGTATTGGCTACGTGCCGCAAAAGGAACGGCTGGATTCATCCTATCCGCTCACTGTCACCGAAGTGCTTTCCATGGGTGTTTACGGCGAGCGGCCCTGGTCGCCCTGGCTGAAGACTGAGCATCGCCAGCGGGTGTGGCAAGCGCTTGAAAGCGTCGGCATGACCTCTTTTGCGAAGCGGCTCTTCTCCGAGTGCTCGGGCGGGCAACGGCAGCGCATCCTGATCGCCCGGGCACTGGCCGCCCGGCCCAACCTGCTCATTTTCGACGAGCCGACCACCGGCATTGATCCGGCGTCGCAGCGGGAAATCGTCAGGTTGTTGGAGGAATTGCGCGCAACCCAGCACCTCACCATGTTGATCGTCACGCAGCACTTCGGACATGTCGAGCGGCTCTTCGACGAGGTCGCTTGGGTACAAGATGGGCGAGTGCTGGTGGGGCCAGCCAAAGAGTTCTTGACCGACGAGTTCATTTCGAAAGCTTTTGGCAAATCATGAAAAAGTCCCTCGCCTTTCTAAGTCGAAGCCCCTTGCTGCCGTTGTGCCTGGCGGGCATCGTTGTGGCCGGGCTGGTAACAGCCTTCACGGCGAACTCACCGAGCTCACAGCCTTCGCTGCCGGACATCCTCGGCGACGTCTCCAGCAAAGCTGCTGACTCGACGTCCACCAGCGCCGAAGCGGCCAGCGTCGCCGCTCACAGCCAACCCAATGCGACTGTGAAGTTCTTCGACCTGTTCAGCCAATTTCGCTGGGCGGTGCTGGGCAGCGTAGCCGCCGCCATGCTCTGTTCGTTGATGGGGACGTTGCTGCTGGCGCGGCGAATGATGTTACTGGGAATCGCTCTGCCCCAAGCGGCTTCAGCGGGTGTCACATTTCTGATCCTCCTGGTCCAACTGGTTCACAACCTGACGCTGGCACCGGGCCAATCACCGTTTATCAAAGAGCAGACATTGACAACGCTGGCTCCCATCGGATCGTTGAGCGCGGTCCTGTTGGTGCTTGGCTTGCTGGCTTGGACCGAACACCGGACATTGTTCCCCGAAGCGCAGTGGGCCACCGTGTATATCGTCGGTGCGGCCCTGATCGTGTTGTTCTTGGTGATCAATCCCTACGGCGAGGCTCACATGAGCACGATTCTTGAGGGTAACATCATCACTGTCACCGCGACGCAGTTCTGGATCCTCGCCGCCGTGGCGTGTGTTGTTAGCGCGGTAATGGTGCTGTTCCGCAAGGAGTTGCTGCTTATTTCCTTTGACCCGGACATGGCGTGGAGCCTGCGCTTCAAGCTCCCGCTTTGGAACGGACTTCTCTATGTCCTGCTGGGGGTGACGGTCAGTGCCAGTGTCATGATCACCGGCCCGATGTTCGCCTTTGGCTACCTTTTGTTACCGCCGTTCGCCGCCCGACCGTGGGCGGTAGGCATGCGCAACTTCTACATGCTCTCCATCGCCATCGGCGTGAGCACATCGCTCATCGGCTGCCTGGTCAGTTTCGGTGTCAACTGGCCCTTGGGACCGTCACAGGTCGTGGTAGCGGCTCTGGCGCTCGCGGCGTCCCGAGGGCTGCTGCTGTTGCGATGCCGCCATCGTGGAATCTGAAAAAGGCGAACAACTGTCGCTGGCGGGGCGGTCTTGGCGCTGTGGCTCAAGTCGTCGTTTGCCGCCGTGGCGCTGGCGGTCGCTGGCGTGTGCGTTTTGTTTTCGGTGTTCACATTTTACTTTATCCAGCCCGAGTTTACGAATTACGGTAGTGCTTCATTGATTTGACGTTGGACATCAAGTACTTATCCATCTCAACTGTGTCCCTAAATAATTGTGCAGGATGTCTGGTTCTTCACCTTGAGAAATAGGATGTTATGCTTGATGGATTCCATAAATATCCCCTAGCGTGACTTTACAAGTTAAACAGGCCAGAACGCGGCAAGAGCATTGGGAATAGGGCTCCAGATCGCGGTTCGATCTGTATGACCTAAGTGCTCCGGTATCGCTCTAAGCCCAAAATCTCGTACAGCCGTTGCGCCTCCTCTTCCATGATCGACAGACAGG
>Ga0315298_1007199_pt1 | contig 14807 bp, 14 predicted proteins | sample WHS_1_MG_FD_203077 | JGI IMG/M metagenome (GOLD analysis project Ga0315298, IMG submission 203077) | Extremophilic microbial mat communities from Washburn Hot Springs, YNP, Wyoming, USA - WHS_1_MG | ecosystem: Environmental > Aquatic > Thermal springs > Hot (42-90C) | place: USA: Wyoming... | reverse complement strand
CATCCGGAGCAACGAGCGGGGTTTAGTTCACGGCGTTGGGATGTCCTGAAGGGTACGGATCACGATCAACTCGCCTCTTCTCCACGCTTGTCCTAGATAGCCGATACCGTCCTTGGTCTGTTCGTGGAACTCCTCTGGAGTATAGCAGTGTAGATCTAGCCCTTGTCCCCAGCCTCCGGCCTCGAGCCATAGATAGAATCGGTCTACCACCCTGGCCGTTCGTTTTTGCCCGCGAAATGCTTCGGAGACGGCCACAATATCGTAGTCGCTGTCTTCCCCGGCAGTTCCTCGTGCCCGAGAACCAAAGAGATACAGGGTTGCGCCGTACCGTTGCCGCATAATGCGGGCAAACCTCCGCACTAGCTCTTCTTGTGTTTTGGCTTTCCTGTAGGTAGTTTGAGTAATGACTCCACCCATATCATCACCTTCTCGGCATGGGCCACGGAGATCTTCGCGTCCCCTTCGGCAATCAAATCAGCCGGTATTGGCTCGTTCACATCCTGCGACGGATAGCGCGTGGTCTCAAACACTGCCAACAGTCCGGTGATAGCCTCTGAAACGTAGTCAGGTATGCCGCCAGCAACCTCACCCAGGGCCGTGGCTAACCTGTCTAGCTGGTGGTTCCATCCTGGCTCTTCCGCTAGAAGGTGCCAGTAGGCTGCCTTGAGCCCCTTTTCTGCCGCCTGCTCTCCGAAGAACACAGCATTGTGATACCGGCGAGGCCGCACGTTCTCCCGCGCCGAATCCAAATCCACGACAGCTTGCTCGTAGAATCGCCTGGACATTCCTGCCCAGCGAGGAGGCGCCGCATTTCGTTTGTGTGCCCCCGTACCGCGTCCCACAGCCTAAGTATACTGAGAGAGGGCCGGGAAATCAATTGCGCCGGGGCTGAAATCTGTGCATAACAGCAAGCGAACACGATTTGAAGTGGCTGGCATAGTGCTTCCTGACACAATATGTTGCGCTCCACAGACTGCTAAAACGAGTTATGCACGGATCTCAGTGCCGGGGTGGGTGCCACAGGGCACCTGCAGCCTTGCTAGATCGCCTGCAGGAGTCACGAAAGTAGGGCTCGGATCAACTCTCCGCAGCAGATCATCAGTCACTGTTTAACGTCAACGACACGGTCAATATGGCTGCCGCCCGACTGAACGGCTTGCCTTAGTATATTCCCGTGGCGCGGTAAGTCAACTATCCTTCACCAGCTTCAGTACCTCCCTGAATTCGTCGGTGCCAGCGCGTTCCAGGAGCTCGTACATGAGCATTTCGGTGGAGGAGATGATGGCTCCGGCGCTGCGCAGACGTTCCAGGGCGATGGCGCGGTCGTCTGGAGACCGGGACCCGATGGCGTCGGAGATGACGTGGACGCGGTAGTGGGGCAGGGCGTGGAGCACGGTCTGCGCTACGCAGATGTGGGCTTCGATGCCCGCGACGACGAGGGCGTTCCGGTTCAGCGCGGCCAGGTGCTCGGCAAAAGCGCCGTTCTTGAGCGCGTCGAACTCTACTTTGACGGTCGTTTCCAGGTCGGGGAGCTCGGCGCGAATCTCGGGGACGAGCGGGCCGAGCTTTATCTGCTCGCTGGCGACGATGGGTAGGCCCAGGATTCCCGCGAAGCGCAGCAGCTTGATGGTGTTGGCGAGCAGCGACTCGCGATTGGAGATGGCCGGCAGGAGCCGCTCCTGGATGTCGATTATCACCAGCGCGGCGTCTTGTCTGGAAAGCAGAGCATCAGGGCGATGTACGTTCATACGATCCTCCTCCTGGTAGCAGGAAAGTGTAGTGGTGCGCTAGTCAGTCCGACCACGCGCGCGAGCAGGAGGCGCTCCCTCACGGCGTGGCTCCTGGCGCAGGCGTAACCTTGCTGTGCCGTTGTCGAGCTCCAGGTCCACGATCAGGCGGCGCTCGTTGTCGTCGACGGCTCGGACGGCGTCGCTGGGTTGATAACGTGAGGAAGTCCTGGTGTTCATGTTATCATGAGCACGCAGTATCCGGAGGAGGTCACATCGCGTGCTCTCTTTCAGAGAGGGAGCACTTCGAAAGCGGCACCTGGGAAATGAGGAGCGAGACGCCATGAACACTTCTGTTGCTCTGGTGAAGTGCGAGACCTACAGTCAGGAGCAAGTGGATCACGCCATCGCGCGATCGCTGGGCCTGCTGGGCGGCATCGAGCGGTTCGTAAAGCCGGGCCAGCGGGTGTTGTTGAAGGTCAACCTGCTGGCCGGAGCACCTCCCGAGAAAGCCGTGACCACCCATCCTGCGGTGGTGCGCGCGATGATTCGGCAAGTACGGGCAGCCGGTGGCGTGCCGAGGATCGGCGATTGCTCCGGTTATGAGGGACCACCGAACCTGGGCCGCTACTACAGTGTGTGTCGCCAGTCGGGCATCAAGCAGTTGTGCGAGGAAGAACGAGTGGAGTTGCTGCACCTCAGCGCCGAGTCGGTCGAGGTGGAGAATCCGTCCGGCCGCGCCTTCAAGCGCTTCGTACTCGCACGTGAGGTGGCCGAGGCGGACGTTATCATCTCGCTGCCCAAACTCAAGACCCACGGGTTGACCCTGTTCACCGGCGGAGTAAAGATCAATTTCGGCTGCCTACCTGGATTGCATAAGGCTGAGATGCACGTCCGGGCCCAAGGGGCAGAGCCTTTCTCTCAGATGCTGGTGGACCTGTTGCTGGCGGTGCATCCGTCGCTCACCGTGATGGATGCGGTACTGGGGATGCACGGCAACGGCCCACGTAACGGCCAACCAAAGCAAATCGGAGCCATCCTTGCCAGTACCGATGCAGTGGCGGTGGACGCCGTAGCCTGCCAGATGGTCGGCATCAACCCGATGATGGTGCCCACCACCCGTGTTGCGCACGAGCAAAATGTCGGCATTGGTGACCTCGCTCAAATTGAGTTGCTGGGCGAGAAGTTGGAATCGATGTCGGTGGCCGATTTCCGTCTACCCTCGAGTCACGGGTCGTTCCTGAGCGCTGCGGCTATGCCTTTTTTGAGAAGCCGGATAGTGGCTAAGCCTGTGGTGGCAAAAGATCGTTGCGAAGGTTGCTGGACGTGTGTAGAGCATTGTCCGGCCAGTGCGCTTAGTAAGGACGGAAGGCTGCCGAAGGTCGATTACGACAGGTGCATCCGCTGCTACTGCTGCCAGGAGATGTGCCCACACGATGCTATGGAGCTGCGAAGGCCGCTTCTGGCACGTCTGTTCTCGCGTTGAGCAGGTGTAAACGCGGCAGGGCAAGTCCTGTTTGAGTGCCACAGGAACCCCGGCATCAAGGGAAGCGCTGACTGAAGAGTGTTTTCTCGCAGCCATTGGGCAAAACGAGCGGTGGCCTCCTCGGTAGTTCCTTTACAGGTTGCCGGGCCATTTTTTGGAGCTCCCGTAAAATGTGTCCGTCAGGATCCGGAATGCCGGATCAAGTTGCGAACGACCATAATGCGCCACTGAATGGACGAGAATTTCCCCAGTCAAATCGCACGTGATCGCGGCACGTCACTCATCTTCGTGGCGGTGGGAGGGCTCTTTGGGATTTTGGGCACGGCCCAATTCGCGGGAGCGGCTTGTGGCGGCGAAAATGGCGTCCATGATGGCCGCGCGCACGCCGCCGCGCTCAAGAGCGTGCACTCCAGCGATGGCCGTTCCGCCTGGCGACGTAACCATTTCTTTGAGCCGAGCGGGGTGCTCGCCGGTCTCGGAGAGCATGTGGGCGGTGCCCAGAACAGTTTGGACAGACAGCACGTTAGCCACGTCGCGGGGAAGCCCGACGCGCACTCCGGCGTCGCTCAGAGCGTCAACGATAAGGCTGACGAAGGCTGGGCCACTGCCGCTCAGTCCGGTGACAGCGTCCATGTATTTCTCTGGCAGCACGATTGCCTTGCCCACGGCGCCGAGAATCGACTGGACGATCTCGACGTGCTCAGGCGTGGCGTAGGTGCCCGCGGAGAGCACGGCCATCCCCTGACGGACGAGGCAGGGGGTGTTGGGCATGACCCGGATCACCGGCTGCCGGTCGAAGAGCATCGCCTCGACGTGGGCGATAGGAACGCCAGCGGCTATGGAGACGATCAACTGGTCGCGGCGGAGCGAAGGCGCCACTTCTTTGAGCAGCGCATCGACATCCTGGGGCTTCACGCTCAGGAAGATTACGCCCCCCTGGCTTACGGCCTGTTTATTGTCAGCGCTTACGAGCACGCCCAGTTCGCTGGCGAGGTACTCCAGACGACTGGAGCGAACATCGCTGCCTAGCAACTGTTGAGGACCCAAGAGCCCGGCGGTGAGGATGCCGCGCATGAGCGCCTCGGCCATCTGGCCGGCGCCGAGGAAGACGACGTTGGGTATCTGGGACATAGAAAAAGCCTCCTTGGCGTGATTCCGTATTGTCGCAGGGGCTCAAGCACGGCCCTCACCCTGGCCCTCTCCCAGAGGGAGAGGGGTATTGGGACTGCGCCTCTCCAGAGGGAGAGGCAATCTGGAGGTAGGGCTATGGTAACCCCAATTCCGCCAGTTTCTCCGGAGTGGGATGACCTTTGGAATCCCAACCACGGAGGGCGTAGTAGTCATCGAGTAGCTTCTCCAGTTGTTTCCGGTTGATCATTCGGCCAGCAGTGGGGCCATCGGGCATGGGACGGCGGTAGAATCGAGACGGGGGCCAGTCGTCTTTGCGACCAAACCCTGGCACGTGCTTTATCCAAAACAGTCGGGTCAGGTTCCAGACTCGTTCGGATATGCGATTCAAGTCGTCCATAGTATACTTCACGCCGGTTATGGGCTCGAGCACCTTGGGATACCAATCTAGATCGAAATCGATTTCGACCCAGAGCAGGCGGCAGGCACCCAGCACGTCGAAGAGGGGGCGGATGTGCTGAAGCTCGATCACTTTCCGCGCTTTGCCCTCGAGCACGTCGCGCCCCAGAGCAATATCGTAGGTGATGGCCCAGGCACGATTGTGGTGCGATCCGACATCGGCCGTCATATAGGCCAGCATGTTGGCGGGAGCGCTCCTCGACTCGTAGCCACTCCATTCGAGGCCTTTTACCTCGATGGCGAATTCGTCTGAACCGCGGCCAAGGTGCCGCGCAGCCCTGCGCACACCGCCGGCGAGAAGGTCGCCAATTCCCTCCCGCAGGGCGATTTTGTGGGCCAGTTTGACGAATGCATCGACATCGCCAAATCGAGCTTCGATGCCACCGGTATCCTTCGCTGAAATGATGCCCTTTTCGTAGCACTCCATCGCGAAGCCGATCACTGCGCCGGCAGAGATGGTATCCAGCCCCAACTCGTCGCAAACGTAATTGGCATAGGCCACGTCTTTTATGTCCGTGATAGCGCAGTTACCGCCAATCAGGGCGCTGGTCTCGTATTCCGGGCCCTCGACGTAGGCATCGTAGCCCTTAGCAGTGGTATGGCTGTACTTTCCGCAAGCCATGGGGCAGGAGAAACAGGCCTTATCGTTGACCACAATTTCGCGACGCATCAACTCGTGCGAAAGCCCTTCGTTCCCCTCGAGATAGCCAGACTTGAAGTTGCGAGTGGGGAAGGCCCCAATTGAGTTGGCCCACGGCACTACCTGGCTAGTGCCATAGCGCTGCCACTCACGGATGTTGGGTGCGGCAAATGAGGCCTTGAACATGTCCTTGCCAATGGCGATCATCTTGTCGAGGTCGGCAACCTCTATGGCCTTGGTGCCCCGAATGGCTATCGCTTTGATGTTCTTGGAACCCATTACTGCGCCCACGCCCGTGCGCCCCGCCTGGCGGCCGAAATCGTGGCTTACGCAGGCGAAGACCACGCGATTCTCGCCCGCTGGCCCTATAGTGGCAATCTGGAATTCGTCGCCCAATACGTCTTTGAGCGCTCGCTCCGTCTCTATTGCCCCTTTGCCCAACAGGAACGCGGCGTCGCGAATCTCGACCCTATCGTTCTTTATATAGACATAGGAAGGCCGTGGCGCTATGCCCTGGAGGATTATGGCGTCGTAGCCAGCATACTTCATCTCCGAGGCCAAGTGCCCTCCGATGTTGGAATCCCCCCATCCACCAGTAGCTGGGCTCCTGGCAGCGAACGTGGTCTTGCCCGCCGCCGGGACGAAAAGGCCGGAGAGGGGCCCAGCGGCGATTACGATCCGGTTATCGGGCCCTAGTGGGTCGGCTCCGGTGGGGATTTCATCGTAAAGGATGCGGGCAGCAAACCCACGTCCTCCCAGGTAGTCTCTTATCAACTCAGGTGGCAACGGTTCTGTACTAAAGTCGCCCGAGGCCAAATCGATTCTGAGGATCTTGCCCGCGTAGCCGTTCATTCTAATTCCCCCCTTCGACACTCAGCGCGAGGACCTGCTTCGGACAGTAGGTGACGCACTCGCCGCAGGCATTGCACTTGATGGGCACATCCATCGATTCGTGGGTGAAGATGACCTCGTAAGGGCACACCTGGACGCAAGCGAGGCAACCAGTGCATTCCTCAGGGTCTATAACGTACACGCCATCGCTTCGCCGTCTTATGGCCTCGGTCGGGCAAACTTCTGCGCACTCTCCACATTGGTCGCATATGCGCAAATCGTAGCGTCCTGGCGATGGGAACAACCCTCTGACCCGCAGAGCCGCCTTCGCGGGGTTGTTTTCCTTGTGGTTCTGCAAGGCACAGATCAGCTCGCAGGTCCTGCACCCGCTGCATTCCTCCGGGTGAACTGCCAGCAATTGCATTATATCCTCCGTTCGGCCCCGCCGTTGCGGGAATACTCATCACCACATTGAAAGACACGTAACATAAGGCTGTCTAATCATATTGACCAGCATACTTGGTGTCAAGTGGTATGGGGCACCTTTGTTTTCACGGCGGCCAGCAAAATCCTTGATCGAGCGACTGATAGGTGTTAGCATACGTTTACCGCCATCGCGCACTTTGCGGCGATTCTTACGGCGATTTGTGCTTGGTTGTGGCTCGCTACCGCCGGCGAGGGAACAAGCCCCCGCCCTACCTCTGGTGAGCCAACTGAGCCTCTGCTATATTGGCTCACCCCGGCCGACTGAGGACGACTGCTGGTCTCCCCTGTGTTCCGGTCGGGTAGCTACGTTCTAGGCACGTGGCTCAGTGTTTTCGCAGAACGGTGTTAACACCGCTGTAAATGACCGGCAGAGATTGAGGCTTCCTTGGCATAAGTGGAGCAGGGCCAGCCCGAGCACTCTACGTCCTGAAGGGCAACGTCTTGTTCTGGCTTGTGCCGAGCTCCTGGGAGTGGGAACAAGAAGAGGCGAAGACGCTGGCCCAGCAGGTGGTCAGCAAGCTGCTGTGAGCTCCTCGTCATCTAACTGGAATCGTGATCTCATCGCCGATGCTCAGATCGTCGGCGGAGCTTAGGCCGTTGTAGCGGACGATGGAGTCAACGGTCACCCCGTAGCGGTCGGCTATACCGGATAGAGTGTCGCCCTCTTTGACGGTGTATTTTACGTACGGTTCAGACGTGGGCGTACCGGCTGGTCTCGGCGAGGATGGAATCGGAATATTGATCTTCTGGCCGATGTGCAGGTCATCCGGGGACGATAGGCCATTGTAGCGCACGATCGAGTCCTCGGTTACGCCATATTTCTCAGCGATTCCAGAAATTGTGTCTCCCTCCACTACCACGTGAACGACGCCAGGCGCGATGGTGGGAGTACTTGCCAGCGCTGACGAGGGCGTCGCGGTGAACGACGGCTGAGGCATCGGCGAAACTACTGGATTTGGACTGGGAATAGTGGGAACGGCGGCCTCGGTCGCGGCTGCAGGGGCAGTGGTAGGAAGGACGGCCTCGGGAGTGGAGGTCTGTGTCATCACCGATCCGTGACCAGCTTGCGAAATCGAGGCGGATGGGCTAGCGGGTGATCCAGGGGTTGGGCCAGCCAAGCTGCCGACCACCTCATTGGGCACGTAGAATCCAGCCAATCCCGACAGAGCGAGCAGGAAAACACCGAAGAAGATTCCGATGGTTGACGGCCTTAGCCTGAGTTTCTTGGCTTTCACGCTGACAGTTCCTCCAGGCTCTGCCCCACTGTCTCCTCCCCCAGGACGGCCACGTTAAGCCCCGCCAGCAGAAGGATCACGCCGAAACTGGCGAAGGCCAGACCGTGCCCTCCGGCAGACTGGCTAACGATGAAACCCGTGGCCATAGGGGCAATCACGCCTACAAGTCGACCAAGCGCACCGGACCAACCAAGACCCGTACTCCTAAGCCTCGTTGGATAGAGTTCGGCCGTGAAGGCCGTCATCGTGCCCCAAGCTCCCATCAGGAAGAACGAGATGAGCGACCCCCAGAGGAGCACGCTTTCGACACCCGTCGAAAGGCCAAACATCAAGGCGGAAGCACCGGAGACCAGAAGGAAGGGAACCAAGGTGCGCTTGCGCCCGATTCTATCCACCAGGAATCCGCCGAAAATACAGCCGGGCACCTGGGCGAGAGTGACGAAGAACACCAGTTTGAAGGAGTCGGCCATGCTGAAGCCCGCGGCCACGACGAGGGAGGGAAGCCAGATAAAGACGCCATAGTAGCTATAGCAGACGAAGGCCCAGAGTATCCAGATGCAGATGGTTCGCTTGAGATACTCACCAGACCATAACTCAGAGAGCCCGGCACGTGAGGGCGGTGTCCGCGAAGCGCCATCCGACGCTAAGCTAGCTACGCTACCACCAGGCTGAACTCCACATTCCTCTTCGATGCGCCTGACCGTGTCCTCAGCTTCCCGCGCTCGACCACGGTCGAGCAAGAACCGCGGCGATTCCGGGAGCAGCCAGTGTATGACAAATAGATATGCTAGAGGGACGGCGCCCAGAGAAAAAGCCATCCTCCAGCCCAGCGACGGGATCACCAGATAGGCCAGAAGAGCAGCGCCCGCCGATCCGGTAACCCAGAAGCCCTCCAGTAGCAACAGCATAAGTCCACGGTGGCGAGAAGGGGAAAGCTCGCTCAGCAGGGAGAGCACCGGGGGAGAGCCACCACCGAAGCCGATTCCGGCAATGAAGCGGAAGAACAGAAGGGACAACAGATTCCAGGAAATCCCGCTGAGAAGTCCGGCGATACCGAAGATGACGAAGGTGGCCTCGAGCATAAATTTCCGGCCGAAGCGATCAGCCAGGGCACCCACTAGCATCACGCCTAACACCATACCGGCGATGCCGACGCTCCCCACGGATCCTGCCTCAGCGGGGCTGAGTTTCCAGTCAGCGATAAGGCTGGCGATAACGTAGGAGATGATGCCGAGATTCATCGACCGGAAGGAGCTCGCGAAACCGCTCACCAGAAGCACCTTCCAGTGGAATCGGGTCAACGGGAGGCGGTCTATCCTTAGGGTAACGCTCACGGCTTCCTCTTTCACGCCGACAATTCCTCCAGGCTCTGGCCTGCAGTCTCTTCCCCCAATATGGCCACGTCAAGTCCCCCCAGCAGAAGCACCAGCGCAAAGACTATAAAGACAAACCCGAATCCTCCGCCCGTCTGAGCGACGATCACGCCGGTTCCCATGGGAGCCACGATGCCGACGAGGCGCCCGAATGCACCGGCGGAACCTACTCCCGTGCTTCTCAACCTGGTTGGGTACAGCTCGGCCGTAAACGCGGAAGTGAGACCGCGCGAGCCAAGCATAAAAAACGATATCAGCGACCCCCAGAGGAGTATGCTCTCAGCGCTCGTGGAAAGGCCAAACAGGTAGCACGAGATTCCGCAGAGCAGCAGGAAAGGAACCAGCGTACGCTTGCGGCCAATTCTGTCCACCAGCACCCCCGCGACAACAGTGCCGGGCAATTGGGCGAGCGTTATGATAAGCATGAACTGGAACGAATCGACTATGCTGAAGCCCGCCGACACGACGAGAGAGGGGAGCCAGACGAAGATGCCGTTGTAGGCGTAGCTGGAGATAAACCACAGAATCCAGAGGCAAGCCGTCCGTTTGAGGTACTCGCCGGAGAACAGCTCGGAGAGATTGCCACGAGCGGAGATTGCGCTCCCCGCTCCATTTGTAGACAGGGGGCGCAACGCTTCGCCGTGCTCGACTCCGGACTGGGCCTCGATGCTCCTGACCGTGTCCTCGGCCTCTTGCAGCCGGCCTTTGTCCAGCAGGAATCGCGGCGATTCCGGGAGTAACCGGTAGATCGCCGCAGCGTAAAGGATGGGGATGGCTCCACAGACAAAAGCCATTCTCCAGCCCAGCGAGGGGATCACCAGGTAGGCCACGAGAGCAGCGATAACGGATCCGAAGGTCCAGAAGACCTCCAGGAGCATCACCATCTGGCCTCGATGACGAGCGGGGGAAAGCTCGCTGACCAGCGTGAGCATCGGGGGGTGACCGCCGCCAAGGCCGATTCCAGTGACAAACCGGAAGGAGAGCAGGGATAAAAGGTTCCAGGACAAGGCGCTCAAGGCAGTAGCGGCAGTATAGACGACCACGGCGAGCCCAAACATAAACCTGCGGCCCAATCGATCGGCCAAAGCGCCCACGAGAGCCACACCCGCGACCATGCCGGCGATACCGATGCTTCCCACCGCGCCCGCCTCCTCTGGGGTTAGATTCCAGTCGGCTATTAGGCTGGCAAGAATGTAGGATATGATCCCAACGTTCATCGACCGGAAGGTGTTTCCCACGCCGCTGACGGCAAGCAATCTCCAGTGGAAGCTTCCGAGTGGTAGGCGGTCGATTCGATAGGCAATACTCAAGCCGTTCTCCCGAACGTAAGGAATCTCCGGCCGTTCACTTTGTAGAGCGGCCAAGGCGGGGTAGCTACTCTTAGACGGGGCCAAGCGGATTATAGCACTCGGCTAGGCTTGCGGCAACAAGAGGAGGGCACTTTCCCAACTGCGCGAAGCATTTTGGAGAACTTGCTACCTGATGGCCAGAACCGAAGTCGCGCAGGCCGTCGCCCGGCTCGGAGAGCTTGACGCTCGGGAGTGGCGAGAACTTCGGCCCCACCCGCAGCACGCCCCCTCCGGCGAACTGCACACCAAGCCCCCATCGGTGCTCGTGATGAAGGTAGGGCGTAACGACCCGCCGCCCGGGCGATAGCTGCAAGAAGTACAAGAAGTGCTGCTTGCTGCCGGGTGCGCCGGGCGGTTCACCGCAAGAATCCAAGTCCAATGGCGGCAAAGACCCCGTAGATGATTATGAGGATTATCCAGCCAATGATTGCCGTCAAAATAGCTTTGGCGGTGTCGAAATCCAATGCCTGGCGAACCGCGATTATGCCCGCTATCAGTGCCCAGATCGCTCCCACGAAAGCAATAATGCCACCGAGAATCGGAATGAAGACGAAGATTCCGAGCGCGTTGGGAGTGTACGCGAAGCCGATCGTGCGGAGCAGTTCACCATAGGTTGCTTTGCCCCCGAAGAGGCTCGTCCCGATCCAGTACGTAAGGAAGGACCAGATAACCCAGCCCACGACCGCCGCCACGATACCAGATATCAAGCCACCAATTGCCGCGCCAATGCCTACACCAGCGAACAGAGTCGACAGCGCACTGCCAATTCCTTCCGCAATGGCCACGATGACAACGACCGTCAGGGCCTGCGTGGTAGCGTCACGGTCTCTTTCGAGCTCCTCATAGACATCGTTCTCCAGTCTCGCCGCACGGATCATTCTGTTCACCATCGAGTTCCCCGCATACTGTTGCACCTGAATTACCTCCTCTGGCATTAGCAATATACCAGCCGTGCGCAGCTTGGGACCTGCGGCTACAAGTTACTGCTGTATTAGGCTACAGCCCGCAGGTTCAGGTTGCGCTACAAGCCTCAGGTCTTCTCAAACCGCTCGACGTCCAGGACAAATACCACCGCCCCTCCGATGCGAACCTCCATCGGCGAGGGTGTGAAACCGTGCGAGGGAACGACTGAGGGAGGCACGACCGTCTCGACGTGGGAGTGGCAGTTCTCGCGGATAACGGACAGCACGTCTTCGACCTCCTCGGCCTCAACTCCAATGAGAAGCGTGCTGTTTCCTCGGCGCAGGAACCCCCCGCTACTGCTCAGTTTGGTCGCGGGATATGATCTCGATATCAACGCGTCAATCAACCGGTTGCTGTCGTTCTCCCGGATAATAGCTATGATCAGCTTCGTGCCCTCACGCATCGAGTCCACAATCAGGCCCTCCTCACGAAAGCAGTATAACACCAATGTCTACTACTAGCAAGCCAGCCTGCTGCAGCAGAACGCTCGATAGGATATAATGCTACTTACAGACAGCGTCGTTAACTGCAGCGATTTGCGTTCAGGCAAGGCTAGCCCTTTCCGCCCATCGCTTCGGGACTGGGGTAGTTGGATTGTGATTAAGCGGATAACTCAGGCAAAAGGACTGCGCGGCGAGGTCCGCATTCCTGGCGATAAGTCGATCAGCCATCGCGCCTTGATGTTCGGCAGCATAGCACAGGGCAAGAGCCACGTCAAAGGATTCAGCATGTCCGCCGACACGGCCGCAACGTTGAAATGCCTCCGTGCGCTCGGATGTCCCATCAGTGTCGAACAAGGAGGCGCGGTCAAAGTGCACGGGCGAGGATTGTTCGGCCTGGCTGAACCCGACGATGTTCTGAACGCAGCCAATTCAGGCACGACCGTTCGGCTGCTTTCGGGTATCCTGTCAGGCCAGCCTTTCTTTTCGGTCTTAACTGGGGATGATTCCCTGCGTCGGCGGCCGATGGATCGCGTTGTCACTCCCCTAGCGCAGATGGGTGCGCTTATTTCAGGCCGCAACTCGGACCAGAATCTACCGCTGGCCATTAAGGGAGGCTCCCTACAACCGATTACGTACAAGTTGCCCGTAGCTAGCGCTCAAGTGAAATCCGCCATACTGTTGGCGGGCCTGTATGCCGAAGGCGAGACGACCATCGTCGAGCCCCAGCAGACGAGAGATCACAGCGAGAGGATGCTCGCGGCGATGGAGGCCCGCGTGGCTATCGCGAGTGACGCTACGGGCCATCAAGTAAAGATAGCAGGGCAGCCGCAACTGCAGGCGCTTGATATCGAGGTCCCCGGCGATTTCTCCTCCGCGGCGTTCTTCCTGGCCGCTGGAGTGATAGCCCCCGTGTCCGATATTACCGTGCTCAACGTGGGGATAAACCCGACGCGTACAGGATTCCTGGACGTTTTGCGCGAGATGGGGGCGTACGTCGAGGTGTTCAACGAACGGCAGGTCGGAGGAGAACCTGTGGCAGACATTCACTGCCGAACGAGTGATTTGAGAGGCGTACGCATCCGTGGGAACACCGTGGTCAGGGCGATCGATGAGCTGCCCGCGCTGGCGGTTGTGGCCACTCAGGCCGAAGGAGAAACGATTGTGCGAGATGCCGGGGAACTGCGCGTCAAGGAGAGCGACAGGATTTCCACGATAGTCGCGGAGCTATCGCGTCTGGGAGCGGAGATTGAGGAATTCCCCGATGGATTCGCCGTCCGGGGGCCATCCCGGTTGCATGGCGCACGCTGCCTCAGCCACGGAGACCATAGAATAGCCATGTCTCTCGCGATAGCAGGCCTGGTGGCTGCAGACGAGACAGAGATCGACAGTGCGGAGTGCGTCGATGTGTCATTTCCGGGGTTCTTCGATGGGCTTAGGCAACTGGTGATCTGAGTTGTCAGGTACTGGATTGCGAAACTCTGTTCACAGCTTTAGAAGAGGTGGCCCGAATGGGGGTAATGGAAATCGGCAAGCGGCCGATCAAAACTAATGAGTCACAAATCCAGGTAGCTGTGAAAGCCCTGAATGCGCTGAAGGGATTCATATGCTGCGTTTTCTGACAGCAGGGGAATCGCACGGTCCTTGTTTGACGGCGATTATAGAGGGATTTCCTGCAGGAGTCGCTCTCAATGCCGAGCAGATAGCCCGCGACCTGGCCCGAAGGCAAATGGGCTATGGCCGTGGCGACAGAATGAAGATCGAACGGGATCGGGCAGAGATCCTCGGAGGCATGGTCCAGGGGACAACCACGGGGGCTCCTATCGCGCTTCGGATAGAGAACAAGGATTGGTCCAACTGGCAAGGTAAGGAACTGCCGCCTCTCACGATTCCGCGCCCGGGGCACGCAGATCTGGCTGGAGCGCTGAAGTACGGGGTGCAGGATATGCGGTTGATTCTGGAGAGGGCGAGCGCTAGAGAGACCGCCGCACGAGTAGCGGTGGGAGCCGTGGCCAAGAGCTTGCTTCTCCAGTTCGATATTGCCATCTACGGGCAAGTGCTCTCCATAGGCCGAGTTCACGCAGTGCAAATGGAATTGCCCAGAGATCAACTCCGCGAGCGATTGGAAAAGTCGAGTCTGCTATGCGCGGACCCCGACGCCGAGAGCAGAATGCGGCGAGAGATCGACGAGGCAAGAGGTAGCGGAAACTCGCTGGGCGGCATCTTCGAGGTGGTAGCCGAGAACGTTCCCCCGGGGCTAGGGAGCCACGTCCACTGGGACCGCCGCCTTGATGGAAGACTGGCACAAGCGATTATGAGCATCCCGGCCATCAAGGGAGTTGAGATCGGTGCCGGATTCGATAGCGCCGAAAGACGTGGCACGGAGATGCACGACGAGGTGCTCTACGACGCGAACCGCGTTAGCCGCCGGTCAAATCGTGCGGGGGGGATCGAGGGAGGCATCAGCAACGGGGAGGCAATTGTGGTGCGGGCAGCTATGAAGCCCATACCTACCACCGTTACCCCTCTACGCACGATAGATTTGGCCACGCGGCGACAGGTGTCATCGCGCTACCAGCGCTCGGATATCTGCGCGGTCCCGGCCGCTGCAGTGATAGGGGAGGCGATGGTGGCGTGGATTCTGGCACAGGCAATGGTGGAGAAGTTTGGCGCCGACAGCTTGCAGGAGA
>Ga0315298_1007198_pt1 | contig 14807 bp, 10 predicted proteins | sample WHS_1_MG_FD_203077 | JGI IMG/M metagenome (GOLD analysis project Ga0315298, IMG submission 203077) | Extremophilic microbial mat communities from Washburn Hot Springs, YNP, Wyoming, USA - WHS_1_MG | ecosystem: Environmental > Aquatic > Thermal springs > Hot (42-90C) | place: USA: Wyoming... | reverse complement strand
TACAATGTTTATTCTTTATTTTCTTAAATTTTCGCAGGTTGTTAACACTATTATAGGCATAATCTTGTGGTTTATTTTGGATATTGGAGTATTCCTTGTTTTTTATAAAGGCTTTAAATTTTGATAGCTTAAGCGTATAGTGGTACAAAGTGTAAAGCCAATTTAATGTTTTGTTTTGTGATTATTTTTAAAAGCTTAAAGCTCAACTTTGTTTTTCTAGATGGATCAATTTTAGTTGACTTTTTGTATTAAAGTTTAATATTAAAGACAGCCATTAATCTTTTTTAAATTTAGACGCATAGTTTATAAAATAGAAAATATTTTAAAGGAAAATGGTTTTTTGTGGGTCTAAAGAGCACGACTTATACCAAAACAAAAAGAAACAAAAAAGGAGGCAAAAGCAAGTGCCTAGCCTTCTAAATAAGTGCTTTTGGCTAAGAAAAGATGATTAGAAGCCAGAGTATTGACCTGTGCAGGAATTGTAAGAGGCTGTTGCTGGGGTTTGAGAGCTTCAAGCAGATTATAGAACGTTAAAAAATATCAAAGAGCATTGCATAAATAGGGAATAGAAACTTGACATTAACTAAAATAATATAATAATATCATTCTAGAAAAGTTTAGTGTAAGCCCTGAATTTTTTAAAAACAATTCGCGCTCTAAGTTCAGGGAACTAACACATTTAAACTTATACATTTTTATTTAAAGTTAAGGCGGTTGGTGCATATGTTTTGGCTGTCAACTATTTTACGGAAAAGATTTTTTATACTAATCTATCTTTGCGCATTTTTAATTATCTTTTTAAACGTCAACATGTCTAGAGCTGAAAATTATCCAACAGAAAAACAAGAAACACAACTTCAAGAATCTCTAAGCAATCAAACCAAAAAAATTCAAGAAAATTTAGAAAAAATACAACAGTTGTCAAACGCTAAAAACAGTAACGAAACTTCAGCTAAAGTACAATCCCAAGAATCTATACAGCACACCTCTAAAAAACCTGAATGGGACGGAGTCTACATAGTTGACAATGCAGGGGAATATAAAAGCTTAATTCCTCTTTCTGGAATGATATCTAGTAAATTACAAAAAGGAAGTTTAACAGGAAAACGATACATCACTATTACAGTATTACCTCAAGAGGTTAATCATTTCTCTTGGGAAAATTTTAAAGGATTTTTCTTTAAAGGACAAGAGTTAATTCAGGAAATAAGAGTTCACAAACTTAAACCTGTATTATTGGGAAAGATTTTTTCTTTTTTATCGGGAGCCCCTGGAGGAGTACAATACAATGCTGAAGACTTAGGAAATAATCTTTATGCATCAAGCATGAGGTGCAACACAAACTCTAATTCCGCTTATTGTGAATTTAACAATAAAGAATATATAAAAAATTATCTAGGTGGTACATCTTCATCCTTTTGTATGTTGATAATTGCTGGAGAATCCCCAGAAAAAGGTGGTAAAATGTATACTATATGCTTTGCAGAATAATTATTTTCGGAGATATCAAGTTTGTAGGTAAACTTAGCTATTTTCTTTTTTTGGCAGTACCACCAAATTAATATATTTATCTTGTGGTAAGTTATATCTGTAGAGAAGATGTAAAAAATAATCAAATATTAGTTTAAAGTTTAAGCTCTAAAAAGATCATAAATGTTTTAAAAACATGGTCTCACAAAAAACTTGACAAACTGGTTGAAAATATGTGTTATATAAGAAATTAAGCAATAAGGAGTTTTGCATGCAAACAACCGATCTAACCTTTATAACAAATCAAGATGGGCAAAGTTTGCTTGAACGATTTAAAGTATTGATAAAAGACGCCGAGTTTTTTGACTGCCTTGTGGGTTATTTTTACACAAGCGGATTTTATAAACTCTATGAGCCACTGAAAAATACTAAAAACATCAGAATTTTGATAGGTATCGGTACAGATCAAAAAACTCACGATTTGATTAGCAGTTATGAAATAAAAGAAGAATACTCCAAAGAAGTAGTCAAGAAAATTGAAGAATCAGAAGACAACCAAGAAACAGAAGAAGGTATAATACTTTTTAAGGAGTGGCTTAAATCAGGCAAAATCCAATTAAAAGCATACCCAGAAAAAAACCTCCATGCTAAATTATACATAATAACTTTTGCAGAAGGCGATAGAGATAGAGGGCGCGTCATTACTGGCTCAAGTAATTTTAGCGAATCTGGTTTGGTAGATAATTTAGAGTTTAATGTAGAGCTGAAAAATGCCAGTGATTATGAATTTGCAAAAGAAAAATTTAATCAACTATGGGAATCAGCCATTGATGTAAGTGAAGACTTTATAAATACAGTTACAAAGAAAACATGGATAAGGGATGATATATCGCCTTATGAACTTTATTTAAAGTTTTTATACGAGTATTTTAAGCAAGATTTAGAAGAAACAGGTGAGTTATACAACTTAGAGCTACCCGATGACTTTAAGAATTTTGAATACCAAAAACAAGCTGTTTTAAACGCAAAGCGCATTTTAGAAGAATACGGCGGAGTTTTTTTATCTGATGTTGTAGGTCTTGGCAAAACATATATGGCTGCTATGCTTGCATCTCAACTGGATGGAAGAACACTTATTTTAGCTTCACCTGTATTGATTGATGCCAGAAACCCCGGTTCATGGCCAAATGTATTTAGAGATTTTAATTTAAAATTCGACGCAGAATCAATTGGCCAGCTAAAAAATATAGAAGAAAAATATAATTTAGATAAATACAATAATATAATAATAGACGAATCCCACAGGTTTAGGACAGAGACCACTATTTCTTACGAGCGCCTCTCAGAAATATGTCGTGGCAAAAAAAGGGTAATATTGGTTAGCGCAACCCCATACAACAATTCTCCAAAAGATATACTTTCTCAGATTGCTTTATTTCAAAAAAGGAAAAAAAGCACTATACCGGGTTTACCAAACTTGGAAGCCTTCTTTAATAAGTTAGAAAATAATCTTAAAAATATTAACAAAAAAGATAACTTTATAGAGTACGTAAAAACTGTAGAAGAAAATGCGCGCCAAATCAGAGAAAAAGTCCTAAAATACATCATGATAAGGCGCACTAGAAGTGAGATTGAAAAGTATTTTAAAGAAGATTTAGAAAAAAACAAACTTAAATTTCCACAAGTAAATGATCCCCAAGCACTGTATTACGAGTTAAATGAAAAAGAAGATGAAGTTTTTGATACTACAATTAAACTTTTGACACAAAACATAAGCTATGCAAGATACACGCCTTTGCTGTATTTAAAAGATTTAAGTCAGGTTTCGCATCTTGATCGATCAGGCCAGAAAAACATGGGCACTTTTATGAAGGTACTGCTTGTAAAAAGGCTTGAGAGTTCTTTTTATGCTTTTAAGCTTACAATCAATCGCTTTGTGGAAGTTTACAAAAAGTTTATAAGAGAGTTTTCTAAAGGCAATGTGTATATTAGCAAAAAATACTCAAACAAGATATTTGAGTACATAGAGGAAGGAAACGACGAAGACATTCAAGCTCTTATAGACCAAGATAAAGCCCAAAAGTATTTAAAAGAGGAATTTAGAGAGGATTTTGAAAAGAAACTAGTAAATGATTATAGAACCTTTTGCCAAATAAAAAAAATGTGGGACGGTATAAATCATGACCCAAAAATTGAAAAACTTATTGCTGAGCTTAAAACAAATAGAATTTTGAAAAATAAAAAGGTTATTATATTTACAGAAGCTCAAGCTACAGCAAATTATCTAAAAAACAAAATAGAAGAATCACAAATTGCCAAGCCATTGGTTTTTAGCGGCTCTTCGAGTGAAGAAGTAAAAAAATTTGTTATAGAAAACTTTGACGCTAAAGCAAAACACAAAAAAGACGAGTACAATATATTGATTTCAACAGATGTTTTATCCGAAGGCGTAAATCTTCACAGATCAAATATTATTATAAACTATGATATCCCATGGAACCCTACAAAAATGATACAGCGCGCAGGCAGAATAAACAGGATAGATACAAAGTTTGATGAGTTGTATGTGTTTAACTTCTTCCCCACCAGGCAGTCAAACAATCAAATCCAACTGCAGGAGATAGCCCAAGCGAAAATCAATGCATTTTTAACACTGCTTGGCGAGGATGTGGCGGTATTAACAGAAAATGAGCCTATTGGTTCACACGAGCTGTTTGGCAAATTAACATCTAAATCCACAATTACAGGCGAAGAGGACCCAGAAAACAGCGAGCTTAAGTATTTAAGCCTTATACAAGACATTAGGAAAAACAACCAAGAATTATTTGAAAAAATCAAAGAACTACCAAAAAAAGCAAGAAGCTCTAAGTACTGCACTCAGCAGGACTTTCTTGTTACTTACCTAAGAAAATCCAAAAAAGATAAACAACAAGGCAAAATAGAAAAGTTTTACTGTGCCAAAGACAATGAATCTAACGAAATAGATTTTATTGAAGCTGTAAAGCTTCTAGAAAGCACAATTGATGAGAAAAAAGCAGATATCCCTAAAAAAGTTTTTTTTGATTTACTTAATCTCAACAAAGCTAAATTTTCAGAAGCTGTAGAAAATCAAGATGAAACTAACCCCAAAGGAACTAGAGATAAATCAAAAAAGATAATGAAATATTTAAAATTTATTAAATCAAACAGCGCTATTCTTACGGATACACAAGAAGAATTTATTAGAAAACTATCAGATGCTTTAGAAAACGGCTCAATACCTAAAATGACTTTAGATAGAATCTTAAAATCTATTGAAAACCTCAAAGAACAAGCAGGAAAACCACTACAACTTTTAGGGGTTATTCAAAACACTGTTCGAAAAAGATTGCTTTTAGATCATTACGCGCAGGATTCTTTAGAGGGTGAGTATGAATCTGAAGTCATTTTATCTATGTATTTTAAGGGGGCTTAATGAAAGAGGATGAAGCCAAAAGACTTATACGCAGTACTTTTGAAAATCAATTTGATGAAACCAATTTTAAACGATTTATTGCCGAAGTCCTAAAGCGGGTTGATATATCAAAAGAGTTCTTTAGTTCAGAAATTTTTGTACGTAGTGAGTTTGAAAACTATGTAAATGATTATAAACGCATAGGTCAATACAAAACAGATAAACAAGAGATTATAGATGTCCTAATTGTTTATTTAAAGAATGAAACCACGCTTGAGCGTGCAAGATCCGCTCAGAGAAATTTTATCAGATGGTATCTAAATGGTGGAAAAGACAATAAATTAAGAGATGCAGCACTTGTGGCTTTTGTTGTAAAAGGCAGCGACAACTGGAGATTTTCATTTGTCAAAATGCAATATAGTATTAATCAAAATGGAAAGATTAAAGATGACACAACCCCTGCCAAAAGATACTCTTTTATTGTTGGAAAAAATGAAAGCAGCCATACAGCACAAAGCAGATTTTTACAACTATTGACTCTAGATAAAGAACCTTCATTAGCCAATATAGAAAATGCGTTTAACGCAGAGAGAGTAACCGATGAATTTTTTGATAGGTATAAAGTATTATTCATAAAAACTGTAGACGAAATAGAAAAGATTAAAGAAACCACGCCGACAATAAAAAATGAGTTTAATAGTAAAAATATATCTACGGTTGATTTTGCAAAAAAACTATTAGGTCAGATTGTTTTTATTTATTTTTTACAGAAAAAAGGCTGGCTTGGAGTAGAAAAGGGCAAACCGTGGGGTTCAGGCAGTAAACAGTTTTTAAGGGATCTTTTTGAAAAATCTAAAGCTAAAGAGAAAAACTTTTTCAATAGCTATTTAAAGTATTTATTTTATGACGCACTAAACAATGAACGATCAAACCAAGCAGATCCATCTTATTACGAGTATTTAGAATGCAGGATACCATTTTTAAATGGTGGATTATTTGAACCATACAAGGATTATGATTGGAAAAATATCGATTTAATGATACCAAATGAGCTGTTTTCAAATCAAAGCAAAGATGGAATATTGGATGTATTTGACTTGTTTAACTTCACTGTGAAAGAAGACGAGCCTCTCGAAAAAGAAGTAGCAGTAGACCCTGAACTTTTAGGTAAAATTTATGAAAAGCTAAATGCTATAAGAGAAGACAACTTTGAAGAATACAAAAAAGCCACAAAAGGCAAAGAAAGCGAGTTTAATAAAAAGTACGGAGTTTACTATACACCCAGAGAAATAGTTCATTTTATGGCTCAAAGCGTGTTAGTTGAGTATTTATATGATAACCTCAAAAGTCAAGCGCAAGAATCGGAAAATTTGAAAGAAAATATAGAGCACTTTATTTTCCATTCTGACAAATTTAGCGGAAATGACCTTAAAGCACTAGAAACTCTTGAAAAAAAAGAAGAGCAAAAAAACTCAAAAATATCGGCTTTTTTAAAAGAAAACGCAAAACCAATAGATAATCTTTTAGAAAATGTAAAAATAATAGATCCAGCTGTAGGTTCTGGTGCTTTTCCTATAGGCCTTATGCATGAGATTGTAAAAGCAAGAGAAATTTTGCACAATCTATACTTTAAAGATACAAAAAAGACAGCTTATGATTTTAAAAGCCACTGCATCCAAAATAGTCTTTATGGTGTAGATATAGACAGCGGCGCTGTAGAAATTACTAGGCTTAGATTTTGGTTGTCACTTGTGGTAGACGAAGAAGATTTAACTCAAATAAAGCCGCTACCAAACTTGGATTATAAACTTGTTGTAGGCGATTCTCTTGGTCAAATAAATGTGGATTTATTTAGAAACTTTGAGTGCTTAGAAAAACTAACAGAGGATTACCATAATGTAACCAATTTTGAACAAAAGAAACACCTAAAACAAGCAATAGATAAAGAAATTTATAAACTCACCAGTGGGCAAAAAGAGTTTGATTTTAGGGTATATTTCTCAAAAATTATGCGAAATGGAGGCTTTGACATTGTCATAGGTAATCCTCCTTATATACAGCTTCAAAAAAATCGTGGCGAGCTTGCAAATCTATACAAAAAATTTAAGTACGAAGTATTAGATAGGAAAGGTGATATTTACACTTTGTTTTACGAAAAGGGTATAAATATACTAAAAGAGGGCGGCCATTTATGCTTTATTACATCTAACAAGTGGATGAGAGCAGGCTACGGTGAAAAACTAAGAAAATTCTTTCTTGAATACAACCCAAAAATCTTAATAGATTTAGGACCAAAAGTTTTTGAAAGTGCTACAGTAGATACAAATATACTTTTAATCCAAAAATCAAAAAACAAAAATGAGTTAAAAGCCTTAAATTTGCAAAAAAGCGATAAACAAAACATAAACCAAGCATTTAAAGCAAAAAGTGTAAACTTAACTAATCTTGGCAGTGATATATGGTTTATCGGCTCAGATGCCGAACAAAGGTTGAAAGAAAAGATAGAAAGTATTGGTAAACCTTTAAAAGATTGGGACGTAAAGATTTATCGTGGAATAATAACTGGCTTAAACGAAGCATTTATTATAACTACAGAAAAAAGAAACGAAATTTTAGCTAACTGTAAAGATGAAGAAGAAAGAAAACGCACTGAAGCAATTATTAAACCTATACTGCGGGGGAAAGACATTAATCGCTATTATTATGAATGGGCAGATTTATGGATAATTGTGACACCTGCGGGATGGACTAACCAAAATAAAGAAAAAGAAGATGATGTTCCAGAAACATTTATTGAAGGAACATTTCCTGCTTTAATGGAATATTTAAAAACATTTGAGACAAAAGCTAAAAAACGAGAAGATAAAGGTGATTATTGGTGGGAGTTGAGACATTGTGCTTACTATCCTGAGTTTGAGAAAGAAAAGGTAGTTTATTCTGAAATTGTGCGACATCCACAATTTTATTTTGATAAAAACGGATTTTACGTGGAAGCCACAAGTTTCTTAATGACTGGAAAAAATGTAAAATATATCTGTGGCTTATTAAATTCAAAGCCAGTTGCTTTCTTTTTTAAAAAATATTATGCTGGTGGTGGATTGGGTGAAGAAGGTTATAGATATAAAAAAGCTTTTCTAGAAAATTTGCCTATGCCAACAATTACCTCTAACAACAAACCAATAGTAACCCAAATAGAAACACTAGTAGATGAAATTCTCATTGCCAAAAAACAAGACACACAAGCCGATACAAGCCAATTAGAGCACCAAATAGACCAATTAGTTTACCAGCTTTATAATTTAACCGAAGATGAGATTAAACTAATCAAAGGAGCGTCCAATGGATAAAAATCAAGTTGATGCGGCCTTTGAAATTTTAGTCGAAGAGATTGAAAAATTTTTCGATGTAATAAGGAAGGACATCGAAGATGCTGCCAAATTGCGTGACTTTGATAAAGTAAAATCTCTTACTGAAAAAGGCAAAAAACTCCAAGTTTTTGAGGAAGGCGTAAAAACGCTTCAAAAAGAATGGAAAACAATTTTTAGTGAAGGAATTCTAACGAAGGGGCTTAAAAAGCAAAGGGAAAATAGGCTAAAGAGGGGCTTAAAAACTCATCAAAAGGAATTTTGCATACCTATTTTGGAATCGCTTATTGAATTAGGCGGAAAAGCAAAAATAAAAGAGGTATTAAAGCTTGTACATGATAAAATGAAAAACACTTTAAATAAGTATGATTATGAACCTCCTCCATCTGATCCAAAACAAACACGTTGGAAAAATTCTGCCCAATGGGCAAGAAACACAATGGTTGAAAAAGGGCTTTTATCATCTGAATCCCCAAAAGGCGTATGGGAAATTACAGAAGAAGGGAGGAAATTTTATAATCAAAACAAAAACAGTCCGGGCGTTGTCTAAGAGCTTACATAAAAAAAGACTATTCAGTTTATTGTAAAAATAGTTTATGTTTTTTTTTAAATAATAAAATAGGTTTATTATTTAATAAGGAATAAATTTTATCAAAACAATTGTCCTTTTCATTGTATATTAAGTTTCTTATTTGATTTTTAGTTTTCTCACGGAAATCCTTGTCTAAATTATCAAGTATGGCTAAATCTAAGAAAGTTTTACTTATTATTGATGGATGAAGGTAAAGCCATAGTTCATTCAAATTTAGGTTTTGTTTTATTTCATTATATTTTTCACATTTTAATATTTTTTTCCTAATCTTATCTTTTAATTGTTCAATAAACTGTTTATGAGTGTTTGGGATATCAGGAGTCCATCGAGGTTCTAAGCAAGACACGCCACTAGCCCTTTTTTGAAATTCTTCTTCTTTTTCATATCTAATAAGCTCTAAACCTATTTTATAGTCATTTTTTGTTTCAAATATAAAATCAAGTGGATCGTGTTTTGATATTGTAGATGCTTTTAAATCATATATATCGTTTTCGAAGGAATTGACAAAATCATATATATGAATTGTTTCCTCTATCATTGCTCTTTCTTTTTGCTCTATTGGAATAATTCCAGGTAAAAGCTTATTTAGATAATTAAAAGATGAAAAAACATTTTGGTACCGCTTATATTCATCTAACCAATTATATATTTCACTAAATTGAAATGGCCTTTTAATAATCCGGAGAAAGTCTTGGCTTTTGTTTTGAAAATACAAGGTTATATTTTTTAATATTTTTTCTCTAAAAAGTTGTTTTTCTTCATCGCTTGCTTTTTTTTCAAATGAATGTAATAATTGTAAAAAGTTATATATAAAGTGATTATCCAAGGATTCGAAACCACCTTGTTTGCTATTACCAATATTATCAATTACTTCAAAGTTTACAAAAGTTTTTTCGTCGTTAAAAAGACTAAAATATGGATTTTCGTCCCATTCCCAAAAGAATTCTTTTTTATCTTCCCAACCAACTTTTTTAGAGCCTATAAGTGTTTCAGTAATAATCCATGTAGTTAAAAATTTATCTTCTGGGTTGATTGTGAAGTTGCCCTTTGCTTTTAGCGCTATTTTTTCAATACAGGTTTTACTTTCTATTTCTTGGACTGACAAAATAAACAAGTATACTAAAAACAAAAATTTTTCACTTGCAAAGTTATTTATCCACTTAACTAAATCGTATAACTCCCGATTTTCATCTGCTAATTTTTCTATATAATTAAACAATTTAAAAAAATTATTTTTATTGTTTTCTTTGATTTTTTCAAATACCCCCAAAAGTTCAGCAAGTAAAGAATCTATCCATTCTGAAGGGTAGTTTTGCAATAAAAATCTTAGTAGTTCTTTTACTGAGCTATTAAACTGAGAATTGCCATAAAAAAGACTACTAGGAAGCACGCCAATATGATTTTTATCCCAATATTTTCCATCACAATAATCGATTATTTTAATAAAATCCTGTATATTGTATACTATATTATTTTTCTCTGATTTTAATATACTGGATTTTACATTATCATAATAACTTCGGCAGTTTAAAGTGTTTTCAGACATTTTTGATTTTATTCACACCGCGTTTCCTTTATGTTTATCTTATATTAACACTCCGAGCATTTAATGTAATTATGTTACATTAATTTTTTTAAAAAGTAAATGCAAAAAAGATTTTAATACTTCTACAATCTCCCGTAGCTATAGTAATCTTTTAAAAAATCAATAAACCAAAAAAATACAAAAACATACGAGAAAATCTAATTTTTTGTGTAATTTTATAGATATATATATCTTCTGTTAGAGCTTTTAGGTATACAGAGCACATAAATAAAGTATATTTTTTGCAGTGTTTAAATTCAAAAACAAACGAAACAAACATAAACAAACACTATACTTATAAACAAACAAAACAAGCGTTAAACAAACGATTTTAGAACTTTACATTGATTGCTAAAAAAACATAAAAAATGATTAAACATGTTCGTTCTAAAACTCTCATATTTCTAATTAATGGGGTGTGGTGGTTCTTTAGAGTGGGTCATAATATAATTTATCATTTAAAATGTTTACAAAAATACAAATGGTGTTAAAATAAGCTTTTTTTAAAAAACATCTTCACATTTTAACGACATTGATTTCAATAGTTAGTTTTGGTTGTTAAAACAATGATATTTAAACATTCATTTTTTAGCTGTATCTTCTGTAAATGACGTTGGCGACTCCGAGTCGCCAACGTCATGTCCTGTTCTAATGTTTATTCATTCCTAAAACTTGGCTTATGCCTGCTTTTGTTTGTGGATATTTAGCCTCATAAATTTCTTTTCTTCTTCGACAAACAATGTGGGTGCAATTATTGCACCCACATCAGACTTATTCCATCGTTTGTTAGCTAATTCAGAACCTGTTTTAAACTTTTTTTTCTGCTGCGTCTTCGGAAAACGAAATCATTTCGTTTTCCGACTTTTCAATAACACTTTTGCCTTTATAACTATATTGTCCTTTTTTTGTTTCTGGATATTTAGCCATTTTTTTAGCTGTATCTTCTGTGAATGATGTGGGGACCACGGTGGTCCCCACATAGCTATTAGCTATTCGCTTTTTGTATACGTAATGCGAAAGATTAAACTGTTTTTAGATGATTATTAAAAAACATAAGAAAATAAAAAATGGCTTTTTTATGCGGTTTTTGGTTTTACAAAAAAGTTAATCAAGCAGTTAACCTTTCGCTTTATATGAATAAAGCGAAACATACAAGAATTGAAGAAAGGTTATAGATATTGCGCTGTTAGATGAATGATTTTTTCTTTACAAATAATAACCCATATAATAAATTAAAGGATTGTTAAGATTATAGGCTATAAACACTTGTAAGTGTCTATAACATTAGTATACAGGAGGTAGTGTAAACGTAGAAATTTTTGACTTGACAAATGGAGACACACCAACTGTTTTGTTTTATAAAATACTTCATCAATAATTATTTAGACTTGATTCATATCTTATTTTTAGTCTTTAAAACAAATTTTACACATTTCTAACTCAAAATTCTTATAATCGCCTCTCGCATAATATTTAATTGCGTCTTCTATTGTAGGAAAATCTTTTTTTTCGCCATTTTCGGGGTTTATGTGACCCATCATTCTTACATATGGACATGTGCTTTTATGAATAGTAAACTTCCTTGTAGGTTTATCAACATTAACTATGTATTCTGCCATAATTTCAGCTTCAGATCCGCTACCACACTTCCATACACATTTGTTCTGGTTAGGTTGTGATTCAATATCTAACAAAGGACAACTTGAGTCGCATGCCTTTCCTTGTTCAAATGGACACATTAGGTCAATTAGTTTATCATTTTCTATTCTTAGGGGGCGCCAGCTTCCATTTTGGTTAACACGAATTTTAACTTTCATAATATCCTCCTTATTTTTATTAAGTAGAAACTATTCTATCCTCTTGATTGCTTTTTGTCAAAATTGAAGCAGAAAATAAAAAATTTTAAAAGCAATTTATATTGATATTGACAAAAAGAAATGGTTTAGATATCTTTAAAAAGAAAAAGCAAATAGGAAGTAAAAATACATTATGGAAGATTTAAAAATCTCGAGCAAGTTTGACGTTGCTCATCACATAAAGAATTCTCTGGATAGTTACAATAGAAAAGAATTAAATGATGCCATGCTTTACGCATGCCTCGCAGTCGATAGCACTTCTAAGAAGTTGTATACAACAGAAGATGCTGTTGGTAAACGATTTAAACAGTTTATTATTGATAACATTGATATAATTGAGTTAATGTTGGGTTTGCTTAATGTACGTGAAACTATTTTTCCATTTAAAAACAAAAAAGGCAAAATTGGTCTTAAATTAGAAGACATTATTTATGAAATTTTCCGATGTAATCTATGTCATGGAAATGAATTACCAGATGGTTACGCTATAAATTTTAGAGTGAAAGGAAAAATTCATATTTTAATCGATACTAATAAACAGTCTATTATCTTTCCTGAAACTATTATTTTTGCTCTTGGCCTCCCTTGTGTACTCTCCCCAGTAAATAAAGATCAAAAAATTGGTGATATTTCTTATTATTATCGCGATCCAATTAATTACTATGTTATTGATCGTTGGTGGGGAAAACTCAACTGTGCTAGGGAAATTATGGATTTTGATGGTCAACCAAAAATTAAATTAGATTTTTCTGAATGTCTGAATATTTAAGTTGCAGACTATAACCAATAGAAATCTTGGAGTTTTTGTTCTCTATTCTGTTAATCTATATGAGTTTTACTTTTTATACCCTTTAATTCTTGTATTTTTCGCCTTATATGTATTTTACGAAATCTTAAAGCATAAGATAAAAATGGTAAAATCATTTTTTAAAATTGTATCATTTTTGCGATAAAATCTGTATAATTTAACACAAAGCACCTATGAGTGTTTATAAGACAGGTATACAGAAAGCAGCTCACTTATACTTATCATAAATATCTCTTAAAAATTCATAACCTTTTCTACCATAGATGTCGCATATCTTATCGGCACAGTCTATTTCGCCAGCGGTATAGAGAAATTCTACTATTGAACGAATATGCTTTTGGTCGTAGTCAGGAGTAAATTGCTCAAGCATATTGGAAAATATTTTACATATATGTTTAGCTGTTTCTTTACTATTGCCTTCATCTTTAAGTTTATCTAAATATTCTATAAAAAATACCGATTTGAAATTTAAGTTGACATATGGCACTGATAGCATTAACCATTCAAAATTTTCATTATCTATTTTTGGCAAAAAAATAGCCAAATTTGATGCGTTTGATAGAATCTTTTTGTCATTTTCATTAAAAGACTCTTTAGCTCTGTATTTTTCATAAAGTTTTCTACAAAATTCAATAATCCTTTGTTTTTTAGTTTGCTCTTTAAGATACTCCCTTTGCATCCAGAAAAAACTAATAATGTTCTCAATTTGATCGTATTTAAACTTATCCAGTATTTGTTTAAATAAACTTTCCTCTTCAGAAACTGATTCATTTAAATAGCCCAAAACTATATGTTGAACTAAAAACTGATTGTTTCTTTTCTCTCCAAAATCATATTCAATACCATACTGATAATGAGATCTCATTAAGCTATATATAGGATAAGAAACCTTCCCAGTAGAAAGGTAACCATCCATAAAAGCTTCCCAATATTTAGTGCCTTTTTCATTTTCAAGAGATTTGATTTTACCCTGTACCCATTCTTTGTCTAAACAGTAAAGGTCATGCAAATAAAGTCCAAGACAAGTGTATCCTTCAATAATTTTCTTGTTTAATATTTCTTCATACTCTTTTTTAAATTTAGAAGGCCATTTTATATTGCTTTTAATCCCTTTCTTATAATTAACATTGGCTATTCTTAAAGCAAGTAAGATAAGAGCGGTGATTACCTTCCCAAGAGAAGTATTTGATGTATAGGTAACATAGTCGGTTATTTCTTTATCTTCTTCAAGCTTTAAATTTTCCAATAATAGGAAAATGATTTTTTCTGCTTTCTCAAAATATTGTTCTGGAAATGCCCATACATCATTTCTCGTCCCATCCTGTATAAGTTGAGCAATAATTCCCGCAACACTTCCATGAGTAGCATTCCATAGATTATCAGATGTTATAAATTTATCTTGCCAGAATTCAGGCTGTATTATATATTCTTCAATAAAATTAAGTAATTTTTCCCAATTTATAACTTTTTTGTTATTCCAGGCATCCTTAATACCCAATAAAATATTGTATATATAGTAATAAGATGTCTGTAAAAAAGGAGAAAAATTGTCGATAAACTTTTCTGGTTGCTCAGATGCAACTTCTTTTAATGAATTCGCGAGACTGCCTGTTGTCGGTCCTTCCCAAAAATTTGTAGTCTTAAAAGTTCTAAGGTAATTAGCAAGCTTGTCATTTGACATCTTCATTATTTCTTCTT
>Ga0315298_1007196_pt1 | contig 14808 bp, 17 predicted proteins | sample WHS_1_MG_FD_203077 | JGI IMG/M metagenome (GOLD analysis project Ga0315298, IMG submission 203077) | Extremophilic microbial mat communities from Washburn Hot Springs, YNP, Wyoming, USA - WHS_1_MG | ecosystem: Environmental > Aquatic > Thermal springs > Hot (42-90C) | place: USA: Wyoming... | reverse complement strand
TAAAAACAATTGAAATAATAACATTATTTCAATTGCAGTTATTATTAAAAATAAAGATTAAAAGACAGAGACATTTATTTTTGGTGAGCCGTGGAGGATTCGAACCTCCGACCCGCTGATTAAGAGTTTTAAGCAACATAACGCAAAACAAGAAAAACAAAAGAAAAACAAAATATAACAGTGACGACATGTAGGCAAGAGTTAATATTAAATGGCTAAACCTAAAAACCCCAAATCTCTTTTGCTTTTGCCACTGCCATATCATATTCATTTTTGTCAAAATTTTTTAGGATTCGCACAAAAACAAACGAAAGCAAGCTTTCAATTGCATATTTTTTTCTTTGTGCATCATTTTCATGTAGTAAATAGGTATAAAAATCCTTCAAAACAGTAGAAATCGGAACAACAGGAATAAACAAAGTTCGGCCATCAGGGAGAGTAGCTGCAATTTTTGGGCAAGTGTAACAGTAGACAGACATAAAGTATTTTTCAAGATCTGACTTTTTTATTTTTTCAAAGTCAGAAAAAGGATTTTCAATAATGTTAATAATTTTTTCAGAAAATTTTTCTCTGAGTTTTTCCAAAAATGATGATGTTTTTGCTAGATATTTGCCACGCCTTGGAAGAAAAACAAAAACATTATTTTGTTTATCCTTTACAGAGATTGCTACAACATGCTTTTTCTCAACAAAAACGACAATTTGAATGGGAGATATTTTACATGTCTCAAAAAAATCAAAAAAGCTTTCAATCCTAACAAGTCGTAATCCAGGAGTAATTGGCAGATAGAAAATATGCATATCTTTTTTAAAAGTAACTTGATCTTCAACGATTGAAACGCCAAGCAAATCTGCATACATATTAGCTTTTTCAGCTCCCAGTCCTACTCCATGTAATTCAAACGCACCGATGGCAGAGTGGTGAACTCCAATTTTTTCTGCAACTTGTAAAGTCGTAATTTTTTTCAATTCTCTTATTACCTTCAATATCTTTCCTATTTTTTGCATTTTACCCTCCTTTGCTTTGTTCCTCTTACTATATTTATGCATTTTACCGCATTTTGAGATAGAAAAAAAATTTTTTTTAATAGCAATACTTGACATTATATTTTTAATATGATATATTAGAGATAGAAAAGTAATAGTAATAGATAGAAAAAAATAACAAAGGAGGTAAAAATGACAGAAGAACAACTTGAAAGGCACAGGAAATGGTGCAGGCAGAAGTGGAACGGCAACGGTGATGATATATTCCAGCAGGCATTTATGATTGCGATCCAGAGATATAGAAGTATAAAAAAAATAAACCAATCTCTTTTTGGTTTTTTGTGCAGAGAAGCAGCACGCCAGCTAATGTTTCACCAAAAACACGAAATCCCTTTTTCATGCCTCGTAACAGAAAACAAAGATAGAGAAGAATTTTCAGAGTTTGATCCTGTCGACCTCACATGGGAGAAAGAATATATAGCTATTGAGGAGAGAGAGGAAGTAACAAAAAATTATGGTCAGTGGCTCCTGAATGCACTCCTGAAAACCGCCGCAGAACCCAAGCCTGCCAGAGAAGAGAAAGAAGAAGAGCAGTTGCAGTTTGAGTTTGTATAGGAGGTAAAAATGCAAACAAAATACCAAATTTTAGATATATTGAATAAATATGGGATTCCATACGCCCAAAAGGGTAAAAGCTATGTCACACGATGCCCATGGTGCAAGGGAGATTCAAAGCTACAGAGCCACAACGCAGAGATAAATGTTGAGACGGGAACAATATATTGTTTCTCGGAGCAAAAAACCTACCTTGTGAAAGATCTTTTGATGCACTTTGGAGAACTAAACGACGAAGATATAGAAAAGGCAAAAGAAAAAATGCAAAAAAATGCACAGCACAATACAGAACTTGCAAAGTCAACCCAAAAAAGACGCAAATTTAGTGATTTGAAAAACGATTTAATCTCAAAGGGATACATAGTAACAGGAGTGTATGAGTATCGAAATCTTGCAGGGCAAAAAGAATATGAAGTGATTAGGTTTGATAAACCAGATCCAGATGGTGGAAAACCTGAAAAAAAGCCAATCCCAGTAGCTTTAGATGGATATGTAGGGCTTGGGAATAGGAGACAGATTCCATACAGGCTTGAACAATTCTCTTTGATCCAGAGCGATGAAATATGGCTTTGTGAGGGAGAGAAATGCACGGATTCGGTGATAGCGAACATGCCTTCTAGTGCAAATATTATCGCAATAGGATTCAGAAAGGCAAGCGATCTAAAAGGATTCGAGAATTTGTTTCAGAGCAAAAAAGCAGTGATTTTTCAAGACAATGATAAGACGGGAATAGCAAACACTCGAAACCTTGTAGAACTTTTAAAAACGTATGCAAAGGAGATTGTCATCGTCAAATTTACAGAATTTGCAGATGGATACGATGTAGCAGATTTTTTGGAGGATTTTAGTTGGAATCAGTTGATTGAGAGAATTGAAAATTCAGAAACAATCCAAACCCCAGCAAGCCAGATATCGGTAATCAAAAACGGCACTGCAGTATCAATCCAAAAGTTAGAAGAATGGATTCTTGAACCTTTCATCCCCACGAATTCCATCGTTCTTTTAGACGGGCTTGGTGGCACAGGTAAAAGTATCTTTGCAATGGAGATGGCTTTTGCAATATCCACAGGGCAATCATTTTTGCTGAAAGAATTTGTACCAAAAGGAAAGTATCCAATCCTTTACCTTTCGTCAGAGGAAACGGATTGGAGATTTTGGGAAAGATTGAAAAGCATCGAAAATTCATATCAAGTCCAATCCAGAAATTTCTATTGGACATCGACGATTTCAAGAGATTTTTCGCACCAAACCAGGCTTTTTGCTTTAGAACTCAGAGAAATAACCCCTACAGAAACTTTTGATTTTTTGGTACAGGCAATAGAAAAAACAAAGGCAAAGCTAATTGTGCTGGATAGTTGGATCAATTTCTATGGAATCGATGAAAACAGCACTGAGTATGGAGCAATAGCTTACGATTTTTTGAAAGCTATAATCAAAGTACACGATTGCAGTTTTTTGCTGATTCATCACCAAACGAAAGAGTCCATGAGAGGAGAAATAAGTATATTTCGTGGAAGTGGAGTATTTAGGGAGCAAGCGAGAACAAGAATAGTTATGGCAAAAAGGCACGGACAAAGAATTGTGGAGATTGAAAAATCTAACTATTATTCAGAAATGCTTTCAAAATTTCCTATCTCTTTAGAGTTTTCTAACGGAATATGGGCTATAACAGGGCAAAAGGTTGCTATTGAGGAAAAAAATTATGGGAACGGTAAAAAGAAAAACGGAAACGGGAAAAAGAAAGAGCAGGAAGAAGTAATCTATCAAGATCCAAATTATCCAGATTCAGACTTTGCATAAATATATTAAGGGAGTAAAAGAATTAATGAAAAAAAATTTTTTCAAAATATATAATAGACAAGCAAAATATCCGATAGTGGGAGTAACCCCCGCAAAAAAGATAGCCCACAAAATAGGAAAAGGAACTGCTATTATGATCGCTGAAAGAGAAATTTCAGTCAACGATGAAGAAAAGATTTTTGCTTTGCTTTATCTAGCGCAGAGCGGAAAAGCAGAAATAGTTATGGCAGGGAAAATTGGAAATATTTCTGTTGTAAAAATTACTACAAGTATGTATCATATAGCAAACCTGTTAAACAATTATGACTATACCAATATCCTTGAGTCTCTTGCACGAATACAAGGAATGAAAATTATTTATGATGTCCAAAAAACAGAAAAAGGCAAAAAAATTCAGGGAAAATTCATCATTAGCCCAATAATAGCGATAGAGCCATACCAAAACGGCAAAATAACAATATATATGGAAGAAAAATATTATCATTTTTGCCTAAAAAAATCATTACTTATTAGTGCAGAATATTTTACGATTAAAGGAGGATATGCAAAAAATATATATAAATTCCTAATAGCAAATCAGAATCAGAAAAGAATATCCATTACCACGATTGCAAAAAGATGTTTGTTCAGCAATCAGCCAAAAAAAGAGCAAAGGCGAATCATAAAGGAATCAATCCAAAAGATAAACAAAACAAGTTTAGGGAAAAAAGCTGCATATACTTTTGAAAAAGATTACATCGTTATCCAAAAACAGAATCCAAAATCTAAAAAAAATAAAGAAAAAGTAGAAACCCAACAAAACCAACAGTTACCATATTCCGTAGTCGTCACCGCTTAATTTTATAACCCATTGATTTTTAAAGTTTTTTTTGGATTTTTTAATCACGGATAAAAGACTTCCGTAGTCGTCACCTTTTTATTCCGTGGCCGTCACCACCCTAACCCCGCAAATCCTTATCTGTCAACGGTTTCAGGCACCCAGAAAATTGCTTATATATATCTATATAGATATATATAAGCAGGCAGGGAGCTAACGCTCCTGCCTGCCTGTTATGGAAACACCCCCACTCTCTTTCAGAAAAAGTGGGAAAAGTTAGAAAAGATTGCACCCCTCTCTTTTCTTCCAGAAAAAGCGGGAAAAGTGTTAGAAAAGGTTACTGTACCCTGCGGCTTCGGCTCCAGACAGCACAGCTGTGTCTTTGGAGCCTCAGCCGCAGGGAATGAAATAGGAGACAAAAACAACGCCTAATGCCAAAAACCCAATACCTTCATGCCAGTGGAACGGTTTGTTGTTTTATTCAGAGTTACCCGAAAGTTACCCGAAAATTACCTTTGAATTACCTCTGAGTTACCTGTGAGTTACCTCTGTTTTTACTCCTTTTGTTCCTTTGGTGAGTGGTAATTTGAACTACTCATCTATGACTATACATAGACATACAGTTTAAGCCTAATTTTTAAGATAATGTGCATTATCTTTAAACTTTCAAGATAATTTTTGCTAAAAATGAAGTTTTATCCCGTCTCGGGAAAAAGTTGACAAAAAGGGCAAGGTCAACAAAGCTTGCCTTAACACATGTTATTTACCGCCCCCGATCCATAGATGTAGTCATGTCTCTTGTCTCTGTTGTTTTCTCTGTAGTAGATGTTCTTTCTGAACTCATTGTTTTTGTCTCTGTTTTTTCTGTTGTTCTTAATTCTATTGTTTTTGTAGATTCCAGAGTGGTTGTTTTTGCTTGCTCATTTTGCATCCTGTCAAAAAACTTCTCTTTGTTGTCGGTGAAAATCATGTAGTCTGTTTTGCCACGGGTAACTGCCGTGTAAACCTCATTGTAGTTTGTCCTTTGCGAAGATACATCAGAAATTACTTTATTGACTGTCATGCCTTGACTTTTATGTGTGGTCACAGCATATGAATGATCCACATAATTGTAATCTTTGATATTTATTGTTTTTTCTTTATCATTGTTTTTTATTGTTATATTTCCTTGAGAGTCTATGCTTTTTACTTGCCACATTTCACCGTTCTTTATCCCGTGTTGTTTGTCATTCTTGAGAGTTATTACACGATCGTTTTTGCTTATTTCTATTTCTTTGGTCTGATACACGGAAAATTTATCGCTATGCTCTTTAGTGTTTATCACAAATTCTTTGCCATTTGCATTTTTGATGGTTATTTCATTCTTTGAGATATTTACTCCTGAGACCACGAATTCATTTGTTTTTGATTTTATACCCATATTTTGCAAGTCATTTCTATTTGCAAATACTGTATCGCCAACAGAATAGCTGAATGCAAATCTTTTTTCCTCTGAGCTGAGATTTTTTGACTCACGAACCGTGAATTTATACCCATCGCCAAGCTTACCTTGATTTTTTAGCTCATTCCTGATTTGACTGTTTAGCTCATTCTTGTCTCTGTTTGTTGCAGTTGTTATGAGAATTTTTGAATGATCCCCCGAAAGAAAATCTTTTTTTATCTCATTTATCCTCTCCTCTCTGTTTTGTATTTCCTTTATTTTGTTTTGTTTTTCCATTTTTTCTTTTACTGTATTCCATTCTTTTTTACCCAGAGCATCCACTGTCTTTTTATACTCTATGTCTTTTTGCCTTACTTTTTCAGTCATTTTTATTGTATTCATTCCTTTTTGTTGCATGTCTTTGAAGATTTGCCCAGCTTCAACACTTTTGAGTTGTTTTGTATCACCGCAAAAAATCACCCTTGCATCAGCTTGCTTTGCTTTGTCTATGAGATCATGAACTTCTTTAGACCCCATCATGCTTGTTTCATCCACAACCCAGACTTCTTTACCTTTTTCTATCACCTTGTCATGATTTTTCCAGTCTTCTTTGTTGTCTACTATTTTCATTTGAGAAAATTTCATTAAAAAGCTATCCACAGTTTGTGTTTTTATTCCAGCCTCATTACTCATTACATCAGCAGCCTTTCCAGTTGGAGTGATACCTCTTACAGTGTATCCTTTTTTTTCCATTTCTTCTCTTATGTTTTGAAACACGGTTGTCTTTCCAGTGCCAGCATCACCTTGAATGCCTATTACTTTATCCTGTGATTGTAGGATATGATGAACTGCAGCACGCTGATCATTAGTCATTTGATACCCAGCTTTTTGCTCATATTCTTTTATTGCAGCATCAATTTTATTTACATCGGTTTCTATTGCCTTTGCAGTTCCATTTGTTTTGTTTATGTAGTTTATAACTTCCTTTTCAATTTGTTGCATTTCCTTTGTGGTCAAGTATCCATTTTTCAGGTCTGTTATGTATTTTTCTTTTTTGAGTTCTTCTATTGCTCTTTCTACCTCTTTTTGAGTGATCACTTTTTCATTGTTTCCACTTTGACTCATGGAGAGACGGAGTGCAACTTCAGTGAGTTTTTCCTTATTGAAGGCAGATTCATTTTCATGGATCATATCGCATGCTTTTTTTATATATTCTTTGACATCAATTTTGTTTATTTCCTTTGTTTCAGTTTTTGCAGATTCAATTGATTGTTTTATATTCTCTTTTGTCAACCTTAGATCCGAAAGTTTTCCATTCCATTTTTGGTTGAGTTCTTCTTTTGAAAGAAATTCTTTTTTATCACGACTTTCTATTGCAGCTATATCACGGATTTTATATTTATTATTTGTATTTATTTCATTTTTTATTTTTTCCATTGCATTCTCTATTTGTTGACTTCTTTCAGAAAATTTATCTATTATTTTTTGGTCTATACCTTTTATCTCAAAATTACCATTTTTATCTTTCATCTCTATTGCATATCCAAGCTCCTGAAGTTTTGATGCAAGTTCATTTTTATAGACTTGATCCAGAGCCTTCTGATACTGAAATATTTTCTGTGGTTCCAGCGCCCTGATTTTACCATCAGTTGATCTCTCTACTGCATTAAGAATCACTGCATGAGTGTGGACCTGTGGATCATGACTTCTTGATGTTTCATGTGTATAATTTGCAATAGCAACACCACTTGCCTGAACCCTTTCCTTACCACCTTGACCTTGCCTTGTCTCAGCAAGATTTTTTTCTATGTATTCATTAGTAACACGAACTGCATGTTCATGAGCTTCTTTTATCCTGTCATCGCCAAGAATTGCATATGCAATTGAAACGCTTTTTGGTGCTGAATATGTGATGTTGAGACCAAGCCTTTCACCATTTTTTACCATGCCAGCAATTCTTTCTACATCCTGTTGTGTTACTTCTTTGCCTATGAGTCCTTCTTTTGTAGCTAACTGACCTTGCCAGAAACCATCAACTTTTTGGTTTTCAGAGAAATACTCAACTGCATGTTCTGAACTCATAGAATGAAAATATTCAACATCATTGACAACACTAAGACTTATCATGTTTTTACCTCCTTTCCTGAATGTATCCCTTACTAATATTAATGCATTCCAGAGTAACTGTAAAAAAGAAAGGTTAAATTACCCGCTTTTATCCAGACACACCACGCACCATACGAGTGCTGAAACCCTTGAACCACAACGAATGCCTATGTAGACAAAGTATCTGTAAAGAGTTTGAAAAGGTATATTTTTCAATAATTTATCCTGTAATCAATTTCATAGGTAATTTTTGTATTCAATGAATACAGTTATTGCTGATTGCATAAATATATTAGGAACACTTATTAAAGGAGGTTTGAAAGATGTCAAAAGTAGTATCAGTCAGATTTGAAGATTTGGAGTTTGAAAGGTTAGAGAAAATGGCAAAACTTGCAGGTAAAAATATTGCACAGTTTGTCAGGGAAAAAATTAAAGAATCCATTCAGCAAGAAATGCGAGAAACTTCACTTTTAGAAAGGTTAATCCGAACGATTGAAACCCTACAAAATTTTTCAGGCAACAGCACATGCAAATTTAACGATGAACTTCTGAGAGAAATTTATAAACTCATGCTTTATGCTGTTGCACATGACAAGGCTACATTTGAAACCATGTTTGTTGCACCGGATAGAAAGAGAGAATATCTGAGAATTCGAAAAGAGCTTGATGAGAAATTTGGGATTGAAATTTGAAAAAATTGGTTATCATTTTTTGCATTAATATATTAGAGACAAAACAAAAGGAGGGTAAAAATGATTAATAAAAGTATCAAAAAATTGCAGGAACGAATGAAGAAACTTCAGACACAAATGAAAGAAACAGAAACAGCTTTTTTTGTAGAAGTAGGGAGAGCAACCTTAAAATGGCTACAAGGCACAAAAAACATTGCAGAGCTTGAACAAAAAATAACTCAAATCAAAACCAAATTTGGAAAGGATTAGAAACCTTAAAAATGGCAAAAACAGGCTATAAAGAACCAAAAATATACAAAGGATTTGAACAATGGTGGCACGCCTTTCAGATGAGTGCAAAAATGCATGTTTATTGCTTTATTGCCTTGTTGATTCTACATTTAATGATTCCAGCACTGTATTTTATCTTTTTTCAACCAAAAATCATAGATCTTTTTTTAAATATTATTTTCAGTTTCCAATTCCAATTCATTCCAAAATTCTTTCGATACTTTTTAAGGGCAGGCTGGTTTATTTTTGTTATGGCAACACCGATATGGCTACTGTATCCTTTGCTGCTGGAAAAATTCAAAGCAAGGGCAGAAAAAATTGTTGAAGATGAACACATCAGAGGTACGAAGCTAATTTTAGATGAAGAGTTAGCAAAAACTATTTTAAAAGAAATCAAAGAAAGGGGAGGAAAGTTATGAAATTAAAACATCTCATCTACCTTGGAATTATTCCTGTCCCTTTTTGGGTAGAAAATCGTCATTTTCTCGTTGTGGGTAGACCAGGAACAGGGAAAACCACGTTGTTAAATCAGATAATTGAAAAGTTACGCCAGAGAGAAGAAAAAGCTATTATCTATGACTTTAAAGGAGACTATCTAAGTTGCTTTTATAATCCTGAAACAGATTATATATTTAACCCGCTTGATTCAAGATGTGTAAATTGGTGTTTGTTTGAAGAAATCGAAATGATCCCAGATATTGATTCAATTGCAACTAGCATGATCCCCCCAAGCTATCAGGAAGACAAATTCTGGACAGATGCAGCAAGGGATATTTTTTCATCTATACTGCATTATCTTGTCATAACAGAAAAACGAACAAATCAGGCAATTTGGGATTTTGTGAGCTATACAGAACCACAAATGCTTGAACTTGCGCATGAGGCAGTTATACAAGGCATAGAACCAGCAAAAAAAGCTTTAGGATATCTTCAAGGCTACGAAAAGGGCAGTAAAGTTGCCAGTGACACTCTCTCAACCATGCGACAGTATACGAATTGTTTTTTATACATGAAACACTTAGGGAACGAATTCTCAATCAAAAAATGGCTTGATGAAGATGGAAGCTCATTTCTCTTTGTGAGCAACTATGCAAACTTAAGAGACACTCTAAAGCCAATACTTTCACTTATGATTGATCTTGCCATGAAACACATTTTGTCTATGCCAGAAGATATTGATAGAAGACGGTTTATTATTATTGATGAATTTGCGTCACTGCAGAGACTCACGACGATAGTTCAGGCACTCGAACAAGGTCGTTCTAAAGGAGCAAGTCTTTGGTTATCAACACAGGATATTTCACAACTGCAAAAGCTCTACAGCCATGAAACAACTCATACAATTGTAAACAATTGCAACACTATCTTATCTTTTGCAGTCAGTGATCCGAATTCTCAGGAATACTTGTCAAGACTTTTTGGTGAAACGGAAATCCTTGAGACCGACGAATCACTTTTAATGGGACCAGCAGACTACCGTGATGGATTAACTCTACAACGCAAAAGAAGAAAAGAACCACTTCTTTTGCCTTCACAATTTGGAATACTTCCAGATTTTCACTTTTATTTGAAGATGCTTTCATATCCAGTAACACAAAGCAAGATTCAATGGAAAGGATACCCGAAGATAAATTCTGCTTTCGTGCTGAATCAGATTTTCTCTTTTCAGGGAGAACAAAATTAGCTTTTTTAAAAAACATGCAAAACACATTCCATAGTCAGCGATGCATATATGGTATGCAAAAAAGCGTTAATAAGAAAGGAGGCAATGTGGTATGGGAAATCTTTTTAAAATCCTGATCATAACAGCACCACTTGCAGCATTGGTTTTTTATTATACGGTTGTAAAACAAAACCAGATGGACATTGAAATGGAAAAGGAAAACCTGAAGTTTGAACAGAAATGGAACGAATTTGATAAAGACTTTGTTTTTAACCGTGATAAACAAAAAGCAGAACAAAAGGTACAACAGGCAGAGCAAAAAATACAGGAGATTGAAAAGAAAGAGGAAGAGAAAAAGAAAAAGCTTAAAAAGTTCGAACAAGATTTTGAAAAGGCACTTGAAGAACAAAACCAAAAACAACAATGAAAAGAGGTGATAAAAAGTGAAAGTCTATGACATTGTTTACGGTCAGAGCAACGAAAACAAAGAAAAAACACAGTGGTTGAAAGTTGGAGTTCTCATTGAAAAAGAAGACGGCAAGATGCGAATTAAGCTTGATACGATTCCTGTTGCAGGATGGGATGGTTGGTTAAATGTTTTTGAAAAGAAAGAAAAGTAAACCAAAAAAACAAAAACAAAGAAAGGAGGATAACACAATGAACGTAAAACCAAGAAAAGTAGAAGTAGTATCAAAGATTTTCCAAGACATCAGGAATAGGAAAAACAAAACACAACTGATTGCTGAAGTTGTTGCAGTGGTGGTTATACTTCTTGCGATTGCTTTTTTGGTTGCAGGTTGCAGTTTAATCGGAGTTCCAAAGGCACATGCAGAAGACAAAACTGTTGTGGAGTGCAAATACTTTGTAAGTAAAGGAAATAACACAGAATACAGTCCTGTCTTTATAATGCCAGTTGACGCAGAAAAAGGCTTTCTTTTTCATCTTGAAAATGGTTTCTCAAACACCCAAAAACAAATATTATTTGAAAATGCAAAGAAATTCTATCAAGGGAAAGACAACCAGGGCTATACAGCAGTAGGAATGATTTGCACTGATCCGAATGGTTCAGGAAAAGTTTCTGTTATAATGGAAAAATAACAAAACCAAAAAGGGAGCCATTAGGCTCCCTAAACCAAAAAAAAACGGAGGTAAAGAACAATGAAAAATGTTTTAACGTTTATGGCATCTATTGTAACAGTTTTTCTATGTTTAATGCCATCTCAGGTCCTTGCATGGGCTACACATTGTGTAAACGGTGCATGCAGTTCATCTAATGGTGGAGTAGAAGTTCAGTGGAATTGTTTTAACGTTTTAGACGTATACCACGGAGTTCTTACGGGAGTTAAGGGGCTTCCTATAGGTATAGAAGACTTCCAGAGACAGGAAAAAGCAGTAAGTCAAGCAATAGAAAAAACAACGGTTATCAAAAAATCTACAATTCAGAAATCATCTACTCCACCAGAAGTCCCAGCAGGAGCAGGAACAGACACAGGAAAAGAAAATGTCTTTTCAAGAAAACAATCCATGTCACAGTCAAAAACTATGGGAGAGGGCATAAAGATTGATTACACGCTTGCCTTTGTAAAATGGATAGGAGATCATCATCCATATATCAAAGAAGAAATCAGGAACGATCCTAAAGACATTCTAAAGTATTTGGCAGCTTGCGATTCGATAATGGAGGCATACAGAAACGGGAAAGTAGAATCCTTTATCGAAAAATTTATCCTGTCAAAAGATATTAATGACATTCAAAATGTGAAACTTGTTGATGAAGATAAGTTAAAAAACCTTTCTGACACTGAAAAGAGCATGGTTCTAACTAAATATATAAGCTTATTTCGATACAACCACATTCAAGATCCAAAAGACAGAATTAATGCAGCATTGATTGACAGTGCAATACTTGAAATGAAACCAGAAGAACTCAACTTAGTGGCTATAAACTATTCACGGCATGTAAAATATATGCAAAAACTAAATGAGCCAAAAAGTGTTTTGCAATTTTATAACGAAAACGATAAGGACACAGCATTTGCAAAATGGCTTGCAGAATCAAAACCAAATGTTTTACCACACATAACAGATTTAAACGATAGATATGTAGTTTTTGCAGATTATTTTATTTTTTATAAGTATGATTCATCAGGAGACGGAGATTCTCAACTGATGCAAGAATTTGAAAGGGCCATTGCGAATAAAGATGAATCAGTTACAAAAGTGGTTCATTCAAGGTTTGAAATAGTGAGAGAAAAGCTTGCAGATGTTGTAGGAGATAAAAGACTCTTTTTAATTTTATCATCAGTGGTAATTGGTGTAGTAGCGGTTATAATCATCAAAAAGAAACGCAAAAACCAACAATAACTCCTTCAGCTAAGCAGTGGTGCCGTTCCTGGTCCGCACTTAGGTGCCACTGCTTAGCTTACTGCCATTATTGCTTCTCTTCGGACCAATTATCTCACCAAAAAATTTTTGGTTATCTTAAATGCATAAATATATTAGGAACAGAAACCATCCTTGGTGGTTTAACCAAAAAACGGAGGGAAGGGAAATCATGATAAAACAATTTTTCAAAGAAATCACAGACGAAGAAACAATTACAAGAATATGGAAGACTGCAGTAGAAAAACTCACATGGAGAGTTATAGCAATTGCTGGCTGTATGGGATATATATTATGTTTTTGCTTTTACCAAAGCATCCCAATGGATATCTTTGTTATGGTCGCATACATTTATTTAATTTACAGCACATGGCAGAAAACCAAGCGGGCCATCATCGAAGAGGAGGAGAAAAAATATGAATAGACACGAAAAACTTCTTTACATCGCAAAAGCACTTGCAACACACTATGGAGTTCCTTTTGATCCTGATGCTGAGGAAGAACAGGAACTCCATAAATTCATAAAAGGGATACTTGCAAAGACTAACGGAAACCTGAAAAGATGCAGTTGTGGAAATGTTATGCAGAGGAAATATATCAACGGGAGAGTCAGATATGTTTGCAAAGGTTGTCATAGAACTTTTGCAATTAAGGAGTGTTAGAATTAAATATGGAAGAGATTAAAGAGATTAAACAACAAATTGATGAAATGCAAAAACTCTTAAAAGAGATTTACAATCGCTTAGTTCCTTCTGAAACCTTACCACCAGCAAAGGTTTACCAATTGAAAGAAATAGCAAGAAAAAAAGCACTTGCGATTAAACAAAAAATTGAGAAAGAATAACCATTATGTCAGTTAGACCGTATAAACCCAATAAATGGTGGATAGATATTACGATCGGGCGAAAATATCGCTACAGGGAGATTTTAGAGGGATCTTATCAGGAGGCAGTTATCTATGAACAGGAACTAAAAAAACATTTATCCCTTAAACAGAACAAAAAAGCTACTCTTACAATCCAGCAGATTGCTTTTGAATATTTGGAACACTGCAAAATCCATCAATCACCAGAAACATACAGAAACAAGCATAGAATGCTTATAAAACATATATTACCCTTCTTTGCTAATTTTACCTTTGAACTTTTAACCCCGAAACTCATTGATAGCTACAAGATGAAAAGAATTAGAGAGATGGAACAATTAGGGAAAAAAGGATATAGAGAGATAAACTTGGAACTTCTTTGCTTAAGTAACATGGCAAGGTTTGCTTTTGAGAGAGGCTATACATCAGAAATGGTAAAACACATTAAAAAACTACCACACAGAAGAAAACTACCTGAACCTTTAGAAATAGATACTGCCTTAAAGTTTTTAAACGCTGCAAAGGAAGAACCCTTTTATTATGCCTTGTTTCTTTGCCTTTACCATGCAGGCATGAGAAAAAATGAGGTCTTTCACTTACAATGGAATGACATTTTCTTTAATTACAACCTTATTAAAGTTACAAAAGGGAAAGGCAACAAGGAAAGATTTATACCTATGTCTAAACAGTTAAAAGATGCTTTGTTGAACCTGAAAAGCCTTAGAACCGATGTTAACCCCCTTGTCTTTCCATCACCACAGACAGGTAACCCTTTAACCGACATTAGAAAAGCAATCCAAAGAATTACAAAGAAAGCAGGAATTGAAAGAAAAATTTCACCACATCAACTTAGACATACATTTGCCACTCACTTACTTGAACAAGGAATAGATATAAGGGCAATTCAGGCATTGTTAGGGCATGAACAAATTACAACAACTCAGATTTATACCAAAGTTGCCTTGCCAGTGCTACAGCATGCTATACAGGCTTTGGAGGCTTTAGCAGGTAGTCAACATGTAGTCAACGATGTAGTCACTAACCTTGACAATCCCTTGAAAATCAGTGAGCCGTGGAGGATTCGAACCTCCGACCCGCTGATTAAGAGTCAGCTGCTCTACCAGCTGAGCTAACGGCCCACATTTAAAATCAGCCATCAACTATCAAACGCGCCTGAGAGGATTCGAACCTC
>Ga0315298_1007191_pt1 | contig 14813 bp, 10 predicted proteins | sample WHS_1_MG_FD_203077 | JGI IMG/M metagenome (GOLD analysis project Ga0315298, IMG submission 203077) | Extremophilic microbial mat communities from Washburn Hot Springs, YNP, Wyoming, USA - WHS_1_MG | ecosystem: Environmental > Aquatic > Thermal springs > Hot (42-90C) | place: USA: Wyoming... | reverse complement strand
GACCTTCTGGAGGAGATAACCTACCTGGTCGAATGGCCCACGGCCTTGACCGGCTCGTTCTCCCGCGAGTTCTTGGACCTGCCGGCCCCGGTGCTCATCACGACCATGCGCCACCACCAGCGCTACATTCCCGTAGCCGAGGCGCAGGACGGCACCCTGCTGCCGGCCTTCATCGTGGTCCGCAACGGCGGCGAGGCGGGCCTGGACCTCGTGCGTGAGGGTAACGAGCGGGTGCTGACGGCCCGTCTGGCCGACGCCCGCTTCTTTTTCAACGAGGATTTGAAGCGGCCCCTCGCCGAACGCGTGGCCGACCTCGAGGGTATCCTTTTCCTTGAGAACTTCGGCACGCTTAAGGACAAGACCGACCGCATCGTAGCTCTCGCCGGCGTCATCTGGGAGCGTCTGGGGCTCGAGCCCGAGCTGGCCCCGAAGGCGGCCCGGGCGGCCCGCCTGGCCAAGGCTGACCTGGCCACGATGATGGTGCGGGAGCTGACGGAGCTCCAGGGGATAATGGGCCGCGAGTACGCCCTGCGGTCGGGCGAGGAGCCCGAGGTGGCAGAAGCCATCGCCGAGCACTACCTGCCGCGCCGGGCGGGCGATAAACTGCCCGCCACGGCCCTCGGGAGGGTGGTGTCGCTGGCCGACAAGCTCGACACCATCGTCGGCTGCCTGGCCGCGGGCATCGAGCCGACCGGCTCGCACGACCCTCACGCCCTGCGTCGCCAGGCGGGCGGGGTGGTGGCCACCGTGGTCGACGCGGGCTACCTCCTGCCCCTGGCCTCGCTGCTCCCGCGGGTGGCGGAGCCTTTTCGGCGGTACGTCGAGGCGGCGCGGGCGGCCGCGGCCCGGGAGGCCCTCCCGCCCTGGGACGCCGAGAGGCTGACCGCCGCGGTCCTGGCTTTCTTCGTTCCTCGGGTGAGGGGTCTGCTGGAGGAGGAGGGTGTGCCCTACGACGTGATTGACGCGGCCATGGCCGAGTGGGGGCGCGAGGGCGACGCCGCCCGGACGGTGGCCAAAGCCCGCGCCCTGCGGACCTTTAAGAGTTCCGGGGCGTTCGCGAACCTGGCGGCCTCCTATATCCGGGTGACCGGTCTGGCCGGAAAGGCCGGCCCCGGCCACCGGACCCCGCCGCGGCCGAACCTGTTCTCCGAGGAGGCCGAGTTCGAGCTCTACCAGGCCTGCCTGGCGGCCGGTGAGCGGATTGAACTCACGGTGGCCGCCGCCGAGGAGCGGGCGAGGCGGGCCGCCGCGAACGGTCGCGGCGCCGAGGCGATGGGCCTGCTGGTGGACGGCTACCAGAAGGTCCTGGGGGAACTCTCTACGCTGCGGCCGGTTGTCGACCGGTTCTTCGACCAGGTCCTGGTGATGACCGAGGACGAGACCACCCGGGAAAACCGTCTGGCCCTGGTCCGAGCGGCGGCGGCCCTCATGGGCGCGGCGGGCGACTTGTCGAAGTTGGTCGTCGAGGGGGAGACTACGGGCCGGAGGTAGCGACGGGCAAGCTAGCCGCGGAAAGGGCAGCTGTTGACATAAGTACAGCGCAGCCAAGAGCGGGTAAGAACGGAGGCAGGAGCTTTGGCTAAGAAGTGGGTCTATCTGTTCGAAGAGGGAAGCGCCGACCAGCGCCGTCTGCTCGGCGGCAAGGGGGCGAACCTGGCCGAGATGACGAACATCGGCCTGCCCGTGCCGCCCGGCTTCACCATCTCCACCGAGGCCTGCATCGCCTTCTACGCCACGCCGGGCGGCGCGATGCCGCCGGGGCTCGAGGAGCAGGTCTGGGACCGCCTGGCCGTCATCGAGAAGAGGATGGGCCGCCGGCTCGGCGACCCGACGAGCCCCCTTCTCGTATCGGTGCGCTCGGGTGCGCCCATCTCGATGCCGGGGATGATGGACACCATCCTCAACCTGGGCCTCAACGACCAGACGGTCGAGGGGTTGGCCCGTCTCTCCGGGGACAGCCGCTTCGCCTACGACTGTTACCGCCGGTTCATCCAGATGTTCGGCAACGTGGTCCTGGGCATCGAGCACCACGCTTTCGACAAAGTGATGGTGGCCCGTCGGGCCAAGGCCGGGGTCCAGTACGACTACGAGCTCGGACCCGACGACCTGAAAGCGGTCATTGCCGAGTACAGGGACATCATCCTCCGGGAGACCAAGACCGAGTTCCCCCAGGACCCGCGCCGGCAGCTGCTCGCGGCCATCCGGGCCGTCTTCGCCTCCTGGAACAACGACCGGGCCATCGTCTACCGGAAAGTGAATAAGATTCCGGACGACCTCGGCACGGCGGTCAACGTCCAGACGATGGTCTTCGGCAACCTCGGCCCGACCTCGGCCACAGGCGTCATGTTCACGCGGAACGTGGCGACCGGCGAGCGGGAGATGTACGGGGAGTACCTGGTCAACGCTCAGGGTGAGGACGTGGTCGCCGGTATCCGGACCCCCAAGCCGGTGTCCGAGATGAAGACGGAGATGCCAGAGACCCACGCCCAGCTGGTCGAGCTTTGCCGCACCCTGGAGAAGCATTACCTCGATGTCCAGGACATCGAGTTCACCATCGAGGACAAGAAGCTTTACGTGCTGCAGACCCGGACGGCCAAGCGCACCGCGGCCGCGGCCGTCCGGATTGCTGTGGATATGGTCGCCGAAGGTCTCATCGATAAGGCCGAGGCGGTGATGCGCCTGCCGGCGGAGCAGGCGGAGCACCTGCTCAAGCCGATGATCGACTGGGACGAGGTCAAGAGGCGGGGCGACAAGCCGGTCAAGGTGGCCACGGGCCTGCCGGCCTCGCCGGGCGCGGCCACGGGCCGGGTCTTCTTCACCTCCGCCGACGCCGTGGCGGCCGCCGGTCCCGCCGCGGACCCGACGAAGAGGAACAAGGTCATCCTGGTGCGTCCCATGACCAACCCCGACGACATCCGGGGTATCCTGGCGGCCCAGGGCGTGCTCACCAGCCAGGGCGGCATGACCTGCCACGCCGCCATCGTGGCCCGGCAGTGGGGCATCCCGACCGTGGTCGGCTGTCAGGCTCTGCAAATCGACGAGGACAAAAAGCTCATCGAAGTGCAGGCCAAGGGCGGCCCCGGCCAGGGTAAGGCGGGCGAGACCGACCGCTGGGTCATCCGGGAGGGCGACACGCTCACCATCGACGGCTCGACCGGCGATGTGTACCTCGGCGAGCTGCCGCTGGTCGAACCCAGGATAACCGCCGAGTTCGCGACCATCCTCGGCTGGGCCGACGAGTATAAGCGCTTGGGCGTGTGGGCCAACGCCGACACCCCGCAGGAGGCCGCCCGAGCCCGGGAGTACGGGGCCAAGGGCATCGGCCTGACGCGGACGGAGCACATGTTCCTCAAGCCCGAGCGGGTCCCGGTCGTCCGGCGGATGATCATGGCCGAGCGGGAGGACGAGCGCCGCAAGGCCCTGGACGAGCTTCTTCCCATGCAGGAGGAGGACTTCTACGGCATCCTCAAGGTCATGCACGGCTACCCGGTGACCATCCGGCTGCTGGACCCGCCGCTCCACGAGTTTCTGCCGCACCACGAGGAACTTCTGGTCCGGACGACGATTAACCGGATGTTGGCCGCGGTACCCGAGTACGCGGCCGAGGCGCGGGCCCGGTTGGCGGAGGACGAGAAGCTCCTGCGGCGGGTGACCGAGCTGCGCGAGTACAACCCGATGATGGGGCACCGCGGCGTGAGGTTGGGCGTGACCTTCCCCGAGGTCTACGAGATGCAGGCCCGGGCCATCTTCCAGGCGGCCGCCCGGCTCGTGAAAGAGGGCGTCGACGCCAAACCCGAGGTCATGATTCCGCTCGTCGGTATCGAGGGCGAGATAGCCATGATGAGGGAAATGGTCGTCCGCGTGGCGGAGGAGACCATGGCCCGGTTCGGGGTCAAGTTCGATTACCACGTCGGAACGATGATCGAGGTCCCGCGCGGGGCCCTGGTGGCCGACGAGATAGCCAAGCACGCGGAGTTCTTCTCCTTCGGCACGAACGACCTCACCCAGATGACGTTCGGCTTCTCGCGGGACGACGCCGAGGGCAAGTTCCTCGGCAGCTACCTGGACCGGAAAATCCTCAAGGAGAACCCGTTCGCGGTGCTCGACCGTAACGGGGTCGGCCGGCTCATGGAGATGGCCATCCTCCGCGGCCGGTCGGTGCGCGAGAACCTGAAGGTCGGCATCTGCGGCGAGCACGGCGGCGACCCCAGCTCCATCGAGTTCTGCCACCTGGCCGGGCTCGATTATGTGAGCTGCTCGCCCTTCCGGGTGCCGACCGCCCGTGTCGCGGCGGCCCAGGCCAAAATCAAGGAGGACCGGGCCAAGTCCGGGCACAAGGCGGACGAGCGGGGCGAGAAGTAGGCCCTGCAGGTCCCCGGGCCCGGGTCGGAGCCGGAGGCGGGGGCGGCGGACTTCGGTCCGCCGCCCCCTTGGTCGTCCGGCCGGCGTGGTGGACGCCCGCGCGCTATGTCTCGGCCGCCCCGCGCCGCCGCGCCCGCGCCCGCGCCGCGTACCGGGCCATGCGCCCGCGCCCGTGAGCCCGCGCACGGCCGCCGCCGGCATGGTAAAATCAGCCCGGACAACCCATTCCCCCAGACGCGTCAGAAAGCACCGCCACTCGCCGCGAGGTGGTTTTCGTGCCGAGTATCCGCGAGGCCGCCGAGGACCTCGAGGACCGGCTGCTGTCGCCGCTGGCGGCCCGCTCCCGGACCAGCCGGGGGCGCGAGCGGCCCGAGGCCGAGTGTCCCGTCCGCACCGCCTTCCAGCGCGACCGGGACCGTATCATCCACTCCAAGGCCTTCCGGCGGCTCAAGGGCAAGACGCAGGTCTTCCTGTCGCCCCGGGGCGACCACTACCGCACCCGTCTGACCCATTCGCTCGAGGTGAGCCAGGTGGCGCGGACCATCGCCCGCGCTCTGCGCCTGAACGAGGACCTGGTCGAGGCCATCGCCCTGGGCCACGACCTCGGGCACACCCCCTTCGGCCACGCCGGGGAGGCGGCCCTGGATAAGGTCGTGCCGGGCGGTTTCCGTCACAATGAACAGGGCCTCCGGGTCGTAACCCGGCTCGAGAACGAGGGCCGCGGTCTCAACCTCACCTGGGAGGTCCGCGACGGTATCCTCTGCCATGTCCCGGACCGCCGGCCGGCCACCCTGGAAGGACAGGTCGTCCAGCTGGCCGACCGTATCGCCTACATGAACCACGATATCGACGACGCTCTGCGGGCCGGGGTCCTCCGCCCCGACGACCTGCCCCGCGACGTGACGGAGGTCCTGGGCGCCACGGGATCCCAGCGCATCGGGACCATGGTCGAGAACGTCATCTACTCCAGCCGGGAAGCGGAACGGGTGACCTTCGGCGGTAGGGTGGCCGCCGCAGCGGAGAGCCTCCATTCCTTTTTGTTCGAGCGCGTGTACCTGCGGCCGGCGGCCCTGGCCGAACACCAGCGCGTGGAGCGGATGCTGGCGGACCTCTGGCGCTTCTACGCCGGGAACCGCGCGGCCCTGTTCGGGGAGTACGGGTCGGCCTTGACCTCGGACGAGCCGGTCGAGCGGGTGGCGGCCGATTACGTGGCCGGGATGACCGACCGGTTCGCCATCGACCGCTACAGCTGTCACTTCATTCCGCACACCTGGGAAGAGTAGGCGGAAAGAGCAAGGCGAAGGAGACCGCGAAGACCATGGCCCGGGACGAGGATTCTTCCGGAGACGCGGACATTTGGACCGGCTCTGTCGTCGTCGGCCGGACCAACAAGCGCGTGGCCGCCGTTCGGCGGCTGCGGGGACGCCGGGAGCGCGAGGAAACCGGGCTTTTCTGGGCCGAGGGTATCCGCGTCGTGCTCGAGGCCATCGAGACGGGGGCCGCCGTCGAGACCCTGGTGGTGGCGCCGGACCTGCTTCGCTCGCGGGTGGCGCGGGAGGCGGCGGCCGCGGCGGCGGCTGCGGGCACGCCCTGCCTTGTGGTCTCGGCTGACGTTTTCCGGAGCCTGTCGGTCAAGGAAGGCCCCCAGGGCCTGGGGGCGGTCGTGCGGCAGCGCTGGTCGAGGCTGGACGAGCTAATCCCGGACCGGCGGCCGGCGACCGCGGCCACGGAGCGCCCCGCTCCGGCGGCCTTGTCCGCGACCGAGCCCCTCTTTGTGGCTTTGGTCGCCGTGCAGGACCCCGGCAACCTCGGCACCATCATCCGCACCTGCGACGCCGCCGGGGGGTGGGGGGTCATCCTGGTCGGCGACGGGGCCGACCCCTACGACCCGACGGCCGTTCGGGCCAGCATGGGTTCGGTCTTCTCCCAGAAGCTGGTTCGGACCGGTTTCCCGGAGCTTCGCGCCTGGACGCGGCGGGGCGGCCTGGCCCTGGTCGGGACGTCCGGCGGGGCGGCCGTCGCCTACGACGACCCCTCCGTGGCGGCCCGCTACCGCGGACCGGTGGTTTTGCTCATGGGGAGCGAGCGCGAAGGACTCACGGCCGAGCAGCAGGCCGGATGCGACATCGTCGTGAAGATACCCATGGCGGGGAGGGCCGACTCGTTGAACCTGGCCGTAGCCGCCGGCATTGTGCTCTACGAGATTCGGAGGCGGCGGGAGCCGAGCGGCCGGGAGTGAACACGACCGAGGACTTAAGGACCGAGGACTAAGGAGTTAAGGGAGGTGGCCGTTGTGGCCTCATCGGGCGGGACGGACCGCGGCGGCCGCTTCGGGGACGCCCTGCTGGACGAAATCCGGGCCAGAACCGATATCGTGGCTGTCATCGGGGAGTACGTGCAGCTCAAACGGCGCGGGGCGAACTTTGTCGGGCTGTGCCCCTTCCATCACGAAAAGACGCCCTCGTTCACGGTCAGCCCCGATAAGCAGATGTTCTACTGCTTCGGTTGCCAGACGGGCGGCAACGTCTTCTCCTTCCTCATGAAGCGCGAGGGGTTGAGCTTCGCCGAGGCCGTCGAGCAGCTGGCGGCGCGGGCCGGTGTGGCCATCCCGGACCGTAAACTCCTCAAGGCCGGCCCCCGGGACGAGGCCGCGCGGGAGAAAAGGCGGCAGGAGCTGGAGCTTCTTTACAAGGTGGTGGACCTGGCCTCCCGCTATTTCCACCAGGCTCTGCTCAAGAGCCCCGAAGCCGAGAGAGCCCGCGCCTACTTGCGCCGCCGCGGCGTGCAGCCTTCGAGCGTCGAAGCCTTCCGGCTCGGCTATTCGCTCGAGTCGTGGGACGACCTGTACCGGTACCTGAGCGGCAAGGGTTACCCGGACGCGCTTTTGGAGCGGGCGGGACTGGTCATCGCTCGCCGGACCCGGACTCAGTCCGGGTCCGAAGGACCTGAGTTCGAAGAACCCGAGGGCGAGGCGGCCCGGGCCGGAGCGGGTCGGCTCTATTACGACCGCTTCCGGGGTCGGCTGATGTTCACCATCTTCGACCACCGCGGGCGCCCCATAGGTTTCGGGGCGCGCGCGCTGGCCGAGGGCGAGGAGCCCAAATACCTTAACTCGCCCGAAACGCCTCTGTTCGCTAAAGGGCGCGGGCTTTACGGGCTGCACCTGGCCGCCGGGTCCATCCGCCGGAAGAACCTGGCCCTGGTCACCGAGGGGTACATGGACGTCATCGCCTGCCACGAGGCCGGCTTCGATTTCGCCGTGGCCTCGATGGGTACCGCCTTCACGGCGGACCAGGCCCGGGCTCTCCGACGGTTGACCGATACGGTGGTCACGGCCTTCGACGCCGACACGGCGGGCACCCAGGCCACCATTCGGGGTCTGGAGGTCCTCACCGCGAACGGCTTCAACGTGAGGGTGGCGGAGATTCCGGGAGGCAAAGACCCCGACGAGTGCCTGCGGACCGAAGGAGGGGCTGCGGCCTTCGGGCGGGCGGTGGACGAGGCGGTCCCGTTGGTCGAATACCGTTTCCGCCTGGCCTGCCGGCGCCACGACCCCTCCACCGTGGACGGCCGGGTGGCCGTGGTCGGGGAGATTCTGCCGGTGCTGGCGGGCATCGAGAGTCCGCTCGAAAGAGGCGAGTACGTGCGGGACTTCGCCCGCCGCCTCGGGCTTCCGGAGGAAGCGCTGCTCCAGGAGCTGGCTCGCCGCTTGACGACCGCTCGGGCGGGCGTCGGGGCCGGTGGCCGGCCGGTCGGTCGGGCGGGTGGTTGGGCGCGCGGCCGAGCGGCCGGTTACGGGCCCCCGGGCGCCGGGGCGGGGGATAGCCTGCCGCTGCGGAGGAATGATAACCCAGCTTTGGTGCAGAGGCGGAACGAGGCGGCCGGCGGCCCCGGAACGGTCGGGACGGTGGGAACGGTCGGGACGGTCGGGGCCGCCGGGACGGTGGGCGGCGTCCCCAAACATGTGGCCGACGCGGAAAGGGTCCTTATCGGATACATGATGCTGGGCGAGGATACGTTGCACCCGGTCCTGACGGAGATGCTCGAGGCGGCCGAATGGTGCAGTGAGATAGGGCTCGTCGGGCCGGGCGGGACCGACGGCGCGGGCGTCGCCGCGGCGGAGGCCGCCGCGACCACGGAAACGGGACCGCAAACCGAGGACGACGAGGGGCTGACGACGACCGAGGCCACCATCCTCGACTGGTTCCTGGTTCCGGTCCACCGGAGGTTGGTCCGGGCCATTCTCCGTCTGGCCCGTTACGAAGTCGTCGACGCGGCTCGGCTCATCGACGCCCTGGCGGGGGGCGCCCGGGAGGATTCCGACCGGGACGGCGGCGCCGCGACCGCTTGTTCCTCAGGGCCCGGGGTCGAGGCCTCCCCCGCGTCGCCCGACGGCGGGGTCGAGGCCTCCTCCGCGTCGCCCGGGGGGCCGGACGCCCCGGTGTCGGCCGATGACGAGGCCGTCCGGCTCGCCTCGCGTATCGCTTTTGAGGCTGAGGATTTACCGGACGAGCCGGAGCGGGCCATCCGCGATTGTCTTGACGTGTTAAAAGAACACAGGCTGAATAGTAGGATTGACGAGTTGCACCGTCGAATAACGGACCTCGAACGTCAGGGCGTGCAGGTGGAGTCGGAACACGGCGACCTGATACGCGAGTTGATGGAGTTGGCGCGTTACGCCGCCCGAGGCACCGGGCACTGGAGAGTGCCCGGGTGTTGATTCTGCAGCGCTGAAACACTTTCGGGCTGGACATCGTAAAAGACGGGGCAAGTGCGAGCCCAGGGCCGCGCTGAGCCAGCGCCGGCCCGACGTTTGTAAAGTGGGGTCCACCCGTGATGGCTGAGTCGCGTGAAGAAAAAGAACAACTGAAAATCGAGGGTCTGGAAGAGCTTATCCGCCGGGGGAAGAAGACGGGTTTCCTCACCTACGAGGAAATCATGGATACTCTGGAGGCCGAGGACCTCACTCCCGAACAGATCGACGACATTTACGAGACCCTCAACGAAAAGGGCATCGAAATCGTCAGCGATGTCTCCGAGGCCGGCGACGAGAGTCAGGTGAAGGCCCAGTCGGTTAAAGCCGTCGTTTCCGGCGAGACCGGAACGGGGGCCGGCGTCGACGACGACCTGTCGGTCCCGGAAGGCACCGCCATCGACGACCCCGTTCGCCTGTACCTCAAGGAGATAGGGCGGGTACCGCTTCTGACCCCCCAGCAGGAGGTCGAGCTGGCCAAGCGGATCGAGGCGGGCGACGAGGAGGCCAAGGCGCGCCTGGCGGAGGCCAACCTCCGTCTGGTGGTTTCCATCGCCAAGCGCTACGTGGGCCGCGGCATGCTCTTCCTCGACCTTATTCAGGAGGGTAACCTGGGCCTCATCAAGGCGGTCGAGAAGTTCGACTACCGCAAAGGCTACAAGTTCTCGACCTACGCCACCTGGTGGATTAGGCAGGCCATTACCAGGGCTATCGCCGACCAGGCCCGGACCATCCGGATTCCGGTGCACATGGTTGAAACCATCAACAAGCTCATCCGGGTGCAGCGACAGCTGCTTCAGGAGCTCGGGCGGGAGCCGACGGCCGAAGAGATTGCCAAGGAAATGGACATGTCCGAGGAGAGAGTCCGGGAAATCCTGAAAATCGCTCAGGAGCCGGTCTCGCTGGAGACGCCCATCGGCGAGGAAGAGGACAGTCACCTCGGCGACTTCATCCCCGACGAGGACGCCCCGGCCCCGGCCGATGCCGCCTCGTTCCGGCTGCTGAAGGAGCAGCTCGAGGAGGTCCTGGAGACTCTCACGCCGCGCGAGGAGAAGGTCCTGCGGCTGAGATTCGGCCTGGACGACGGTAAGGCGCGGACTCTCGAAGAGGTGGGGAAGGTCTTCGACGTCACGCGCGAGCGCATCCGGCAGATTGAGGCCAAGGCTCTGCGGAAGCTGCGGCACCCCAGCCGGTCGAAGAAGTTGAAGGATTATCTCGAGTAGAAAGGGCCGGACGGCCGAGAAGCCGGGAAGCCGAGCGACGGGGCCGACGGACGGTTGACCGGTCCGGCGGCCGGGTTGTATAATCAGAGTCGCTCGGGCGCCGATAGCTCGGCGATGGCCCAAGTCTCAATCTTGCTCCTGGCTAGCTCAACGGTAGAGCTACCGGCTGTTAACCGGTGGGTTACAGGTTCGAATCCTGTGCCAGGAGCCAGTTTTCGAAGCCCTGGGGTGCATGCCTCAGGGCTTTTCTTAACGTTTGAGCCCGGGGCGGTGGGTGGCCGTGGCGGGTGATTCGAGCCCGAGGGAAGTGCACGACCCGGAAGCGGGCGCGGAGGGGGATTTGTTCGAGCGGCGGGGGCGGGCTTTCCGCGAGGCCGAGGCGCCTCTCGCGGCGAGGATGCGGCCGCGTTCTCTGAACGAGTTCGTAGGACAGGAACGCATCGTGGGACCGGGGACCTTGCTGCGCGCGGCTATCGAGGCGGGCGCACCGCCGTCCTGCATCTTCGTCGGGCCGGCGGGAACGGGGAAGACGACCCTGGCCCGTCTCATCGCTCGTCACACCTCGGCGAACTTCGTCCAAATCAGCGCGGTGACGAGTAACGTCGCGGAGGTGCGGCGCATCATCGACGAAGCCCGCCACCAGCTCACACATTTCGGCAAGCGGACCGTCGTCTTTCTTGATGAGATTCACCGCTTCAACAAGGCCCAGCAGGACGTGCTGCTCCCTGCGGTCGAGGACGGGACGGTCATCTTGGTCGGCGCGACGACGGAGAACCCGTACTTCGCGCTGAACTCGGCTCTGCTCTCCCGTTGCCGCGTGTATAAGCTGGAGCCCTTGAGCGAGGCGCACCTAAAGACGGTGGTGGAGCGGGCTCTGGCGGACGAGGAGCGCGGCCTGGGCTCCCTCAAGGCCGACCTTGCGCCGGAGGCCATGGAGCACCTGGTCCGGACGGCCGACGGCGACGCCCGGGCGGCCCTGAGCGCCCTGGAGATGGCGGTCCGGGCGACAGGCCCGGCGGAGGATGGTCGGCGGCACGTGACCCTGGCGGCGGTGGTCGAAGCCTCCCAGCGGCGCGCTCTCAATTACGACCGCGACGGCGACCAACACTACGACACCATTTCGGCGTTCATCAAAAGCATGCGCGGGGGAGACCCCGACGCGGCCCTTTACTGGTTGGCCCGCATGATTTACGCCGGAGAGGACCCGCGCTTCATCGCCCGGCGCATCGTCATCGCGGCGGCGGAGGACGTCGGCAACGCCGACCCGCGGGCTCTCACGGTGGCCTGCGCCGCAGCCGAGGCCGCGGCCCTGGTGGGTTGGCCGGAAGCCCGCATCCCGCTGGCCATGGCCGCGACTTACGTGGCGACGGCTCCCAAGAGTAACGCGGCGCTGGGCATCGACAAGGCCCTGGCGGACGTAGCTTCCGAGAGCGGGGGCCAGGTTCCGGTCCACCTGCGGATGTCGAGCTATCCGGAAGAAGAGAGACGGTCGAGCGTCGGCGGCGAGGGCGGCCCGGTCGGAGGTCCGGCCGGGGGCGAGGGCGGCGGTCGAGTGGGCGGCCCGGGCGGCCGAACGGCCGAGGACGAGCAAGGCCGGCCGCGGCCCCGCCGCTACATTTACCCCCACGATTACCCGGGCCACCACGTGGACCAGCAGTACCTGCCCGACGGTAAGCGGCGCGGCCGCTACTACCAGCCTTCCGAGATGGGTTACGAGGCGACCATCAAGGAACGCCTGGCGCGCTGGTGGCCCGAGCTGAGGCCTCAAAAGGGACGCACGCAAGGAGTCGAGGGGCGGGACTCGAAAGGCAATACGTGAACGGCGTATTGAACAGCAGCATCTGAACGGCAGTATCTGAAGTGAAGTGCGCTATCTGAAGTGAAGTCAGGGGAGGACTTTGTGGTGGACGTATTTGAGGCCATAGCCAAAAGACGAAGTATCCGCAAGTACGTGCCGCTTCCGGTTCCACCCGAGAAGCTGGAGAAGGTGCTCGCGGCCGCGCAGGCCGCGCCCTCGGCCAGCAACCGCCAGGAGTATAAGCTCATCGTGGTGACCGACAAGGAAACGAAGGAGCGCCTGGTGCACGCCGCCGCGGACCAAGGTTTTCTGGCCGAGGCCGGGGCGGTCGTGGTCGGGTGCGCCCTGGACCCGTCGCGGCGGTGGCACGCCGTGGATATCGCCATCGCCATCGACCACATGACCCTGGCCGCGGTGGCCGAGGGTCTGGGCACGTGCTGGATCGGGGCTTTCGACGAAGGCGCCGTGAAGTCCATCCTCGGCATCCCGGAAAACGTCAAGGTCGTGATACTCCTGGCCCTTGGCTTGCCGGCCGAGGAGGGTCGCCCGCGCCGCCGAAAGTCTCTTGAGGAGCTAGTCGCAAAGGAAAAGTGGCCCCAGTAAGCTGTGGCCTCCCACACGGCACGGCCGGTGCTGATGAGGCTATGGTGGTGCTATAATAACAGATGCCGGATAGTCCGCGAAGCGAGGCGTCCGGCGTTAGGTGCGCCCGTAGCTCAGCGGTGGAGCGGCCGGCTCATAACCGGTTGGACGCAGGTTCGAATCCTGCCGGGCGCACCAGAGTTTATCGCGGTTTTGTGCCAGCTTTAACAGCGGGGATGCCCACCGGCAGGCATTCCGGCATCGGAGCCAACAGAGGACACGCCGAAGTAGCGCGCCGAACCCTGGTTGCCGAGCCCCCGGCCGGTCGGCTATAATGGGCTGGACGGAAGGCCGAGCGGTCTGAGAACAGTTTCGTTTTTGGTGCTTGGGCCGGCCCCATGGTCTAAAGGTCAGGACATCACCCTTTCAAGGTGGTAATCCGGGTTCGATTCCCGGTGGGGTCACCAAGTTTTGCGGTGGGCGGATAGCTCAGCGGGAGAGCGCTTGACTCACATTCAAGAGGTCCCGGGTTCGATCCCCGGTCCGCCCACCACTTTTAGCTGGGGTTTTTCTCGTAATGGCCTCGCTCAACGGGGCCATTTCGGCTTATCGGTGCCCAAATTGGTGCCGGTTCCCTAATTGGTGCCTGGCTCAGCAGGGAGGCGGGTGGGACCGTGACACCCCGCACTCGCGACGGCGGCTATCTACTGGTGGACCCCCCGCCGCCGTTCGGCAAGCTTTGCGCGTTCTGCCGCCATTTCGGCCTGTCGCTCGCCGAGGACGGCCGCCCCACCTGCAGAGCGTTTCCATACGGTATTCCCGAGCAAATCCTCGTTGGGCGCGCCGACCACCGACGCCCCTTCCCCGGAGACAGAGGAATCCGTTATGAGCCCAGCTCGGAGGCCGTAAGGCACGGCACTGCGCCGCCGATGAGGCGGCGTTGAGTGCCGCCGCAATCGGAGCGATGCCAGGTGACAATCTCGGTGTCCGGTTCGTCGACTTGTGGGCAGCGGCGGACTCGGTATCAAAAGGTGTGACGGCCAGGTCGCCAGCCAATCCAGGCCGCTAGTACTACCGCCACGGGCAGACCAGTCACGACGACCGACCGGAATTCGCCGATACGTTCTGCCGGCCGCATTGCCTGCTGACACCCTCACGGAGGCGACGCTGTGGCTCGGCAAAGCGACCCACGAACGAAGAATCGGCGACCGTGCACCGAAAGGTATCTTTTCCGTCAGGGGAGTTCAGCGCGGCCGACACCCCGATCTTCTCGTTTGCGGTCAGCTTAGCGCCGCAGGCCGTTCGATTCCCGGTTGCTATGTTGCTGTCGAGGTCAAGCCCGGAAACAAGCACCAGGACATCTTGGACGGCTTTGATGCCGTTCTACGGTACTTCACGGATTACGCCTGCGGTGGCATCTACGAGGTTGGTGGCTCTGCTGTGGACATCAGCGCCATAGTCCTGGTCACGTCATTCGGGCCGAACGGCTACCTGTTCCGCGAAGAAGGCAAATTCGACCCTAAGAGGATTGTGCGGGGGCCCTGGGATGCCTACCCAATGACGTTCACGGTGGCCAGGCTGCTGTGGCGGCAGCGGGACAACATCGTGAGGCGCTTGCGTGAGCTCATCTTGGTGCCGGGTGAGGTCAGGGTTGGTACCGGACGATTTGAACGGTTCTCCAGGCCCCTCCCGGAGGTGGGCGTCATGGTCAGCGACCCGCACAGGCCAGACGACATCCTCCTAATGCTTTCCTCGCACCCGTACCACTGGCACTTGGAGTCCGGCCAGGCGTTCGGCTAGCCCACTGCCCCGCGATACTGGAGACGGAAGTGCCGCCGTTTCGCCCGCGAGACAACCGTCTAGTGGTTCTCCGGCGCACCGAGCTTCCTCTCGACGAGGTCGAGGACCTCTCGGGCGAGCCTGGCCGCCTCGGCCGCTTCCGCGGGGTCGTCGTAGAACCGGGAGGGTACCCCACCGGGTAGACCGTTAGGATAGCGGGTCGGAATGTAGTACTGGTCTAGACGCTTCGCCAGGGAGACGGCCCGGAACTCGGGGTCCAGGGCCGAGGCATTGGCGAGCAGGTCGGCTATGGCGT
>Ga0315298_1007190_pt1 | contig 14814 bp, 12 predicted proteins | sample WHS_1_MG_FD_203077 | JGI IMG/M metagenome (GOLD analysis project Ga0315298, IMG submission 203077) | Extremophilic microbial mat communities from Washburn Hot Springs, YNP, Wyoming, USA - WHS_1_MG | ecosystem: Environmental > Aquatic > Thermal springs > Hot (42-90C) | place: USA: Wyoming... | reverse complement strand
GCAGGGATCAGTTGCGCGCTTTTATCTCGATCTGGAAATCCTGCCCGGCCCATTGTCCGTCGGAGAGGCGCCGGTAGGTCAGGTTGATGATGCGGCCGGCCGCAAGCGCGCCGGTGTCGATGTCCACCAGGTGCAGGCCGAGCGGATTGGGCTGCGTGGTCCGCTCCTCGATGTCCTGCCAGCCGTCGAAGCCCCATCGGAATACGCCCGGCTCGTTCAGCGCCAGCGTCAGCGCCGCACCCTGCGGGAGCGTGCTCGCCGCGGCCTGCGGCGCCCAAATCACGCGGCGCAGTTTCGGGCGCTTGCCGCCGTAGCGTTTCCAGAGCGGCTCGGGCCGGTCGAATGGACGGCCGAGGGCGCGCGAGACGGCGAGCTTGATGAACTCCGAGTGCGCCCACACCAGCGGCATGGCGCTGCCGGTCGGTCGGCCGGGCAGCAGAAAGCGCTCGGGGATGGGCTCGCTGTCCCAGACCTGCTCCGGCAGCATTCCGCCACTCGAGGCCATGCGCAACATCGCCTCGAGGTACGGCAGCGGATCGCGGCCTGCGGCGAGTTCGTAGTGCCCACGCTCCCCGGTCAGCAGCGGCCAGGGGCGGCCGCGACCGGTGCCGTCGTAGGCCGAACCGTCGTCGTGCTCGCCGTAACCGTCATCGGTGTAGCGGTGCCAGCTCGGACCGTTCGGGGTGTCGCTCTTCAGCAGCGCATCGACCAGCTTGACCGTCCCGAGAATGAGCGGATCGTCGGGTGCGCGCAGGCCGAAGCGCACCAGCTGCAGGAAATCCACGCCGACCTGCGCGGCGGCCGGCAGCGCCGGGTCGATGTCCTGATTGCGGATCGGCAGCGCATCCTGCAGCGCGCCGCGGTCGTGCAGTGCCTCGGCGGGCGCCACACGCACGTAGTAGCCAGGGATGCCGTGCTCGCGGGCGAGCGGCGTGTCGCACACCGCAGTCCAGTCCTCGAGGCTTGCATTCCAGTAATCGGCGATATCGAGCGCCAGTTCGCGCGCGCTGGGGGGCAGATGCGTCGCGCCGCAAACCAGCGCGGCGATGCACGCCGAGAGGGTGAAGGTGTTGATGCCGGCGTCTTCCTCCCATCGGTCCTGGTCGGAGGCCGGGCCGTTGCGCACGAGGAAGGAGAGGGCGCGGTGAATCATGTCCGTCACGTGCACGCCGTCGAGCGCGTTGCGCTCGTGCAGCGCACAGGCCAGCAACACCGGAAAGGCGGTCTCATCGAGCTGCACGGCGGTCCAGTAGGGCGTGCCGCCGAGCCATTGGTTCTGGTTCCAGTGTCCGTCGGCGAGCTGCGTGGCGCGCAGGTAGCGCACCGTGTCGAGCGCCTCACGGGTGGCGCCGAAGGCGAGCAGCGCGCCGGCGCTCTCGCACAGATCGCGCGGCCAGACCAGGTGGTAGCCGGCGCGCTCGTCCTTGGTGTTGCCCCAGGGCACGCTCAGGCTCGCGATCATCGCGCCGGGGAAAGTCTTGCCCTGGTGCGAGCGCAGCACCATGGTCGAGACGCGGAACTGCTCGCGGCAGTCCGGCGGCAGCGAGCCGGTGAGCGGGGCACGCGCGGCGCATTCTTTCTGCCAGTCCGACCACTCCGCGACCTGACGTTGCCAGCTCGCCTCGAACGGCTCGAACAGCGCCGAGAGCGCGAGGCTCGCGGCCGATTCGGTGCTGCTGCTGAAGCCCAGGCCGAGGACCGCCTTGCGCGGCAGCTCCCCGAGCAGCGCGACGTTGCCCGGCCCGGCCTGTTCGTACTCCCAGCGCATCCCGCCGTTGCATTTGAAGTCCTGCCAGCCGTCGCTCGTGCCGACGTACCCGCAGCTCGCGCGTCCCCACGCGTCGCGCTGGTCGTCGTCGACGGCGCCGAGGGCGAGCGCGAACGGACCCTGTTCGGCCAGCAGCAGTCGGTGGCCGCGGTGATCGGCGACCGTCGCAATGTTCTCGTGGCCGGTGCCGCCGAGGTGCGGGGCGAGCAGCGCGTAGGGGCGCAGCTGATCATCGCCGGTGAGCTCCACCTCGATCAGCAGCACATCGCGCTCGGCGGCCGGCACGATCCGCAGCCGCAGCTCGAAGCGCTCGTGGCGGTGCACGACGCGCACCGCCGGAATTCCGGAGCCGGCGAGCGTGATGGTCGGATTGCCGAGGCGCTTGACCTCGACCCAGAAGCCGCGTCCGTCGCCGACGATGAAGCCCAGATCGCGGATTTGCGGAATGTCGAGGCGCGGATAATAGACTTCGTTGACGATCCCGCCGCCGACGGTGAACCACAGTCGGGACCGTCCGAGAGAACACCCTACGACGTCTTTGGCGCTGCTGCACCAGGTGGGTGAGAGGCCCGGTGCGCCCGGGGCTACTCCAGAGCCGATATTGCTCATGCGGATCCTCCTGTTTCCTGCCGCGCGCTTTTTGGTCAAGCGTGCCGAAGCCGGGTACGATACTGCATGCTCTGGCTCAAGGCATTCCATATCGTATTCGTGGTGACCTGGTTCGCCGGGCTGTTCTACCTGCCGCGGCTCTTTGTCTACCACTGTGAGACCACCGATGCGCCCGGTCTGGCGCGCTTTGCGGTGATGGAACGGCGGCTCTTTGCGCTGATGAGCATCGGCGGGGCGCTCACCGTCGCCTTCGGCCTGTCGATGGTGATCGATGCGCCGGCGTTTCTCGAGTTTGCCTGGTTGCGCGTGAAGCTGGTGCTGGTGACCGCACTGATCGGCTACCACCTCTGGTGTTACGTGCTGATGCGCGGCCTGATCGAGGGGCGCAACCGGCACTCGCAGCGCTGGTTTCGGTTCTTCAACGAGGTGCCCGGAGTGCTGCTGATCGCGATCGTGCTGTTGGCGGTGCTGCGGCCCTAGCCGCCGGAGCGCTTGGCGTCGTAGCCGCGCTGGCGCAGCGCCTCGACCAGCCGGTCGCGATGCTCGCCCTGAATCTCGATACGGCCCTCGCGGACCGCGCCGCCGGCGCCGCAGAGTTTCTTCAGTTCGCGGCCGAGCGCCTCGAGTTCCGCCGCGGCGAGCGGCAGACCGAGGACGACGGAGACGGCTTTGCCGCCGCGACCGGCCACTTCGCGCGCCACCCGAACGCGCCCCGTGGCGGCGCTCGCCGGGGCGGGTCCGGCCTGGGCGCGTGCGGGTGCGGAGGGGGATTTGCGCAGTACGACGCCGCGGGCGGTGGGGTAGGATTTCACGCCGCGGATTATGACCGCGCTGCCATCCGTCCGCCATTGCGGCCGCCCCCTCGAGGTGCGATGCTCATTGCGTCGAGCGGCCGAATCGCGAATGGATTGGAACGTGTGTTGCACTTTTGGGGCGGTAAAATTTGCAATCAGCCGGCAAACGGCGATGACGGGGATCAGAATTCATGACGCAGTCGCGCCTGCACGTTCCACATCCTCCGGCACGCCCGGGGGAGACGCCGGACTTCAGCTATCTGGAGATTCCGCCCGCGGGGCATGAGCCTCGGCCGGACACCCTGGCGCCGGCGCTGCAGATCGAGCGGCTCGGCACCGGGATGGTGCGCGTGCTCGATGAGCAAGGCCGCGCCGTCGGGCCGTGGAACCCGCACCTCGAGCCCGAGGAGCTGCAGGTGGCGCTGCGCCACATGCTGCTGACGCGCCACTTCGATGAGCGCATGCAGCGCATGCAGCGCCAGGGACGCATCTCGTTCTACATGAAATCCACCGGCGAGGAAGCGGTCGCCGTCGCGCAGGGCATGGCGCTGCAGCCGGGCGACATGCTCTTTCCCTCGTACCGCACCCAGGGACTGTTCATCGTGCGCGGCAAGAGCCTGGTCGATCTGATGAGCCAGTGTCTCTCGAATACCCGCGACATGTGCCGCGGCCGCCAGATGCCCATCATGTATCACTGGGCCGAAGGCAACATCTTCTCGATTTCCGGCAATCTCGCCACCCAGTTTCCCCAGGCGGTCGGTTGGGCGATGGCCGCGGCCATCAAGGGCGAGGATCGCATCGCGGCGAGTTGGATGGGCGAGGGTTCCAGCGCCGAGGCCGACTTCCATCACGCACTCACGTTTGCCGCGGTGTACCAGGCGCCGGTGATTCTGAACGTGGTCAACAATCAGTGGGCGATCTCGAGCTTCCAGGGCTTCGCCGGCGGCGAGCGGCGCACCTTTGCGCAGCGCGGCCCCGGCTACGGGATCCCCGGCGTGCGGGTCGACGGCAACGATTTTCTCGCCGTGTATGCGGTGACCCGTTGGGCGGCCGAGCGGGCGCGCGCCAGCGGCGGCCCCACGCTGATCGAACATGTGACGTATCGTGCCGCGGCGCACTCGACCAGCGACGATCCCTCGCGTTACCGGCCGAAGGAGGAGTGGCAGGCGTGGCCGCTCGGCGATCCGGTGAAGCGCCTCAAGGCGCATCTGATCGGCATCGGCGAGTGGTCCGAGGAGCGGCACGCGGCGCTCGAGCAGGAGCTCGAGGCGCACGTGACGGCCTGCTGGAAGGAGGCGGTGACCTACGGCACGCTCAGCGATGGACCGACGCTCGACCCGATGAGCATGTTCGAGGACGTCTTCCACGACATGCCGGCGCACCTGAAGCGTCAGCGCGAGGAGCTGCGCAGCCTGACGGCCGCGCAGCATGCCGCGGCCGCCGCGAAGGTTCCGGGCGGGGAGGGCTGATCGATGGCACAGATGAACATGGTGCAGGCGATCAACTCGGCCCTCGACGTCATGCTGGGGCGCGACCAGCGCGTCGTCGTGTTCGGCGAGGACGTCGGGTACTTCGGCGGCGTATTCCGCTGCACCGACGGCCTGCAGCGCAAGTACGGGGAGCACCGCGTGCTCGACACCCCGATTGCCGAGGGCGGCATCGTCGCCGCGGCGATCGGCATGGGCGTGAACGGCCTGCGCCCCGTCGCCGAGATCCAGTTTGCCGACTACATCTACCCGGCATTCGACCAGATCGTGAGCGAGCTGGCCCGACTGCGGTATCGCACCGCCGGTGATTATTGCGCGCCGGTGACCATCCGCACGCCCTGCGGGGGCGGCATCCGCGGCGGCCAGACCCACTCGCAGAGCCCGGAGGGCGTGTTCACGCACGTCTGCGGGATCAAAGTGGTGATGCCCTCGAATCCCTACGATGCCAAGGGGCTGCTGATCAGCTCCATCGAGGACGAAGATCCGGTGGTGTTCTTCGAACCGAAGCGCATCTACAACGGACCGTTCGACGGTGATCCGCACAAGCCGGCGGTGCCCTGGAGCACGCATCCGAAGGGCGAGGTGCCCGAGGGGCACTACGCGATTCCCATCGGCAAGGCCGAAGTGGTGCGGCCCGGCAAGGATGTGACCGTGCTGACCTACGGCACCATGGTGCACGTGGCGGAGGCGGCGGTGCGTCTCGCCGAGGTCGATGCCGAGATCATCGACGTGCGCACCATGGTGCCGCTCGACGTCGATACGCTGTGCACCTCGGTGAGCAAGACCGGGCGTTGCGTCATCGTGCACGAGGCGACCCGGTTCAGCGGTTTTGGGGCGGAGTTGTCGGCTACCGTGCAGGAAGAGTGCTTCTGGCAGCTCGAGGCGCCCATCGCCCGGGTGACCGGATGGGATACCCCCTATCCGCATGCCTTCGAATGGGATTACTTTCCCGGTCCGGCGCGTATCGCCGCAGCGATCCGCAGCGTGATGGAGGCGCGATGAGCCGCTACGTCTTCAAACTCCCGGATCTCGGCGAGGGCACCGTGTCTGCGGAGATCGTCGGTTGGCACGTCAAACCCGGCGATACGGTCGAGGAAGAACAGGTGCTGGTCGAGGTCATGACCGAGAAGGCGGCGGTGGAACTGCCCTCGCCGGTCGGTGGCAAGGTGATTTCGACCACCGGTGAGCCGGGCGAGATGGTCGCCGTCGGCGCCGAGCTCATCGTGTTCGAAACGGGCGGCGAGCAGCCGTCCGCTGCAGCGCCGGCTCCTGCCGCAGCGCCGGCTCCTGCCGCAGCGCCGGCTCCTGCCGCAGCGCCGGCTCCTGCCGCAAAGCCAGCGCCCGCCGCGACGCCGGTCCCGCAGCCGCCGGCGACGGCGCGCGGGCGGGTGATGACCTCGCCGGCCAACCGGCGCCGCGCACACGAGGCGGGCATCGATCTGCAGCGGGTGCACGGCAGCGGCCCGCAGGGCCGCATCCTGCGCGAGGACCTGGAGGCGCACCTGCGCGGCGTACCGCCGGCCGCCTCCGCGGCCGCCGCGCGTGCGGGCGTACCGCCGCAGCCTGCGTCGGCGCCCACTGAGGAAATCAAAGTCATCGGGCTGCGTCGCCTGATCGCCCAGCGCATGAGCGAGGCGAAGCGCAACATTCCACACTTCGCGTATGTCGAGGAGGTCGATGTCACGGAGCTCGAGGGATTGCGCCGGCACCTGAACGGCCGCCTCGCGTCCGGCGAGCCCGCGCTCACCTATCTGCCGTTTCTCGTGGTCGCACTGGTGCGCGTGCTGCAGGACTTCCCGCAGTGCAACGCGCACTACGATGCGGAGCGGGGCGTGATCATCCGCCACCGCGCGGTGCACGTGGGCGTGGCCACCCAGACTCCCGACGGTCTGAAGGTGCCTGTGGTGCGCAACGCCGAGCAGCGCTCGTTGTGGGACATCGCTGCGCAGATGCGGCGCGTGACCGAAGCGGCGCGCGCCAACAAGGCGACCCGCGAAGAGCTGACCGGCTCGACCATCACGCTCACCAGTCTCGGCAAGCTCGGCGGCATCGTCAGTACGCCGATCATCAACGCCCCGGAGGTTGCGATCATCGGTGTGAACCGTGCGGTCGATCGGCCCATGGTCGTCGATGGCGCGGTTGTCGTGCGCCGGATGATGAATCTCTCCTCATCGTTCGATCACCGCTTCGTCGACGGCTACGACGCGGCTGCGATGATCCAGGCGATGAAAGAGCTCATCGAGCACCCGGCCATGATCTTCATGCAGCCGCGGGATTGATCAGCGCGGCGCGCCGAGGATCTCGGCGCGCACGTCGTCAATTTCCCGCGCGCGCGACGGTCGGAGCTTCGCGCCCGCGCAGCGATCGGGGCGCGGGCAGCGCGAGCTGCGCGGGCAGATGAGGTGCGCCGGCCGCTCGAGCGCCGTATCGATCCATGCGATATTGAGCACGTTGGCGACGGCCTGCAGCGCCGCTTTTGCGCCGCGCGGAGGCTGGGCCTCGCCACCCCCGCGCGTACAGGCGGTCTGGATGGCCGCGGTGATCTCCTGGCTCGAGACTCCGTTGGCATCCAATGCCGGCGCCAGATCGACCCCGACCGACAATACGTGCGGGTTGCCCGCCATGTCGCGCACCCGTCGCGAGTGACAGCAGTAGAGCAGCGAGCGTTCTCCGTCACGCAGCACCGAGATCTGCGAACCGCTGTCGCGTTCGCTGTCGAGCATGCGGAACACCGCCCAGTTCGGGCACGGATCGCTCACCTGCGCCAGGTTGCCCCAGGGCAGGGGGATGCCGTTGCCGCGATACACCGCGCGCAGGTAACCCGGCGGATAGGCATCGAAGAAATGCCAGTACGGATACGGCGACACCTTGGTCATGCGGCGCATAATCACTGCGGGCGTCAGCTCGAGCCACGCACTGCTCTCGACTCGGTAGCGCTCGCGCGCCAGGAAGCGCCGGAACGGCACGCGCGGTGCCAGTAGCGCGCCGGCGAAGAAGCTGCACTCGAAGTCGCGCCAGGCGTGCAGGACGTCCTCGGCATTCATGCCGGCGGCCGAGGCGCCCTCCGGGCTGCCGCCCATCTCCCCGCCAGTGGCATGCGCGGACTTCAAGCCGTCCCCGCCGTGCAGCACTTTGTGCGCAATGTGTGCCGCCAGATCAAATTTCAGCCGCGCCGGATCGGACAGCAGCGCGCGGTTGGCGTAGATGAATCGCGGGGATTCGAAGAAGGAGCGCACCACGCTGCGCACCTCGCGGTCCTTGTCGCGCGCCAGCAGCGCCTTGCGTTCGAACCAGCGGATTTCCAGGCCGTGCCGGCGCGTCAGGCGCATCAGGTCCTCGACACCGAGCGGAAACTTGCGCTCCCCGACGTCTTCCGCCGCGCGCTCGAGATCCGGAAAGTCGTTGCGTGAAAACTCCTGATGGGTACGGATCAGCAGGTGGGCAAACTGCCGCCCGCTCGTACCGGTCTGCTGTAGCAGCTCCGGGATCGCCGCTTGCAACACTTCCTTGGAGAACAGGAACGCCGGCTCCAGCGGCACTTTCGCCGCGCCGCCGGCCGGTGCCGAGAGCGTCACGAGTTCCGCGCTGCTGCTCTCATCGAGAAACCAGCTCGGTTCGCGCTGAAATACCAGCGCGAGCAGCTCGAGCAGCTCCGCGGACGGGACGCGCTTGCCGCTCTCGATCATGCTGAGGTAGGAAACTGACGGCGCGCGCTCGGCGTCGCGCTGAATGCAGCGCGAGGAGAGCTCCTCGAGCGTCAGACCGTTGCGTTTGCGCAGTTCGCGCAGCTTTGCACCGAGAAAATGGCCTTTGCGCAGCAACGGGGACATGGCGGCACCTGGGCGGGTACGCGCGGGCACGTTGCCCGCATCTGTGAAATTAACAATGTGAAGTTTCTATAGTCAAATTCTTCACATCCTGGGGGCTATGCTCGCTCCCATGAACACCGCAGCTCAAACCCGATCGATCCGGTCCCCGGCGGCGCCGGGCGAAACGCCCGCACTGCGGGTTGCACCCACCGGCATTGCGCGCGCCCCGGAGGTGCTCACGCCCGGCGCGCTCGAGCTGCTCGCGCGACTGCACCGGCGCTTCAATCCGCGGCGGCTCGAACTGCTCGGCGCGCGCGCCGAGCGTCAGCGCGAGTTCGACAGCGGGGTGCTGCCGGATTTTCTGCCGCAGACCGAGACGGTGCGCCGCGCGGACTGGCGTATTGCGGCAGTGCCGCACGATCTGGTCGACCGGCGCGTGGAGATCACCGGTCCGGTCGAGCGCAAAATGATCATCAACGCGCTGAACGCGCCGGTGTGCGCGTTCATGGCGGACTTCGAGGACTCCTGCAGCCCCACCTGGCACAACCTGATCCAGGGGCAGATCAACCTGGCCGATGCCATCGACGGCACCATCAGCTACGTCGATCCGGCAAGCGGCAAGGCCTACCGCCTGGCTGAACGGCGCGCGACCCTGATCGTGCGGCCGCGCGGCTGGCATCTGCCGGAGAAGCACGTGTGCATCGACGGCGAGGCGGTCTCCGGTGCACTGTTCGATTTCGCGCTCTACCTAGCGCGCAACCACGAGGGCCTGGCGCGCGCCGGCACCGGTCCGTACTTCTATCTGCCGAAGCTCGAGAGTCATCTCGAGGCGCGGCTGTGGGCCGAGGTGTTCGCGACCGCCGAGGCGGCGCTCGGGCTTGAGCACGGCACGATCAAGGTCACCGTGCTGATCGAGACGCTGCCGGCGGCCTTCGAGATGGACGAGATTCTCTTCGAGCTGCGCGATTACATCGTGGGCCTGAACTGTGGCCGCTGGGACTACATCTTCAGCTTCATCAAGAAGCTGCGCGGACGCAGTGAGTGTGTCCTGCCCGATCGCGCCCAGGTGACGATGGAGCGGCACTTTCTGAAGTCCTACGTGGATCTGCTCATCCGCACCTGCCACCGTCGCGGCGCGCATGCCATGGGTGGCATGGCGGCACAGATTCCGGTGCGCGATGCGCAGGCGAACGCGCTCGCCATGCAGCGGGTCCGCGCCGACAAACTGCGCGAGGCGAATGCCGGGCACGACGGCACCTGGATCGCGCATCCGGGGCTGGCGCCGGTTGCGCGCGCGGCATTCGATGCGGTGATGCACGGCCCGAACCAGCTCGGTGTCGCGCGCGAGGACGTGCACGTGCGCCGCGAGGATCTGCTGCGGGTGCCTGCCGGAAACATCACCGAGGAGGGAGTTCGAACCAACATCCGGGTGGGCGTTCAGTACCTGGAGGCCTGGCTGCGCGGCAACGGCTGCGTGCCGCTCTACAACCTCATGGAGGATGCGGCCACCGCGGAGATCTGCCGAGCGCAGCTGTGGCAGTGGCTGCGTCACGGTGCCTGCACCAGCGACGGTGTCCCCCTGACGCCGCCGCGCATGGACCGGCTGTTCGCCGAGGAGCTCGAGCGCATCCACGCCGAGGTCGGCCCGGTGCGCCTGCTCGAAGGTGTGTTTCCGAGTGCCGCGCGCCTGCTGCAGCGAATGATCGAGCAGGACACGTTCGATGAATTTCTTACCCTGCCGGCCTATGAACTGATCGACTGACGCCCTGGAGGACCGAGTATGAGACCCGATGACCTGTTGCCGAGCGCACAAGAGCTGCGCCGGTCGTGGCAAGACTCTCCCCGCTGGCGCGGCATCGAGCGCGCCTATCAGCCCGAGGATGTGGTGCGGCTGCGCGGTACCATCCCCATCGAGCACTCACTGGCGCGCCAGACCGCCGAGAAACTCTGGCGGATGCTCAACGAGCGGCCGTTCGTCAACGCACTCGGGGCGCTGACCGGCAATCAGGCCATGCAGCAGGTCAAGGCCGGGCTCGATGCCATCTACCTCTCGGGCTGGCAGGTTGCCGCCGATGCAAATCTCGCCGGGCAGATGTATCCCGATCAGTCGCTGTACCCGTCCGACTCGGTGCCGGCAGTGGTGCGGCGCATCAATTCGACGCTGCGGCGTGCCGACCAGATCCACCATGCGGAAGGCAACGACAGCATCGACTGGCTCAAGCCGATCGTCGCGGATGCCGAGGCCGGCTTCGGCGGGGTGCTCAACGCCTTCGAGCTGATGAAACAGCTGATCGAGGCCGGTGCGGCCGGGGCGCATTTCGAGGACCAGCTGTCTTCAGCGAAGAAGTGCGGTCACATGGGCGGTAAAGTGCTCGTCCCGACGCAGGAGGCAATCAACAAGCTGCTGGCGGCGAGGCTTGCGGCGGACGTGTGCAACGTGCCGACCGTTCTGGTTGCGCGCACCGACGCGGAAGGGGCGAAGCTGCTGACCGCGGACGTCGACGAGCGTGACCGTCCGTTCATCGATACGGCACGTAGCCGTACCGCCGAAGGGTTCTTTCACGTGCGCGCAGGGCTCGATCAGGCGATCGCGCGAGGGCTCGCCTACGCGCCCTACGCGGATCTGGTGTGGTGTGAGACCGCCAAGCCCGATCTGGAGGAGGCGCGGCGCTTCGCCGAGGCGATTCACCGCCGATACCCCGGCAAGCTGCTCGCGTACAACTGCTCGCCCTCGTTCAACTGGAAGCGCAAGCTCGACGATGCGACCATCGCGCGCTTTCAGCGCGAGCTCGGCGCCATGGGCTACCGGTTCCAGTTCATTACCCTGGCAGGCTTCCATGCGCTGAACTTCTCGATGTTCGAGCTGGCGCGCGGCTACCGCGAGCGGCAGATGGCCGCCTACGTGGAGTTGCAGGAGGCGGAGTTTGCGGCCGAACGGGACGGCTACAGCGCGACGCGCCACCAGCGTGAAGTCGGTGCGGGGTATTTCGATGAGCTGACGCAGGCGATCACGGGCGGGACGTCTTCGCTCGGGGCACTGACCGGCAGCACGGAGGCGCAGCAGTTCGCCACCGGCTGAGCGCCGTGCCGATATACTCGCCGGATGAGTCTCCAGCGGCTGTTTCCGACGTTGATCTACGCCCGGCGAGTGCCAGCCGCGGCCCGGCTCGGGCCGCGGCTGGTGCGCGAGTGCCGGCAACTGCAGCTGGATGATGCGGGCGGACGGCGCTGGTCGGCGAAGAATTATCCGGGCGGCTATACCTCGTACGGCTCGGCGTTCCGGATGCACCAGCTGTCCCCGACGTTCGCAGCGCTGGAGCGAGCGATCGACCCGCACGTGGCGGCGTTCGCCCGTGCGCTCGAACTCGACCTCACCGGCCGGGCGCTCAGCATGACCGACTGCTGGGTGAATATCATGCCGCGCGGTACCGCGCACGGGCTGCACTTGCACCCGCTGGCGACGATCAGCGGCACGTTCTACCTGAAGACCCCGCGGGGCTGCGCGGCCCTGAAACTGGAGGACCCGCGTCTCGAGCGCATGATGGCCGCGCCGCCGCGGCGGCGCGGTGCGAGCCGCGCCAACCGGCCGTGGGTCGAGATCCCGGCCGCCGCCGGCAGCGTCGTGCTGTTCGAAAGCTGGTTGCGCCACGAGGTCCCGGCCAATCCGGCCGGCGAGCGCATCAGCATCAGCTTCAATTACGGGTGGTTCTGAGGCCTGCCCAGGCCGCACGGCGCGCGTGATCTACAGCCCGCATGGCGTGTCGCGGTGTCCCGTTCGGGGCGGCGGTGGCGCAGAGTCGCCGGCGCGCCGAGCGCGCCGGCGTTCACCCGGGGCTTTGACTCAGTGATCGTGGTGGCCGTGCGGTCCGTGTACGTGACCGTGGGACAGTTCTTCCTCGGTGGCGGCCCGCACGTCTTCGATCCGCACCTCGAAGTGCAGGCTCTTGCCCGCCAGCGGGTGGTTGCCGTCGAGCGTGACCATGTCGCCGAGGATTTTTGTGACGGTGACGGTCTGTGTGCCTTGTGCGCTCTGCGCATGCAATTGCATGCCCACCTTGACGTCCTTGATTCCGCGCAGCGCGCGGCGCGGGACGCTCTCCACCAGGCCGTTGTCGTACTCACCGTAGCCGTCCGCCGGCGCCACGGTGACGCTGAGCGCATCCCCGGAATTCTTTCCCGTCAGCTCCTTTTCGAGCCCCGGGATGAGGTTGCCGTGGCCGTGCAGGTAGGCGAGCGGCTCGCCGGCTTCCGAGCGGTCGATGACCGTGCCGGTGTCGTCCTTGAGGGTGTAATGGATGCTGACGACGGAATCTGTGCCAATGGCCATCGAAGAGGCTCCGGGAGTGCAAAAGAGGGGAAACGGCGCAGGGGACCTGCGCGAATGCCCTGAATTCTAGCGCGCCGGGCAGGGCGGCGTCACGCCGGAGGGTGATGGGCTCTACCGAAAGGAATACGCGCACCGCTCTCGCGCTGTACAGAGCGCGCACCCCCGCGATGGACATGTCACAGGGCCTTTGGATCTCTAGACTTGCGCGCGCTGATTAATCCAAAGGAAGAAACACATGGTCATTGCCGCTTCTCAGATCATCCTCACCTTCGCGCTGCTGATCGGTTACTCGATCGACACCATCGCCTCGAAGAGCGAGTAATACGGTTCGACCCCGCGCGCCTGCGCGGGCCGACATTCATTTCGGAACGACGCTTTTGACGATGGACGCATCGAGCGTTTCATAGTCGGCGTACGAAATCGTCTCGTAAAGTTCCTGGCGCGTCTGCATCCGGCCGATGAGGCTCTTCGGACCGCCCTCGCGGGCGATCGTGGCGTACAGCTCCTCGTGGGCCCTCGCCGCGATCCGCAGCGCGCTCACCGGCCAGATCACCATCCGATAGCCCATGGCGCGGAACTCTTCGGCCGTGAAGTACGGTGTGCGGCCGAACTCCGTCATGTTCGCGAGCAGCGGCGCATCGATACGCGCGGCGAACTCGCGGAACATCTCCGCGCTGGTCAGGGCTTCCGGAAAGATCGCATCGGCACCGGCCTCGAGATACCGCCGGGCCCGGGCGACCGCACCGTCGAGTCCCTCGCTGGCTGCCGCGTCGGTGCGTGCGATGATGTACAGGTGACGCCGGGCGCGCGCCGCCGCGGCGATCTTGGCGGCCATCTCCTCGGGCGCGACCAGTCGTTTGTCGTTGAGGTGGCCGCACTTCTTCGGCAACACCTGGTCCTCGATGTGCACGGCCGCCGCACCAGCGTCCTCGAACGCGCGCACCATGTGCATGACATTCAGCGCTTCGCCGTATCCGGTGTCCCCGTCGACCAGGACCGGCAGCGCGCTGGCGCGGCTCACCTGGCGGATGAACCCGCACACGTCCTCCACGGTGATGATGCCGAGGTCAGGCAAACCCATCGAGGCGCTCATCGCGGCACCCGAGAGGTACAGTGCCTCGAATCCGGCCCGCTTGGCCTGCAGCGCCGCAAGTCCGTTGTAAGCGCCCGGCAGGGGCAGGATCGGACCGCGGCGCACGAGCGCCCGGAAGCGCTCGCCAGCGGGCGTGGCGGGCTGATCTGCGCCAATCAGATACGTGCTCAACGCCGCGGCCCTCAGATGACGAACAGGTCGAGATACTCGTGGACCGGGGTGCGCGCGAGCCGGTCCTGCTCGAGCGACAGCTCGGCGATCACGCGCTGCTGCTTCTCCGGGAACCGCCGTGCCAGATTGCGGCGGAACTTCTCGATCAGCAGCGGGATGCCCTCGGTGCGGCGCCGCCGGTGGCCGATCGGGTACTCAACCACGACCTCCGGCAGCTCGCGCCCGTCCTTCAGGCGCACCGTGACCGCATTGGCGATCGAGCGCTTCTCAGGGTCGAGGTAATCGCGGGTGAACTGCGGGTCCTCGACGCAATGGATCTTCGCCCGCAGCGCATCGATGCGCGGATCGGCCGCCACACCGTCCTCGTAGTCCGCGGCGGTGAGGCGCCCGAACAGCAGCGGCACGGCCATCATGTACTGGATGCAGTGATCGCGGTCGGCAGGATTGGCGAGCGGGCCGTGCTTGTCGATGATGCGCACGCACGCCTCGTGCGTGCGCACCGTGATGCGCTCGATCGCCTCGGCACCGACACCGAGTTCGCCGAGCTGCCGGTGCAGCTGCATCGCGGCTTCCACGGCCGTCTGCGCGTGGAACTCGGCGGGGTAAGAAATCTTGAACAGCACGTTCTCCATGACGTACGAGCCGTAGCTGCGCGAGAACTTCAGCGGCTGACCCTTGAACAGCGCGTCGTAGAAGCCCCAGGTCCTGGCGCTGAGCACGGTCGGATAGCCCATCTCCCCGGTGCGCGCGATCAGC
>Ga0315298_1007189_pt1 | contig 14814 bp, 12 predicted proteins | sample WHS_1_MG_FD_203077 | JGI IMG/M metagenome (GOLD analysis project Ga0315298, IMG submission 203077) | Extremophilic microbial mat communities from Washburn Hot Springs, YNP, Wyoming, USA - WHS_1_MG | ecosystem: Environmental > Aquatic > Thermal springs > Hot (42-90C) | place: USA: Wyoming... | reverse complement strand
GGATCGGCCTGCGCGCCGCGATGGCGGACCGGCTGCTGCCCTTCGTGGTGGCGGCCATGTCCTTCCTCGCGGCGCTGGCGCTGGCCGGCAGCATCGCCGCCGGCACGCTGGCCACGCGCTGGCTCAGCGGCGCGCAGGGACTGATGACCATCGAGGTTTCCAACCCATCGGCCCCGGCCGCAGCCGCAGGCGCTTCACGCGTGGATGCCGTGCTCCAGCTGGTCAGGGCCATGCCGGGCCTCGCCGATGCACGCCGGCTGTCAGACACGGAATTGGCGGGCCTGCTGAAGCCATGGCTTGGGGCGGCCGCCGACGACGGCAGCCTGCCCATCGCGCTGCCAGCGATAATCGTGGTGCATGCCACAACCGGCGCTGCCGACCCCGCATCCATCGCGACGGTGCTGGACCGAGCCGCACCGGGCACTTTGGTCGATTCCGGATCGCGCTGGGCCGATCGTCTTGCGGAACTCACGGCCAGCATCCGCGCCTCCGCCGCGGCGATCCTCGTGATCGTGGCGCTGGTCGCCGCCTCGGTTGTCGCCGTCGCGGTGCGTGCCGGCCTTGCCCAGCGGCGCGAGGCCATCGAGATCATCCACGGCCTCGGAGCGCTCGATTCCGACATCGCCAACCAGTTCGCCGGCCGTGCCATGCGCCTCGCAGCGGTGGGCGGGCTGATCGGCGGACTCGCCGCGCCGCCTGTGCTGGCCTGGCTTGGCCATCTCGCCGCGGGTCTGATCATTGCGGCGCCGCCTTCGGCCGGTGGGTCCGGCGGGCTGGCGGGGCTGCCGCCGCTGCTGGTCGCAACGCCGGTGATCTTCACACTTGCCGCCGCGCTGATCGGCTGGATCGCCGCGCAAGTGACCGTACGCGGCTGGCTCAGGCGGCTGACATGAATGCTTCGGACGACATGGGCCTTGGCCGCCGCCGCCGCCCTACCCGCCGGCGCCTCGGGCTCTGGCGGTGGCCGTTGCGTGCCGTGCTCGCGCTGGTCGTCCTCTGGCTGGTCGGTTTCGCCTGGTTCCTCGGCGATATTGCCGAGGAACGCCCGATCAACCCCATGCCACATGCGGGGGGAATCGTCGTGCTTACCGGCGGGGCGGATCGGGTAAAGGCTGGCCTGGAATTGCTGATGGCAGGCGCCGCGCCGCGGCTGCTGATCTCGGGCGCCGGCAACGGGACCTATCTCGGCGATTTCACGGCTCGCGACGGGATCGACGCGAACGCCAAGGCCACCGATATCACCGTTGGCCACGCCGCCGCCACCACGCGGGGTAATGCGCGGGAAACCGCCGCCTGGGCCAGCCGGCACCATATCGGCTCGCTCGTCGTGGTGACCGCGGACTACCACATGCCCCGCGCGCTGCTCGAACTGCACCGCGCCTTGCCAGGTGTGACACTGATCCCCGAGCCGGTTCGCCCGCCGGCGATGACCAATCCGGGGCAACCCCACATGCTGAAGATCCTCGTGACCGAATTCTGCAAATACATCGTCGTGCGGCTCCGTCTCGGCGGAATCGCGGCGCACAGCATCAAGGCCCACGGCTGATGTTTCTGGCCGGCTCGCTGCTGTTCCATGCTTTCATCATCCTGTCCGGAATTACCGCCGGACTCTGGGCGCACATCCTGTTGCGCGTTGCTCCCGAGAAAGTGCTTCCCTTCGGCCAGGCCTGGGCGCGGCTGGCCCTTGGCGCGCTGCGCGTGCTTTGCGGCATCAGGATCGCCTACGAAGGGCTAGAGAACATTCCGGACGGACCGGTCATCCTCGCCGCGCAGCACCAGTCTGCGCTCGACACGATGATCTGGTTCACGCGCCTGCCCAAGCCCGCCTACGTCATGAAGCAGGAACTTTCCCGCTTGCCGGTTCTCGGGCCGCTGCTCATCCCCTCGGGCCAAATCCCGCTTGACCGTGCCGGCGGCGCGAAGGCCTTGCGCGAACTCACCGAACGCGTGCGTGCCGCCGCCGCGGCCGGACGCCAGATCATCATCTTCCCCGAAGGCACCCGTGTCGCGCCAGGGACAAGGGGACATCTGCAGCCCGGCATCGTCGCGATTGCCCGCGCAACCGGCCTGCCGGTGATACCCATATCGACCGACTCGGGACTGTGCTGGGGCCGGAACGCCATCCGCAAGCACCCGGGAACGGTGCATGTGCGGGTTCATCCGCCTCTGCCACCGGGGCTTGATCGAGCGACGATGCTCGGCGCCCTCGAAAATGTGTACTATCCTTCGACACCCTGTGGATAAATCTGTGCGCAATTATCGGATGAGTCTGAGGAACTTTGTGAGTATATTTTCATAAGTTATTGTTTAAAAATGAAAATCTCCTTATGTTCTCTCGGACTCGACCACGCCCTCATCAGTGGGGATAATTGCCGGCGAAAAGCCGCCGGTTTCGGGCATGAAGGCTGAATGCCTTGCCTCGCCCGGAAGGGGCCCAACCGCCGCGAAAGCCGGAATTGGTAAAATCTTCCGTTTCCCTTATGTGAATGTCTCATGTGGTTAACCGACTTCAGCACCTTGCTCGGCTCGGCGGCAGGCAGTCCGCCGCTCGAGATCACGACGATCATCCTCGGCACCTTTATTCTTGAGGATGCCGCGACCCTGCTTGCCGCGATGCAGGTCGCCGCGGGCGCCGTATCGCTGCCGATCGCTCTGGGCTCGCTCTACGCCGGCATCGTGCTCGGCGATATCGGGCTCTACTGGCTGGGCCGCCTGTCGGGACGGCATCCCTGGGCGCATCGCCTCGTGCCGCAGCGCCGACGCGACATCGGGCGGGACTGGGTAAGCGTCCGGATCATTCCCGTCGTGCTGGTCAGCCGTTTCGTTCCGGGGCTCCGGCTGCCGACCTACACCACCTGCGGCTTCCTGCGCGCTCCCTTCCTTGCCTTCGTTGCGGCGGCGATCCTCGCGACGCTGGCCTGGACGAGTCTGCTTTTCTTCATCAGCCTGAAGCTCGGCGTGCTGATGCTGCGCTATCTCGGCCCCTGGCGCTGGGCCGGATTGGCGGTTTTCGTTCTGATCCTGATCATGATAGGCAGGATCGCTGCACGGTGGCATGCTGGCCGGATCGGAAAGGACGCCTCATGAGCGATGTCTCCCCCGCATCGAGTCTCTCGGCGGGCCCTGCGGGGCGAAGCGGCGCCAAGCCCGTATCGTTCTTCGAGTATTGGCCGGGCTTCGTGTTTTATGCCCCGGTTGCGTTGTTCTGGGCGTTTCAGACGATCCGTCATCGCAGCGTGACCCTTCCCGCACTGACCAACCCGCGAATCGAAGCCGGCGGAATTTGCGGCGAGTCGAAGAATGATATCCTCGATCTCGCCGGCCCCGAGGCCCGGCGCTGGATTGCTCCCCATGTCGGCATCACGACCCCCGCGCATCCGGGCGGCGACCTCGCCATGGCCGAGGCCGCGATGAACGAGGCGGGCCTCGCCTATCCCGTGGTCGTGAAGCCGGACATGAGCTGCAACGGTGCCGGTGTGCGCCTCGTCGAGGATGGCGCCGCCCTCGCCCGCTATCTCACCGAATTCCCGCGCGCGACCCGCCTGCAGATCCAGGCGCTGGTCCCACACGAGGGAGAGGCCGGCATCTTCTACATCCGCGAGCCCGGCGCCGCCCGCGGCCGCATCACCTCGATCACGCTGAAATACGCCCCCGTGGTCACCGGCGATGGCCGCGCCCGCATCCGCGACCTGATCGAGGCCGACCCGCGGCTGAACGCCGTTTCGTCATTGTTGCTCGCCAAACTCGGCACCGAAGCAGCGCGCGTGCCAGCGGCTGGCGAACGCGTCCGGCTCGTCTTCGTCGGCAATCACTGCCGCGGCTCTACCTTCAAGGACGGCCGGCATCTCATCACCCAGGAACTCACCGACCGGATCGACGCGATCGCGCGCGACATCCCGGATTTCCATTTCGGCCGCTTCGACCTGCGCTACGCCTCGGCCAGCGGGCTGCGCCGCGGCGAGGGCTTCACCATCATCGAGATCAACGGCGCCGGGTCCGAAGCCACCCATATCTGGGACCCGGAAACCTCGATCGTCGAGGCCTATCGGACGCAGTTCTTCCATTATGGCGCGGCGTTCCGCATCGGCGCCGCGATGCGTGCCCGTGGCGTGCCACGTTACGGGGTACGTCGGCTGTTCCAGGCCTGGCGCCGCCAGAAGGCGCTGATGGCGCTCTACCCAGCCAACGACTGACCGCAGCGCGACTTCAGCAGGGCAGGCCGAGCGCCGCCAGCGTCGCCCGGCTGTTACGCAGGAACCCCTCCACCCCGTCGGCCATCGCCTGCCGCAAGTCCTGCTCCTGATTAGGCAGCGCCGCCTCCAACCAACCTTCGATGGTCGCGCGATCCGGCGTCGGAAGCGCTTGCCCCACCGTGGCGTCGCTCAACCAGTCGTGCTGCCGCAGCACCGCGAAGGCCCCCACCGCCGGCAGATTGAACGCACCGCCCAGCGCGGGCACCGCCAGCCCGATATTCCGGTTCCACGGGCCAGCCCCGATCTGCTCGGCAAACATCGCTGCGTTCAGCGCAACCGCCTGGCGGGTCATCGGCAGGCCAGGTGACGCAACCATCACCGCCTGGCCGGTGCCGACCAGCATGGCGACGAGTTCGGCCGGGTTATCGGCCGCAGGCGAGCGACCGGGTGGCCGGGCCACGTCGAGCAGTTCGCCGACCCGCGCGACGCCTTGCGCCAGCCTGGCAAACACAGGTTCGTAGAACGACGCGTTCATTGTCGCCTCGCCCGACGCGGTCTGAAATTTCAGCGAGCGATGCGTACTTGGCACCGAAAGCCCAAGCGCGAGATCCTTGAGGGCCTGATCGCGCGCGCCCGTTGCAAGACGCCTTTCGCCGCGAACATAGATGTCGTGCCGCAACGGCCGGCCGAGCGTGAGGTCCTTGACCAGCTCGGTCATCGCAGGATCTTCGAACTCCCGCGCCAAATCGAGCGCCACCGGCGGCAAGACGAGCTCGACAAAATTATCCAGCAGATGGGGCGATCCCACGTAGCTGAACTTCGCCTCCGCGAACGCCTCGACCACATCCGCATGGAAGCAGGGGCGCCAGTTCGCATTCATGAATTCGTGCGCGAGATAGGCGCCCGGCTTGTCGGCCAGCGCGCGCAATATGGCCTGGGCCTTTTCGTCGGCGCGTTCCCCGTCCTGCCCCACCAGCCGGCGGACAATCTCGAAACCGCGCTCCGCCTGCCGGTCCGCCCGAAAGGCAAGGCGACGCCCCGCCTCACGCATGAGCCGCTGCAACCCGATCATCCCGCCCCAGCCCGGCTGGACATTGTAGCTGACATGGCAAAACCCGCCCGGCACAAGCCGTTCGGCCAGCAGACGGACGATCCCCGCGCGCACCTGATCGTCCACCCAAGTCCAGACGCCATGCAGGCTTGCCGCATCCACCGGGGCAAGGTCGGCGCCATCGAATCTCGCCAGATCGGCCTCGATGAAACGGCAATTGCCGATGCCGGCACGGGCGGCCAGATCGCGCGCCGCAGCGACATGGCCCGGATTGAAGTCAATCCCGGTCACCGTCCATCCAGGATTGGTCGCGGCAAGGACGAGTGCCGTAAAGCCCCGTCCCGACCCGATATCGAGGAAATGAAAGGACTCATCCGGAGCTGCCATGCGCGCGGCGCGGCCGGTCAGCAACGCCACGAGGGCCATGAGCCGCGGCGACTGCTCCACATAATAGCCGGGGGCATAGGCGATGTCGGTCACATATCCGCTGCCCCAACTCATGCGGCTCTCCGCGCCAAAGCGGGGTCGAGCGCCGGCAAGGCCTCGATCGATCCGGCCGCGAACATCGCCTGATCGGCCTTTCGGCCCCCGCTCATCGCTGCGGCGGGTGCGGGCAGCCACCCGGTCCAGGACAGGCGTGGCGCATCGGGGCCGCCAAGCCGTAATGACGGAACGTCAGCAGGATCCAGTACAAGATTCACGGCAAAATCCACCTCCATGCCGACATACGCCCGCACCAGCGACACAAGCTCGCGCAGCAGCGGCCGGTCGGGCAGCAGCGCCGCGAAGGCAGCGCGCGACAGCGGGCCAATGCGGATAACGAAACGTGCCTGCTGGTCATAGGCCCTGGCGCCGGCGGCGCAGTCCATACCCAGGCGGTTGAACTGGCCGGGAAGCCTGCCACGCGGCATCCGGCTCTGCTCATCAGGCCCGATCCTGAGCCATGCGCCGGCAAATTCGATGATCTCGACCGGCCGTTCCAGCCAATCGCTCAGCATCGCCTCAAGCCGGCTGGCCGAACGCGGCCAGGTTGCGAAAAAACCTGCATAATGCAGGATCGAACCCCGACCCGCCGTCAGCCGGCCGACCAGGTCCGGCGAACCATAGCCGGTCAGCGCAAGCAGCGCGCGCTCGGCCGGATCGGCCGACCCATGGTCCGCTGCCCCGGTGTACCGCGCGACCTCGGCGGCAAGATGCGGGCGATACTTTGTTCCGGCGACCGCGAAAGCCGAGATGATGCGCTGCGAGAGAAGGTCGAAGAAGGCTGCCGTCGCCGGTGAGCGGGCGCGGTTCGCGCCGGCGACGAGTTCGGTATACCAGCGGGGCAAGGGGCTCGATGCGCCCAGCAGGCCGATGAGCCGTGTCGCAATCCGGCCTCGCGGCTCGTCGGGAGCGGGCGCCTCGGCCTCATCGATTTCGGCGGCCGGATGGCCGAGGGACAGTGGGGTGGTGAAGCGTATCGCGTCGCCAGGATCGCTTCGCCCCGAGGCCAGCCAAAGCAGCCGGACCGCAGCGCCGAAACGAAAGTGCCAGGGCTCGGCAGTCAGCCGGTCGAGCACGCCGATTGGCGTCCGCCGGCGCCGGTGGCTGTCCGCCGGTCGGTTCACAGCAGCGTCCGGTAGCCGGCGCGGGGCGGAAAGCGCTTCACCGGATCGATCCGCCCGCGCAAACGCAGGGTGGTGCGGACGAAGGAATTGATCGTGCCATGCAGCGCGAGGAACCGCTCAAGAACGGCTCCGAGCAGGAACAGCCCATTGTCGTGATACGCTTTCGACTCGAATTCGAGCGCGATATCAAGCCCGCGGCAGAAACTGCCTGCCCGGCCACCCGGCACCCGGGCCGTGCCAGGCCGCGCCGTTACCGCGACCAGCGCTTCGATCGCACCGCGCGTCTCGGCGGTGCCTGCCCGGTCGTAGAGGCGCAGCACGTCACGCAACGCAGCCGCTCCTTCGGCGCCGCCGACGACCGAAAGATGGCCGAGCGACAGGTGCGAAATCAGCCGCCACGCGCCGCGTTCGGCGAGGTCCGGCCGAAGCGTCGCGCCAGGCGGCGTCAGACAGGCGATGCCCGCGATGCCGTCATGTGGCGACAATGCCGTCAGCACGGGATGGCCGCCGCCGAACGGCAGGGCCGCCGGCAGGTCGCGGTTCAGGCACATCGCCTCGACCGAAAGCACCTTGTCGCCCGGCGCATGCGCATCGAAATCGGCGCCGAACGGCGCGATAAACGTCTCGGTACCGCCCACCGCGACCGGTGCCGGCCGCCGCGCCTCCAGATACTGACCACCCACCTCGCTGTCCTCGACCCGTCCGACGCGATAGAATGGCAACCACGGCGCGGTGTTGCCGGCAGCATCGGTTTGGGTCACCGCGGTGATTCCCCACACCTCGAAGGCACCAACCCCCCTGGCATCCGGAATCACCCGATATTCCGTCTCGGTCTGGTCGAGCCGGATCGGTTCGCAGCGCTGTGGAAAGATATTGACCATCGGCGTGCAACCGAGCGCGAGATGTTCGGTGCCCAACGCTCGTTCCAGCTCGGTCATCGAGCGATCAAAATAGATGAAGATCTCGAGTCTGTTCCGATCAAGCACGAGTGTGCGCCGATCGAGACCATCGATGTCGAAAAAGCGGAACTTGTCGGAGAAGGCGAAATATTCGGTTAGCAGCCGGAATCCGGCGAAGCCGCGCGCCGGCCAGGGCAACAGCGCCTCGTCATCGGCAAAGCCGACCGGGCGCACCGAAGCCGGATCGAGCAGCACCGGCGCCGGATCGCCCGGCGCCTCGGCAAGCGCGACGCCGATCACATGCGCGGCGAGCATTTCATGCAGATGCGGCGCAATCGCCGGGCCGCCGCGCAGGAACAGGCGCAGCCGGTCCATCCCCAGCTTCGCGAAGGTCATGTCCGGCGCCATCGTCTCGACCACGATCCGCAGAACCGAGGCAGCGCCGGCGGCGAGCGGATTGGCGGGCGCCACGAAAGGCTGTCCCGAAAGGCGCGCCTGGGCAATCCGCACCGGCCATAGCGTCACCGGATAGGCGGTACGGAACCGGCAGGGATGGCCGCGAACCCGCTCGGTCTCGATCGCAAAGCCGGCGTCGATCTCCGCTCCGCCCTGCAGATCCGCCTTGGGGGTGAACTGGACGATCGCGCTCGATGGCACGGGCGCAAGGAAGCCGGGATACAGGGCGGAAAGCAGCGCATCGGTCAGTTCGGGGAACTCGTCGTCGAGCCGCTGATGCACCCTCGCTGAGAGATAGGCGACGCCATCGAGCAGCCGCGCCACATGGGGGTCGTCGATCGCGTCGGGCGAAAGCCGCAAGCGGCCGGCGATCTTGGGGTGCGCATCCGCGAACTCGCCGGCCAGCTTGCGGATCGCCACCAGTTCGCGGTTGAAATACGGCAGCAGCCGGTCAGACACCGCCTTCCCCCTTCACCTCGATCTCGGCCGAGGTTGAGTCGACCACAGTGTTGAAACTGATCGGCTCAGGTGCCGGCTCGGCATGCAGCAGCCCCTCGATCCGCATGTAGAGCGTGGGGTCCAATGGGTTCTCGGCCTTGACGAGCGTGACCGAGACGCGGGCAAATCGCGGCTCGAACTGGCGGATCGTGCGTTCGACTTCCGCGCGGAACGCCTCGCGCGCGCCTGTGGCGCTCATGCTGCCGGCAGTATAGTCCGGCAGTCCGTAGCCTGCGATCGAGTTGCGCAGCTCTGCCAGCGCCGGCGGCAATGCACGCCAGCGGCGCTTCGCATTCAACAGCGCCTCAAGGTCGCGGCGCACCGACCGGCGGAGCATGTTGAGCGCTTCGCCGGCGGACAGCGGCCGGTCCCGATCGCGATCGGGTTCATCGTCCAGCAATCGGTCGAGCAGCGACAGTTGTACCCGCGCGCCCGCGTCGCGCACCCGGTCGCTGAAGCCGATCGGGCCGCTCATCAGGAGAACACGATCTCGCCAAGCTCCATTACGGGCACGGCCGCCTCGCCGACCAGGAACTCACGCTGACCAACACCGGTCACAAGGCCGCCCTGTTCGATCCAGTCCGTCGCCCGTCCGAGCCGGAATTCGGGGGCGAGCGACGCATCGCCAGCCGCATAGGTCACCGGCATGTAGACGTCGCCATCGGGCCCGTCATGCACCGCAAGCGTCGCGCGCCGCCAGATCAGGTCGCGCGGCCGCTCCGGCGGATGAAAGGTCACCTCCGTCACGCGCGAAATCGGGATCCAGAAATATTTCCCGGTCGTGGTCAGGACTTCGAAAATCCCGCCGCAGATGTCGCTGGCATCGCGGAAATCCGCGAAGGCGCTCCCGTCGGCAGTTCCGGCCCGCGCGCCGCGTCCGGCCTCGGCTGTCTCCGCCGCGCGCCTCGCCGCCTCGGCATCGCCGTCACGCAACGCGACCAGGGCCGCCAGAAGTGCTGTTTCGACATCGCCCGGTCCGCCGAGGAACTCAGGCACTCGCCCGTCGCGATACAACTGCCGGCGCGCCGTCTCGGCACGGAGAAGCTGGCGGAATTCGGCAACAACGATGCTTGCACTCGGGTCAAGCTGGCCCGCGGCATCGAGCAGGACATCGGCGCGCTCGATATTGCCGGCGAAGACAAGGAGTTCGGCGAGCAGCACCCGCGCCGACAGATCCGACGGGCTGGACTTCACCTTCGCCGTTGCGGCCGCGATCGCATCATCGAGGCGCCCGGCACGGAACAGCGCGCCCACGCCGGAATCGTCGCTCTTTGCTGCGCCATCCGCCATGGTCTTGTCCTCCTCGAATTTTCTGATGATGAACGATGTTATTCAATCAGGGAATGCCACGCAATGGAAGCGTCCGGGCGACATCCCGCGCTTCGGCCTGTGATCACCGTCACGCTCGCGACACGAAAAACCCACTTTCGTGCGGTGTGAACCTCATGACCGGGCAAGTCCACTAGATGGCCAGCGCACACTCTGTTACATCCGTTTCCAGTTGACCATCGGTTAAGACCGGGCCTACCATTATAAAAAATACAGGTGCCGGCAGCGCCCCTTGGAACTCATGAGACTGATTCACGACTTTTTGTGATTATTTTGGGAGATCGGACGATGAGTGGCAGTATCCACGAGAAACTCAACCGCGTACGGAAGCCGCGCGTGCACATTACCTACGATGTCGAAACCGACGGCGCGCAGATCGCACGCGAACTGCCATTCGTGATGGGCGTGATGGGCGATTTCTCCGGCGACCCGACGCAGCCGCTGAAGCCGCTGTCGGAGCGGAAATTCGTCCAGATCGACCGCGACAACTTCAACGATGTCATGGCCCGCATGGCGCCCGGCCTGAAGCTGAAGGTGGACAACACCCTGGCCGATGACGGCACGCAGATGGCGGTTGACCTGAAATTCAACAGCATCGAGGATTTCGATCCCGAGCGTGTCGTCGAGCAGGTTCCTGCCCTCAAATCCTTGCTGGAGACGCGCAACAAGCTGCGCGACCTGATGAGCAAGGCCGATCGATCGGAAGAACTTGAGTCGCTGCTTGAACAGGTTCTTCAGAATGAAGCCGAACTGAAATCGCTCTCGGGCGAACTCGGCCTCGGCAAGGAGGGCTGACCGATGTCACAGAGCCAATCCGAAACGGCGGCAGCCGGCGCAACGCAAACCGGGGAAGCCGTCTCGCTGCTCGACCAGGTCGTCGGCGCAACCAAGCAGACCGAGCCCGATCATGCCCAGGAACTCGTCAAGACGCTCGTCCAGGAAGCCCTCTCCGGCACCGTCACCTTCGACAAGAACCTCACCCGCACGATCGACCGCGCCATCGCCGCGATCGACGCGCGGATGTCCCGCCAGCTCAACGCGATCATGCACGACGCGAAATTCCTCAAGCTCGAGGGCAGCTGGCGCGGCCTGCATCACCTGGTGATGAACTCCGAGACGGGCACGTCGCTCAAGCTCAAGGTCATCAACATGTCGAAGCGGGATCTGAACAAGGATCTCACCAAGGCCGTCGAGTTCGACCAGAGCCAGCTCTTCAAGAAGATCTACGAGAACGAGTTCGGCACTCCCGGTGGCGAGCCCTATGGCGCGCTGATCGGCGACTACGAATGGTCGAACCATCCGGACGACATCGAGACTCTGCGCCTCGTCTCCAACGTCGCTGCGGCGGCCTTCGCGCCGTTCATCTCGGCGGCTGGTGCGGGCATGTTCGGCTTCCAGGACTGGACGGAACTCTCAAAGCCGCGCGACCTCGCCAAGATCTTCGACACCGCCGAATACGCGAAATGGCGCGGCTTCCGCGAAACCGAGGATGCGCGCTTCGTCTCGCTGGTGATGCCGCGCACCCTCGCCCGCGTGCCCTATGGCGCCAGCACCTCGCCGGTGGAGAGCTTCAACTACGAGGAAGCGCCGTTCGATGCGAGCGGCGCCGCCCGGCCGATGGACCATCACGACTATTGCTGGATGAACGCGGCCTACATGATGGGCGAGCGGCTGACCGCGAGCTTCGCCTCCTCGGGCTTCTGCGTCGCGATCCGCGGCGCCGAGGGCGGCGGCAAGGTCGAGAACCTGCCCTTCCACGTCTTCCAGTCCGATGACGGCGACACCGATGCGAAATGCCCGACCGAAATCGGCATCACCGACCGGCGCGAGTTCGAGCTTTCCAATCTCGGCTTCCTGCCGCTCTGCCACTACAAGAACACCGACTATGCCGTGTTCTTCGGCGCCCAGTCGGTGCAGAAGCCGAAGAAATACGACCGGCCGGACGCCACCGCTAACGCCGCGATCTCCGCTCGCCTGCCCTACATCATGGCCTCCTCCCGCTTCGCGCATTTCCTCAAGGTGATGGCGCGCGACAAGATCGGCTCCTTCATGGAGGCGAAGGACTGCGAGAATTGGCTGAACCGCTGGATCGGCAACTATGTCAACGCCAACCCCGATGCCGGCCAGGAAATGAAGGCCCAATATCCGCTGCGCGAGGCCAAGGTCGAGGTCAAGGAGATCCCGGGTAAGCCCGGCTCCTACAACGCGGTGGCCTATCTGCGTCCCTGGCTGCAGATGGAGGAACTGACGACCTCGATGCGCATGGTCGCTCGGATCCCGCAGAAGGCCTGAACCAGCAAACGAGTTCCGCAATGCTGCGAGAGGCGGTTCTCGCCGGTCACTTTTTTGGCGAGCGCCACCGTGGCGCAGCTTCGGAACTCGCCTCCTTCCTCGTGGCGAAGCCGGGCCAGGCGCTGCAAGCCTGGTTCGGCGAGGCGGCCACGCTCGATCTTCTCCGCAATCCCAAGGCGCTCGCCGCCCGGATCGATCGGGACATCGCCGCCATAGATGCCCTTCTCTCGGATCAACTCGACACGATCCTGCATAATCCGCGCCTGACCCGGCTCGAAGGCAGCTGGCGCGGGCTGTTCTGGCTGGCCTCGCATATCGAACCGGGCAGGACCATCAAGCTGCGCGTGCTGCACGCATCCTGGAGCGAAATCTGCCGCGATCTCGAACGCGCGCCGGAATTCGACCAGAGCGAGACCTTCCGCCGCATCTACGAAGACGAATTCGGCACGCCCGGCGGTGAGCCCTATGGTCTTCTGGTGATGGACTACACGATCCGCCATCGCCCATCGGCCGACTCACCGAGCGACGACGTTTCGGCATTGGCGGCGCTTTCCGCTGTCGCGGCCGCATCCTTCGCCCCGATGATTTTCAGCGCCTCACCGACACTCTTCGGCGTTGACCGGATGGAGGAACTTTCGGGCGTTGCCGATCCGGCGAGTCTGTTCACCGGACTGGAATATCGCCGTTTCCGCAATCTCGGCCTTCGCGACGACATGCGCTTCATCGGGCTCGCTCTGCCGCGCCTTCGTGCGCGCGCCCCATGGACTGACGCACCAGGCGCCCCCAGCCTCTTTCCCTATTGCGAGCGGATCGAGGACAGCGAAGACATGGTCTGGTTCGCGCCTGGCTACGCGGTGGCGTTCGTCGTTGCCCGTGCGATGGCAACCTATGAATGGCCGGCGGACATGCGCGGCTATCTCGAGGACTGGCCGGGTGGCGGCCTGTTCACCGCCGGTACCGCAGCTGTCTTCTCCGCCGACCCGTATGACGGGCTTGACCGGTTCGAACTGGAAATCGCCCTGACCGACCGGCAGGAACGCGGTCTGGTCGATGCCGGGCTCATGCCGCTAACGCCTCTTGGCTACGGTGGGGAAACGGTGATTGGTGCCGCCCGCAGCCTGCAGATGCCGCGCCGCTTCGGCGGGCCGAACACCGAGGCAGCCGATGCCAATGCCCGTCTATCCGCTCAGTTCAACACGATGATCTGCGTCTCCCGCTTCGCTCATTTCCTCAAGGTCATGGGTCGGGACATGACGGGCGCCTTTCGCACCGCAGCCGAAATCGAGCGCACGCTCGGCGACTGGCTGCGCCGCTTCACCAACAGCAACCGCGATGCCGGCCCGGAAACACGGGCACGGTACCCCCTGCTCGACGCATCGGTTCAGGTACGCGAACTGCCGGCAAAGCCAGGTTCGTTCGGATGCGTCATCCACCTCCAGCCGCAATACCAGTTGGACGACATTGCGGCCTCGTTCCGGTTGGTGACCGAGATATCGGCGCCGGGCAATCGCTGAACGGCGCCCGTACCGCCCCGGTCAGTCCGCCGGCGGCTTGATGCCGAGCGCCGTCAGCATCGCCTGGCGCACGCCGGCGTCGGCCAGAATATCCTCGATCAGTTCCGGCCAGGTGAGCCGCGCACGGCGGATCGCCTCATCGAGGGTCAGCGCAATCGGCGATTGCGGTTCGGTGCGGCGGAAGAATTCGGCGATCTCGCCAAGCTGGCGCAGCGCATCCTCACGCGTATAGGGCTTCTTCGCGGCCTGCGCCGGCGCCGGGCCGTCAACGGCGACGGCATCCTCGGCGGCTCCGGCCGCCTCCGCTCCGGCGGCTGCGTCAGCGTTCTCCGCCGCGCCGCCGGGCGCGGCCAGCGCGCCGGGCGCATATCGTTGTGAAATGGCGATGATCTGCTCGAGCACCTCCCGTACCCGCGAGGTCGGCGGTGCGTCATACCCAGCCACCTCATCGAAGGCCGCCCCCATCGCCTGCCAGGCCTCGAGTGCTGCCGCCGCGCCGCGCGCGAGCGCGGTGAAATGGCCCGTACCCGCCACCCGCGCCTGTGTCTCCAGCTGTGCGAAGGCCGGCACGCCAGCGGCGATCCGCGCCGCCTTGCGTTTCTCGTCGCCAAGCCCTGCCGTCTCCTCCGCCTGGAGATACAAGAAGACGGGCACCGGCGACCCGTCAGCGGCGTTGAACAGCGTCAGCTTGCGCAGCGGCTGGATCAGCGTGCCATCGCTTCCCGTCCCGTTCAGGCCGGCCACGGGCGCGACGCGCGTTTCCATGCCGTCCTCGTCGGGCAACGGGTAAAGCGCCTCCCAGAACCCCTGGACAAGGCCCGCCATCAGCCGAGCCCCCTCGGCAAGACCGGCAAGCCCGTTCTCGCGCACCATCGCCTCGGTCATCCAGGCGGCAACCTCCAGGTCGTGCGACTTGCCGAGCGCGGTTTGCGCCAGTTGCAGCACGCTGCGCCAATGCTGTCCCGCGTCGGCCTC
>Ga0315298_1007188_pt1 | contig 14819 bp, 12 predicted proteins | sample WHS_1_MG_FD_203077 | JGI IMG/M metagenome (GOLD analysis project Ga0315298, IMG submission 203077) | Extremophilic microbial mat communities from Washburn Hot Springs, YNP, Wyoming, USA - WHS_1_MG | ecosystem: Environmental > Aquatic > Thermal springs > Hot (42-90C) | place: USA: Wyoming... | reverse complement strand
TTGGTCGATGTGTTGACGGCCGCCAATCCGGGCTGGTCGGACCTGCCGCTTGCTGCCGATTTTCCCGCGCTGATTCGCCGCCTGGTCCGTCTCGGGGCGGGTCGTGTGCCGAAATCCGGTCAACTCATGCCGGTTCGCGTGCTTGACGGCGAAGGCCGGCTGGTGCCGCCCGGCGCAGCCGCGCGGCCGCTGGATGCGGCGAAACTGGGCAACATCATGGTTTCGCCCGCTCATCCGCCGGGGTTGTGGGGCAATGCCCATGGCGTGGCGGCGCTCGATCTCGGCGGCCATGTGCCGGCACTTGCTGCGGCTGCCTGGCCCGCACTGGTGCCGGTGACCGGGCTCGATGCCTTGCCGCGAGCGCGCCGGTTCGGACCCGACATGCTGGCCGCCGCGATCGCCCTGCTGCTTGTCGACATGGTGGCGACGCTGCTGCTCCGTGGTGCCCTTCAGCTGCGTGTTCTGGCGGGTGCGGCTGGGCTTTGCGTGCTCGTCCCGGCACCGCAGGCGCGCGCGGTACCACCGGCAGCAGCGCTGACCGCGACGCTCGCCTATGTCCGCACCGGCGATCCGGCAACCGACGCCATTGTGCGTGCCGGGCTGACGGCGTTGTCCACCCAGGTGAACGAGGAAACCGCCGCCGTGCTTGGCACGCCGCAGGGCGTGGTGCCGGGGCAGGGCAATCTCAATCTCTACCCGTTGCTCTACTGGATGGTGACTTCTGCGACCCGTCCGCCCGATCCGGCGGCCTGTGCGGCGCTCGACGCGTTCATGCGCGGCGGTGGCCTGCTGGTGATCGATACCGATGGCGGCAACCCTGGAAGCGCCGGTTCGGGTGCCGGGTTCGATCCGGGCGCGGGCGTCGCCCTGCGCCGGGCGACGGCCTGTCTCTCGCTGCCGCCCCTCAGGCCGCTGACCGACCGTGATACCCTGGCGCATACTTTCTTTCTCACGCGCAGTTTTCCCGGCCGTTTCGACGGAGCGCCGGTCTATATTGCCGCGCAAGGCGGCCGCGACGCCGACGGGGTGAGCCCGGTGGTGATCGGCGCGAACGACTGGGCCGGTGCCTGGGCGCTCGACCAGGCCGGCAATCCCTTGCAGGCGCTTCTGCCCGGGACCCCCGGCCAGCGCGACAAGGCCGACAGGTTCGGTGTCAATCTGGTGATGTATGCGCTGACCGGCACCTACAAGGCGGATCAGTTGCAGATTCCCGCCATTCTCCGAAGACTCGGCGAATGATGGTGCCTGTCTTGTTTGTGCCGTTGGTGCCCTGGTCGCTGATCGCGGGTTTGGCCGCGGCAGCTCTGGTGTTCGGCGGAATCGGCCTGCTTCGCCGGGCGCGCGGCGCCTGGCTGAGGCTCGCCGGCTTTCTCTTCCTGCTTGCCGTGCTGGCCGGACCGCGCTGGCAGGTGCGCACGACGGCGCCGTTGCCGGACACGATCCTGGTCATTCGCGACCGCTCACCCTCGATGGCGATCGGGCGGCGCGCGGCGCTTGCCGCTGCCGCGTATCGGCATCTCGCTGCCACGGTGCCGAAGGGTGTCACCCTCCGTACCGTTGCCGTCACCGGCGACGGGCATCACGGTACGCCGCTTTTCGCCGCGCTGAAGGCGGCGCTCTCCGGAATTCCGCCCGGGCAACTCGCGGGCATCGTTGCCATCACCGATGGCGAGGCCACCGACGCACTGCCGCCCCAATTGCCCGAAGGCGTACCCGTTTCGGCATTGATCCCCGCCGCGCCCGGCGAGACGGATCGCGCGCTGAGCCTGATTTCGGCACCGCGCTACGGGCTGGTCGGCCACAAGGTGACGCTGCGTTTCGTGGTGCGGGACCATGGCGTCGAGGATCGCGGCCGCGTGGTTCCGGTCGGCATCTCGGTCGACGGGCACACGGTCCATACGGTCAGCGCACGGGTGGGACAGACGGAGACAGTGCCGCTCGACGTCTCGCATGCCGGGCGCGCGGTCGTTGCGGTGTCGGCGGCGCCGCTGGCGGGTGAGGTGTCCCGCACCAATGACCAGGCGGTGTTCCATCTCGATGGCGTGCGGCGGCGGCTGACGGTGTTGCTGATCGCCGGCCGGCCCAATCCGGGGCTGCGGGCCTGGCGGCTGCTGCTGAAATCCGATCCCGCCGTGCGGCTGGTGAATTTCACCATCCTCCGCCTGCCCGACGAGCCGATGCCGGCGCCGCTGCGGGACATGGCGCTGATTCCGTTTCCGGTGGACCAGTTGTTCGACCGGGATATCGGAAAGTTCGACCTGATCATTCTCGACCAGTTCGCGAATGACGATCTGTTGCTGCCGCCCTATCTCGCGAATATCGCGCGCCATGTCCGCGCCGGCGGCGCGCTGCTGGTCGAGGCCGGGCCGGAATTCGAAGGGAACCGGTCGATCGCCGATTCGCCGCTCGGGCCGATCCTCCCGGTGCGCCCCTATGGTGCCGGCACGGTGGCTGGCGCCTTCACGCCCCAGCTCACGCGTGAAGGGCTGCGCGACCCGGTGACCGCCCGTTTCGCGCGTGATTCACTCGGTCCCTGGTATCGCTATGAAACGGTGCAGCGGCGCCGCGGCGTGACGCTGCTTCGCGTGCCGGGCGTGGCGGCGCCGCTGCTCGTTCTTGCGCATGAGGGCAAGGGGCGGGTCGCAATGCTGCTTTCCGATCAATTCTGGCTTTGGGCACGCGGCGCGCTGGCGGGCGATGCGGCGATGCGCGGGCCGGCGGCGGCGCTGCTTGGTCGCACGGTCCACTGGCTGCTCGGCGATCCGTCACTTGCGGCGCGTCAGTTGCATGCGTCCATTGCGGCGGGGCGGCTGAGCATACGCCGGATCGGGCCGGATGGCCCCCCAGGTTCGGTGACGGTGACGGCGCCGGACGGCCAGACCATGACCATCGCGCTGCACCGCACTGCGCCCGGGAGGTTTGCGGCCTCCCTGTCGGCCGGCGGGCCCGGTGTGTGGCGGGTTGCCGGCGGCGGCCGCACCGCCTATGCCGCCGCCGCAGACGAGGATCCGGCAGAGCAGCGGGATCTGGCCGCGAGCAGCCGGATTTTCGCGCCGCTCGCGCGCCGCAGCGGCGGGCGGATCGTCTGGCTCGCACATGACCCGGCGCCAGGCTGGCAGGGGCTCTACCGGCGACGCCATGCCAGCATCGTGACCGGTGAGCGCGATGTGAAACTGCCACCGGCAATTCCGGGCGTGCTTCTTGGACTTCTGCTGATTGTCGCCGGCTGGTGGCGCGAGCGCGCGTGAGCCGGCGGCGCGACGACCTCAGGCCGAGATGGACTTCGCGAAACGCGTCTTGCCGTCCATGTCGATGAAGGCGAACGCAATCGCCTCGCGTGTGACTGACGTCGTCAGGAAGCCATGTGCGCCAAGGCAGAATCCCGCGCGGCTCGGCGTGCCGGGATCGTAGATTTCCGATCCGACGCCGTTGGTCACGTAGGAAACTCCGCCCATCTCGACATATTGCATCGAGTGGTCATGGCCGTTGATGTAGAGCTTCACGCCATGGCGGCGCAGGACCGGTTCGAGTGCCGCGATCAGATCGGGCTGGTCGTGGCCGGGTCCGCCAAGGGCGGTGTAGAGCGGATGATGCCCCACCACGATCTTCCAGCGGGCGGCCGATCGACCGAGCGCATCATCGAGCCAGGCGCGCTGGGCGTGCGGGTCCTGCCCGGAAATATCGGTGACTGTGCCAACATATTTCCGGATGAAGGGCGAGGTATCGAGGAAGAAGATCTCCGCCTCGCCGCCGCCGGGCAGCGTTTCGGTGTGGGTGTAGTAGCGGGCCGGCAACTGCCAGCGCTTCGAGCGTTTCGAATATTCGATCTGCGCGGGCACGTTGCCGCGATAATCATGGTTGCCGAGGATTACTTTCCACGGGCGCTGCAGCGAGGCCTGGTCGTAGACGTCCTCGAAGCTGGTTTTCCACTGCGGATCGTTGACGGATTTCACACCGGATTCATAAAAATTGTCGCCAAGCGAAAGGATGAAGCGCGGCGAATCGGCGGCGGCCCGATCAGCCATGGCCTGGGCGACGTTGCGCTGATGATGCGCGCCGTCGCGGCCCCAGTCACCGATCGAGAGGAAGCGAAATGCATCGGCCGTTCCGGCATGCGCGGCCGGCGCGGCGGCAAGCAGGGAGGCGGCCGTGAGTTCGGCGCCGGTGCCCAGAAAACCGCGGCGGGATATTGTCATGCGGGACCTCCATCGATCAATTCGGCCCCCGTCTACCCCGCTGTCCCGGTGAAGTCATATGACAAGACGGGGACAAAGGGCGGCCCTTGCGGCGCCGCCCGTTCGTCCGTTTAGCCGGCGAGCTTTGCGGCGATCCCGGCGACATGCTTGCCCTGCGCGCGGGCAATGGCGAGTTCGTTGGCGCTCGGCTGGCGGGAACCGTCGGCGCCGGCCAGTGTGGTTGCGCCATACGGCGTGCCGCCGGTGATCTCGTTCATGTTGGTCAGCTCCGGGTTGGAATACGGAACACCGACCACGATCATGCCGTGATGGAACAGCGTGGTATGGAACGAGGTGATGGTGGTTTCCTGGCCGCCATGCTGGGTGCCGGTCGAGGCGAAGACCGAGCCGACCTTGCCGATCAGCGCGCCCTTGGCCCAAAGGCCGCCGGTCTGGTCGAGGAAATTGCGCATCTGGCCGCACATGTTGCCGAAGCGCGTGGGCGTGCCGAAAATGATCGCGTCGTAGTCGGCGAGTTCCGCCGGCGTTGCGACCGGCGCGTCCTGGTCGGTCTTTGCGTGGATCGCCTTCGCGGTGTCTTCCGGCATGGTCTCCGGCACGCGCTTCAGCGTCACCTCCGCTCCGGCGGCCTTCGCCCCTTCCGCCACGGCCTTGGCCATCGTCTCAACATGGCCCCAGGTGCTGTAGTAGAGCACAAGAACTTTCGCCATTTCGACTCTCCGTCAGGTTGTGATGCGCCCGCTATACGACGCAATTCGTTCGATATCAAACGTTATCTGATGACAATTCGGTGTCTGGTTCAATGCTCCTCGGCAATCCAGTCCTCGATCAGCTTGCGCGCGATCGAATCCCGTGGTGGCAGGTTGAAGCCCGCTTCGCGGCGGTTCGCGAGATCCGCGCGGGTGAACCACGCGGCGGCGCGCATTTCCTCGGCGTCGAGCGTGATCGCCTCGCTCACCGCTTCGGCACGGAAACCCAGCATCAGTGAGGCCGGAAACGGCCAGGGCTGGCTGCCGGTATAGGAAACCGTTCCCACGTGAACGCCGACCTCTTCAAGGGTTTCGCGGCGCACCGCATCTTCGAGACTTTCGCCCGGTTCGACGAAGCCGGCGAGGGTCGAGAACATGTTCCGCTCGGGCGGAAATTTCTGTGACTGGCCGAGCAGCACGCGGTCGCCTTTCGCAACCAGCATGATCACCGCGGGGTCGGTGCGCGGGAAATGCTCGGTGCCGCATTGCGCGCAGCGCATGGTGTGGCCGCCGCGTTCGGGAGCGCAGGCGCCGCCGCAGACGCCGCAGAATTTGTGGCGGGATTGCCAGTAGAGCAGGCCGCGCGCTGTGGCGAGCAGCCCGGCCTCCTCGGCCGGCAGCGTCGCGGTCAGCCCGCGCAGTTCGAGAAACGCGCCGCGCGGACGGTGCAAAGCATCGAGCGGCGCGTCATGTGCCGAAAGATCGACGGCGAAGACCGGGCTGCCGTTCATCAGCCCGAGAAAGACGCCTTCCCCCGCGTCCTCGCGCGGCGGGGCATCGAGCACGGCGCGGGGTTCCGGTTCGGGAGCGATCAGCAGCTTGCCGCGCCAGTAGGCGACGAAGCCGGCGCCCGTATCGGCGCGGGCCGCGGCCAGCCAGTCGGCATCGGTGCGGCGGTGGCTGGCGCGGTCGAGCCGGGCGGAGCTGTAGAGCAGGGCGGAAGGGAGCGAAATATCGTGCATGGCGGGAAGGTGGCACCGGTCCACGGTGCCGGCAAGCCGGCCTTGCAAAGAGGCTTCAAAGGATAGATATGGAAAGCGGGAGGCCGGTCGCGGACGGGCGCCTCGCCAACCCGGTCAGGGCCGGAAGGCAGCAGCCGCAACGAGTTTCCGCACGGGTCGCGGTTCCGGTCTCCCACCTCTCAATCCAGCCCAGCTCATCGGAGGCGCATGGCCGGTCTGTTCGACGACGACGAGACGGACGATCAGCCCAGGTCCGAGCCGCCGCCGCCGGGACCGTCGCTGTTCGGCGACGACGAATTGCCCGAGGCCGCCGCCCCGGTCCATGCCGAGTCCTACCGCGTCCTCGCCCGCAAATACCGCCCGACCACCTTCGATGACCTGATCGGCCAGGACGGGCTGGTCCGCACCCTGCGCAACGCCTTCGCGATGAACCGCATCGCCCACGCCTTCATGCTCACCGGCGTGCGCGGTGTGGGCAAGACGACAACGGCGCGGATCCTCGCCCGCGCGCTGAACTGCACCGGGGCGGACGGGCAGGGCGGTCCCACGCCCGATCCCTGCGGCGTGTGCGATAATTGCGTGGCGATCCTCGCCGACCGCCACCCCGACGTGGTGGAGATGGACGCGGCCTCGAACACCGGGGTCGACGATGTGCGCGAGATCATCGAGGCGACGCGCTTCCGCCCGATGATCGCCCGAACCAAGGTGTTCATCGTCGATGAGGTCCACATGCTCTCGCGCAACGCGTTCAACGCGCTGCTCAAGACGCTGGAGGAACCGCCGCCGCACGTGAAATTCGTGTTCGCCACCACGGAAATCCGCAAGGTGCCGATCACCGTGCTCTCGCGCTGCCAGCGTTTCGACCTCAAGCGCGTGCCGGTCGATGTGCTGGCCGCGCATTTTGCCCGCATCGCGGAGAAGGAGGCGGTCGCGGTCGAAGGTGGCGCGCTCGACGCCGTCGCGCGCGCCGCCGACGGGTCGGTGCGCGACGGGCTCTCCCTGCTCGACCAGGCGATCGCCCGGGCCGATGAGGGGGCACCGGTCACGGCCGAACTGGTGGCCGACATGCTCGGCCTGGCCGATCGCGGCATGGTCTTCGATCTGCTGGAGGCCGTCGCCGCCGGCGATCCGGCCGGTGCGCTCGGCGTGATGGACCGCGCGCATGAAGCCGGCGCCGATCCGGTATTGGTGATGCAGGATCTGCTCGGCCTCGCCCATACGCTCTCGCGTCTGAAGGCGATCCCGGCCCTGGCCGAGGGCAGCGAATTGCCCGAGCTCGACCGCGCCCGCGGCGCGCCGCTGGCCGCGCGGCTTTCGGTGCCGTTTCTCGGCCGCCTCTGGCAGATGCTGCTCAAGGGCGTCGCCGAGGTGGAGCAGGCGACCGACCGGCGCGCCGCCGCCGACATGATCCTGATCCGCCTCTGCTACGTGTCCGACCTGCCGCCACCCGGCGAACTGGTTCGGCGCCTGTCTGGCGAGGGGACGGTGGCCCGCGGCAATGCCGCGCCCGCGCCCGCGTCCGCGCCCGGCCCGGCCCCAAGGGCGGTGGTGAACGGCGCCCCGGTCGCGCCGGCCGAGACCGCCCCGGCAACGGCCCCGCGCCTTGCCCGGTTCGAGGACGTGATTGCCCTGGCCGGCGAGAAGCGGGACGCCTTGCTCTATGCCCATCTCCGCCACGATGCCCGGCTGGTGCGGTTCGCGCCGCCGGTGATCGAACTGAACCTTACCCCCGAGGCGCCTCGCGATCTTTCGTCCCGCCTCGCCAGGTTTCTCGAGGCGGAAACCGGACGGCGATGGACCATCGCCCTGTCCCGCGCCGCCGGCGCACCGAGCATGGTCGAGGCCGAAACCACGGCACGCGAGACGGCGCGCAACGAGGCACTCGACCATCCGCTGGTCAGGGCCATCTTCGAGACGTTTCCTGGGGCGAAGATCGCGAGCGTCGAGGTCGACGCGCCGCCCGCCCTTGCGGAGCCGCCCGTGATGGATGATGACCGCTTCGACGATGTCCCGCCGATTTCCGACGACGATATCGCCGATGCCATGGAGATCGACTGATGAAGAACCTCGCCGGCCTGATGAAGCAGGCCCAGCAGATGCAGCAGAACATGCAGGAGATGCAGGCGCGTCTCGAAGCCATGGAGATCCGGGGCGAGGCCGGCGCCGGCCTGGTGAAGGTCACGCTGTCCGGCAAGGGGGAGATGAAGGGGATCGAGATCGATCCCAAGCTGATCGACCCGAACGATGCCGAGATGCTTCAGGACCTGATCGTCGCCGCCCATCGCGACGCCAAGTCGCGGCTGGAAACCCTCGCTGCCGAGGAAATGCAGAAAGTGACGGGCGGGATTTCGCTGCCGCCCGGCATGAAGCTGCCGTTCTGAGGCTGCATAGGCGGATATTCCTGCGATGATGGGCCCGGAGATCGAGCGGCTGGTCGGGCTGATGGCGCGGCTGCCGGGTCTCGGGCCGCGTTCGGCGCGGCGCATCGTGCTGCGGCTGATGGCCGAGCGCGAGCAGCGCCTGCTGCCGCTGATCGCGGCCCTTGATGCCGCTTGCCAGCGCGTCGCCGTCTGCCCGACCTGTGGCGGACTAGATTCCCAACAACCCTGCATGATCTGCGCCGATGCCGCCCGCGAACCGCTGATCTGCGTGGTCGAGACGGTGGCCGATCAATGGGCGCTGGAACGCGCGGCAGTCTATCGCGGCCGCTATCATGTCCTCGGCGGCCTGTTGTCGGCCATTGCCGGCCATGGCCCCGAAGATCTCGGCATCGACCGACTCGTCGCCCGGCTCGACGGATCGGTGCGCGAGGTGATTCTCGCCCTGCCGGCCACCGTCGATGGCCAGGCCACCGCGCATTATCTCACCGAACGGCTCGCGACCTGTGGCGTGAGCGTTACCCGGCTTGCCCAGGGCGTTCCCGTCGGCGGCAGTATCGAGATCCTCGACGAGGGCACACTCGCCCTCGCGCTTTCCGCCCGCCGCGCCGCCGGATGATGCAACTCGTCCGCGACGGGCGCGACCTCAGGGTCGATTTCTTCCGCGGCATCGCGCTGTTCTGCATCTTTCTCGACCATATCCCGCACGACACGCTGGCCCGCTTCACCGTGCGCAACCTCGCACTGAACGACGCGACGGAAATCTTCATCCTGCTTGCCGGCTTTGCCGCCGCCCTTGTCTATGGCCGCAAGATGGATCGCGCGGGGCCACTTTCCGCCTCGGCCGACATGCTCAAGCGCGCCTGGACGCTCTATATCGCGCATATTTTCCTCTTCGTGCTGTTCGCAGCGCAGGTGGCGCTTGCGGCCATCTGGTTCGCGCGGCCGCAATACATTTCCGGGGTGGGAATCGATCATCTGGTTGCGAAGCCGCTTTCGGCGATCATCGAGGCCGTGCCGCTGCTCTACCAGCCGGCCTATCTGAATGTCCTGCCGCTCTATGTCGCCATCATGGGCGGCATCGCGCCGTTGCTCTTCATGCTGCGCTTTCCGCGCGCACTGCTCGTGCTCAGTTTCGCGCTCTATGCCGGCGCACGGATCTATGGCTGGAACCTGCCGACCCACAGCGGCCACGGCTGGTACTTCAACCCGTTCACCTGGCAGTTGCTCTTCGTCCTCGGCATGCTGTTCTCGCGCTACGGCAAGCCGGATTTGCCCGTTCTCGCGACCGATGCGGTTGCGGTTGTGCTGCTGCTGATCGGCTTCGCGATCCTGCTGACCACATGGATCGAGCCGTCCCTCGCGAAGCACATCCCGCCACTGCTCAAGCCATTCGTGAGCAATATCGACAAGACCGGCCTGCATCCGTACCGGCTGGCCTCCATTCTCTCGCTTGCCTGGCTCGCCTCCCGCCATGTCCGCGCCGAAGGACGGTTTCTGAGCAGCCGCCTCGCCCGCGTCTTCGTCCTGATCGGCCAGTACGGCCTGCCAACCTATTGCGCGAGTATCCTGCTCTCCTATGCCGGGCGCATCGTGATGGACACCGATGACGGCTGGGCGATGCAGATCGTCGTCAATCTCGCCGGTCTCGCCGCGCTGCTCGGCGTCGCCGCGATCGCCGCCTGGTACAGGGTGAAAGATGCCAAACCGTCTGTTTCCTAGTCTCCTGCTGCTTTTCGCATTGGCCGGGACGGCGGCGGCCGCGCCGTCCTGCCCGACCGTGCCGGTGCAATATCTGCGTCTGCCGCATCTGCGGGCCGCGATCCACCAGGGCCAGCCGGTCGTGATCGCGGCGATCGGTTCGTCATCCACCTGGGGGGCGATGGCGCACGACATCGGCGATTCCTATCCCGCGATGTTGCAGGACGACCTTGGCGACCGGTTGCCGGACGCGGAGATCAGCGTGATCAATCGCGGCATCAGCGGCGAGGATGCGCTGCGCGAGGACCGCCGGATGGAGCGCGATGTGCTTGCCCTGCGGCCCGTGCTGGTCATCTGGCAGGTCGGCGCCAATGCGGCGATGCGCGGCGAATCGCCGGACCGGTTCACCGCTCTGGTGGAGCAGGGATTGCGCAGACTTCGCGCAGCTAATCTCGATGTGGTGCTGATGGATAACCAGCGGTCGCGCCGCCTGTTGCACTCGCCCGACAATGCGCGGATCAACGCCGCCCTTGCTCATCTGGCCCGGCGCTACCGGGTGGGCCTGTTCTCGCGCGATGTGCTCATGCGCGCCTGGGCGCGCGCCGGCGCCGATCCCTCCGGTTTCCTCGCCGCCGATGGCATGCACATGAACGATCGGGGCTATGCCTGCACCGCGGCGGCGCTGGCCGATTCGATCGTCGCTGCGGTGAAATAGCGTTCAGGCGTCCGGTTCGAGAGCCTCGGGCGCATAGCCGAGCGCGTTCAGCCCTTCCTCGAGCATGTCGCCGAGGCCGGTTTCGCCGAGCAGGTCATCAGCAAGGTTGCCGTTGATCTGCTCCGCCGCCTGGGCGCGGGCGTCGGCCCACTCGTCCCTGCCGAAATCACCGCGGCCGACAAGAAAGAGAGCCAGCAGGTCGGTCGCGGCCTCGTCGGACAGAAGGTCGATGGCCTCCCGCAACTCCGTCTCGCTTTCATCGCCGGCCTGCTCGTCGAGCATGTCGGTCTCCTCCTCGGGCGGAGGCGTGCCCGCTTCGGGCTCTTCCTCCGGCTCGACCGGCGGCAAATGGGCCTCGACGGCGCGTGCCTTGAGGATAATGAAGGCGACATGCTCGGGCGGGATTTCGAGCGGAACCGGCTCGGGTTCCTCGGTGTCGATCACGCGTTTCCTGTCACGATCCGGATCGGCCATGGCGGGGTCTCCTCATCGGTGCGACTCCGGATCTGTGCATTGCGCCTTCGGGTTTGAAGTCCTCCGGAAGGCGAGTCTCTCAGCGCGAGGCGCGGGCCGTGTCCTTCGCGACGGTCGGATCGTCGGCGACTTTCGGGTTGCCCCGGCGCAACCGGTGCTCGCCGAGCAGCAGCAGGATCGGCGCCGCGATATAGATCGACGACGAGGTGCCGACGACGATGCCGAACAGCATCACCCAGGCGAAGCCGGAGAGCGAGGCGCCGCCGAACAGGGCAAGCGGCAGGGCGGCGAGGAACACCGTGCTGGATGTGCCGAGCGTGCGGTTGAGGGTTTCGTTGATCGACAGGTCGATCAGCTCGCGTAGCGGCATGGTCTTGTATTTGCGCAGGTTTTCCCGCATCCGGTCATAGACTACGACCTTGTCGTTGGTCGAATAGCCGATCACGGTCAGGATCGCGGCGATGGTCACCAGGTCGAAGGGCAGGCGGGTGATGACCATGAAGCCGATCGTCTTGGTCACGTCGAGGATCAGCGTCGCCACCGCGCCGACGGCGAACTGCCACTCGAAGCGGAACCAGATGTAGACCAGGATCATCAGGAAGCTGATCCCGAGCGCGATCAGCCCCTGCTGGAACAGCGTCGCCGAGACCGAGGCGCCGATCGCCTGGGTCGAGAGGATCTTCGCACCGGGCAGGTTCTGCTTCACCACCCCTTCCGCGGCGGCGAGGGATTTCTGCGTATCCTTCGCATTGTCCTGGGATTCGAGGCTGATCAGCACGCCCTTGTCGCCGCCGAAGCTCTGCAGCGAGGCACCGGGGAGGTGAACGGCCGCGAGTTCCGCCCGCAGCCTGGTGAAATCCGGCTTCTGCGGCGTTGCCACCTGAATGACGACGCCGCCGCGGAAATCGAGGCCGAGATTGAGGCCGGGATGAAAGAACAGGATCACCGACGCGGTCGAGAGAATGGCCGAGACCGCGAGGCCGATGAACCGTCCCTTCATGAACTGGATGCGCGTGCCGTCCGGCACCAGGCGGAAGGCGGGGCGGGTGAGGAATTTCATGGCGCGGGCCTCAGAGAACCGGCAGCGCGGCGGGACGGCGCGCGACATACCAGCGCGCCGTGATCAGCCGGACCAGCACGGTCGACGTGAACAGGGTTGTGATGATGCCGACACAGATGGTCACCGCGAAGCCGCGCACCGGCGGCGATCCGAAGATGAACAGCATGATGTGGGCCAGCAGCGTCGTCACGTTACTGTCGATGATGGTACCGTAGGCGCGCTTGTAGCCGGCCTCCAGCGCCGCGAGCGGCTTGCGGCCGAGCTTGACCTCCTCGCGCACGCGCTCGTTGATCAGCACGTTCGAGTCCACGGCCATGCCGAGCGTCAGCAGGATGCCCGCCATGCCCGGCAGCGTCAGCGTCGCCCCCATGAGCGACAGCACGGCGATCAACAGCAGCAGATTGACCACGAGGGCGATGTTCGCGAACCAGCCGAACAGGCCATAGAAACTCGCCATGAAGGTGATGACCAGCACGAAGCCCACCGCCAGCGAGACGATGCCGGCGCGGATCGCGTCGGCGCCGAGTTCCGGTCCGACGCTCTGCTGCTCGACCACCTTGAGCGGGGCGGGCAGGGCCCCGGCGCGCAGCAACAGCGCGAGGTCGGATGCGCTCTTGGCCGTGAAGCTGCCCGAAATCTGTCCCCGCCCGCCGACGATCGGCGTGCGGATCACCGGCGCCTCGATGATCTTGCGGTCGAGCTCGATGGCGAACAGCTTGCCGACGTTATGGGTCGTGATGTCGGCGAATTTGCGGGCGCCGACACTGTTGAAGGTGAAGTTCACCACCCATTGCCCGCTCTGCGGGTCCTGCCCGGCCTGGGCGTTGGTCAGGTCCGCGCCGTCGACCGCGACGCGCGAGCGGATCGCGAGCTTCCGGCCGCTGCCATCGCTCATCGGCAGGATCTCGACGCCAGGCGGCGGTGTCTTGGTCTCCGGGTTCACGTCCTCCGCGACCATGTGGAAGGTCATGTGAGCGGTCTTGCCGAGCAGTTTCTTGATCTGGTTCGGGTCGGACACGCCGGGCAACTGGATGACGATCTGGTCCGCGCCCTGCCGCGCGATCTGCGGGTCCACCACCCCGCTGCCGTCGATGCGGCGGCCGATGATGGTGATCGACTGGGCGATGGCCTGCGTCTGCTTGGCGATCAGTGCCGGACGCGAGAGGGTCAGCGTTGCGGCTCCGGCATCCGACACCTTCACGTCCAGATCCGGCGCGCCGCCGGCCGCCGCCACCGGCGAGACCAGCTTCGCGAGGATCTGCCGCACCTTCGGCGCCTCGCCCGGCTTGACGAGATTGAACTGGACCCGCCGCGCTGCAACGTCCCCGCCGAGATCGGTATAGCCGATATCGGCCTGGAGCAGGGCGTGGCGCACCTCGTCGGTCAGGTTCGCAAGCTGCTCCTTCACGACGGCGTTCATGTCGATCTGCATCAGCAGGTAGGATCCACCGCGCAGGTCGAGGCCGAGATGGATCTGTGGCCAGGGAATGCCCGGCACCGGCCGCTTGATCAGGTTCGGCAGCGTGAGCAGCACGCCGATCGCGCAGAACAGCACGATCAGGGTGGTTTTCAGGCGCGTGAAATAAAGCATGACAGGCGAAGGGCTCCCAACGGCAAGGCATGGGTGGTATGGCGGCCTCGGCTTGCGGGTGCAAGCCCGCTGCGGTCGGGAACGGAAAGTGATGCAGAAACTCGGGGTTGGTGTGATCGGGGTCGGCCATTTCGGCCGCTACCATGCGTTGAAGACGGCCGCTTCCGAGCGGGCCGATCTGGTCGGCGTGTCCGATCCCGATGCGGGCCGTGCCGCGGCGGTGGCGGCGGAAGCCGGTTGTGTCGTCCGCCCGCTCGACGAACTGATCGCGACGTCCGACGCGGTGATCGTCGCCGCTCCGGCCGACTCCCATTTCGCCCTGGCCCGGCGCGCGCTCGAGGCCGGGCGCCATGTTCTCGTCGAAAAGCCGATTGCCGCGACGGTGGAAGAAGCGGAAATCCTCGGGCGCCTCGCGTGTGAGCGCGGCCTCGTGCTCCAGGTCGGGCATCTCGAGCGGTTTTCCGCCGCCCACGGCGCGGTCGCCGCGCGGATGGGCAAGCCTCTTTATATCGAGGCCGTGCGAATCGCCCCGTTCAAGCCGCGCGGCACCGACGTATCGGTGATCCTCGACCTGATGATCCACGATCTTGACCTCATTCTCGCCCTGGTAGCCCAGCCGATCGAAAGCATCGATGCGGTCGGCGCGGCAGTCGCCAGCGCGCATGAGGATATCGCCAATGCACGGGTGCGCTTTGTGAACGGCTGTGTCGCCACCGTCACCGCGAGCCGAATTTCCCTCAAGACCGAGCGGCGGATGAGAATATTTTCCGAGGCGGGCTATCTCGCGGTGGATTTCGCGGCGCGCCGGCTGAGCCTTGTCGGGCGAGGGCAGGGCGGAGGTCCGCGGATGCCCGGTTTCGAGGAATTCGGCATCGAGCAGGCCGGCTGGGAAGACCATGATGCGCTGGCCGCCGAGCACGCCGCGTTCCATGCCGCGTGCCTGGACGGCGCACCGGTGCTGGTCGACGCCGAAGCCGGGCGTCGCGCGCTGGA
>Ga0315298_1007187_pt1 | contig 14820 bp, 12 predicted proteins | sample WHS_1_MG_FD_203077 | JGI IMG/M metagenome (GOLD analysis project Ga0315298, IMG submission 203077) | Extremophilic microbial mat communities from Washburn Hot Springs, YNP, Wyoming, USA - WHS_1_MG | ecosystem: Environmental > Aquatic > Thermal springs > Hot (42-90C) | place: USA: Wyoming... | reverse complement strand
CTATCTGTTTCTATCATTTCTTCCAGTTCCTGATAGGACAGAGTCGGTGGTTTCTCAAGGTAAACAGGCAGATTTCTGCGCACGCATTCCCTGTGCATTTCAGCATGAAGCGGAATTGGCGTCGGCACAATGACAAGGTCAAGATGATGCCTGCACTCGTCAAGCATCTTAAGGTAATTATCAAACACCTTCACTCCGCGCCCGTTAAAATCCAGTTGTTTCATACGTTCGGCGAACAAATCAAGATTCGGGTCGCAGGAGCATATCAGACGGATTAGACCATGCTTCTCAAGTGACAAAATAGCGTCATGATGTGCGGCTGCAAACCCACCCATTCCAATTATTCCAGCGTTAGGTGGTATTCTGGACATTCTCGCTCCTTATATCAGGTGTTTTTTCAGCCATGGAATTGCCCTGGCGCCATTCCAGCGATGTTCACCTTCAAAAACATCATGTTTGAAATTTCTCATTGCGCCGAGCAGTCGGTAGGCCTTTTCAATAATTGCTGTCTGGGAATAGACATTTTTAAGTCCGCTTGCACCATTGAGTGGATCGCGCGTGCCTGTTTCAATCAAAAGCGGCCTCGGGGCGATCAGGGCTGCGATATCTCCCATATCCACATACTCATAAAGATGCGGGACATAATTACAGGAACAATTGCTGTGCATGATAAGGAGTGATTCCTTGTAGCCATATAGATAGCCGCTGACGACCGCGCACGAGATACGTTCATCAAGAGCAGATGCCCAGAGTGTTTGAAGCCCGCCACCTGATAACCCGGCGCATCCGATTTTTCCCTGTCTTACATCATCCCGGGTGAATATGTAGTCAATCAACCGATGCAGGTCCCACGTCCACATGCCGGTAACTGTCTGGCCGAGAGGTATTGCCATATTATTAATCCACTGGCATGATGCGTTCAAGATATTGTCTCGTGCATATTTTTCCTGTCGTTCTCCGAAACCCCTTGCATCCGGGGCAAAGACAATAAATCCTTCATTTACAAGTTGGACCGCATAATCATAGTTATAGAGTTTCACTGACTCGGCGATTTGCGGAATTTCTGTGCAGCCACACGGAGAAAGTTTTCCACCGCTTCCATGTCCATGGGGTGTAATTACTGCTGGATATGGAGCCGTACCGTTTCTCGGGATGAGCACATAAAAAGGCATGATGACCTGTGGCTCTGTGAAAATACGCACATGCTGCCGGGTATAGGTTGGGAAAATCCTTATCTCGGTTATTTCTGGCTCTGGATTGGTTTTTATCATCGTATCATAGCCCGTAAGTTCCTTGAGTTTTTTTGTTGTTTCTTTTCTCCATTTCTGCCACTCTTTTTTTGTGCGGGCAGAAAATTCAAGTTTTCTTCCGACAGAATTCCAGCGATTCAGCATATATGACTCAACTGATAGATAAGAGTTGATTGATTTTGCCTCTGTTTCCATTCGCGCCTCCATTTGAAAAAACTTCTAATGGAATTATCTTACTGTAGTTTTGCGCATGCTCTTAATGCATATCTGACATTCAATGAAATCTGGTCAATATATTTGGGAAACATCCCCACAACAACCGCATCAATCGGTTTAATGTTTGCAAATGCATATCGGAATGCTTCTTCCACGGATTCCTGAGTGGAGCACTTACGACAGGCAGCGAGTATTTTGAATGCAAGGCATGGTTTTGCTGTTTTGCGGATTACAGCGCACATTTTTTCCCGGTCTTCATCAAAGAATTTCTCAGTTTCATGCGCAGCCCTGCCGGATACAATAGCGCTTTCCCGCGGTGCCCTACTTAGATTGTAGAAGCATGCCATATAGAAATCAACATCCCAGTCGCGGTCCTCCACGTACTCAATAATTTCTGGATTATGTGTTCCCAATCCGACAAGCGCACCTGTATCCCTTATGCATGATAGATAATCCTTGACCATGTCAATTTTTCCTTCGTGCCAGAGATTATCTGTGCGGGTGCCATGATGATATATTGCGAATGCCCCGGCAGCAGCACAGACCCGAATGTTCTGAAAGATATCGTGCATCTCACTTGCGGTCTGCGCAATCCACAGGAGATTCCCTCCTTCTCTGCGGAAAATTTCAAGCCACTGCAAGATAATATAATCACCGCGCGCCTGAAGGGTATTAATACCTGCCTTTTCACAGGAATGAAGCGTTTCCACCACTTTTTCAGTTGTATAATAGTTAAGCATCTCTTTATCCATCTCTGCGCTGAAATGGGAATTGCCGCGCAGCGGATTTCCACCCATAATAAGGCGGGTTATGTTTTTTTCGCCAAGTTTAATTGTTGGAAGATTGCCCATTTTCTTTATGATATACTTCCTGTCAGCCAACCATATTTCCTGAATGTATCGTTGAATTATACCACACATTCAGAGCAGATATTCATCGTGCTGCGCACGGTTATTATGGTTTGCACTTAAGAATATCGGACTTGACCGGCGAGATGTAACGCTAATGGACAGGAGACAAAGTGTGCCTGTATGTTAAACTATAAGACGGTTATACCACGTTATTTGTGTGAATACGAGGACAAAATGACTTTTCTGGATCTGGTGAAGAAACGAAGGTCTGTGCGGAATTATACTCAAAAGAGGATTCCAAGAGAAGTGATTGAGCGCTGTCTGGAAGCAGCGAGGTTTGCTCCGTCTGCCTGCAATAGCCAGCCGTGGTCGTTCATAGTGGTTGACGAGCCAGAACTTAGATCAGAACTTTCAAATAAGGCGTTTTCCGGCATATATTCAATGAACAGTTTCGCAAAGGATGCGCAGGCACTTGTGGTAGTTGTTACAGAACGTTCCCGTTATCTTGCATGTCTTGGCGGATACTTCAGGGGGACCCAGTACAACCTTGTAGATATTGGTATTGCATGTGAACATTTTGTTCTTCAGGCAACTGAAGAAGGGCTCGGGAGTTGCCTGATAGGGTGGTTTAATGAAAAAGCGATTAAGAAATGCTTGAAAATCAGCAGGAATTCAAAGGTTGATATCGTCATTGCACTCGGTTATCCTGAAGGTGAGGCGCGTGAACAAAGGCGGAAGACCCTTGATGAAATTCGGCGATACAATATCTGATGCGAATTGTACCTGCGCATTTATGCGCCTTGTATCACCAGCACAGTGGGCTATTGGAGAGAAAAATCGCATCCTGTAATCAGCGGGTTCGTACGGGTGGAAATAGGCGCGGGCACTGTAATCGGCACGTTATTTTACATTTGCATAGGTGCGGTATAATAAAACCCACAAGGGGGGAATATGGGTATTTTGAAGAGGGCTATGTTTTGTTGCGTATGTGCTCTGGTTTTTTTCATTGCGTTTGCGCAGGCAGCAGACAAATATGCAAAAAGAATTATCCTTGCGAACAAATTTCTCACCAATTTAATGGAGGTGCCGGACGCACAGATACCAAAGGCGCTCCTGCAGGATTGCAAGGGGATTATTATTGTACGCCAGTACAGGGCTGGCTGGGTGGTTGGTGCAAAGGGTGGAGTGGGTATTGCTATGGTGAAGGACGAGAAGACAGGTAAATGGAGCCCACCGGCATTTGTCAAATCTGGCGAGGGAAGTTTCGGGCTCCAGGTAGGAGGCCAGGAGATTGATTCCGTCTTCCTCATAATGAACAAAGAGGGTATGGAAATGTTGATGAAGACCAAATTCAAAATCGGGGTAGATGCTTCTGCTGCTGCAGGGCCTGTTGGACGCGATGTAGAGGCAAAAATCGGTCCGGGAACAGCGATACTCGTTTACTCTCGCGCAAGGGGGCTATATGCTGGTGCAGCATTTGAGGCAGGCGTACTTTTGAGTGACAGGGAGGCAGACGAAGCATTCTACAAGGTAAAGGGAATTACAATGGAGCAAATCCTTTTTGAAAACAGGGTAAAGATGCCGAAGGAAGCACAGGCGCTTGCAGAAGATCTTGACAGATATGCAGGGGTTGAGACGCAAGGACAAGTGGAGAAGTGAAAGATGAAGGTGACATCCGCAGGGATATCCGGCGCTGATTTTTGTGGCCGTACAAACAGGACAATCCAGAAGGCAGTTGATGCAGTTTACTTGCAGGGCGGGGGAGAGGTCCATATCTTGCCCGGCACATACATAATGTATGATTCTCTTCATCTGCGTACGGGTGTGGATATTGTGGGCTCTGGAGACAAAACCGTTCTTAAAAAAACGCGCGGTTTTTCAACTCTGTTTGCTGCTGATTCAGGATATGGCCATTTTGATGTGTCTGTTATGCATCCCGAGCAATTCCCGCCCGGTACAGGGATTCACATCAGCGACGAAATGGGTAAAGGGTTTTATGGGACCGTTGCAACTGTTCTCTGGAGGGATCGCAATGTGCTTGGAATTTCGCGGATGCTGAACCATGATTATGCCCGGTGCAGGAAGGCAACTGTCCGCTCGGTTTTTCCGATCATCAGCGGATACACGGTGGATAATGTGCTGATCAAGAACCTGGCAATAGACGGAAACAGGGCACAGAATGGATACATTGACGGTTGCCGCGGCGGCGGAATTTTTCTGCTTGGTTCGCGCAATATAAAAATAAATGGGGTTCTTGTTTCTAATTACAATGGTGATGGAATCAGTTTTCAGCAGACGCAGAATGTCAGAATTAGCGGGTGCAGATTGACCGGGAACGCCGGGCACGGTCTTCATCCCGGCAGCGGTTCTGTCGGAGCGATTATTGAGCATTGTGAAATTTCCCGGAATGGCTGCGATGGGATTTTCTTTTGTCTTCGCGTAACATATTGTCTTGTTGAACGCTGTCTGATTACTGGAAATAAGGGGGATGGAATTTCTATGGGAGCGCGCGATACAGACCATCTCATAAGAGCAAATAGGATTGTTGCAAACAGGAAATGCGCAGTTTATTTCAGGACGGCTGACCTGCCTATGGGTGCTCACAGGAATGTTCTTGAAGAAAACGATATAGGCAACAATTGCACAGAAGGCAGGAACGCAGAGATTCTTATAGAAAATGTAGCGCACGATGTACATATTTGTAAAAATCTTTTTAGTGGCTCACCCCGCAAACCGTATATCATCGCCGGCGAAGAATGCAAGAATATTTTTGCGTTCGGAAACAGGAAGGCAGGGGAACCGGTTGGCCCTATGGATGTAAAGGGACATATTGCGTTTCAGAACCCTGCGAGAAAACTTAAGGTTGGACCAAAGCATGTTACACGGAAAGCCGTTCGCCACCTTGTTTTTGGTATGGACAATGAAGAACTGGTGCGTTTTGGAAAGAAAGCAAGTGCGGTAATATTATAAAGTGCTATGTTATCGTCCGTCTGACACAGGAGGAAGGAATGAAGAGCGGAAGGTCTGATGTAAAACTGGGCATCCTTGTAGGAGGAGGACCGGCCCCAGGCATTAATGGTGTTATTGGTTCTGCCACGATGACGGCAAACAGCCGTGGGATTGAAGTTGTCGGCATTCTTGATGGGTTCAAATGGTTGTCTCAGGGTGACACGAGCCATACGGTATCGCTTGCGACGAACGATGTATTACGCAGTCGTTTTCTCGGCGGTTCCATATTGAACACATCCCGTGAAAATCCCACAAAAAGCGATGAAAAGATGAGAAATGTGGTTGCCGCGCTTGAGAAACTCGGGATTACGCATCTTGTTACAATAGGTGGTGATGATACCGCTTTTAGCGCAAGCATGACCTACAAGGTGGCAGAGGGAAAAATTAAGGTGGCGCACGTTCCAAAAACAATAGACAATGATTTACCCCTTCCAGGTAATATGCCTACATTTGGATTTCAGACCGCCATGCATTATGGCGCCAGGTTGACTGCGAACCTTCTTGAAGATGCCCGGACAACTCACCGCTGGTATATCCTTGTCGCAATGGGAAGAACCGCAGGGCACCTTGCACTTGGCATGGGTATGGGCGGTGGAGCGCCATTAACCATCATTCCTGAGGAATTTGGCATGTCAAAAATTACTATGGCACTTATCTGTGACATTATTGAAGGGGCAATCATCAAGAACAGGGCGGTCGGTCGCGATTATGGAGTTGCAGTTATTGCCGAGGGAGTTGGAGACCTGGTGAAGGATGAATTGAAGGATAACCCATGCGTGATAGTAGAATATGATGAACATGGCCATTTCCGGATGGGTGAGGTTCCGCTCGGGTTGATTCTTAAGCGGGCGATAAACGAACGGATGAAAAAGCAGGGAAAAAAGGCGCAGTTTGTGGATGTGACGATAGGGTATGAACTGAGATGCGCTGATCCTGTTCCTGTTGATGTGAATTATGTGCAGCAACTCGGTTGCGGTGCCGTAATGTACCTGCTGGATTCAGAAGAAAGGGGCGGTAGAGATGCAGGGGTGCTAATTTCTGTGCAGTCAGGCAAAATTGTACCTATTCCATTTTCAGAAATTCTGGATCCTGTAACCGGAAAGACAGCCGTGAGAAGGGTGGATATAAACTCTGATTTATACAGGGCTGCAAGAACTCTTATGACACGGCTTGAAAAAAGCGACTTTGAAGACCAGAAAATGCTTGCCTTACTCTCTGACGCGGCCGGAATTTCCACTGCTGAATTCAGTAAACGTTTCAAGCATCTCGGCTCGTAATCGGGGATGATGGAATTTTGAGGGCTGTATCCTGTGGCATGGGTGCAACCGCTTAACGGACGGTGCGGACAAACTTTACAGCAATCAGGATCAGCAGTCCAATCAGGTAGACCCTGAGAAGGAAAAGCAGGATTTTTACGGTTCTGGTTATTTTCACTCTCGCCATAGGCAATCCTTTCAATCAAATTTTATATTCCTGGATGATGGTTACGCGCCTGTGCTCTTCATGACATCATTATAGTGAATGACACCCAGCATGTGGTCGCTGCTATCAACCACCGGCAGCATCCTGTAATGGTATTTTGCAAAAAGTTGCACTATATCATCGCGCAAATCGTCTGCCTCTACTGTTACCACCGGTGAAATCATAATCTCACTGATGCGAACATCATCCGAAGAAAGAAGAATCTGGCGAACATCTACGACGCCTGTTAGGACTTTTTCCGGGGAAAGCACATACACATACGAGATTGCCTCTTCCTCGTACTTTCCGCTTCTTATTATCTTAAGAACTTCACCCACAGTCATTTCTTTTTCCACCGCCATAAAGTTGGATGATACAAGACTGCTCGCAGTAGATTCTCTTTCTGAGATAATTGTTTTTATTCTTCTCGCCTTATCTGCCGGAAGCAATTCCATCATCTTAACCACGTCCTCGTGAGGGAGAACTGAGAACAAATCTGCCAGTTGGGGTACTGACATCTCTGAAAGAATGGTCCGCGCCTTCTCCCTTCTGATACTTGAAATCAACTGGCGCTGGGCGCGCGGTTCTGCCTGAACAAGGGCCTCTGCTGCCTTTTCTGAATCCAGCGCTGAAAAAAGCGCTTCCTGCTGTTGACCTGAAAGTTCTTCAAGAACATCAGCAAGATCTTCACTTGGCAATTCCCTGACCTGCTTCCTTGTGATTGAAAGTGACACGGTGTCAGTTGCAATAGCGTCTTCAAGAGATAGTGGCTGGACATAACGCCATGATATGAGTTTGCTTTCAGTCAGGTGCAACCAGTCAAGTTTCCACCTGCGCAGGAAACCACTGAAGGAAATGTCAACATGGACAACAAGAATCCGGTCGTGCGATTGTAAGAGATGGACATCATTTACAACCTCTATCCGTCTGCCGTCCATATCAAGGATGGTGCGTCCCATAAGATGCTTGTCTATCAAAATCCAGCCGGGTTGGTCCACGAATTCCGGGAATTTACTTCCTCCATCATCCGGAGGGTTGACAAAAATTGCATCATCTTCAATTTTTACAACCTTTTCCCAGGGGATGAACTGGGTGGGCTTGCCCCAGCCGTGTTCAATATAGATGCCAACTGCCTCTGGATAGGGTTCAATGAGCCGCACTACCAAATCTGTAACCCTTCCTATGCGGTTACGTATTTTGCCGATGCAGATAGGCCTCCTGCAAATCTGTGAAAAATAAATAAACCGATATGCCGTTGCATCTGATTGCGAATTAACCCTGCGCGTTGTTTCTGTCATAGTACTCCCTGCTAAACGGCGCCGAACAGGCCCGGAAATAGAATTGAAAGTGCGAAAATGGTTGAAGTCAAAATCACAAAGATTACAATTGCGACATTGGTGATATTTTCAATGCGCGTATTTACATGTTCTCCCATAAGAGACCTGTCATTAAGCAGCAATATAAGAAATACAAGAGATGCAGGAAGAAGTGTTACTGCAACAACCTGTACGAACATTGTAATCGTGATAAGTGGTGCTCCTGGAATAAGAACAACCGCGCCTGCGGTGGCCAGTGCAAGAATATAAATGACATAGAACCACGGAGCGTCCTTGACGCTTTTATTAAGAGAATGCGCCCATCCAAACACTTCGCCAACAGCCCATGATGTTGAAAGCGAAATGCAAAGTGCGCCAAGAAAGCCCGCATCAAAGAGTCCAATCGCGAAAAGTTTTCGCGCCAGTTCACCCTGGCCATGCGGCAAAAGCGGCACGAGCGCCTCGGCGGTCTGGCGGGCGTCTTCAATGATAATAGGCGGATTATGGTAATGAAAGGCGGCTGCGGTTGTGATGATTATGAAAACCGCGACCAGCCCCGTAAGAAAAGAGCCGCAGAATGTATCAATCCTGCCAAATTTAATATCATGGGTATCAAGCCCCTTGTCAACAACGGCGCTTTGTTGGAAGAAAATCTGCCATGGAGTAATTGTTGTTCCGATATTGGCAAGAATTACAAACAGCAGCGCTCCAGTCAGTCCTTCAGGGAATGATGGATGGTAAAATCCTTTCAGAACCTCGCCCCAGGCAGGCGCTTGAGGCATCTTCATCGCCCAGAGTGCTGCAGGAATATAGACAAAATTGAAGGCGCAAAACAAGAGTGTAATTTTTTCAAAAGTCCAGTACTTGCCTGTAATTACGACCCCCGTGAGTATGCAGGTGACGCCGATGAATGTAACCCACGCAGGGATGCCAAATAGCGACATTGCGGCGATCATACCGATATATTCTGTTACGAGCGTCAGCCAGTTAATGACAGCGAGGTCAAATACAGAAAACCATCCCCAGAACGGACCAAATCCTTCAAAAATGGCTTCTGCATGGCCACGCTTTGTGACTGCGCCAAGCCGTGCGGCCATTTCCTGGACAAAATACGCCATCGGAACAAGAATCAGAAAAACCCAGAGGAGATTAAACCCGTAGCGGGAGCCGGTTACAGCATAAGTGGAGATGCCCCCGGCATCATTGTCAGCGACCATCGTAATGATGCCGGGGCCAAGCACGGCAAGCAATATTGCCGCGCGTCTGCGCATTCTTGAAAGGCGATGTATTCCTTTGCTGATCCAGTACATGGCCCGGGTTTCTCTTTATCCATCAAAGACATCTCCATTTTTCCATTTATTTTACGCCTCTCTGCGAAGGCATGTCAAAAATTTCGTTTTGCATGCTGCACCGGCATATTCGCAATGAAGATACCGGATATGATCAATCCATTTCTTCATCTGGCGTCTTTGTAAAATCCCTGCAATCCTGCTATAATAAGGCCGTAGTTTGAAAATGAGTTAATCCTTTCCATTTAAGAATAACCCGTTCGCATGTATAGAAATGCTACCTGCAAATCAGCATCAGTTTTTGAAACAAAATTCACGGCTGACGAGGATTCTCCGGCAGGAGGGCGTATGAAGAAGTCAAATCATGGGAATAGGCTTCCAGGGAATATTCCACCATCTCTGAAGAAAGAGAAACCATGTGAAAGGAATAGATATTTATCGGGCAGAAGGATTCTTCCAGAAAACATAATCGGCAAGGAAACACTTGAAGATCTGATTGAGAAGTCGTTTTTTGCGTATAATGCGGCCAGGTTGAAAGAAGGATGCCGGCTGTTTGTTGAAAAAATGCTTGGTAAAAATGTGACAGTCGGTATGAGTTTAGCAGGCGCTTTAACTCCGGCCGGTCTTGGTACATCTTCAATAGTCCCGCTTATCAAGGCGGGGTTCATTGACTGGATTGTTTCTACAGGCGCCAATCTCTATCATGACCTTCACCACGCATTTAACCTGCCACTTTATGCTGGTACGCATCTTGTTGATGACATTCGGTTGAGGGAAAATGGCATTGTACGCATATATGATATCTTTCTTGGACACGCTGAGTGCCTTCAGACGACTGATAGGATTTTGCGTTCTCTCCTTTGCAGAAAGGAATTTCAGAAGGAAATGGGTACGGCAGAGTTCCATCACATTCTTGGCAAGTACGCTGCGAAATGGGAAGAAAAAAACGGCAAGAAAGATGTTTCAATTCTCGCTGCAGCATACCGCTACGGCGTGCCAGTTTTTACAAGTTCTCCCGGAGATTCCTCAATAGGAATGGATATTGCTGCCCTGCAACTGGAAGGGGCTAAACTGAAAATTAATCCTTCAATTGATGTGAATGAGGCCACTTCAATTGTGCTTGGCGCTAAATTTTCTGGAGGTAAATCCGCTGTCTTTGTTGTCGGCGGAGGTAGCCCGAAAAATTTTATCCTGCAGACAGAGCCGCAAATACAGGAGACGTTCAAAATTGGGGATATCGGACATGACTATTTCCTCCAGGTTACTGATGCACGTCCAGACACAGGCGGGCTTTCTGGAGCAACACCGGATGAAGCGGTATCCTGGGGCAAGATTGACCCTGCAAAATTGCCGGATGCCGTTGTTTGCTACCTTGACGCCACTGTTGCCCTGCCTGTGATTACCAATTATGCTCTTGCAAAACACAGGCCAAGACCACTAAAGAACCTCTATGGACAGAGAACAAAACTTATGCGGAATCTCATCCGCGAATATTTTTCTCACAGGCCCGAACGCAGGAATACATTTGATTGATGGTTCAGGCATACTGCCGGGAATCCTCGCAGGTGGCTTAAATGGATTGTGCAGGGGATAATTGGGAGAAGGCGGTTCAACAAATCTGGATTATAGATTTTTGATTGACTGCGGGAGCATGTCGCGCAGAAGAAGCATACCGATGTAAATTTTTCCTTCCTCGCTTTCTTCAACGACAGCAACAGCATAAGTTCCGGGCCTTCTGAATATCTCAAGAGTTTCATCAACTGGCATATCCCGTGCAACGGATGGGTATTCACGGTCAAGAAGGTCTGCGGCTATCACAATATTATCCAGTTCTTCTGCAAAGACAAGGTTTTTCACATCTTCAAGATGAACCGCTCCTTGATAAATTCCATTCTCGTCCACAACAGGATAGATTGAAAGTTCTGTATCGCGAGCGCGTTGAAGAATAGAAGAAAATGACCCGAGAAGCGGGATCGGGCGAATATCATAATGTGTGAAATCCTCAGCGGCAAGAAACTCCCTTCCTCTTGTTCTTATACCCGGGAAAAGAAGATTTCTTGCCCCAACAGGTCCGATAATTGTCGTAACAATGGAGAGGATTATGACAGAGTAGAACAGTGGTTCAGGTAGAATTCCTGCCTTGTGCGCCACGACCGCCGTTGCGATCGTACCTGTCATCTGCGAGACAAACCCGAGGCCAAAGCCGAGAGAATCTCGCTGCGATATCCCTGAAATTCTGGAAGCGATATAAATGCTGAGAGTGCGCACCACGACCATAGCGGTAATCAAAAGAACAGGATACAAAATATAATTTTTCTGGTGAAGGAGTGACAAATCAATCTGCATTCCGACAACGATGAAGACAAACGGCATGAAAATGCCGGAAGTAATGAAATCAATATTATGAAGTACGCGGCGGCCGATATGAACATTTGCAAGGGATATGCCGGCAAGAAAAGCACAGACCATTGGATGTATATGGAAAGCTGCTCCTGCTCCAATTACCACAATCAGAAGCACTATGAGTATCCTTGTTTCATCCTCTGAGGAAACAAGCGGTCCGAAGGCGTATCTCAAAATTTTTTCCTGAATAAATGGCAATCCTTTGAGCACGACGAATACAAAGGCAGCAGAGAATATGGCAAGAGTTACAAGGTTTGAGAGGGTTTTCACCGCGTTGTAAGTGATCGTCCCTGAAAAGACAAATAAACTTGTGGCATTCGCTAAAACTGATGCTGCCAGAAGAACCCCGTAGAAGGTTTTGAGTTTTACTGAAGTCCTTGCGGAAAATTCTCTGAAAAGAGGTATTAACACTTCAACCGCAGAAGCAGAGAATAATGTGAACATGAAAAGTGGAAGAAAGAGCGGGTCCCCAATTCCAAAATAACGGTGCAGGAATACACCGAGAAAAAACCCAGCAATGCCCGGCACAAGCGCATCCAGGATATAAACCAGAGAAAGCGATTTTCTGTGTTTTCTGAGAATATGCAGTTTTAACTCAAGACCTGCAGAAAACATCAAAAGGATAATGCCAATTTCGTATACGGGATTAAGCGTTGATGGTTCTGGTATGATACGAATGCCTGATGGCCCGAGAAAGATTCCGGATAGTGTATATACGGTGAATACTGGTATTCTAAGTATCTTGGCGATAGGCCTCGCTACACAGATGATAATAAATGATGCAAGGAGAAATGAAAGGATTTCTGTCATAATTCAATTGCGTTGCCTGCAGATATTGTGCCAAAGCGAAGTCACAGATTATCCATCTTTTCTTTTATTTATACTCCCTACGTGCGAATCTCAAATATTCTACGGGCTGTAAAAATTTAGGTTCAATTGCACTCAGCGACAAGCGGCCCGGAGAGTTCTTTAAGGAAAAAGAGTTTTCCTGCCAGCGTTGGCATGAAACTGCTTGGCACCCATATATCCGGGCCATAGCGCAGGGTGACCCATAAACTCATTCCCTGCCACATCATGCCCCGTCCGAGAGACCCGTCGCAGCCGCCGATGATGTAATCCGCTGACAGAAAAATTCCAGGGCCTATTGTATTTGCAAAACATGGGACAAGGGTTGTGCGGCTCTTAAAACTCGTAATGGCATTCTGTTCTATGGTGAGCGGGTGAAGTTTTGCTCCCAGCCGGTATTCCTGCTTTTTCCATTCTGTCTCGTCCTTAAATTCTGCAGCAAAGTGCGGCTCCCAGAATGCGATATGAAATACCCGGCCGATGCCGAAGATAACCACAAGTTTCGCCCCTTCTTTTCTGAGCGATGCAATTTTTGATGGGTAATCCGGAAGCAGTTGTTTTGTTGCAAAATTCCTATGTTCCGGTGGAACAGTAAGTGTGCCAAGCGGTCCGTAAAACGCCTCTTGCATTGCATTTTGGAATGCGCCCGGGTTATCCGGCGGGAGCGTAAGTCCATTTCTATCGCTCCATTCATCCATATTGAATCCATAAACATGCTGGCATCCAATGTTCCACTCTTTGAGGAAGTACACAGCCCATCTGTACATTCCCATTGGACCCACAGGAAGAATAAGAATTAGTTTTCGTTTTGCCTCTTTTGCGAGCCGTATCTCCATTGCTATTTCATGCCCCATCTTTATATTGAATTCTTCAAGGGAGTCGCATGGAACCGGGGTGAAATTCTCATTCCACCATTTCTGCCGGTCAAGAATTGTTTCGGGTTGATTGCTGCAACACCTGTCAATTCTCTCAAGGTCCCAGCCAGCAGGGAAAAATCCTTCAAGCATAGACCCTTTCAATGTACTCATCAGATTCATACGCGCCTCCTGAAATGTGGAATTTGTCCTTTTTATTGTAACATATTGGAAAACTGGAAACGAAATCAGTTGGAAAACAAATTGCGATTTCCACAGGTGCGGCTATAATAGATAATAAGGTCGGAGGGTAAATGTTTCCGCGTTTGAACCAGAATCAAATAGAGTCAATAAAGAAAGAAACAGAGCGTGTTCTTGAGAAGACCGGATGCAGAATTTTTGACGCCGGGATAAGAAAAAAATGCCGGCAGGCAGGCGCCATCGTTGAAGATGAAAACGAACTTGTAAGGTTTCCTGGTCCGCTTCTCAGGGAATTGCTGGCAAAACTTCCGTCATCTTTCACGCTCGCGGATAGAAGGGGAAGACCCATTTTCGTTGATTCAAAGCACATGTACTGTCATGCGATTGTGATTGACCCATGGATTATTGATTATGAGACACAAAAACCGCGCAGGCCTGTTCTCCAGGATATGCGCAAACACACGATTATCGCCCAGAAACTTGACAATGTTGCGGCGATCAGCAGGATGGATTTTCCTGTGGAAGATGTGGAGGAACCGATTTCTTCAATGCGCGCTCTTGAAGAGCACCTTTTATACCACGAGAAGCATATCTATATATTTGCGGCATCTCTTGAAAGTTACAAACAGTGGCTTGAAATCGGTGAAATTCTTCTTGAAGGGAGAAGGGTTGATGGTTCTGGATACATGAGTGCGGCAGTTGGCGTTGTTTCTCCACTGACAGTATCTCCTTTTAATTGTGCAATTTTGCAGGATGCAGCATCAAGGAATTTCATGATTATTCCGACAATATGTCCGATGGCTGGAACCACAGGTCCTTACAGCATAACAGGCATGGTACTGCTCGGTAATATTGAAAATATCATGGTTGCTGCCCTCACCCAGATACTTAACCCGGGCAATCCATTTCTTTACAGTTACGGTCCATCGGTTGCCAATATGCGGTCAGGATATGACATGTATTATACACTTGATAAGATTCCATGGAAGGTAGCAGTAGCGCAGATGGCACAGTCGTATCAAATACCGGTGGCAGTTGAATGTGGCGGCACAATGTCGTACAGGTATGATATGCAGGCAGGCGCTGAAGGGATGCTGTTTATGCTTTCTGCGGTTTCAACAGGC